>Ga0307509_10001453_pt1 | contig 40073 bp, 35 predicted proteins | sample 10_EM_MG_FD_202245 | JGI IMG/M metagenome (GOLD analysis project Ga0307509, IMG submission 202245) | Populus trichocarpa ectomycorrhiza microbial communities from riparian zone in the Pacific Northwest, United States - 10_EM | ecosystem: Host-associated > Plants > Roots > Unclassified | place...
TGTATTTAAACCAGTCTCCTGGCTAGCAGGAGACAGCAGACTTCGACAGACCTTCAGTCTAAGAATACACTTGGTTGAACGGCAATCCCTGAGTCCCTGAGTTCTATTTGTCCTTCAACTATTATCTCTTACCTCCGGTCCCTTGAAGCCTCCCTTAGCACCAGCGCTAGCAGGTCTACCGCCGGTCCTATTGTATTCTCGTTAGACAGGAATAAACCTGTTACAAATATACAGGACCTATCATGATACTTATAAGCAACCCCTCCCCTACCTGGGCTTTACCCGGGACCCTGTAACTTCATCAATAAAATTCGCGGGGGGCAGGATCTTATATCATTGTGAAGCTGGCGTCAAGGCCAACAATCTCCCGCAATCAGATCCACAATCGGATAACTGGTTGTGGAGGAATCAACCATCGAGCTCTGGGATCGCCAGCACACCATTCAGTACTGTAACATCATGAATAAAAGTCGCGGGGGGAAAGATCTTATACCATTGTGAAGCTGGCGTCGAGGCCAACGATCTCCCGCAATCAGATCCAGATTCGGTCAAGCGGTTGTAGAGCTATCTGTCATCGAGTCTTCCATTACTTTAGTCCAAAGACCACTTTCAGAAGGGTTGGCGGATTCATGAGTCTTGATGTGACAGAGACGTACCTTATACCGCTGCGGAGCTGGCATCAGGCCCAACAACCTCCCACAATCAGATCCAGAATCGGACAACTGGTTGTAGAGCTATCTGTCATCGAGTCTTCCATTACTTTAGTCCAAAGACCACTCTCAGAAGGTTTGGCGGATTCATGACCTTCAATGAGACAGAGACGTACCTTATACCGTTGGGAAGCTGGCGTCAGGCCCAACAACCTCCCGCAAACAGAATCAAAATCCGTCGATCGGCTGTGGAGATATCTGCCATCGAGTAAAATATCGCCAGCTTGATACCTGATACACCCTGCACAGAAGACAGCGATTTCATGGGTTTTGATGCGACAGGGACGTACCTTATACCATTGCGTAGCTGGCGTCGAGCCCAACGATCTCCCGCAATCAGATCCAGGATCGGAACACTGGTTGTGGAGGAATCTGCCATCGAGTTCTGGGATCGCCAAGGTATCTATAAAGACAATTCTCATAAGGGTCAGCGACTTCCTGAGTTTTGATGCCACAGAGACGTCCTTTATACCGCTGCGTAGCTAGCGTCGAGCCCAAAGGTCTCCCGCAATCAGATCCAGGATCGGAGCAGTGGTTGTAGAGGAATCTGCCATCGAGTTCTGGGATCGCCAGCACTCTACCCCATTCAGCCCTGTAACTTCATGAATAAAAGTCGCGGAGGGAAGTATCTTATACCATTGTAAAGCTGGCGTCGAGCCTAACAACCTCCCGCAATCAGATCCACGATCCGAGCAGTGGTTGTGGAGGAATCTGCCATCGAGTTCTGGTATCGCCAGCACCCCACCCTATTCAGCCCTGTAACTTCATGAATAATATCCCTCTGGGGATGAATCTTATACCGCTGGATAGCTGGCATCGAGCCCAGGAACCTCCAGGTGTCAGATTCAGGATCGAATATCTGGCTGTGGTGGAGTGTTGCAGCTGTGGCCTGGGAGTGTGGATGTTGAGTGTTGTGATGAAAAGAGTGTGTCGCGTCGCGTCCAGTTTGAGGCTAAGTGCCGAGAAACCACCAGGCCCTATGCTAGATGTGAGAGTGTTATAGCTATCACTCGCTTTCAGACTGGAGTGTGCTGGCACTTTCACTCCCTCAAAGATTAAGTTCTGAAAATAGAACTCGATGCCAGAGTCTTTAGCGCAAATTTAAGATTAAGGGTATGATGGCTTTCTCACCAGGCGCCAGCACTAACCATATTTTCTTTGCCAAGAAATACCCCTTGCTCACATCCGGGCTAGAAGGCAAAGAAGGCTGAACTTGAAAGGAGAATCAGGGCTAGTGGTGAATCCTGATATGCGATGGTGTTGAGGTTTAAGTCAGGATGCATGGGAGGCAGGGTTGCTTAGTTGCATGTGTCCGAACGGAACCCAGTGTAGGCAAGGGTCTCCGGACGCACCAGACGCAACCAGATGTGGCGCATGGGTACAGGACGCACAGGACACACAGGACGCAGAGTCCAGGATAGGAGAGTCAGGACGCAACACTACTGTATCTGACGCAGGGTACCTTTTTGCTGATGATTGGAGTAGAAGGGGTCTGGGAGTGGGGGGGGAGAAGCCTTTATGTATAAAGACTCAGACTAAAGTAAGATCAGTGTTAGCCCAGGGCAGATAGAGTAGGCCGTGGCAAGGCTGAGCCTGCCTGTCGGCTGTATACGTTTAGTACCAGTTACCTAATAGGTCTAGGCCAGCCTACTCTTACCAACCTATAATACAGTGTCCATGGCAAAGAATTACAATTAATGTTCTCCGATTACTCAATAGTAGCATTCAAAATGCAAGACCAATTTCGCTTTGTCAGCAAGAATACTCAAGATACAGGAGTTAATTAATTAATTAAATTAATTTAGAAAAGAATCAAGGACACGGAAGTTAAAAGAGATGAGGGAATCAAGATAGCCTGAAAGTGATCTGTTTCCAAAGCTAATAACAGCTCCTAGAGGTGCCTATCAAGCCTAATATTCTTTCACAGCCCACTCAAATTTAGCATATATGGGCCTCAGCCATTTCCGTGTGACCCGGACTGGCCCATTGGGAACACTGTCAGATAACACCTACTAAAGCATATACCCCCCTCGAGGTCTCGAAGGGGAGGCAGCTAGTAGCACAGTACTTGAGTACAGACGAAAAGATCAGAAGACCTAACCTTTGTTTCCATAGAGATTTGTATACTCTGCCTGAGGTACAGTACTATCGTAACGTGGGATAACCTACCGCTTAAGTGACGGCATATTTTCCCGGTAGAGGTGAGATAAGCAGGGGCAGGCGCTCTTGGCGCAATGGTGGAGGAAGAGGGTTAGGTATTCGTGAGGTTTCACAAAAGGCCCCGCTTTCCTTCAGCCTCAAGGAATTCTAGTAAAGATGGTCGGCTGACCCCATCACCCATCATTGACAATACCCTAAGAGACACAAACAGAGAATGTCGCAATTACTCAGTAATAATATCAACTCCTTGAACACCGCCGTTACGAATAACTCCATCACGAATAACATTACTCTTACCGATGAGCGGTCCCAAACCTTGTCCTGGCTGTCACCACTAGAGCCTAGGCTACGGCACCAGGATATTCGAGACCGCCGAGTCGAGAATGTAGGGGAATGGATCTTACAGGCCGAGGAATTTAAAAATTGGCACGCAAATAGTGGGAGAGGTGAATCTGATAATGCTGCTTTGTTTTGCTACGGTGATCCAGGGGTTGGAAAAACATACATTAGGTAAGAAGGATGAAGCTTGAGTAATATGAGGTGAAGGACAAGTGCTGACAAGCTGTGAGTATAGTTCGTTAGTGATAGACAGGTTGTGCGATCAGGCCAGGGGGCAAAATGTCGCCGTAGCATGTTTTTACTTTGACTTTGCCGCCCGAAGGGAGCAATCATCGACGAGTATGCTGGGGGCCATTCTTAAACAGATTTTGGGGGCGCTGGAAGAGATTCCCAAGGAAATATCACAAGCCTATGAAGACCAGAAAAAGGTGATTGGCGGACGGGGACCGCAACTTTCCGATATTACAAAGATGCTGCAAACCACCTCTTCCGAAAGGCTTACATTCTTATGCATCGACGCCATGGACGAATGTGTGCCAGAACATCGAGTCAAGATCCTTAATTCACTTAATCAAATCCTCCAAAAGTCTCCGGGTATTCGAATATTCATGACGGGGAGGCAACATGTTCAAGCCGAAATCCAGAAGCGCCTTTCTGGACGAGTGGCAAGTATAGCCATCACTCCCAAGAAGGGTGATGTTATCGGATACCTTCGTACTAGGCTGGAGGAGGACACGAACCCTGATGCGATGGACGATAACCTGGAGGCCGACATTCTGAGGAGAATTCCGGAGGATATTTCAGAAATGTATGTAGAAGTAACGACATTCCGGGAACTACCTTAAGTTATCTACTGACTGATCCGTGTCTAGATTCTTGCTAGTCTCGTTGAATATCGATGCTATCCTACAAGAAACCACCATCCATCGCAGGCGACAGAAGCTTAATGCAATGACCGATGGCTTGGGGCTAGGTGATGCTTATAGCGCAACACTCGAGCGGATAAAAGGACAGGGTGGAGAGAAAGCTAGGCTTGGAATGGCCGCATTGATGTGGATCTCTCACGCGGAGCGGCCCTTGAAACCCGATGAACTACTCCATGCCTTAGCAATCGAGATAGGATCTCCGAATCTCAGTAGCGACAACATTCCTTCAATAGGGACCTTATTGGCCTGCTGCCAAGGACTTATTGTCATAGATAAGGAGGCCTCCACTGCCCGATTAATTCACTTTACCCTCCAAGAATACCTCCGGGCACTTCCCCAACTCTTTGGTGCCGCTCACTCGACAATTGCAGAAACCTGCTTAAGTTATCTGAATTCACAGCAGGTCAAGGCTCTCTCGACCACTCCATCTCCTGATCTCCAAAGCACACCACTTCTCGAATATTCTTCTCTGTATTGGGGAACCCACGCAAAAAGGGACCTTTCAGGCCGCGCGAAACTTCTTGCGCTAAAGTTATTTGACAATTACAATAACCATATTTCCGGTAAAATCCTCTTAGAAGAACGAACGCGGCGTCATTACATTGTTGATCTCGAGAAACTTTCCTTATTCAGTGGTCTACACTGTGCATCAATGTTTGGGATCGACGAAATTGTGGCTGGTTTGGTAGAGGTGGAAAGTTGTGATATCAACCAAAGCGATTGCGATGGTAATACACCGCTCATGTGGGCTGCTTGGAGTGGGCACGAGGGGGTTGTGAAAATACTACTCGGACAGGGCGACGTCAAACCAGACAACTCGGGAAGAGATATGCATACACCACTATCTTCTGCTGCTGAGAATGGACATGAAGGAGTGGTGAGAATACTACTCGGACGGGACGACGTCAACCCCGACAAGCCGGGCTTCCTTGGACAAACACCACTCTGTTACGCTGCTGAGAGCGGGCATGAGGGAGTGGTGAAAATACTACTCGAACGGGACGACGTCAACCCCGAAAGGTCAGTCGGCCTTGGGCGAACACCACTCTGTTTCGCTGCTGAGAGTGGGCACGAGGGAGTGGTTAAAATACTACTCCGACGGGGCGATGTTAGCCCCGAAAGACCGTGCAGTTTTGGGCAAACACCTCTCTGTTATGCTGCCGAGAATGGGCACGAGGGAGTGGTTAAAATACTACTCGAACGGGGCGACGTCAACCCCGAAAAACCGGGCTTCTTTCAACTAACACCACTCAGTTGGGCTGCTCAGAATGGGCACGAGGAAGTGGTGAAAATACTACTCGGACGGGAGGACGTCAACCCCGAAAAGCAGGGCCTTGGGCAAACACCACTCTGTTTTGCTGCTGAGAATGGGCACGAGAGAGTGGTGAAAATACTACTCGGACGGGACGACGTCAACCCCGAAAAGCAGGGCTTCCTTGGGCAAACACCGCTTTGTTTTGCTGCTGAGAGAGGGCGCGAGGGAGTAGTGAAAATACTACTCGGACGGGACGACGTCAACCCCGAAAAGCCGAACGACATTGGGAAAACACCACTCTGCCTTGCTGCTACGGACGGGCACGAGGGAGTGGTGAAAATCCTGCTCGAACGGGACGACGTCAACCCCAACACACCCGATAATCGGGGCCGGACACCACTCAGTCGGGCTATTCAGAAAGGCCATACGGGAGTTATAGCACTGCTTCAGCCTCTAGCATCCACCACCCCCAGCCCCACTCCGGAGCAACAGGCCATCGTCCCTCTTACCCCCTCGGACTACCGCTATAATAGCCCACATGCCACCTCCACAAGGACCACACCTACTCCACAAACCCGTCCGCTACGATCATCGCCCCCCTCCCCCCCCTCCCGTACGACCTCCTCCCGTATTTCAAAGCGCTGCCCTCGGTAATTGCTATCTCCCGTCACAAAAATTCAGCTCCGGCGCAATGCTTCCCTTCGATCCAGGGAAATCATATGCAACAGGAATACGCACACATATGTACATATACCCACCCCAACCTCTATAGATCTTTCCTCATGTATCCGAGTTAGGATTCGTGATCATCCATTTTTATCAAGCGAGAAGTTATTAAGACAAGCCGGTATAGCCTGGGATTCCCATCACATTATCCACTTTTTCCCTTCCCGATTGTAAATACTCTTTTTCCGATTTTTTTTACCCCCTCTCTCCCCAACAATTCCTTTTTTTTCTTCTCTTTCCCCGATCAATTGTACTAGCAGAAATAAGAGCTACTTAGATAGATGCCAAGATAAACAAAATATATAAAGCCCAAGCACTTCTCACACCCGTATTATGGGAAGCGACGCAACGGCTGGCTGCCAGCTCAGCTCAGGGACAGTACCGTGGCGATCGGCCACCATTGCGGATAAAGGTTAACGAAGATAGTACCTCACTAAGGGAAATTAATACCAGTGCGGCCGGTGGGTATATTGGCCATGTGAAATATTGGCTCAAAGTAGCGTGGTGGCAATATGCACGACTATCGGGGGAGAAACATAATGGGGAATCTTGGGTGTTTTTGTGTAGATTGGGGTTGTGTGTGCGAACACCTGAAAGCAGTAACTAGTCTTCCAAACAAATAACTTTCTATGATATGGGTGCCCATACACAAATTTTGGTGATTGCCCTTAGATTTAGAGTTCCTCCGCGCAGAATTGCCTCCCCTAGACAAGCCCTAACATGATTGATGAAATGGGGTCTAGACTTTGCGTTCTTAGCCGCTTGAAGATGCATTTATATTAAAGCCCATCAGGGTTGACACAGAAAGTGTAAAAATCAAAATGGTCATTGCCTTCAGTGTCTCGGTGGCCAGTTGCACGCTGCGAGGCACTACTAGTACGGTAGTGGGGTGATCGACCGGCGATGAACAATGTCCAAGAACTCTAACTTCAAGTAAATTCCGCAATACCCCCAAATCAGATAAATAAATACGAAGACAATTGCTACCGGTACCGTCAACACCACCCTCAAACCAGACACCGCCCGGAACCCCGGAACATTCTATGTTGGAATTCGCCGATACTGCTCGGCATGCGCGCCATATCGCAAACCGCATATCGTGTTCTGCGAGTTTCTTTATCGTTCTAACAAAGGGTTCGGCGATGCGCTTCGGACCGATGCAGCGGAGCGACAGAAGCAATACGGCAGAGTCTTGGAAGCTCTCGGTGCGGGTTCGGCATGCTCAGCCTACCAGTACCACAAGTGCGGGCATCCTATCTCTTTATCGTTCACACAAAGCCTGTGGATATGAACCCGGAACCGGCGCAGCGCCGGGGGGAATGCGATTCCGAAAGTGTCTGATGCACGGTCGGAGGTGTGAAGGCTGTGAGCCGTGAGAGTTCTTTGTCTTGCGCCCGCCAGCAAGGGGGCCCGCGGAAGAGAAAGGGGCAGATAGGTGGAAGGGCAGGGACTTGTGTCGTAATCGCTGGAAGACTGGGAGGACGATTTATGGTTTAAATATGAGCCTACCTTTACCGCTAGTTAGTTAGAGTGTTAGGAGTGTCATAAACGTGAGCGAGCAGTTGAACGAGATATTCCCCTCTCTAAGTTGTTGTTCTTTGGCAATCGGTGTTTCGTGTGGCATTAACTCTTGGCGTTTCGTTTCATAGCTGCTGTTTCGCTGCCCCGTCCACCGCCGTTGAGCCGCCGAAATTTACGATTTCACTGGCGCCATGCGGTATCATACTGGAGCAGGAAAGCCCTTCTTTTTTTTCCCCTTTATTTATATCTACATGCAAGGAGATATATGAGATCCGAAAATCGGTCGGGGTGTAGTGTTAGTCGATTGAACTTGCGCTTGTATCAAGAACATGGCGTCCAGTAATTTTGCCTTCCTTCATGGGTTGGAAAATTTGAGTGAGGTCAGAGAGCTTTTCTCTTTTGATGAAGGCTTTAATGAGGCCGCGGGCGAAGAAGCCAATTGCTTCATTAGTGTCACGGTGATCGCCAACTCAGGCTCTCTTGATGGTAATCATTTGGATGGCGGTCCGGAATACTTCGGCTGAAATGCTGGGAGACCTACGCAGACCACGGGTCCGCAAGCCCTGTTCTAATACTATTCGCCCCAGGCATTAATTATCTAATTCTTTTTTTAAGTCTGAGTAGTTCCAGGGCAGAGTTACCTCGCCAGGATGTTTGAAAGGTTTCTTGCTCACAGCGGGAATGAACCCAGACCCACTGTTCCCTATTGGACAGGTATGCCAGGCTACAGTAAGGCTGGCCAAGCAATAGGCTGGTGCACTCTTACTGAGAAGCCGTGCGGTCGCAAAGCCAATAATCTACTGTAAATCCTTCCCCCAATTGCTGAATAACATTAAAAATACAAGAGCAATTAGCAAATAATACTAAAAGACGCTAGAGAGAATAGATTAATTGTTTAAATTAATTGTAGAAAAACAGCCACTGTTAGAGTGGGTCAACTATGCGCAGTAAGGTGGTGGCCGCATATAAGGTCTTACGTAAATGAATCCAATTACAAACTAGGATTAAAATGCAAGAAAAAGTCCGGTTGGTTAGCTGGGGATTTAATGTAATTCCGGCTGAAGAAGCAGAATCAGGGGGAGGGATGGTGAGACAGGACTGTGCTGGGACGCTGGAGGAGAGTTGTTATGACTTTGTCGGGTTGGTTGCGGCCTGTCATTGTGTAATTGATTAGGAAATAGAAAAAAATAAAGAGGGAAAGGGCAGGAAATTTAATGAAAGATTTGAAGGAGAGAAATCAAGATACCCTAAAAGCCATGCGCTCTCAATGCTAATCAGGGAGCCTATAGGGCCTATTAAGCCAGATTGGCTTTTGCAGGACGACCGACCTATATGGGCCTAAGCTATTTGCCAGAGTGGTCTGCTTGGCCTAGCCCGTTGGGAACACTGAGCTTATGGTACGCTATGTAAATGTAAATAGAGTTTAAATTTTGGAAACAGGAGCACTTAGTACGAAAAATGCCTGCGCTCTGAGGCCACTGTGGTGCGCGTATATATTAATGAAATGAGACGCAGGCTATGAAAAGCTTTCCGCTATCTGTTTTCTTCTTTTTGTTCCCCCCCTTCCGGTCCTTTCCTCGCCCAAGTTCCCCTTCCAGTTCTTAGCTTTCCTCCCGGCTCTCCTCTCTACAAACTCGGTAGAAGTAATCATGAGCTTCTCCCCTGCTTAATACAAAGTCTTCACCCAGGCGGCTCCGCCGCGTAAAACCCTCACTGCCGATCATTACCTTCGGACCGATTATTTTCAATATCAAACACTAAAGTTAAGCGAGCGACAGGCCGTGACGTCGGTATCAAACAACCGCGGAATGAGGGGTGAAAACTAAGCTACCTGCGCAAAGATAATAGTATCCAAGTGCGGCGGCGCCCATGGGCATGCTGAAGCAGACCTGCAGGCATTCTCGGCGCAATGGTGGAGGAGGTTGGTTGGGTATTCCTGAGGTTACACAAAAGGCCCTGGCTCCCTTCAGCCCCCAGGAATTCTAGTAAAGATAGTCGGCTGACTCCATCACCCATCACTGACAACATCCTGAGAGGCACAAACAGAGAATGTCGCGATTATTCAGTAATAATATCAACTCCTTGAACACCACCGTTACGAATAACTTTACCATTGCCGATGAGCGGTTACAAATCCTGACCTGGTTGTCGCCGCTGGAGCCCACGCTACGGCACCAGGACATTCGCGAGAGTCGAGTTGAAAATGTAGGGGAATGGCTCCTACAGACCGAAGAATTTAGAAGTTGGTACAGTGGTAGTGGGGGAGGTGAATCTAATAATGCTGCTTTATTTTGCTATGGTGATCCGGGAGTCGGCAAAACCTACATTAGGTAAGAAGGGATCGAGAAGAAAGGGAAAGTGCTGACAAGTTGCGATGTTAGTTCATTAGTGGTAGACAGGTTGTGCGATGAGGCCAGAGGGGAAAATGTCGCCGTGACATGTTTCTATTTCGACTTCCCTGCTCAAAAAGAGCAGTCATCAACAAGGATGCTGGGCGCCATGCTCAAACAGGCTCTAGGGGGGCTAGAAGAGATACCGGGAGGCATATCACAAGCCTATGAAGACCATAAAAAGGTCGTTGGTGGTCGTGGACCACACCTTTCCGATATTGCGAAGATGCTACAGGCTACCTCTTCCGAAAGGCTTACATTCATATGCATCGACGCGATGGATGAATGTGCGCCAGAGCATCGAATCAAGATCCTAGAGTCACTTGATCAAATCCTCCAAAAGTCTCCGGGTACCCGGATATTCATGACGGGGAGGCCACACGTTCAAGCCGAAATCCAGAAGCGCCTTTCTGGGCGAGTAGCAAGTATAGCCGTCACTCCCAAGAAGGGTGATGTTATCGGATATCTTCGCACTAGGCTGAAGGAAGACACGAACCCTGATGCGATGGACAGTAGTCTGGAGGCAGACATTCTGAAGAAGATCCCCGAGGATATTTCGGAAATGTATGTAGAAGTAACCACACTCCTGGAGCTACCTCAAGTTGCCCACTGACGAATACATGTCTAGATTCTTGCTAGTCTCGCTAAATATCGATGCGATCCTACAAGAACCAACTATCCATCGCAGGCGACAAAAGCTCAACTCGATGACCGATGGCTTGGGTCTGGGGGATGCTTATCGAGCAACACTGGATCGGATAAAGGGACAGGGTGGGGAGAAAGCGAGGCTTGGAATGGCCGCTTTAATGTGGGTCTCCCATGCGGAGCGGCCCTTGAAGCCAGATGAACTGCTTCAGGCCCTAGCAATCGAGATAGGGTCGCCGGATCTCAACAGCGACAATATTCTTTCAACAGGGACATTGCTTGCCTGGTGCCAAGGACTTATTGTCATAGACAAGGAGGCTTCCATTGTCCGATTAATTCACTTTACCCTTCAAGAATACCTCCGGGCTCATCCCCAGCTCTTTGGTACCGCTCACTCGACAATTGCAGAAACCTGCTTAAGTTATCTGAATTCGCAGCAGATCAAGGCTCTCTCGACCACTCCATCTCCCGATCTCCAAAGGACACCATTTCTCGAATATCCTTCCCTGTATTGGGGAATCCACGCGAAAAGGGAGCTTTCAGATTGCGCGAAAATGCTAGCACTAAAGTTATTTGACGGCTACAATGGCCATATATCCGCCAAAATTCTCTTGGAAGAACGAGCGCAGTATCACTACTATGTTAATTTCAAGAAACTTTCCCTATTCAGTGGTCTGCATTGTGCATCAATGTTTGGGATCGACGAGATTGTGGCTGGCTTGATAGAGGTGGGAGGTTGTGATATCAACCAAGGCGATTGCGATGATAATACACCTCTCGTGTGGGCTGCTTGGGGTGGGCACGAGGGAGTGGTGAAAATACTCCTCGGATGGGACGATGTTAATCCCAACAAGCCCGATAATTTTGACAAAACACCACTCTGTTCTGCTGCTGAGTATGGACACGGGGGAGTGGTGAAAATACTACTCGGACGGGACGACGTCAACCCCGAAATGCTGGAGTGGTTTGTAAAAACACCACTCTGTCTTGCCGCTGAGAATGGGCACGAGGAAATAGTAAAAATACTACTCGGACGGGACGACGTCGACCCCGACAACCCAGACATTTTTGGGCAAACACCACTCTGTTGTGCTGCTTCGCACGGTCACGAGGGAGTGGTGAAAATACTACTCGGGCGGGACGACGTCAACCCCAAAAAGCCGAACTACTGGGGGCAAACACCACTCTATTTTGCTGCTCAGAATGGGCACGAGGGAGTGGTGGAAATACTACTCGGATGGGACGACGTCAATCGCAACAAACCCGATAATCAGGACCGAACACCACTCAGTTGGGCCATCCATGATGACCATGCGGGAGTGGCAGTACTGCTCCAGCCACCAGCATCCACCACACCCAGCACCACCCCGGAACAACAGGCCACTGTCCCCCTTACCCCCTCGGACTACCGCTATAATAGCCCACATGCCACCTCCACATGGATCGCACCTGCTCCACAACCCCGTCCGCTACGATCATCGCCCCCCTCCTCCCCTTCCCGGACAACCTGCTCCCGTATTTCAAAGCGCCGCCCGCGGTAATTGCCGTCTCCGGGGTAAACCTGCTGTTACAAAAACTCAGCTCGGATATAATACTGATGGTATAATAATCCCAATAGTAGTATGTAGTATTAGGAGCAGAGATGAGCACAGGTAAAGGGAAGCGCACATGGTTTGGAGGAACACTAAAGTGTGGACAAGCGAACCTTCTAGGGCATGAACGGATGTATAGGGCAAATGCGGAGACATAGGGCTACACATGTACTACCAGAGTTTTCACTATTTAAGGTGAACCGTAGCTAGCAACCTCCATAGATAATACACCTCAACATCTCCCGTCAGCAGGCGAGCACACGATTGTACCACCTCCATCAAATACTTCCCTTCGGTCCAAGGAAACCATATGCGATGGGAATGCACATACGTTCATATACCCATCTCAACCTCTATACTGATTCCCTTATGTAGTCGTTAAGATTTGTGAGTTTCTGTTTATAATCCCGAGCTTTGTGTTGACGGGGAGAGGGGGGTTATTAAGGTAAGCCGGTATGGCTTAGGATTCCTATCAAAATATTCACTTTTACCCCTTCCCGATTGTAAAATCATTTTTCCGAACTTCTTGCTCCTTCGTTTTTTCCCCAACAATTTCTTGTTTTCTTCTCTTCTCCCGATCAATTGTACTAATAGACTTAAGTGCTCTTTAGATAGATACTAGGATAGACAAAACATATAAACCCCAAGCGCTTCTCACTCGTATTATAGAAAACGATGCAAAGGCTAGCGATCAACTCAGCTCGGGTACGGTGGGGATCAGCCTCCACTACGGACATAGGTTAATGAAGATAGTGCCTCACTAAGGGAATTAAGACGAGTGCGTCCGGTAGATATATTGGGCACGTGAAATTTAGGCTTAAAGTGGCGTGATATAATAGCAACATACACAACAGTCAGGGGACAAACACATTGAAAAATCTTGGGGGTTTGCATGTAGACCGGGGCCGTGCGCAAACACCTGAAAGCAGTAGTTGTCTTTAAATAAGAACTTTTTTCTATGGTATTGATGCCCATGCGAAATTTTGAAGCCTAAGTTACCAGAAATTTTGACCTCCCATACGCAGAATCGCCTTCACTCGTTAAGCCCTAATATGACTAAGAATAAAACTTAAATTTTGGATTCCCCACTGCTCGTAGATATATTTATATCACTGCCCGTTAGAGTGTTGAGAGGAAATCATAAAATCAAAATGGCCATTCCCTTTAGCGCCTCGGTGGTTCGCTGCACGCTGCGGAGTATTAGGTCAATGATCGGCGGGTGGTGAACGGCGTCCGAGAACTAAATTGATAAATGATGATAAATTTCGCAACACCCCTAAGCCGGACATCATAAAACGACAAAGACAACAGCTACTGCCAACACAATCCTCAAACCAGACAGCGCCAAAGGCCCTAACTATTTCACTTGAACAGTGTAGTACATGTGCAGACAAAGGCTTTGTTTTTAGTCATTTATGTCTACACGCACAGGGAGATTCTCAATCAGAAAATGGGTCAGGGATATCGTTGGTTGAACTTAGGACCGTATTAAAAAAAAAAAGATAGAATCGCACAATCCCGCCTTCCTCCAGGGGTTGGAAGACTTGAGTTGTGGGGCTTTCCAACTTCGAAGAGGGCCTTGGTGAGGCCGCAGGTGAGGAAGTCGCATCTTGGGTGTCGAGGCAATTTCCAACGTAGGACCCCTTGATGGCATAGTACTCATCCGGAGGTGGCGAATACTTTGGTTGGAATTCGGGACCGACCCCAGCTACAGTTCTGTGGTCGCCGCAGTACTGTTATTCACCCAATCGGCTAATTAGCTAATTCTCTTTTTTATTTAAGGCGGAGTAGCTCCAGGTTAGATTTTCCCGCCGGCTTGTGGGAATGGTTTCTCACTCACTGTGAGAATGAGGATAGTGTGCGAACTCAAACCCACTCTCCCCAATGAGCTAGGTAGGCTAGGCGATAGTAAAGCCAGTCCGGCCTGGAAAAATCCTCAGGGATCTAGCCTGGGCTATCTATTTGCTAGCACACTCTAAGCGAGCAGCATGCAGTTTCAACGGCAAAAATTCACTATGAATGTTTTCCAATTCCGAAGTAACATTAAAAATACAAGAACAATTTCGGTTTGTTAGCTTAGGGATTTAATGTGATTCCCGCTAAAGAGGCAGGATGAGAGGAAATAGTGGTAAGATTGGGCTCCGCACATGGTCCTGGAGATGAATTGCCGTGACTTTGTCGAGCCGGTTGCGTATCTCTCATTCTGGGACTGATCACGAAAAAAATAGCCGGATGAAAAGAGGAAAAATAAAAGATGAGGAGTTGAAAGAGGTGGGGAACCAAGATACCCTTAGAACGATCTATTCTCAATGCTAATCACTGGGCCAATACGGTAGGCACCTATCAAGCTTTATAGGCCCCGCAGGCCGACCAAATTCAGCATATATTGGCATAGGCTATCTCCCAGAGTGGCCTGAGAGCCTAGCACGTTAGAAACACCGCTGATATTGCATGTTATGTGGATGGAGTTTGATTACTGAGAATATTAGAGCCTGATATGAGAAATGGTTACACTCTTATGCCACAGCGGTATGCGTATGCACTAGCGAAGCGACACTCAAGCTATGAAAAGATTTCCCTATTTGTTTCCCCTTCATTCTTGTCCTTTCTTTGCCTAAGTCTTCCTTCCTGTTGGTGCTCTCCTCACAGCTCTTAATTCTACATACGGTACTTGTACTCAGTGCAAGAAATTATGAACTCCTTCACCGCTAAATACGAGGCCCGTGCCTTGACTTGAGCCGCTCCACACAGCTACATAAAACCCTCCCGCCGATCATTACCTCGGTATCCATTATTTTAAACATTGAACCCAAAACTTTGGCGGGTGACGGCCTGTGACGGCCTGTGGTGTCGTTCTACAACAGAGGAATAAGTGGCGAAAACTAAGCTACCTACTCAACGATAACAGTACTAGTACTTAAGTGTAGTAATATTTATTAGTATGCTAAAGGGGAGTCAATTTTTTGTTCACACATATGACATACCGTAGAATCTTATGAAAGTCGGAATTGGGCAAGTGCTGATCCCCCCGAACCCTCCCAATTGTCGCTCTCTATATGTTTAAACCGTGGCAACTTGGCGCTCTTCGTGCCTTCCTAACCTACGGCGGGCCATCTGGCGGTGCTTTATGTTGGGTGAATTGTATGTTTCCGGCTGATTGGCTGACAAGGCCTGATATACATGAGTATGTGCCAAGCTGGCTGGTTCTGCCGCAGCCGCTCGAGGGAGTTCCTCCATCGCGGTGGAAGATTGATACTGTAATGCATTCCACGATTTCACTTCCAGAGGTCGGACATTTACTGACACAAAAGCAGTAGACACCCGGGACATTCGGGAGGAGCAGGTTTGAGAAATATTCATTGGGTGTTCTTAGGTAATCTTGAGGTTTCACAAAAAACCCCTTTCTTCAGCTCTCAGTGATTCCATAAACCGACAAACTCAATCACCTATTGTCGGCGAGTTTCCGAATAGCGAAGATGTCGAATACTAACTCCTTCAATACTACGAACTCCTATAATAACGTGTGGAACAATTGTACCGTTTCCGATGGCCGGTCGCAGGTCTTGGCCTGGTTGTCGCCACTAGAGCCCAGGCAGCGGCACCAGGACATTCGAGACCGCCGGGTCGGGAGTGTCGGGGAATGGCTTTTACATACCGAAGAATTCAGAAGCTGGTGCGCCAATAGTAGGGAAAGTGAATCCGATAATGGAGTTCTGCTTTGCTACGGTGACCCGGGGGTCGGCAAGACTTTTATAGGTAACAAGGACAAACCTCGAGGGGCAGGAAAAGGACAAGTGCTGACAGGCCGTGATGCTAGCTCATTGGTGATAGACAGGTTGTGCGATCAGGCCAGGGGGCAAAATGTCGCCGTGGCATGTTTTTACATGGACTTCGCCGCCCGAAGGGAGCAACACCCAACAAGTATACTGGGCGCCCTGCTTAAACAGGTTGTGGGGGGGGCTGGAAGGGATACCGGAGGGGATATTAAAAGCTTATGAAGACCAGAAAAGGGTCATTGGTGGACGGGGACCACAGCTTTCCGATATTGCGAAGATGCTAGGAGCCACCTCTTCCGAAAGACTTACATTCATATGCATCGACGCTATGGACGAATGTACGCCAGAACATCGAGTCAAGATCCTAGAGTCACTTGATCAAATCCTCCAAAAGTCTCCGGGCATTCGAATATTCATGACGGGGAGGCAACACATTCAAGCCGAAATCCGGAAGCGCCTTTCTGGACGAGTAGCAAGTATAGCCGTCACTCCTAAGAAGGGTGATGTTATCGGATATCTTCGCACTAGGCTGAAGGAAGACACGAACCCTGACGCAATGGACAGTACTCTGGAAGCGGAAATTCTGAGGAAAATTCCCGAGGATATTTCGGAAATGTATGTAGAAGTAATGACACTCCGGAAGCTACCTTGAGTTATCTACTAACTAATCCGGGTCTAGATTCTTGCTAGTCTCGTTGAATATCGATGCGATCCTACAAGAGACCACCATCCATCGCAGGCGACAAAGGCTTAACGCAATGACCGATGGCTTGGGGCTAGGGGATGCATATGGCGCAACACTGGATCGGATAAAAGGACAGGGTGGGGAGAAAGCGAGACTTTGCATGGCCGCTTTGATGTGGATCTCTCACGCGGAGCGGCCCTTGAAACCCGATGAACTGCTTCACGCCTTAGCAATCGAGATAGGGTCGCCGGATCTCAATAGCGACAATATTCCTTCAATAGGGACCTTATTGGTCTGCTGCCAAGGACTTATTGTCATAGATAAGGAGGCCTCCACTGTCCGGTTCATTCACTATACCCTTCAAGAATACCTCCGGGCTCATCCCCAGCTCTTTAATACCGCTCACTCGACAATTGCAGAATCCTGCTTAAGTTATCTGAATTTGCAGCATGTCAGGGCTCTCTCGACCATTCCATCTCCCGATCTCCAAAGCACACCATTTCTTGAATACTCTTCTCTTTATTGGGGAACCCACGCAAAAAGGATCTTTCAGCCCGCGCGAAACTGCTTGTGCTGAAGTTATTTGACAACTACAATAACCATATATCCGGTAAAATCCTCTTAGTATATCGAACGCGGCGTCATTACATTGTTGATCTCGAGAAACTTTCCCTATTCAGTGGCCTACACTGTGCATCAATATTTGGGATCGACGAGATTGTGTCTAGTTTGATAGATGTTGAGGGTTGTGATATCAACCAAGTAGACTGCGCGGGTAATACACCTCTCGTATGGGCTGCTTGGAGTGGGCACGAGGGGGTGCTGAAAATACTGCTCGGACGGGACGACGTTAACCCCGACAAGCCGGGCTTCCTTGAACAAACACCACTCTTTTGGGCTGCTCGGAGAGGGTATGAGGGAGTGGTGAAAATACTACTCAAACGGGACGATGTCAACTCCAACAAACCCGATAACCAGGGCCAAACACCACTCAGTCGAGCTATTCAGTCAGGCCATACGGGAGTGGTAGCACTGCTCCAGCCTCTGGCATCCACCACCCCCAACCCCACTCCTGAGCAACAGGCCACCGTCCCCCTTACCCCCTCGGACTATCGGTATAATAGCCCACGTGCCACCTCGACAAGGACCACACCTACTCCACAAACCCGTCCGCTGCGGCCATCTCCCCCCTCCTACTCTTCCCGCACAACCTCCTCCCGTATTTCAAAGCGCCGCCCTCGGTAATTGCCGTCTCCCGGGGTAAGCCTGCCGTCACAATAATAACTCAGCTCAGATATATAACTTCCCTTCGGTCCAAGGAAGTCATCTCCATTTGAATCCACATATGCTCATATACCCATCCCCACCGATACAAATTTCCTCGTGTAGTCAAGTTAGGGTTTGCCAGTTTCTGCTTACAATCAGAATTTGGCATTAAAGGAGGGCGGGGGGGTTATTAAGATAAATCTATATGGCTTGGGATTTCCATTATATTCACTTTTATTCTTTTCCGGTTGTATATCCTCTCTACGGATTTCTTGCTCCTTTATTTTTTTCCCAACAATTCCTTTTTTTTCTTTTCATGAGAATTGTTTAGATACATGCTAGGATAGACAAAAAAATAGAAAGCTCAGGTGTTTCTCACTCGTACTATAGAAATCGGGGCAGGAGCTAGCTGTCACCTCGGCTCCTGTACGGAAGCAATTGGTTTCCACTGCGGACAAAGTTTAATGTAGATCGTGCCTACTCAGTACATGGCACCGCTTTCTAGACATGAGCTCAGGAAGGAGGAATTGGGATGCTGTCAACACTTTTAGTCTCGCTCGGCAAGGAAAATTAGATATATTGGTCATGTGAGGTATGGGCTCAAAGTAGTGTAGTGGGGACATACAAGACAGCCGGGGGAGAAACTTATTGAAAAATCCCTAGCATTTGCATGTAGATTAGGGTTGTGTGCGTGAACACCTGAAAGCAGCAGGCTTCCAAACAAATAACTTTCTGTGATCTAGGTACTCATACAAAATCTCTGGTGACCATCCTGAAATTTGGAGCTTCAGTGCCCAGAATTGCCTTCCCTAGACAAGCCCTAACAAGATTGATAAAATAGGGCCTAGACTTTGGATTCTTAGCTTGAAGATGCATCCATATAAGAGCTCATTAAAGAATTGATGCGGAAAGTGTATAAAAAAAAGGGCCATTTCCTCCAGCGCTTCGGTGGTTCGCTGTGCCATGCGAGGCACTAGTGCAATGATCGACCGGTGGTAAACAAGGCCCAAGAACTATTGCTTATGGTGCATTTCGGAACACCACCAAATCAGATAAGTAGAAAAAAACAAAGATAACTGCTACCGTCGTGCTACACCACCCTCAAACCAGACACCACCCAAAACCTGGGATGATTTCATGTTGGAATTCTTTGATGCCGTCGGGCGTGCTCGCTATATCGCATATCGCATACCGCATATCGCGCTACGCGAGTTTCTGTCTCATTTCGACAAAGGCTTCGGTGATGCAATTTGGATAACCACATTACAGTAGAGTGTTGGAAGCCCCCGATGCGGTTCGGCATGCTCAGTCTACCGCAAGGGCGTGCATCCTGTCTCTTTACCGTTCACACAAAGCCTCCGGATATGAACCTGGAACCGGCGCAGCGCCGGAAGGAATGCGACTCTGAAAGAGTTGGATACGCGGTCGGATGTGCGAAGGCTGTGAGTCGTGAGAGTTCTCTGTCATCTGTTGGTTAACATGGGAGTTTGCAGAAGAGGGGGAGGAACATGCGTGGAAGGGCAGGGACTAGTGTCGCGATCGCTAGAAGGGTGGGAGGAGGATTTATGGTTTAGATATACTCCTGTCTTTACCGCTAGTTAGTGGGTTAGCGTGTTGCGAGTGTCGTGAGCGTTTAGTGAGCATTTGAACGAGAGGAAAGTTCCCCCCCTTTACTCGAGTATCATAGGTTGTGGGTTGGCGGTCTCTCTTTTGTGGGGGTTTAAATCTTGGCGTTTCGTTTCATAGCTTCTATTTCGCCGTTTCGTCTCCCGTTATTCGGCCATCGAAGTTTAAAATTTCACTTGCACAATGCCGTATTCTACTTGCGCAGGAAAACCCTTCTTATTTTCCATTTATTTATTTCTACATGTACGGAGAGATATTGGATCGGAAAATCGGCCGGGGTACAAGCATAGTGTTAGTCGATTGAACTCGCGCTCGTATCAAGAACATGGTGTCCAGCAATTTTGCCTTCCTTGATGAGTTGGAAGACTTGAGTGAGCTCAACGGTATTTTCTGCTATGAAGAGTGCTTTTATGAGGCCGCGGGCGAAGAAGTCGAGCGTTTCTTTGGTATTGAGCCGGTTGCCAACCTAGGCTTCCTTGATGGGAATCAGTTGGACGATAGTCAAAAATACTTCGGCTGAAATGGAGGGAGACGGCCGCGGACCATAGCTCCACAAACCTGCGCTAATATTATTTACCCTAGGCATTGGTTATCTGATGCTGTCTTTTCAAGGAGGAGTGATTGCAGGGTAGATCGACCACGGTGGGTGGTTGGGAAGGTTTCTAGCTCATAGCTAGTAGGATGATATTGTGGGAACCTAGGCCCATTGTGCCCAACAGGCCTGATAGGCCAAGCAACAGTAAGGCGACGTTCAGCTTGCCAGAATTCCCTGAGATCTGCTGTACCGGTAGTCTGGCCCAGCTTTAACTTAGGCCGTATCGGCTTAGTACCGATTGCTTGATGGGTTGGCCCACTTGTAGCAAGCGGCCTTTCAGTGTCAACAGCAAAAATTCAGAGTGAATCTTTCCTAGTTACCAAACAACATTCAAAATACAAGAACGATTTCGTTTTATTAGCAAATAGTACTAATAAAAAAAAGTAGAGATAGCAGATTAATCAATTTAACAAGATTGTAAAAAAAGAGCTGCCATTGTAGTGGATTAAATCTGTGCCAGTGCAGTAGAGTGGTGAGAGCATTTAGCGCATCAATTCAGGGGAGATTGACTAAATGTTTTGTAATTATAAAATAAGGTTCAAAACGTAAGAACAATTTTGGTTTGTTAGCTTGGGGATTAATGTAATTCCTACCGAGGAAGCAGGATCCTAAGGAAGGATGGTAATATAGGACTCTGCTGGGGCCCTGAAGGTGAGTTGTCAAGGCTTTGTCGGGTTGGTTGAACACCTCTTATTGAATGCAATTGATTAAAAAATAGCCGAATGTAAAGAGGAAAAAAAACAAAGAGCAATGGATTTGGAGGAGGGGGGGGATCAAGATACTTTTAAAGCGATGCATCCTCAATGCTAATTAGCAGGCCGATGAGCGCCCATCAGGCCTGATAGGCTTTTGCAGGCCCACCGAATTTGGCCTACATCAACGTATCATAGGAAATTTGCCCGCGAGGCCTCCTGTGGCTCGGACAGTTGGGAACGCTGAGCGTGTGGTATGTTATGTACAGTACAGAGAGTTTGAACCTTGAGAACAGCAGCACCTGGTATGAGATGTCCAGCTAATTTGGTGATTTCAGAGTTGTTTAGGAAGTATTGACTGGGTTGCCCTGGTTGGTTGGTCTGGTGGTGGGTGCGGGGCCTTGACTTATCCTAGGCTCTGGTAGGAGATAACCCATGAGCATATTCAACCACTCGTTGAACTATGGTCCGTTAACAAAAATAACGGCGCACCAGAGATCACTAGCGACGCAACGCCCCTCCACCCTCGACCCACCTGAAGAAATTTCCCTAAATCATATCAATTTCCTGTATCTATTCCACTACGCATTTACTTTTTTTAATTCATCGCGACAATAGTAGGTTTGGTGGGAAAGTGCTGTTGTCGCCGAAATTTTTCCTGATCGTTGGTGCGCCGTTAATTTTGTTAAGGTACCATACTATCATCCTTGTGTTAGTCGTCAAACTGTGTTGGGTTTTGGCGAGCTTACTCCCGAGGCATCAGGATCATAGGGTATGTTTGGGTAAGTGTAGCGGCCTACCGCGGCAATGCACTAGGGGTTTTCAAAGTTAAAAAAGTTGACGAAAAGTAGGTTACTGTGGCGTTTCGGGTAAGCTTGGCATACACAAAAATGGTTAATTTACAATCACTTTACCATACCATACCATACATTTTTTTCAGGTAGAGACGGAGGTCAAGAGGTCGGTAACGAGCCAAGATCAGGGTTTTGGCTTTGGTAATGAGAGAATACTTCCATGCGGGTTAAGTACCTGGGCCTTATTAACCACCAGCAAGCCAAAGGTATCTCAATTTCTTATTAGAAGATAGGAATTTTCTTCGCTCTTACAGTAATACTAGCTCAAAGAAAAATCTGTCCCCAGCTTTTAGTGATGTGCCTGCTAAACCCACCCACCCCCTAATGCCTAGGGGAACAGACTTGTTATTTGGGCGAGTACATACCAAACTTGCTCACTTTACTCCGAGTCAATCTCATTTTTGGGGGCTTCAAATATGCGACTTGAAATCCTCTGATACAATTGGCCACTGTTAATATGTGCCCTAATGCACACTAATGCATGGCTGGGTGCCGATCATTTTACAATTGTATCTCCTCTAAACTTTGAAAACCCCTAGTAGGGGTATTGAAAGTTGAAAAACTCGGAAAAACTTAGCTTACTTTGCTGTTTCATGTAAGCTTGGCACAACCAAAAGTATCTAATCTACCATCGCTTTACCTTACCAAACGATACTATTTTTCGTGTTGGGACCGCGGGTAAAAGGACTGTAAGATATCTTAGTAAAATATGTAAATTAGGTGAAGTGAGAGACTTGTAGTCAAACCATCAATGAAGAATCAACAAGATGGCTGGACATTTGTAGAAGTCGAGTCGAATCATCCTTCTGATCATAAGATAGATTGTAAGTTTATCCTATTTTAAAATTTTCTCCTGACTACAATGATTTTATGTGTTTACCACAGGTTCAGAAATGTACTAGTAGCTACAGTTTTGGCTCATTGAAAAGAGAGGGCATTCCGAGGTTGGATTAAAGCCTGCATCTCTTTCATTGCCTACTAGTATACCGAAAGTCCTCTGGGAATTTGTAACATAATTGCTTACCATTAGGGGGTCTCAGACCGCCAATTCACCACGGTTCGAAGAGGTGGTTTGTAGTTCATGAACCATGAACTGGAAAAATGAACCGCAGTACTAGTACCGGCTCTGGAGGTGGTACTCGGAATGGTATGATGGTTTGGCGGTTGGTAGTACACTGTTGACTTGCACAAAAGAAGGCATAATCATGAGCAACTAGTCGTGAAAATTTTATTAGTATAAAAACGTCATTAGTGTGAAACTAATTTCTTCTGATGGTAGATTAAGGGGTCTATCTTTTGATGGAAAAAGAGAAATATATTAACAACAGGAGTTGAGTTCTTCAAAATGCCTTCACTATCTTATCGTGAGTGCGTTATCCAAGAATTACTTATTTTGACCGTTTTCTTTCGGGTGATTGAGAGATGCCGTCCAGATCTCACCTGTGAAGTGCCGAATTCTTAAACCCTTCTCCTATTCCTAGAGAGAGTCCTATCACGGCGCTATTTGCACACACGAAACCCGGTTCCAAAAACGTCCGCTGGGATTGACCGTTGTCTAAATGTCTACCGAGACTCTGCAAGGCCTGAACTTGCTGGACATTTTCGTACCTTTGCCCGCATGTTTCCCACAACCTTCAACAAACTCACCACTCTTATTGCCTCTTCCTCTATTTTTGCCAATCAATCCTCAAACCACGAAGAGCAAATCAGTGTTGCCTGTCAACTGCTGATTACCCTTTATCGATTTGGGTCTTTTGGCAATAGTGCCTCAATCCGACAGGTCGTATTCTGGGCAGGGATTGGTGAAGGTACTGTGGTACTTTATACCAAGCGGGTCTTGTATGCTATTCTATCTTCTGGCCTTCGATAACAGTATATTTCCTGGCATAAGGTAGAAGAGAGGAATCCATACAAGGAAAGAGTAGAGGAAATTGCAATTCCAGAATGGAGGAATGGTTGGGTAATGATCGATGGCACATTGATCCCCTTATATACACAACCGAGTTACTCTGGCGAATCATTTTTCGATCGAATGTCCAACTATTCACTAAATATTCAAATTGTCAACACACCAGACAGAAGGATAATCGATTACGCTCTTGGGTTTGTGGGAAGCCGGTCCGACTCCTACTGTTGGAAAGAAACACACTTTTATAGGGAACATAGCACTTTGCTTGGGGAAGGCTGCTGGGCTTGGGGTGATGCTGGGTATCCTATACAGGAGTGGCTAGTAATACCTTATCAGAAGCCAGAAAAGGATATAGCAGAGAACCGAACATTCAACTACCAACTTTCACGTATACGGGTCGCAACTGAGCATACAATTGGATTGCTTAGAGGTCGGTTTCAGTCTTTGCGTAGACTAAGAGCAAAAATTCATAATTTATTGGATCTCCAGTTTGTTCATTTATGGTTACATGGATGTATTACTCTTCATTGTTTTTGTTTTATTGAGGAGCATGGCTTGGATAATGGTGACTTTTTAAGGGAAGGACTGGCAGCGGAGGAGGAATTGGCAATTCAAGAGGGGGGAGGGGTTGGTGATGATTTGGAAGAGCCACGCAGTATTGCTCTTACTCGTGCTAAGGATTTCCGTGAAAGACTTAAGAACAAACTCTATTCATACTATGGTGTAGATTAATAAATTAATCAATCTACAAATTGTCAAAATAAAATAAAAAATTGAAATAAGTTACATATTTTCAATATCTGTTAACTGGTCTCCATGTTCAAGCCTAAATTTCAGAATTATCATATCCCGCTCATGTCTCATCCTATCCCTTTCAACTGCCAACTTTTCCAACTCTAACTGTAGCCATGCCTCTTGGTGGTGGTCAGGGCTGCTGGCAGTACCAGGTTCTTCGTGATCTGTGAGTTTTTGACACTTTTTTGAGTAACTACTAGAACGAAGGCGACGGTTGGAATGGTTATCCTGTGTTGGGCTTAAAGGCGGTTGGCTTAATAGGGTATTCACAATTTCTTTTACCTCGGTAGTCCAGCTTGGGCGTGTGCTCTATTTGTATTTTTAGTAAAATTAGCAGATAAACCAGACCAAAATATTGAACATATTTAACATTTTAACTTACTGAAAGGGGTAATTTTCCACGATCTTGTTTTGAACATGATTTTGGTACGATTCCTGTACTGTGCCCTTCCTTCCTTTCCGGAGCACTCTCTTTTCCTTTTCCAAGATCTGACTTGCTTTTAAACCCAATGATTTCTACTTCTTCTTTGGGCTTGTACTCAAACTCATTCAGGTTTTCTTCTTCTCCATACTTGATACTATCACTCAAGGAAATAATATCTTCAAGAAAGCCTGGTTCAAGCTCGGGTTGAACTTTCTGCTGGCGGCGAGGTACTTCGCTTGAGAGAATTTTGATCGAGTTGTGTTTTTGAGTTCGCTCTGGCGGGCTCAGTAACGTTCGGTCGCTCACCGAGTAAATCGCGTAACAAAAAAAAATATGGGCATCGTTCCTTAACCTCAATCCATTTATTGGCCAAGGTTGAGCCTTCATCAATTTCCTCTTCTCCTGTAACTCCAGCACCCATTTCTCCTATTTCTTCTCTTACTTCCTTATACTGGCAAAGCAATCTAAATAGTGAATTAATTTTAATTAGTAATTTATAACCCTATTTTTTAGAATAATACTTACTTCCGACACTTTGCTTTTATGGAATTACCATAAAACCGCAACCCTCCATTCCCTTCAATAATCGGAGGATTATAAATAGTCTCATCAAAAACCAAAGAGGCTAACTAAAATGATAAGAAATGTATTAATATTAGTTACAATCCAGCAGGGTACATGCGATATAATTCATACTTTCTCATAATATGCGATCTTTGTATTTCCCACTGATTTCTCCCGTTCGCCTGGCCATATGCCATGCCGAATTTGTGGATTTTCTTCAAGCGTATGTAAAATTTTCCATACAAGATCAGAGGTCCAGGAAACAGCAAGCAAGGCTGGAACTGCTCGAGAAGAACTAAATACCACCACTCAATTAGGTATATTAATTAGGTTTAAATGAAATACTAAGATAGCATACCTAGAAATTGTCTCCTTCCCCTTACTGCTGCTCGCTGTCTGTCATGTTTTTGCCATCCTACAGTTATGGAAATTGTAGGAGCTGAGAACGAGTTGAAAGAGAACGGTGTTGTGGCAATAGGTGGTGTAGAAGGAGAATGGTGGTGTAGAAGGAGAACGAGCGTCATAGTTACATCTACGCAGTAGTGTGTTGAGCTATGAAGCGCTACTATGCTAGTTTCTTTAAAGCTAACTAGTAAAGATTTAGTTCTTGATCATCAAATAGGCAAAACGAGTAGTAAACCATTAATCTGTACCGGGGAAGTTTCACACCATACTACACTGAACCTCCTAGAACAGCAGTACAGCTTCGTTCCAAAAGTTCTCGCACCCTGGCTGGTACTGTGACAAGAAGGGCTATAATACATCTGGTATGGAAATTTGTCACAGTACCAACCAGGGTGCGAGAACTTTTGGAACGGGGCTGTACGCATCCCGGACCTGAACCACCTGTTTGAGACCCCCGATTGATTCGCTAGTGGATAATCGGTGGAGGGAGTTCAAGATGAAACTTCTTTTCATTTCATGTGCGCTAATTTTTGCTGTTATCACCAACACTTTCTGGTAGGGCTCTCAAATATATTACTGAAAATCTATCAATACAATTGGCTGGTTGTATAAAGTACCCTAATGCAAGATCTGGAGTTTACTTTTACAAAAAATTTTACTTTTTAACTTTGAATACCCCTAGTGGGTGGTTGCCTTCACACCCTTAGCGACCAGGTATAGCATAATTAACTAGTTTCTGGTTTCGTTGATACTAATTGTCATGGGGCATTTGGAATCGGGTATTTAGTTTCATGATGTTTCTTTCATACCCTTGGTCCCTAGGCATACGGAGGTTGGCACTCCGGTAGGACATTGACTTTAGGGTTCACGGAGGATCATGAAATATCGTGATGATTTTCAGATTTCTTGAGATTAGTAGGGTTTAGGATTCGTTAGGTTAATGTTTGTCTTTGAAGCCTGAGTGGGTTGAGTGTTGGGAGTTTGTGGTCATGTTAGTTTTATGGAGAGATATATCTCCTGGCCTGTCCTCAGCTGGGAGAGGGGGAAGGCAACTAGTCCGCTGTTCCTCAATATTGCTTTGGGCCTAGGGCCTATTAGAATAGCGCTTGCGTAATCCATGTGTAGAAGCTTCCCTAGGATTCCGATTATGACAGCTCAATGGCAGGCAGGTGCCATCCCTGTACCGGTATGCTGGAAATGGGCCGGTGGTTCGGGTGGAGATTGGTGCCGGTGGGGATTCCTTGGCCAGAGGAACTACCCTGTGAATTTCGCTTCTGCGACTAGTCGTTGTCTACCGCGCACCATTTCGCGATAGAGTGCAAGCGAATTATATTCACAGTGTCAGCCCCTCCCTGTGTCCTTACGAAAATATATGTCCAAGGGACTGAGAATCCGAGGATCCCCATGTTATCACTATATTCGTAGATGTGGGAGTACCGTACCGAGAGTCAACAATTCTTCGGAAGGGTGGGGGCCCGCGGAAGTTCGAATCTGGGCCACGCCCTTCCTTCATTCTATCCTTTCTCTTACTAGCCCACTTTTCCTTCTTTCCCTCGCTTGCTCTCCATGTACTCGAGTATTGATACCCGAATAAACCAGCAACCGCGAACACACCATCCTCTTTCCTGTTGTTTCCTGCATGCTTCTCGTTTCGCCCCGTCCGCCGGTTTTCTTCCAAAAACTTTCTCCGCCACCCTTGCGAATTGCACGACAACTGCTGAGTACGAGCACGGTACTTTAATTCCTTGACTGGCACCGCATCTTACCTTTTCCTTTGGTTTTTCATGACATCTGCCCATCTACCCAGCTACCCTAGCCCTATCACACGAGAAACTTGAAAAGGGCTCTCGAGTAACTCACATCATACTAAGCCCTATAAACCAAAATCATCGCCTTGCTGTAGCCCTACAACTTCGGGTATTACGACGCGGGTAATTTTGAGCCTGTTTGGCAGAAACGGAACCGTTTCGTTTTATGACTATTTCACCTGTGGAGGCGGTTGTTTCCGAATTTTGGAACGGAAGGTATGCGGCCATTTGTATGGGGCAACGGAATGGAACCGTCGCATCGGAGTCGGGTCTTATGCCACTTCCTAGCCCCCACCGTTCCCCACCGTTAGTTATGGAAGAGGGAAAAGAAACTTTATGAGGGGAGAAGGGAATTAGCTTAACACGTAAGAAGGGAGAATAGTCAGCCCTATCTTGTCGTGCTAGATCGAGATATCATGAAAAGTAACGCACTTTGATAACTGTTAAGCTCGAATCGGATTCTTGATCAATATCGAGGCAAGCTTTTCTTTCATAGACAAGGCTGAGGGGGAGGGGTATAGAGCAAGAAATGGCTCCTCACGATAAGGATGACACTGAAGCATACCGAAGTAGTGGCGTTCAGAGGGGGTGGATGGCCATGGGAGCAGTAAGGGGACAGCATGAGTGATGTTTTGTGCATTCAGCTCTTCCTCTTTGCTCTAGGGCTCGGTGGGCGAGCGTCATGGGTGTATGTTTTATTTAGAACCTTAGGGCTAGAACTATGACAGTGCTTCTTCTAAAGGGTAAGAATTTAGGCCCTGTTTGGTACTCCAGGATTAGACTAGGATTTGGGCATAAAATCCGGATTTGAAAACCAAAGTCCAGAAACTTCAATATCCAAACTTTGTAAATCGGGCATGCCAAACACAACAGGTTTTAGATCTGGACTTTGGAGAATTGGTAACAATATGTGTATCTGGTATAATAATAAATATGGGGTCCATATACGATTTGTTTGGGATCCCAAAAACAGAGAAAGTGGTTAGGGATAATGCCTTTTTTTTTAAGTTTGCACTCTGTGAACAGTTTTCAGACAATCGTTTAAAATCCTGATCTAATCTTAAGACAAAATATGAATTATCTCCTAAATCTGGATTTTCAGTCTGGTCATGTTTGGCAGGCCAGTGTTATAATACGACTGGATTTTTAAGTCCAAATCCTGGTGCGCCAAACACTGCCTTAAGTTTAATCTGCTATAATATTATAATACCCCAATTGAATAATGATAGCTTTCGGAGTATGATATCATACAATCAAAAAAGAAGCCCTTAAAGTTAGTGGATACTGGATAGTGGGCATAACCCTCAGTTATAATCGGATACAAAAGGACCAACTGAAGGACGCTGGGTATAGGAAGCCAAGATTAAGTGAGGCAACAATTGGTATGATATTCGCATTCCCGGCAAATAAATGATTAAAGTTTCTGGCTAACGAGGGAGGAATAGTGGAGCTACTCGAGGCCCGGACGGCAGCTGCGCCCGCCCAGTATATGGCTCTGGGATACGACCCCTCTAGGCGTCTTTGAGTCTGACCATGCGTCTCGTCTACAAAATCAATCAACGCTTTACTACTCTTGCTATCCTCTCTCCTGGTTCTCCTTCGAGATCGTAGAGCGATGAGATTGTCTTGAGGATATCGCCATTTGTTAGTACCAAAAATGTTAGGTGGATAGGCAGAGTTTCTATTGTTAGATCTCAGATATGTACATTTGCTTTTTTATATCCCTTTTCCTTTTCCCGGTGTTCCGGGAACTGGTGTTAGAGGTTTTCTTGGGAGGGTTCGGCTTTCTGCTGTTGTATTTCATTATTCCCTTGCTTAATAGTGGAACGAACTCGGGTTGGGGTGTACCATATAGTATCATGGCGGAAATGTTTCTGGGGATCTCAATCTTGTCTCATATCTCTTACATGTACGGTATAATGAGGGGACAAACGCCATTATCTAGAATATCATCTTAGATCTATCGCGCTCCTTTCTTCCTCCTGCCCTATTCCCTCCCGCCTGGCAACAACGGAGCGTACGAGGAAAGCGGGGCAGAAGGGGCAGAAGAAAGGAAATAATAAAGAAGACAAAGCACAGTCGGTAAATGTCGCTAACTTGATGGAAAACTCCGGGAAAGCCCGAAGGGGGGATCTTTACATTATCTAAGGATTATGCGTTATTGTTGAAAATAGTGCTGCTCGCTATCCTCCCACGATACTTCCTTTGTCCAGATAACTTCCGGGAGCACGCCTGTTTGTGGCTTTGGATATGCGCTAAGGATCCAGGCATTCGGCTCCGGCATAGGGCATGGGTTTGTCTTCGGAGACTCGCTTTGGCTTCGAGTTACGGTTCGGCTTTGGGCGTTTGGTTTGTACGTTCGGGAAAGCATTGCGAATGCAGGAATGCGCGATAGTTTTGGGATCGTGCAGCTTTCGGGAAAGCCGGGAGAAAAGCGGAAGTACTGTAAGATCAGCCGGAAAGAGCTGGAAGCCCGGAGGTGGGAAAGTGATTGTTTTCCTTTTAGTTAGCCGAGAGTGCTCACGGGGGGAGGAGACACCCACATGGGGTAGTGTGGTGCCTCATGGATGGATATGATGTCTTTGTGGATATATACTCCTGTGATCGCCCTTAGTTAGTTAGTCAGTTGAGCATCGAGTGGTCGACAGAGTCGTCGTTGAGCGAGAGACTGTGGTCGTTGTTAAGTTAGTGAAGAGCTGTTCCCCGCCTCTGAGTGCCATCATTTTAGGCGTGAGTTGCTTGGCGTGTGGCTTTGTGGTATGTGGCGACTAGGGACTTAACTTAGTAATGGATGGTTGTTTTCACGTCCTTAGCGACTAGATAGCGTCCTAGTTCTTGGTTTTGTTGATACCGATTGTCATGTGGCATTAGGTATCGGGTATTTGGTTACATATGATTCTTTCATATCCTTTGTCCTTAGTATATGGGGGCTAGTACACGGGTAGGGAATCTACTTTAGGGTTCATGATCGCGGAATATTAGGATGGTTTTTAGATTGCTTGAGATCGCTAGGGTTTAGGATTTGTCAGGTTAGTGTGCGCCGTTAGAGTTGAGTGTTGGGAGTTTGTGGTCTTGGTAGTTTGATGGAGAGATATATCTCGTGACCTTTCCTCAGCTAGGAGAGCGAGAAGGTAACAGTTCACTGTTCCTCCATTGCCCCTAGAGCCCACTGCTATAGGACTTGCGTAATCCGTGGGTAGCAGCTTCTCTGACGTTCGGCTCATGCCAACTCAAGGGCTGGTACCATCCCGGTACCCGTATGCTGTAAACGTGTCAGTGGTTCGGATAAAGGTTGGGGTTATGGTAGTGGGATTCCTGGGCCAGGGAACTAACCAATTAATTTTGCTTCGGCGACTTATTGTCGTCTGCGGCGCACCATTTCGCGATAGAGTGAAAGCAAATCATATCCAAAGTGTCAACACGTGCCTGGGTTATTACGGGTGTATATGTCCAAGGGACTGAGAATCTAGGGGTCCCCATGTTATCACTATCCATGTGTGGGAGTATCGTACGGGGGTCAACTATTCTCCGGAAGGGTGGGGGCGCTCGGAAATTCGAATCTTGACCACGCTCTTCATTCTATCCTTTCTCGCGCTAGCCTACTCTTCCCTCCCTCGCTTGCTCACCATGCATTGGTACCTGAATAAACGAGTACTCGAGTAGGCAAGAACACACCATCCTTTTTCCTGTTGCTTCCTGCATTCTGCTCGGTTCAGCTCATCTGCTAATTTTCTCTGAAAAACTTTCTCCACCATCCTCACCCGTTGCACGCCAACTTCTCAGGACGAGCATGGTAATTGACTTCCTCGACTGGCGCCGCATCTTAGTTTTTCCTTTGCTTTTCGTGTACCCTAACCCTATGACGCTAGAAGCCTGAACTTGAATCGTATCGTACTCCGGCAATTCACATCATACAAGTATTTAAGGCAAGCCTATGGTTGCCTTTGCCGGTTCCGTTCCCTATGCGACCGGTGCATAACTTAGTGTCTTTCCTAAGCTCCTAATCATGTCGGCTCAATGGCCTGTGCTATCCCGGTATGCTCTAAACTTGTTGGTGGTTTAAATGAAGGTTGGCGCAAGTAAGGGTTCCCAAGTCAGAGGAACCATAGTTATATAGTGCCCTATCAATTTTACTTCGCGGCAACTTGTTGTTGTCGGCCAACGCACTGCTCGGCGCAAATCGAATGCTCGAATATGAGGGCCCGATAACCATCGTCCCTCATCAACCACCGGACTACCACTTTGCCAACCTTACCACTGCCTACTCGTAATGTCCTGACGTTTGTGAACACAACTGCTATTGCAGGATGCCAAGATCAGCGCAGGGGAGCTGAATTTTGGCGGTATGCAATAGCAGTTGTGTTCACAAACGTCGGGGCGTTACGAGTGCAGCCACAACAACCACAACACCAAATCCCCTAAGCATTATTCTCCCCACATTTGTTTTTGCCCTAAGGTCACCTCGCAGAATAAAAAAAATTCTTACTTTTTTTTCTAGTATGATACCAGTACTGGGTTATGTTACTTTTCACTCATTGATGATTAATGAGGACATTGTTGATGTGGGGCGGGGGGTTGTTACAAGGATTTCGGGTATTTAATTTGAGTCCGGGTAATTGGCGATAAAGTGAAAGCGAATCATACAAGTATTGGCAGTGCCAACACCCCCCCGAGTAATAAAAATATATGTCTAAGGGGCTGGAGGCCTAGGGATCACTCAGCGTATTCGTAGGTGTGGGGGTTCCGGGAAGCTACAAGTCGCACCTCGCTGTCTTGGATTCCACTCTCGTGCCCCGGATCCCCTGCTGTCCCGGATGAAGTTCCCTGAATTCTAAACTTTTTTGCACCAAAACCTCGCAGTCCCGGATATTTCGCAGTCCCAGACACATTCCTTGGATTCTTTTTTGATTCTGGCCATCCGGGACAGCGAGATGAGACTGTACTGTCGCGGGACGGTGGAAGCGCTCGGATATCGGGTTTAGGCCTGGGTTACAGTCGTACTGGTATTTGCCATGGGAACTCATATGGGGGGTACTTTTCTTCGAGAATCGACAGTTTCAGAAGTTCGCACAAAGCTCCAAAAGGTGGAGTCAGATTTGGATGTTGATATGTTTATTATGATGCTGGGACATTCATTCAGTAGGACATGGATCTATTTGAACAAATTGTGCTTGTGTAACGCTGCGGAAGAAGATATTTTTTCTGTCAAGGATGGGTGGCAATTGCCAGATGCAGTTATGTCGTAGAATTCAGCCCCGCAGACAAAAGCGCTCTAGACAAGCTGGTTTGGCCGGGTGTTCAACAACAAAATGGCTGCATAATGGTAACCCCACTTTTCTTCAGCCTCGAGAACTTTATCAGTAGGCACTGCGGTACTCAAGAACCCATCCTCTGAATCCTCTGAGCTCTCTGAGCCCTCCAAATCCTCTACCGACTCTACAAATTTTCCAAGCAGTAGCGAGAAAAAAAGGGAAATGTCGCAGCCTCGTGCGGGGGAGAGTAGCGACTCTTTCAATAACAACGGTTCCTTTAATAATAATACCAGCTCGTTCAATACCATCAATCATACCATCAACAATACCACCAATAATACCAACCATGTGTCTAACGTGAATAACTACATTAGTGCTGATGAGAGGGATAAGATCCTCGCATGGTTATCCCCACTGGAACCCCGAATACGGCACCATGATATTAGAGCCCGCCGGGTCGAGCATGTGGGAGACTGGCTCTTACGGACAGAGGAATATCGGGATTGGTTCGATAACATTTGTAGTGGGGAATCCGGTGGTTCGGCCTTGTTTTGCCACGGAGCTCCGGGGGTCGGCAAGACCTACATTAGGTAAGGAACCATATCATCTAAGCAGGGAAGGTGTCACTAAGAAGCGGTGGTGCCAGCTCCTTAGTAGTAGATAGATTATGCGATTGGGCAAGGGGACAAAATGCTGCAGTCGCGTGCTTCTACCTCGACTTTGCGGCTCAGAAGGAGCAATCACCAACCGATATCCTGAGTTCCCTCCTAAAGCAGGTTGTTGGTCGATTAGAGAAGGTTCCGGAAAAGATCGTCGATGCTTTTCGAGGAGAGGGAGGGGTCATCGGGGGCCGGAAACTGGAACTCGGCGAAATTGTGGAGATGTTGCAGGATATCTCGTCCTCGCGGCGCACCTTCATATGTGTTGATGCGCTGGACGAATGTGTGGCCGAGTGTCGGGTAAAGCTGCTTAATTCACTGAAACGGGTTTTACACAGGTCTCCGAACACTCGGATATTTCTGGCAGGAAGATTGCATATCCGGGACGAGGTGGAGAAAACTCTTGATGGGAGGGTAGTGGCTGTCTCAGTTGCACCCACCAAGGATGATATAATCGAGTTCCTACGGGCGATGCTGGGAGAGGATACAATACCGGACGCGATGAACAAGAGCTTGGAGGAGGACATTATGAAGACCATTCCCGAGACAATTTCAGAAATGTAAGTAGGGGGTAGGAACGTTGGAGAAAATAGGTAAAGTCACGGCTAACATATCGGCGTTTAGATTCCTGCTCGTATCTCTAAATATAAAGGCGATCCTGCAGGAAACGACACTCCATCGAAGGCGAGAGAGGCTTGGTGCAATGACGAATGGCTTGGGATTGGGGGATGCATACGATACGACCGTAAGGAGGATAAAGGCACAGGAGGGAGATAGAGCAAGACTCGGAATGGATACCCTGATGTGGATTTCACATTCTGAGCGACCGCTGAATGTAGATGAGATATGTCATGCACTAGCGGTCGAGATAGGATCAACCGAAATCAACGCCAACAATGTGCCTTCGATCCGGACAGTGTTAAGCTGTTGTCAAGGACTTGCTGTCGTCGATGAGGGGTCCTTGACTATTAGGTTGATCCATTTCACCCTCAAGGAGTACTTTTCACGTCATGCCGACTTGTTTGAAAGAACTCACTCGAAGATAGCGGAGACTTGTTTGACGTATCTCAATTTCCGTGCCATTAAGGATCTTTCGGCCAGCTCCTCCCATGACCTCCCAGGCACACCCTTCCTTGAATATTCTTCATTGTATTGGGGAACCCACATGCGAATGAAGCTCTCGGTCCTCTCAAGATCCCTTGCACTCGACTTTCTTGGCCGATACGATAATCATATATCTTCCGAATTACTTTGGGTGTCAGTTGACAACGAGCGGGGAGCTGACTACCATCGATCCCTCAAGCCATTTTCTGCACTGCATTGTATTTCATATTTTGGCATTACCGAAGTTGCAATTGAGTTGATAAGGATGAAAAAGTGGGATGTAAACGAAAGAGATGGTATGGGTCTGACGCCACTCATGTGGGCTGCGAGGCATGGGCGTGAGGAAGTAGTACGGTTACTCTTGCAGCAGAAGCATACTCGCCCTGATATACGGGACACGGAACATGGTCAAACAGCGCTCTCGTGGGCAGCTCGATGTGGACATGAAGGGGTGGTTAGGATATTTCTAGGTCCGCTATTTATCGATCCTGGGAGTATTGGCCGTCGGTGGGGAACACCCCAAGCAATGAGTCTACTGTTTGGAAGGAAATACATCAACCCTGACAGGACTGACCATTATGGCCTGACACCGCTCTCGTGGGCAGCCTCGGGTGGGCATGATGAAGTTGTGAAGCTGCTGTTGGGGCGGGAAGATGTTAGTCCCGATAGGCTAGACGAGTATGGGCAAACAGCCCTCTGGAAGGCGGCCTCGGGTGGGCATGATGGAGCAGTGAGGCTACTGTTGGAACGGGAAGACGTTAACCCCGATAGGCCAGACGAAGATGGCCAAACACCGCTCTTGTGGGCCGCTGTGGAAGGGCATGATGAGGTAGTAAGGTTACTGTTGGGGCGGGAAGGCGTTAGCCCCGATAGGCCAGGCTATAGTGGCCAAACACCGCTCGTGCGGGCCGCCGAGGGTGGGAGTGATGGAGTAGTGAGGTTACTGTTAGAACGGGAAGACGTTAGCCCTGATATGCCAGGCAATAGTGGCCGAACACCGCTGTCGTGGGCCGCCTCGAATGGGAATGATGGAGTAGTGAGGCTACTGTTGGGACGGGAAGACGTTAGCCCTGATAGGCCAGACAATAGTGGCCGAACACCGCTGTCGTGGGCCGCCGGGGGTCCAGGGCTATTCTCGTGGGGGACCGCAGGTGAGTGCAGTGGGGTGGTGGGGCTGCTGTTGGGACGGGGGGGTGTTAGCCCCGATAGGCCAGACAATGGTGGCCGAACACCGCTCTCGTGGGCCGCCCAGGGTGGCCACGGTGCAGTAGTGAAGCTACTGTTGGGACGGGAAGACGTTAGCCCTGATAGGCCAGACTATGATGGCCGAACGCCGCTGTCGTGGGCCGCCGGGGGTCCAGGGCTGTGGTTGCAGCGGGTCGAAGGTGGGGGTATTTGGGTGGTGGGGCTGCTGTTGGGACGGGAGGGCGTTAGCCCTGATAGGCCAGACAACGGTGGCCGAACACCGTTCTTGTGGGCTGCCAAGAATGGGGATGAGGGAGTAGTGAAGTTGCTGTTGGAACGCGAGGACGTTAGCCCTGATAGGCCAGACAATGGTGGCCGAACACCGCTCTCGTGGGCTGCCCTAGCTCCAGATCCGTTCTCTCGGGAGCGTGAGGGCAGTGGGGTGGTGGGGCTGTTGATGAGACGGGAAGATATCAGCCCTAATAAGCTAGACAATAGTGGCCGAACACCGCTCTCGTGGGCCGCTGAGAATGGGGATGAGGGAGCAGTGAAGCTACTGTTGGAACGGGAAGAGGTTAACCCTGATAGGCTAGACAATAGTGGTCGAACGCCGCTCTCGTGGTCCGCTGGGAGACGGCGTGAGGGGGCCGTGAAGCTGCTTTTGGAACGGGAAGACGTTAGCCCCGATAAGCTAGACAATGCTGGCAGAACACCGCTCTCGTGGGCCGCCGGGACTCCAGAACCGCACCTGCTGTGGTCCAGGGATAATGAGAATCGAGTGGTTAAACTACTGTTGGGACGGGAAGGTGTTAGTCCCGATAGGCCAGATAATGGTGGCCGAACACCGCTCTCGTGGGCTACCGAGCAAGGGCCTGATGGAGCAGTGAAGCTGCTGTTGGAACGGGAAGACGTTAGCCCAGATAGGCCAGACAATGATGGCCGAACACCCCTTACGTACGCCGCCCAGAATAGGCGTGATCGAGTAGTGAAGCTGCTCAAGGCCCGGAAGGCTCCAACGCCCACCTGGTATAGGTCTCTGGGATATGGCCCCTCTCGGCGTCCTCGAGCCTGACCACGCGCCCCGCCTACAATATCAACCAAAGGTTTACGGCTCTTGCTATCCTCTCCTCTGGCTCTCCTTCGACCTCCTAGAGCGACGAGATTGTCCTGCGGATATCGCCATTTGTTAGTCCCGAAAGTGTTGAATGAATCAATCGGCGGAGTTATGTCGTCAAGTCTCAGGTATATACATTCGGTTTTTTGCTTCCTTTTTCCCTTTTCTCGCGGTCCGGGAACTGGAGTTAGGGGTTTTCCCGGATAGGTTCGACTTTCTGCTGTCTTTCTATTTCTCTATCCCTTTGTTTAATAATAGAACGAAATTGGGTTCGGGTATATCATATAGTATCATGGCAGAAATGCTTCTGGAAGATCTCTTAATCTTGTCTCTTATATCTCTTGTGTGTACGGTATCATAGAATGGGGAGACAAATGTCATTATCTAGAAGTTCATCCTTGATCAACTTTGCGTCTGTCTTCTTCCTGCCCTATCTCCCTCCTACCAGCAACCGAGCGTTCCAGTAAAAGCTCAGCACAAGGAGCAGAGGAAAGGAAATATTATACTAAAGAAGACAAAGCCTAGTCGGTAAATGTCACTAACATGGTGGAAAATCCCGGGAAAGCCTCTAGGGGGATCCCCATACTACCTAAAGATGGGGTGTTATTGGACTGCAGGCATGGGACAAGCTACAAATGGAGCCAGTGCTCCCAACCCCCTTGAGATCACAGGCAGACTGCGCTGGTTCATGCTGGATTGCCTATGGGGTATGTGGTTATGTAGTTATGCGGATATACAGTTGAACGGATAAGCCGATATGGGGTGCGCCGCACGCGCATAGGCGGATATGTGGCTTGGAGGCGATTTGTTATGTGGCGTGTGGGTTTCTGGTATGCTGCGACTAGGGGCGTAGCAGTGGGTAGTTATTTTCATATCTTAAGCGACTTGGTACAGCATACTAGTTCTTGGTTTTTTTTGACACTAATTGTCATGGGGCATTAGGTATCGGCTATTTTGTTCCATAGCGTTTCCTTCATACCTTTTGTCCTTAGACGTACAGGAGTTGACGCATGGGTTTTAGAGTTTTAGAGTTCACGGAGTAGCATGGAATATCAGGATGGTTTTCAGATTGCTTGAGATGGCTAGGGTTTAGCATTTGCCAGGTTTATGTGTATCTTTAGAGCCTGAGTAGGTTGAGTGTTGGGAGCTTGTCTTGTTAGTTAGGATGAGAGAGACTTATCTCCTGCCCTGTCCTGATCTAGTAGAGGGAGAAGGCAACGAGTCCACGGTCCTTCCATGTTCCGCTGCGCTTAGAGTCTATTGTCATAGCACTTGTGTGCTCGAGTAATTCACGCGCAGTAGCTTCCCCAAGATTCGGATTATCCCAGGTCAATTGCCAGTGCTATCCCGGTATAGTAGCGGTATGCTGTAGACGGGACGGTGGTTCGGGTGGAAGTTGATGCTAGTGGGGATTCTTTGGCCAGAGGAACTACCCTATCAATTTCAGTTCGGCGACTTGCCGTTGCCGGCTGGAGCACCATTTGCGATAGATTTAAAGCAAGCCTTATCCACGGTGACAACACCTGCTTGTTGTTATTACAAAAATGTATGTCCAAGGAACTAAGAATCTAGGGATCCCCATCTTATTACTCACTATATCTGTAGATGCTGGAGCACCGTACCGGGAATCGCCCATGCTCCAGAAGGGTGGGGACGCCTGGAAATTCGAATTTTGGCCTTGCCCTTCGTTTTCTCCCCCATTCTATCCCTTCTTGTAACATCCCGTTTTTCCCTTACCTCCCTCGCTTGCTCGCTATGCATCAATACTCGAATGAACGAGCAGGCAAAAATACACCATCCTTTTTCCTGTTGCTCCCTGCATTTTGCAAGGTTCAGCCCTTCTGCTAGTTTTATTTTGAAAAACTGTCAGCCACAATCACAGATTGAGCACCAACTAAATTTCCTACCATGATGGTACCTGACCAGCTTGGCCTGCACATCTTCCTTTTTTCCTTCTTTCTCCATGCCATCTGCCGATATACCCTAGCCCTTATTACACGAGAAACCCAAACATGTAATTCACATCACACAAACTCTGGTAATCAAAGCCATCACCTTGTTGTAACCCTACGATTTCGAGTATGATGTCATAATAATATTATAATACACCTCAATTAAATAATGATAGCTTTTGAAGTATCACACAACCAAAGAAACCCTTAGTGGGTAACTAGAGTAGTAGCGATAACCCTCAGTCATAACTGGAGGTGGAATGATCGAATGATCAATAGAAATAAGCGAGGCACGGGAGGCTGAGATTAAGTGGGGCAAAAATCGGCATTCGCATTACCGGCGGCGGGTGATTAAAGGTTCGTGCCCGCGTGGGAGGGATATCGTAGTCACGCAATATAAGGAGTGACGGGCGACCGTGGCTGATAAGTGCAGCTTGCCTCATGGTACAGGAGTCCCAGGCCCGCGGCTGCGGGGAATCCGGAAAAAAACAACATGCCATTATTCATTGCTCGCCCCCCCCCCTATCCACATTGCCGGTGGACTTGAGGGCTAGACACTCTTGAGTTTACTATGATCTTATCGAACCCCTCGCTCCCCTCCCTGGCCCCCGGAACAGTGGGCCACAAACTATCACTAAACTTTGTCCTTATGCCGTCGTCGAATTAGAGAATATGCTCGGTTCTCTGGCTAATTGCGAAAGCAATTAGTAGTAATCTAATATTAGGTGACTAAATATCTGACTCGGACATTGCTCCTTAGTACTGGATTCCAATGTCTCCGGACAACAGGTTGTCTAGTCTTTACTGAAGCCGGAGCAAATGACAGTATGGGAGTGGTAGGGATTTAGATCTGACTAGCATCTCCCCTCATTAAAGTAATTTTGCTAATGTCGAACACCCTAGGGTTGGGCTTTTGTTCTAGGGGTAAATTTATCCTTGGCATACATTTTTCTCCCTTGCTGGATCAACCCGGGAATGATATCATAAACGATCACTCGCTTATCCTTGGAGTCCGTTTGTAGTGAAACCCTAATGTGAATATCGACGAGTAAGAGAAAAATGGTAGATTTGAAAAGATTGCTTGCTTGCTTGGATAGTACCTAAAACATGTCTCTATATAATCCAATAACCCCTTATTTGGTTG
>Ga0307509_10001454_pt1 | contig 40065 bp, 44 predicted proteins | sample 10_EM_MG_FD_202245 | JGI IMG/M metagenome (GOLD analysis project Ga0307509, IMG submission 202245) | Populus trichocarpa ectomycorrhiza microbial communities from riparian zone in the Pacific Northwest, United States - 10_EM | ecosystem: Host-associated > Plants > Roots > Unclassified | place...
TTGGACAGAAGCAAAAAATCCTGCTGCAGAGCCCGGAGAAATATGTGGGCGAGCAAAAAAAGATTGGGAACGAGATCGCGCGTTTGAGGGATGCAATCACCAGTGCACCTTCCCGAACGCTGGCCCCTCGGTGGCCACTGAGTAAAATTGCTGTGTATTAGCAGGTAGAGAATAGTTCGGAAGCCAGCATCAAAGAACTGGGTGAGTAACGGTGACTGATGCAGAAGTCTTCAGGAGGTGGGAAGGGAAGAGGATAGAGAAGTGAGAGATGTTTAGGGTAGGCTGGTAAGGCAAGGAAGTACGACTGCCTTAGAAGGGGAGGGAATAGAAGGGAGGAGGGGGTGTGGTTGTGTCTGTATGGCGTGTGGAAATAATGGTGTGGGTGGGACACAACTGACGGGGAAGTCGAACAATACTCTGCCAGACTATTCCGTGCAGAGAGCGGTACGGACAGCCAGGAAAATAAATAAAATGGGGAATAAAAAATAAATAAAAAAGGAACTCGGGTAGGAGGAGGGGCTCAAGCTGCCCTATACAGGTTCTCCGACGGTGGCAACTAACTAGGTGACGGGCGGATGGGTCTGAGAAATGTAGGGACAGTCAGGAGAGTGATGGTGGGTGTAGGATGGTTGTAACTTTGTAGCACTAGGAGCGAGAAGGGGTACCGATGCAAAATTTTGGTGTGGGTGGGCTTCCTTCCGTGGATGATAGAACTCTGAACGAGGGTGGAAATACTGTACCGTAGGTGATGGGGGGTAGAGCTTATGATGACTGGCCGACAAAGATCGAAAGACTGAGAAGGGTGTGTGTGTGTGTGTGTGTGTGTGTGTGAATGTACAGACAGATACACAGCAGAAACCATACAGACACAGACAAATGGATCGTCTCCCTCCTTCTCCCTCCTCATTCCTACTCAGTGTTCTGTTCTCGCTTTCTTCCACCTCAAATAAAGTGAAGGGATGTTACAGACGGGTGTCCGAATGGTGTATATTGAACTCTAGTCGAGAAATGCGACACGACCATCCATAGACGGTGATCCGGAAGGCAGAGAAGGTAGTATGAGGGTGGAGTGCGGATATGGGATGCATGCCATTCCTCTCTAGTTCCGCTTGCAGTGTACTGTAGGGAACGGGTAGGGTATGGATTGTGTGTACAAGTAGATGCGTGCGGATTGGAAGATTACAGTACTAGGTACACTACGGTAGATGATTATGATGGCTACCAGCACAGGAATCATCACGGAGAAGGCAGAAAAGAAAATTCAATTGCTCTTCGCTGCTGCCCTCTCTTGCGGTGAGACGGTACAGAACCTGGATCGACCCAGCCGTGCTTCTCTATGAGGAGGTCAGCAAGGACACTGGGCATGCCGGGGGGGGTAAATCGAAGGAGGCTGCCTTTCTGTTCATTTTCCTGTTGCTTGCGCTGTGCTGACGGGGGCTGGCCGTTGGACGACAGTACCGGTACTAGTACTAAAGAGGGTGTACTATTCCCCTTTGGAGCACAAGCGCCGTTCCGCAGTACTCGAGTACGGTACAGTAGTCTTGTCGCTAACCCAATAATGGGTGTGGTCAAAGGACAAGCAGCAAATAGCTGTAACACAGTGATGATGGGTGCGAAGAAATGTTTCTGCTGTGAAGTGCGCTGGGCATGGAAGAGTCTACTTCTAGAAGTGGAATAAACTCTCTCACAAACAGGGTGCGGGTATTTCTAAATTGATCGAGAAAGAAGAAGAAGCAATTATCAAACGTGCTCTTACTCGTCCGGGTTGATCGAGTTAAAAACCTCTTTCTGTAGGGCAAGTTGGCCTGCATGAGGAGGACCTTCCCAAAACCTTTTTCTTTCTTTCTTTCCTTCTCATCCTCCCTGCCGATACGTGGGAAAACGCTCTGGAGCATGCTACCGTATCTGCTCGTTATAAAATAACGGGAATTGGTTAATGCTGACGCTAGGATAAGTGAGGTCCGTAAAGTGGAGACGTTTAACAGGGTCTGGTGTCCGAAACAAGGGCTCCCACTGTGACGAACACCCATGTCGTTTAGACTCGACATCCCCCAGGCAGCTTGGGCATTGGCTGCGTGATCTGGACGGAACTCGGACACCAAACAAAGGCGAGACATTCGGAGCTTGTTTACTCGAGTACTTGACCTCATCCACCAAGCTACCGGTGCGGCTGTCCTGGTCCTGTTGGAGGCTAAGGTCGTCCCAACCAAATCAGAACTACCCTTCCAGGCCTCAATGAACCAATTGAAGCTCAGATACGCAGGCTAAGTAAGGGCGAATGCCCTGCGAGAAATGAGTATCATACTCGTACCGGTAGGAAAGACATAACCGGCTAGTATTTACAAACCCCAGCCGCAGGACAACAAAGGTTGTAGCCTCGTCCCACCCAAAGTGACCGTATCGTACAAAGTACAGGTATCATAAAGCATCGAGTGGTTTACCACGAATGTGTTGCACAGCTTGAGCTAGTGAACATTTCTACAAAAGGAAAAGAAATGGACTACAAATTAGTTTCTTTTTTTTTTTCTTCCTAGAAAAAGATTCTTATGATTACCTATTCGGCCTTGCTGTTACCGGAACTCGCATTTTTTCTTGGTCTAAAGGTCTCGCGTGTGGTAAGGGGTTGGATTTATGACACCAATCCCTGTCACAGTGAAATTAATTCTCTTTTCAAGTTCCCTTTGCAACGTGATGTGATGTGATGCGATGTGATAGGGCAGAAGAAGACGCGAGAAGGTCGCAAGGAAAAGCCTAAACACCGCGCCAAGTAATTAGCTAACCGCAGAAGGGTTAGTTCCAAGCGTGTACTAAGTGGGGCAATTCGAGACAGGCAATCCAAAGACAGAATGGAAGAAATCTGACGCCCCACATCGAAGCACCAAGACATTCCTTTTTTCTTTTTCTCCTTTTTCTTTTCTTCCAAAGAGAAGCATTTTCCACCACTCAAATGTTAACGACGTCAACATTGTTTCCGGAACTCCCTTGCCAGGATTACCGTAACCCAAGGCACCCACCCCCTTCCAATTTTCGACCAATAGCATCATATTCCTACCCTCCTTCTTGGAATTGGCATGGCAACTGCTGTTTTCGCATTAAACTGCCAATCCACGTTAGGCGTGCTGGGATTACGCAACCTTTCCATGATCCCTTCCAAGCCTTCCAGAAGCCGCCGATCTTTTGTTTCTCCTTTTTTTTTTGTTCATTGTCTCCTTGGCAGGTGAGACGACGGAAGATGTTGTGTCGCCCCTGTCATGTCGAAGGCGGAGATGACTAAGGTGGTGCCTCAGTATTCCTCAGTGATGATACGCGTAGGTACGATCATATAGCTAATATTAGCTATTGTCTGAAGTTTGTGCATCCGCGAAGTTTGTGCAGTAATTAACAAACCTTGCTTGTTAACTTGTGTTTCTCAGGCAGGCACTGACGGGGGCGGCACAACACTCTTCACCATCTCACCGGTCGATGAGATAGGTTCACCCTTGTGAGTCGAAAACAAGGACTTGGTCAAGCAGGGACTCGTCTCCGTCCAACGGAAGAACTGTACCGTAGGACTTGCGAACGGTTCTAGTTCGCGAAAGATCGTCGGCCCACCGCCACCACATGAGGCTTGATCCTGTGAGGAAGGAGGATAAGGACGAAAGGATGAAATCACTCCCGAGGGGAAAACAGCATGGTGGGGGAAAAAAAGAAAAAGGTGGGACATTGGGAATTCCATGCACCACGTTGGATTCGCGTGTTTTTCTCTTTGTTCTGTCGATACGCACCCGAATTGTAGGCCACGGCACGCTGTGGCTGCATGAAACTTTTCGCCCCAAGTTGGCAAACTACCGTACCCGTACACCATCTCTCCGAAGCCAACGAGGGGAAGAAAAATTGTAAAAATCGCCTTCCCCTCTGAAGTGCCCCGGATCACAGAATCCGAGTAAGCTTGCCGTAGTCATAGGGTCTTGGATGGGGCAGCCGTCATACCGGTACGGTATTTGGTTTGGTTTGCCTCTACAAGCAGGCTCACGGTAAGCTTCCTGGTTCTCGGCCGCAGCGTTTACCACAGCCTGCTGCGGTTCGCCACCATTCATCCAGAGGTAAACCAGAAGTGATAGTTGCCCAAAATAAAATATAAAAAAAGACTAAATTTATCGTACAGCCCACAAACAAATTGCCCACGATACCGGTGTGGTGCTGTGAAAATCTAGACTACCTTACAACTCTATCCGACCCACGCCCCTCACAGAACCCAGATCATCACCCCTTTCCTTCCGGTTTCTCAAAGATCCTTCTTTGCTTCTCCCCCTTTCGCGGTTGCGCCATCCCTGCCCCCCCCTGCGCTCGTGATTGCTATGGAGCAGATACCAACCCGATACCCAGGCACCGTCTCCAACACTGGCGCACCCAGGTCCCACCCAACTTCCCCCAACTTTTGTAACATAGGCGTGAAGGACATGCCTATATCGTCCAATGTTTGCTTAACAATACCCAGCAGCGCCTGCTGAGATGGCCTGTTTGAATTGTCGGCTCCTCCCTTGGGCCAACGGTGGCGTATCTCCTTAGCTAGAACAAGAGCGTGCACCCATGATTTGAGCTGTTCCTCGGGGCTAACCTTCTCCTTGAGACATATCGTGACCAAACCTCTCTGAAAATCGTACCACAGAAGGTGCTTCTCGTTCTGGAATACGTTTGCGAGTTCGGTAAGGCTGACGCCCTCCTCCTCCTCCTCCCCCTCCTTCTTGCGCTCCGGAGATTGACGAAGCGAGCGGATCAGCGCCGTCAACTTGACGCCGATTTCGGCGTTTCCAAGAACCATAGATCCCCCCCATCTCAAAACTCCATCCCTCTCGAAAATTCGCTCGCGTCGCGCAACCTGCCGCGGCGTCAATATTTCTCCGGTATCAAAAAAGGCCGAACAAACGACGTTGGTCCTCTGGCGGTTCAAAGTGCGGAGCGCTACGGCTGTCACAGCCTTGAAATTGGTGCCTAGGTGAACAGCCAGGAGAAGCGTCAAGGATAACCATGTTGCCCACGTGGAAGAAATGTGCGATACAACAAAGCTTCCTGCCTACACCGGAGATTTCACGGAACAAGAAACCACAGTCAGACAAAGCATTCCAATAAAACTTTAATGCAGCCTCATGAGTCGAGATGTAAGAAATTCGCAACCTAAGCCCTCCGACTGACAAAGAAAGGGGAGAAAGAGGCAAAAAGTCAAAAAGGCTTGCGGCTCCTCGCAGCCCAGGTGGGGGGTAGGTGACGTGACCAGTTACTCGGACCGCCTCCGCTGCAGTTACCTGGGAATAGGAGCCGGATCATCTACAGCCAACGGAGCGGAGAATAAGAGGTAAAAGGACAATGATTTGATACAAAGCACGTTAACGGCGAAAAAGAAAAGGAAAAAAAACTCACCAGCATTCCCATCAGGCCAATCACCGTTTCTTGACTCGAATCCTTAAGGTTTCACAATATCAGCGAATCCTGCCATAGCGAAAGATTCTATCCGCATCCACCTTCTCAATTTCGGGGTGCAAAACGGGGAGTCTAAACCCCTACCTTGGCATTCAACTCCCCCACGTTCCCACTACGAGCAAAGTGCACACTTAAGCTAGCCTTTGAGCCCCCACCTGCCACTCCGCATGCCGCTCTCAGGGACCCTGAACAACACAGCATTAAGATCCGGGCAGATCTTGGGAACGCTGGCGAAAGGCAGTCTAAGATCATGGCTGAATCGTTGAACACATCCGCTGCTAGGCGGTAGCGTTTGGTTTCCGCTTCCAACGCCGGGCCAAATCGGTGTGCGAATAATATCGTCGCCAACCGACTTACGCAGTCTAATAGGCTATGCATCAGATGCTAGTGATGACGACAATGGCCAACCTCCTTGGAGTAAAGTAAACATGATACCAAACTCACCCTGAGCAATTGTCAGCAGCAAAGCACCTGTAGCGGAAGCATTCGCGTCTCTAAACAATTAATTAGTACGACTGGGTCTCTATAATAGTAGCTGGCTGCCTGAAATCGCGAATATGGTATAGCTACCCGACACCAAACCCTAATTGTATATTCGTCACAGGCCAAATGTTAGAAGCAATTCCCCTCCAGCATTAATTAAGAAGGGGAGATGGGGAGGGGTCTTTTTGGTCATTCACCCTCAAGGACAGCTCTCGAACTCAATAGACCAGCAACGGACGAGGAGAATGCTTGCAAAGAATCCTGACAATACATGCTTTAGCTTTTCCGTGATATGATAATGAGAGTTCAAATTTCAAATTTCTTCATAACGAGTGTCTCACATATATCTGGTATCTATCTCGGATTAACGAGAGTAATATTAGCTATGATGTTTCCCTCGCTCTCTCACACATTAAAAAACAAATCAGAAAAAGAAAAAAAGAAAAGGCTCTCGAATTAATGTTACTCATTCCCTGCATTACCACGATATAATTAATCTGCGCTGTAAATGGGAGCTGGGGGAAGGGGGCTCATTCTAGTGGTAGCAATCAGCAGCACCAATGGCGCCGTGACATACGCAAGACAGAAGTAAGCACGCCTTACATAAATTTACAGACCAACCAACCAGTCAACAAAGCCACACTTTCTTCGCCGACGGAACAAACAGCCTTCAAGAAGGAAAAACGGAGCCTCTGCCTTACGAGGGGCAAGGGGAGGATGGCCCCCCTCCAAAAAAAATCAAAAAAAAATCGTGAAACAGAAAATCGAGTCAAATGAAATGAAATAAAATAAATAAATTGATAAATTCTTTCACCACGACTTACCCAGTATAGTCCTCCGACACGCTCGCCGGATAGCCCGCCGGAAGGAACACGTTGACAAGGTCCAACAAATAATCGCCACCACGAGCACGACCACCACGACTCCTCTCCGGAACCTAACAGACAGACAAACAACCATCCCACAGATCCCGTTAACCCTCATCCATGATATCATACCGTTATCGTCGTCGTCGTCGTCGTTGTTGTCGTAGTCTTTGTCTTCCTCGTCGCGTGCGCCGTCACGGGGGGTGAGGGGCGGGGGGTGAGGGGATGGGAGAAAACAGGTAAGCAGAAGAAAAAAAAACTCACGATAACTCTAATCTCATCCTTCCCTCCACCGGGAACATACGTGGCGGTTGCAGTGATTCTCCCTGACTCGTCGCGCTCGTAGAATTCGATTCCGGAGGTTTGAGGGGCCATTTTCGATGTCCTTTCTTTCTTTCCTTTTTTTTTTTCTCTCTTGGGGAGGGGTAGGGGGGTTTCTCCGGCGTGTTACTCGTACTTGTATGATACTGTAATGTGTATATGTGTAGACTATCGTACCGGTATGTTGTTGTTGTGATGATTGATGTTGGGTGGCAGTGGTTGCTGTGCTTGCGTGCCTGCTTGCTTGCTTTCTCTAACCTAACTTACGGTACCTTCTCCGCCAAATTGGGCTTTCGATGCGTCGTGGGAGAAATGCGACGCAACGCACGGACCAACAGCTAGCTTCCGCTTCCTTCTTTTCTTCACATGTGCTTGCATCATATTGGATGGATTGACGTTGGTGTGATACGATAAGCTTTTCTTTGGTTGTCATTTCATGCTTGCTACCATATCGTATCCCCTTTTTTTTCCTCCTTGTCTGTCGTGTAGGTGCAGGTGCAAGTGATAGAATTTGCCAGGCTATCCGTGGACTTTTTGTTTTTTCTTGATACAATATACAATTATAAAAAGGCCCGCAGGTAAGGTCGAAAGAAAAAAAAGAAAAGAGAAAAGAGAAAAGTAATCCGCCAGCCAGCCCGAAAACAAAAAATAACAAATGGCGCACCAGTTTTGATCCCCCTTCAGGAAAGAATGTGATGCACATTTTTGCGTGGGGAAAGAAGGGAAATGGGGGGGGGAAACAGGGTGGTAGAGGAAACCATTGCACGATACCGAATGCGAAGGGAAAGCATAATGGAAATGTGAAAAAGAATACGTTTCCGGAGAACTAGCCTCAGATCCTCGACCCTTCCTAGGTTCTCAACACTCCATTGTATTATCATATCCGGTCGGTCATTCCACCCACCACTTTATTTCTCCAACCAGTTTTGTCCGTTCGTGCTAACCCCCAACCCCTGTACCCCTCCACATACCCGCTCAATTCCCACGTCCGCCCATGGTAATATCATACAATCCGCCGCTCGCTCTTCCGGTGGACAAGGAAAGGGAAGAAGAAGGAAAAGAGAAAAAAATCGAGGTAACTTTTGAACGTTTGCTGTCTTGTCGTGTACCGGTATGGAAAAGGCATATTACCGGTAGCTAATTATGCCATGGCCCCACCGCTCTCGATAACCTCAATTTCCTGCTTACTCAATGTCAAGCGCCAGAATCGTGGGGGCAGTTGACTCCGGTCGAAAACCTGACCCTTACCTGGGGAAATGCCGGGCGCCCTGGTTCCTGCCGCCTTGTAACCGCTCAGGGGCCCATGCTGTTGCGCTTCCTTGCGGTATTCAGCGAACGAGTTTGGCAGCGCTTTGGTTGGTGCCGCTGGGTGAGGGCGTGGAGTGTGATCAATGGATTCTGCGGGGGAAAAAGGATTTATGTTAGAATTTCATTTCCTCCTCCTCGCCTACAAGCGCCCTGCAGACAAGGTCCGGTTATGGGGAATTTTTGTGCAACACGTACCAGGAATTGAACGCTTCCCCAGAAACTGGATAAGGGGGGTGCGTCCGGTGGTTGCGGCACGGAGGACTTTAGGTGCGCTCATTGTGATATCTTGATTTCGTTTCGGGGCCTTGGTTGGTATTTTGTTTGCGGCGCAGAGGAGGATATACGGCTTTGCAGGGGAAGGGTTCGACGGGGGGGGAAGAAGTGGTTCTTATCAGAATGCGGAGGAGGAAAGTAGATGGCAAACGGCTTAACGGTAATGAGGGGTTGTCGTAATATATCGGGAGAATGGACGGTTATTATTTACTTCCTCCCGCTGGCTTGTGATGATGGTGTCTTGATGGGACAGGCTACTGTGGCTGTTCGGGGGCGAGAATTGATTGATTTTGCGGAGAAGACTCCCGCAACTTGGTGGTGGATGGGGGTAGATAGCGTAGGTTGTGGTCGGTATGTTCGGGCGTTCCCGGTTGTATATGTTTTCCTTGATGCACCAACGGAAGCGGTGTTACGACCAATTATTGGTTGTCACCGTTAGCTATCTGTTTCTTTCGCGCTCACTCAACACCAAAACCCCGAGTATCGCAAAGGGCGAGATTAGGTAACCTAACACGCGATCAATTGGCTTCTAGAAAACTATAGAGTTGATCAACTCCAATGCGAGGATTTTTGCCCTCTTTATACGCATGTCTTATCAGTGATTTTTTACTTTTGTTTTTCCTTTTGAGGATTCTGGCGGTCTCCGCTCACTCATCTTCAGCTCCCCACTGCTTTGTTACTGTGGAGCAAGGCTTTTCGTTCTTCCTTCGTGTAGGGATAGTATTTCTTGCTTTTTGGTCCCCTTCCAGGCCCCACGATAGACTTGGAAATTAGACCGTAGCCTCTGGGAAGTCTTCCCACTGATCGAAACATCGTGAAAGCGGTTGATCGGGGCCATTATAAAGATGTAAACAATAGCGAGAAGAGAATGCATAAAAAAACAAGCTAGTCATCTCCTCGGTTAACGATTAGGGTACTAGCTTAGTGTGACGAAAGCGTGTCTTTTAGTGTTCTTTTTACCTACACCAATAACCCCCCTTCCGGGCCATTTTCTTCCCATGACAAAGAGGATTTACCCTTTACGACCTGGCCAACAGATAAGGAAATATGAGCCATGATTGGTCAAGTGAACAATAAAATAAAATAAAAAAGTTAGCCCCAAACCGAATTGAAATTAGCCAATACCACTTATGGAGCACACGAGCTCAATTGTTTGCCCATTCTCGAACGCATGGTGGAAATTTTTGCTTATCGGGAAATGCGGGGTTTGAGGCAAAACGCGATGGGAGGGGGGGAGGAAAGTTTTCAAATTGCAGCTTGACCACCATTTTCAGGAGCTCCCGGACCATCATCATGATCGCCACCACCACCACCACCACCAATTAATAAATACCGGATTCCAAGCTTCCTTCGGAGCTACAGCTACAGCTACGGTAGCTAGCTCGGTAAGCTCTGACGAGGACGACGACGATCACAAAGGAGAAGCTAAAAAGCGAGCGCTGGCGTTCCCGGCATTATCGACAATCTTCATGTTGGATCACTAAATAAACCCAAGACCGAGCTCAAGTAAAGTAGGCTGGCGAAGCTTGATCATCAACCCGTGGCGTTCTAGCAGCTCCCAATCCGCCCTCCTGCCTCTCCTCCGTTCTCCGAGAGCGATAGGCAGCCCTTTGTCGCTGACCTGGCCTTTCAAATGTGTGAGGTTGTGAAAAAGAAAAGAGAACTCCCGTTATCATGGCGGAGGGAAAAAAAAGCAATCCTTCTGGGTCGCTCTGAGGGCATTCTGATACCAATGCTTTTCCATGATCACCAATGTCTAAGAAACCAACGACTCACTACCTTCCCCCCCAGCTTTTGCCAGGTGTAATAAACCAAACACAACTTCCAACTCCACCATGCAGTGCGGTACTCCTAGCCCTCAGAGCACCGAAACGTACTCGAGTACTGCTTCACGAATATCATAGGTTATGCTCGACACGAGGTCGCACCCATTCCTTACTCTCCCCTCCCTCTTTCAATCACACCTTACATTCCTTGTCACTTTATGGCCGGATTGGTAGAACTGCATAGGGCACGGCTCGTGTATGGCGTGCTATTGGCAAAAAAAAGCAGAATAGGGCAAAAAAAAAACAACCAAAAACACACTTTCCTTTTTTTTATATAATATAATATTGGTATTGTCACCAATCAAAAATGGCTAAGTAGGTTCCCGGTATCATAGCTACAGGAAAAACTTCCACAAGGATTTGCCAAACCAAAACCATGGGTGAGAATCTTTATCGTGAATAATAATAATGCTCGTTTCAAGCCGGGAACTGCCTTAATAAATGCTCTTACTCGTAGTCAATCCATCCCCCTTCTTTTTCTACGATTTTGAAAAGTATAAGGGATTTCATAGTCCCCGAAAAGAAAAGAAGGGAGAAAAAACCAAACTAAACCTATTATTCACAAGTGCCGAGAAATCCCTCCCGTTTTCTACCTGTCGCAGTTCAGCGATTTTTTGATAGGTAACAATACCTGCTTGCTTGCCTGCCTGTTGGCTCGCACAAAGTGCAAGCCGGCCCTTGGTTACCTACCTACCTACACTACCTACCTACCCCCCCACGAGCTGATGCGGACCCCGGGGGGAAGGAAGGAATACTCCCAAGGTTGGGTGCCTGTGAAACATTGTCAAACCACTGGGTTGAGTCTGCTTTTTCGGTTCTCTTCTGTCTTCCTTCCCGGTATGCACTGCGTATTACCCTATCGTAGCACAACATGGTACTGTAGCCCGTACTGTACGAGTGCCAACATGTACCGTAAAGGACGAGTATCAAAGATATCCCTGTGCAAGGGCCAGGCATCAAAGACCGGCGCTCGAGCAATGGATGGATGGAAAGGTTTGAGTTGTAGGCAGAAGCTGGCTGTAGCCTACGGTACTCGTACCACTATGAACCGGATTCAACATTGAAACCCCTGCTCCGTACTGTAAGTTACCGGTACTCAAGGGGTTCTATGAGAAAAGTTTATTTTACTTTATTTTGATAGGTGCATTGAATTGGAACAAACACACACCCCGCCGGGCACTTCATCCAACAATTATTTCTTTCCCTTTAGCTATTGAACTAAGACAAATAGGGATCCTCCCAAGGCTATGTTTCCCGGGTGTTTAGCAACTGCTACCAAATTTAGTTATGCACCCTGCCATTATTTCACTTCCTGAACCCTTGTAATAACATCCTGTAGAAGCCCATATTGAGGGGAGGAGGAGGTATGGTACTGCAAGTGAGAGCTACCGACCGGTAGGGAATAGAACTGAACGGGTAGAAACACAGCGACAAGGCTGTGGTGGGTTTTCGTGTGGAGGGGGTTATATAATATGTAAGCTAAGAGTGTGGTTGGGCACTGCAATTCCTTCACTTGTGTAGGTAGATGAACAAGAGGGGGGGGGGATATATTGATGAACCGTACCACCGAACTTCAAAGAAACGATAGAAAGAAGAAGAGATGTAGAAAGGAAGGAAGGAAGGAAGGAAGAAAGGAAGAAAGAAAATTTTAATGATGGAAGAAATCGAAATCATATTATTGTAACTTCATCATGATTGACCACCAAAACAAAACATCAAAGAGAAATGATACCGGCAGGGCATTCGTCGGTAGTTTCTTCACAAATCGCACGGCCCTCCCCTCCCCCCCCTCCCTTCCTCCTTCACCAAAATCAATATTGCCGTAATATCAAACAGCGAATATAGGCGGGGGAAGGAGAATCGCCAAGAATCACATTTTCCAACAACTTCTTCTATCATATCCCTTTTCTCACCTTCCCTTCCCTCCCCTCCCCTCCCCCCCAAATCCATTACCGTAATTTAAAAAGGAAGAAGCAATAAATCGCTATTATTACTATTTTCGTTATTATTATTATTACTGTTATTGTGATTTTTCTTGCTTCTTCCTCTTCCTCTTCTTCCTCTTCCTAACCGTTGCTTTTCCAGAAATTGTTTCAGGGTTGTTTGGATCGGGTTGTTGACAGTTTCTGGACCGGAAGTGGTCCGCTGTTTTTGTTACTACCGGACCGGGACCGTATGATAATTCGTTACACAGCAGTTAATCATCATTTTTTTTTCATCTTCCTTTTTTTCCTTTTTTTTTTCACTTTTTTTTTTTTTTTTTTTTTTTTTTCTCCTCCGCTCTAACTTATCTCGTCATCCGCCTCTTTGTTGCATCTTGTTTCCCATGGGGAAGGAAGGAAGGAAGGGTTAATAATAGGAGGGGAGGGAGGGTTGAAATGGATTGGTTCCTTTATGCCGTGATGTACGGTACTAGTACAGTAGACCCTCGTGTCATACTTAGGTGATCCATCATCACCACATTGTGACCAGGCCAGCCCGGTAACTGGACTAGAATGCGTTCTATCCCGTGACTGCCACGAAATGCGCCAATTGGCGTGTTGAGGTCCACGAGGGTATAAAAGGAGGGAGTGAGGAAAAAAAAAAGGGGACGAGCATTAAACAGAAGCACAGGTAACGTAATATCCCCTGGCATAAAAAAAAAGTCACCTCTTCGTATCTAATCTAACGTAAGATTTTGGCATCGCGTCTCCTACATAGTAATCATAAAGTGTCACTCGAGATACACATCTACTCATCAATACGATACCTAACCAACCTACGGTACCGGTAGCCTAACCCGAACTACCCACCTACCGTAAGGGGGGATCCTCGCATGAGTGGGATTGATGATAGCGTATGCTTACACAGTTCTGCCAAATCCTCCCGTTTCTCTACAGTTACTGTGTGGCAAACCCACGGTTCTTCTCGACGCCTCGCAGACTCATTCAGGCTAGCTTTCCTCATAGGGATCTTTAGCTCCAGCTTCCCAATCGTACCGTATATCATACGAGAACATACGGTATCCGCCACCATGCATAAGGAAAAAGCGGGGCCCAAAAAAAGGGCGCAAATCACACGATATGGCAGGAGCGCCGAGAGAGAGTACCCCACTACTGCACTGTCCTCGAGTGCCACCTATCCAACCCGAGAGCCCGGCCCTGGAGGGGACAGACGGGCCTTTCTCCAGCGTCATGCGATTTTGCGCAAAACTTTTTGGATCTAACGGGCTGGGGGATATATACTAGTATATCAGGGTCTGGCAAGAAGTTATGAAAACGGTTATTCAAGGTTAACCACCCAGATATATGCCTGTCTGCTCTGGTTAATGGATTCCTACCCTTGTGCCATGCCATTGAAGGGAAACGAAACTTTTGCACACCTCAATGGGGAATTTCTTGATTTTTTTGGTGGTGAGAGAACCCCGAAGAAAAAGAAGGAGAAAAAGTATAATTGCTCCGGAGTGGGCCCTTCGCCTCCCAAATCTCCTGCAGACCGGAGGCCTCGCTAGACTATGTGTATTATAATCTCACATAAAGATATCATAATTATCTCGGGTGCTCTTGTATGTCTGCGGAGGTCTGGCTGTTCGTTGGTGCCTGAAGACATTAGGGGTGGTACGGTACCGTATGATCCAAGAACATACCCGGTAAGATGTTTTCGTGCAGGGCTGGGATTATTTTGTTGGCCTACTGCGCTTGTCCTGTATTATACTCGAGTACGAAAACATCTCTCCTAGCACTTTTACAATTAATACCGAGAATCCGAGAAGGAAAAATAAATAAATCCCGCCGTGTTCTGCACTGCCGGCATGGTGGGGGTCTCTTTAGACCCGACTACGGTAGAATACAAACGACATTCGTGCGGACTCGCTACTCGAGTAGTCATAGGCTAATTAGGGGTTAATTATTTACCTTACATCTAAATAAACAGTTAATTCAGAGATCTTGGCATATTTGGCTGAGTTGTCAAATGGTAAACGATCAGATGCAGCATTGTTCTAATACCGTAACTGCCCGCCCTTCAAGCCATCAACGCCTGATATCTTCTCACTTCTGCTTCTATTTCTTATTCTGTGGCTTCTAGCCCTATCGCTTTATACCTCAAATAGGTTGTCTCTATTGAGGAGCCCCGCATCATGGGTAATTATGGTGGTCCAAAAATTTCTCCCCCAGGAAAAGTGGACGAAAAACATAGTGCATGGAGAGTTCTTCAGCCCCTTCTGAATGAACGACGAAAAGAAAAGAAAAAGAAAACCCGAACGAAAAAGTGCTAGGCCTTACTGGAGGAAGCAACTCTGCCGACATGGCATAATAACAGTTTGATTATTCACTTGTACAGTAACTGTAGAGGTACAGTATAGCGGCGTCAGCACCTTTGTACTCGAGTAATCGACATTTTCCAGTCGCCACCCCGAGCCAGCACGCTGGTGGTCCCAATAAGTTATATAGACTAGTAGAGTAACCACACGAACGCCAACAACTCCCCAAGCAAATCCATACAAATGTCGCCTCAACTTTTGAAGATGATCAATTACCTAGTCTACAGCAAGGACCATCCATCTCCCAAGATCAACTCTGTAAACGTGGCCCTTGCATGATGATGATAATTTAGGATCACCACCCCGTAACATAGATGATAACATGTGATGTCGCCGTTGTCAATCGAAAAGGTTTAGGGAAGGAAAAATAATAATTTGGTTGTCATCATGCCGGCACCATATTCAAAACAGAAAACCACATGGCGTTGAAACGGTTTTCTCCGAAAGGAAGAAAAGAGAAAAAAGAAAGAAAAAAGAAAGAAAAAAGAAAGAAAAAAGCCCCCGACTAGAACCAGACCGGACCGGACCAGACCGGACCAGACCAGACCAGACCAGACCAGACCAGACCAGACCAGACCAGAACTCTCATCCTCCTCATCCTCTCTCCTCCTCCTCACATGTCGTGCATAATTTATCGTCCAAGGACGAAAAGCTTGTCCACGGCAAAGGTGGCACACACCAACCAACCAACCGGAAAGGGTCGTACATACCGTAACGATAAAAAAAATAAAAATTTTTAAATCTGGATTGATTGTTTCGTATGATGAGATCTAGAAAACCACGTTTCGAACTTTTCGGCTCGTGCCGGCTGCCCTATGGGTGTGGATATTAAGCGCCCTATGAGATACAGGGGTAGGGAAACGGCCTTTTCCATCTTTTCTTTCTTTCCCTCTTTCCCTCCCTCTCCCCCTCCTCCGTCCCCGCCCGACCGATGCTGGCGGGAAAAAGGATAGTTCTAGTCTATGGGGCAATGGTCTAGAATGTCGGATATCATACCGCACCGAATCGTTTTCCGTTTCGTATCGCTGGTAAACTTGCGGCACTAACGGGTATCTCTACACTACTCTATAGTTAGGGGGGGGGGGACGAAAAATAAATAAATAAATAATTCCTGTAGTGCCGGTATATTACCGTGAGACGGTACAGTACGATACCGATACAAGGAGAACCCGGAAACGAGGAACAGGGTCGGGAGACTTGAAGGTTTGTGTTTTTGGATTTATTATAGTATGATACTAGTACGTGTACAGTACAATAGACTACCGGTATGAGCGCTCAGATGCGAGGAGATAATTTGCCATATAGACTTTCGATCCCTGTGTTGTGGTGTTTATTCCATGCCGGGGACTTGTACCGGTGCTGTACCTGTCTTCTTGCTTGCTTGCCGCCGGGTTTAACTCGTCTTTCCGCTCATTGCGCTGTTCTGCTCATGGATGCTCACCCAGTGCGGTCCCTGCACATTAGACCTACCGGCACTGTACAAACCTGCCTGCCCGCCTACCTACCTACCTATCAATACTACACTCCTCATAAACATCTGCCGGCCAGCAATGATAACCATCGCTGCACGCGCAACTATCCACCCAGTTAGTGAGCGGGAAAGGAAGAAAAAAAAAAAGAGCCCCCCCCTTGTCATTTTCAGGCACTTTAAATGCAAGACACAAAGCACGAAACTACGAAGGGGAACTCACTGGAATCGGGCTGAACGAGCGAGTTACTTACTGTACGGTGAAAAACTCTCCTCCCGCAAAGGCAACCACCCCCATTTGTTTTTTTAAAGTAAATTTCAACAATCCAATGCCTGATTCCCACCATTGACGCGTTTTTCCGCTGCACTGCGGTATTTTTTTTAATGGTATCATATCATACAACAGGGGACATAAATTTGGCGGGCCGAGTGAGTGAGTGAGTGAGTGAGTGCGTGCGTGCACGGTCCAAGTCCTCAATCGTGCGCGTGCGCAGTACTCGTCGGTAGCTGCTGCTGCTGCACGGATATGGAACACACACACATCTTTGGAGGTCGTCCCCCGATCCGAGTGGATTGAGATCAGGCTTGGTGGTCCCCGTCATATTATCATGCCGTTCTTTCTTTTTTTCTATTCCACCACCGCCACCACCGCACTGTTATTACGAGTTATGCGTGCATATCTACAATTTGCAAGAATCGTTCCTAGGCTAGGGCTTTTTTTTTTCCAACGAGGATGAGGAATTATGTTTTTCTTCAACGTGGAGTTTTTTATGTTTGGTATGCGCAGCACAGTTAGTAGTATTAGTGGTAGTGAGAAGTGACGAGGAGGAGGAGACTTTTCTTTTTTTTCCCCTTCACTTTTCACTTTTGTCTTTTAACTGTATTGGTTATGCGGATGCGGTCATGGATAATCACTCAGTATGTTGGACCTTATTACGGTAGTATTATTATTCTTGTTATTATTATTAATGTACTTCACCTCGCCGAGGTGAATGGGGTTAGGTGGGGTGAAGTTGACCGCACTACCGGTAGTACGGTACCGCAACTGGTAATGGGTGATACGATAGCTGGTGTGGTGGTGGTGGCCTAACGCGCTTGTTTGTTTTGAAACCTTTGTGGGAATGCCTTAACTCGTCTCGGACAAGAAGCATCTGGGCCAATCATCCGTGCGTAACTGTTTCTGTGTGCTTGCAAACAAGATTACTGTACCTATGTACTAGTACTTGTCGCCTGGGAGGAGGAGGAGCACCGAATGATCGAGTCCGCAGCATGACGAGGGTTTCGTCATTTCTGGTTCTTTGAGGATTAGGAATCATTTTACTGTATGTATGGGATGAGATGGAGGAGGAGGCGGGAGGGGTCCTCTTTTGTCTATATTTCCCTCGCGGGTTCCTCACGCTGATGATTACAATATCGTGAGATCCCTAAGGAACCTGCTATTAGATTACTAACTGGGGGGGGGAAGAGGCACGGAGACTACCCGTCAGCCACGATAGATAGATCTCGTTTGACAGGTTCACAGCATGGCGAATAACCGATTAATGAGATCTAACATGTCGAGAGGACTTAGGCTATAGTCTACTCGATCATACTTGTACCATGTCAGGGGAGCTACCAGTTTCTATTACGAGTAGAAGCCTTTTGCCTCTGAACCCAGGATTTGGGGGTAACGAACCGTAAGACTTCCCTTTCCTCCTACATGTACTGTATCAGGCAAGAAGCATCAGAGAATACGACAATTGTTACACAGCCACCATCCAAAAACCTAGTCTCATTTCAGATTTGTACTCTACGCTAGAAACAAGTAGATTGGTATTTTCCTTTTTTCCCCCAACTTCCCTGCTCCTAGGTTTGTGTGATAATGCAAGTTTGTGGCGCTCAGGGCTTTGTACGGTACACACTCCCTTACAAGACGGTACCGGTATGTACCCTACCTAGTTGACCATAAGTGTTCTAGCCGCCCAGAAGTATACTAGAGTACGAGCAACGCTTACCGCCCTTAGTGTGCGCTAGCTTTTCTATGACGCTCGTATCGTTCGGCGATAACTGTTACATGGAGATTACTGATTGCAGTGCAGTGGCCTCGGCCGCTGTTTTGAAAGATTAATTCAAAATGACGAACTTTTTTGCGACGGGGTGAAAAGCGGATTACCTTCGAACCAACACTTTTTTTTTTTACACACCGATTCTCTGAGAGGGGGAAGTCGGTTAAGTCTTCTTCTTCTTCCTCCTCTCGGCCGTAAGTTGAACTTGACACGTTGGCGGTGGTGGATAAATGAATGTAGCACTGTGCCGGATCAATGGCTTAGGGGGAAGAAGGGGGAGGAGGAGGAGGAGGAGACGGAGTTGGGGTGGAAGTGCCGAGGCCGATATGAGATTGGCAGTAGGAAGGTTGTTCTAGGCCTTCGCGTCAATGAAGTGTACTGGTATGATACTATACATTGGGAAACAAAAACGGCAGGGACCGATAACGGACATTTAGTGGAAAGGGTAATTAAAAGGTGATCTGTGCGGCCGGTGAAGCGAAGTTTGTTGGTTGAGGATGACTCATCAATGAAAGGTCTTATTCGCTGTCAATGATTTTTTGGACAGGGTGCCGCTGTTAATGGGTTGCCATGATGGGCTTCCTGGCGTTTCCCTTTGAGAATAGAGTTGTAGCATACTTCATAACTCCCTGAGCCGAGCACCTTCAATCGAGTGCCCGTCTACACATTTGAAAAGACCTAAGTTAGAGCGCTGCCTCGGGATATGGTCCCCAGCCAATCTCGTAGGTGCTTAGTCCGCGGGGAGAGAGAGCTGCTCTCAGGCTACAAGAAATGCACTTGGGGTGTGGTCTGGACACGAGAGGCATTGGTAAATGTCTATCCTTTCGTGATGGCACGTATATAGCTCTTTAGGGAGGTATATTTGCTATGGGGTAGGAAAGAATTGCGCCCCTAAGAAGTAGCGACGTCTCCGGTTGATCTGGTACTGTAGCTTCACCCATCCATCCATCCTTCCTTCCTTGACTCGATGGATCAAGGGGGACTAGTTAGTTCGGTGCGAGGTGCTGTAGGTATATATAAGTCATGCATTTCAAAGCCACTGATTTCCGGTAGCTCATGCCAATGATAGCAGAAACAAGAAGCGCCTTGCTAACTAGGGTATCGAAGTAGTCTTCCACAGCCAGGAGAGACCTCGCGATACCCAGTGATGCGATATTACAAGCTATATCATTGCAAACCGGATTCTTCACAACTTATGTAATCGAGTATGATACAATTGACTTACTCCGCGCGGTGGAGCGAAAGGTATTATATATACCGAAGGGACGCGAATCGCTTCAACCAAAAGTTCTTGATTCTAACATATTTCATCCCAGCCGCTACCTTAAGTTGTCCACCAGAGACGGGCTGGATGGAGGTCTCTTTTTTCACAAATTCCGAGAATAATAAAAACGAGTGCAAGGGCCACGGCTCCCTGCCTTTTTGGCGCTACCTGTGTTGGTTTTTGTCTGGGGGACTTTTGCTTAAAAAGTGCCCTCCGAGTGATGTTATATGATTACTCTAGGCGAAAAAAAGACTGCAATTTCTTGTAACTTTATCTGCGATCCAAGTGAGGTAGTGAGGGACGATGATGCTCCACTGAGGTGAAGGGGGTTGGTACTACTGGCGTCGCTTTGGACATGATAGGGATAGAGCGCTGTGTCGCGCCCTTTGCCCACCAGTCACAATGCCGGAGCGCACATGACACAATCGCGGGTTTCCTCTCGTTTTATCCAACGGCATTACTGCGAGTTAAATGGAACTTACCTTACATCCCGTGGGGCGGGGGTAGCGGGGAGGACAGGGCGCACGAATTTGCAGGGAAAAGCGTGGATCCTTTCGGAGAATGTACTGTGGTGAGATGGGCTGAGGGTTTTTTTTTTACCAGGGGAACCTTATATTCTGTGTAGCACCTTATTAACATGGATTATTTGCCTACCTGCCTGACCTGATACTTCAAGCTTCCCCCCAGGACATAGCGACACCTGATAGTGTTATGATATAAATTGGGAGTTGCTATTATCGGACCGTTTCGTTGATCTCTGTATTTGCTTGATATCATACCTATACCACCCCATGTTACTAATTAATATCTCTTGTTGTTGAAGGAATTCATGCATTCCTGCACTCCAATGGTTTCCTCATGTTTGCTTCTCTATAGTATGATGTCTTGCTTCCCCTTCTTCCTCCACGAACCTTCTTCCCTTCTTCTGAAATCACTTAAACCTCAATCTCGCTTGTTGCGCATAACAGAATTCGTAACTGATAGCTTCGATTCTATCGGAAAATCAGAGTGAGTTAGTGAGTGGCTTACCGCTATTCGAGTGCTACTACTACTTTACAATACGCCCAGTCGTACATACCCGCTTGGGACCATGAGCATACATATTGAGGAGCTACAGGGTAAGCTGTGATGCTTGGGGCCGACCGGATAAGTTTAAATGTGCCTCGTGACTAGGGCAGAACCGACCTTTGCACTCCTGAGTTTGGGAGCGAAAGATGTTTTCTAAGGAGAGAGAATTAGGACTTGGGAGTCATGCTGCCCCCGCCGAATATGTCTCGAAGGGGAAACCTCACACAACATACCGAGTTTTTGCGAGTCCGAGCAGTTTACCGCTTGTCAGTTTCCCTGCCAGGCCATCATATGGGCGATTGTTAAATTTTTTTTTTTTTGATATTATCCCAGACTAAACCGCATCAGAGCCACGTTTCTAGTCCACGTTTCAGACCCGGGAGCTCAAGAGAGCATTGGAAAGCTGAATTATGATAAATCCCCAAACGAAGGGAAAAGAAAGAAAAAAAAAGAAAAAAAAGAAAACAAAAAAGAAAGTTATGTAAGTTATAGGCATTTACGACATTTTCCCTAGATCCAACATATCACAGCGCGGAAACTATGATATTAAATCCCCTACCCCCTCCCTTCCACATTGAATAATCGCAGCAATCCAACCACAAGAGTATCATAAGAAGAAAAACAAGTATAATAATATGTAAAAAAAGAAAACCTCCACCACCCCCACATTCTTTCTTTCTTGCCCCCCCCCAAACTCCAAAAAACCTCCGCTTGAAAAAAAAAACCTCCGCTTCCAAAAGACTGCAACCGGGGGGACTGCAAGCCTCTATCTCGCCGCAGGAAGCATTCCCCCCACCCTTACTCGAGGTGACACGATTAGCTAATGGAGGGGGTTTGCGGCTGATCGTATGGAGATATGTGCTTTTTGAATGCGCCCGTCATAGAGGCTCACTCGGAGGCTTTGTGGTTGGCGGTATCTACCCAGCCCCTCTCTACTACTACTGCCCCTGGGCATAATGGGAAACGCTAGGGTATGGTGGATTGTATAATATAGAAAGCGGGAGAATCGGGTGGTTGGTTTTGACCGATTGTCAGATGGGGGGGGGGGTTATATATATCAGTGAGCGGTATGGTGGTGCCGTAATAATACCCTATCATATCATAACCGCCAGTACTAGTACATTCAATCCTGATGCTGATAAATATCATGATATACTCCCAGTATTCTAGCGCTTTGTGGGGGAAAATAAGTATATAGCTAATATGATATAGTTGGGTGGGGAAGAGGAAGAGGAGGAGGCATTGGCCAAGTTACTCTATTCCGCAAACAGTATCATAGAATTGGAAAGATTCACGGTTCGGCGCAGCTTAGGTAAGGGGTTTTTTGGGAAGCTGTGTGAGAATCATGGGAGCAGCCGCAGTATTTCTTTCCCATAATGGAGGTATAGGGCCTGCAGATTGGTGGCCTGGGATTCTTTATGCTATTGCGTGGCGAGATGTGAAAGTGACTCGGCGCTGACGGGGGTGGCATACAAAAGGCACATGGCTCGAAGTTATAAAGTGATTTCTCGGCTCTATCAACCTTCTCTCCGATTTTCCGTTCTAAACTGCTCTCTACACGTCTTCTAGTTTGGTCTGACATAAAACGGAACTCCCACGTTCGTTGGGGCGGGGGATGGTCAGGGGGGAAAGCTTGATTTTGGTGTAAAACAGCCACCGGCTCTAGTTTTTCGTCCCTGCATTATACTATACAAGCGTCCCGGCAGCGTTCCTCTTTATCAGTTCCCATAACGACAAAATCAAATCTTATCAATGACGACTGCTCGCAATGTCTTAGGTCATGATAGAGCGTTCGGAGAAGACTGGCCGAAGCGCCATTCTCGTGGCGCATTACCTCCCCGCTCAAACGCGAACAACCCAATTTAAAATTGGAGGAAAAGCAATATTACACTCGCGAATCCGTGGTAGAATTGCCATGATTTTCCCCACCTCCCATCCCACTCCCCCATCCTCCCCCCCCCCCGTGCCCTACCCAGCACCTCTTGTGAAGATCGATTCAAGCATCCTCCAAAGGTACGTACTCCTGTTTACCCCATCCAAAACGCCCAAGGATACCAATCCGCTTCCTAAAAATGATTGCGAATGAGCCCTTCCCAAGAATCCTTCTAAAAAATAACGACAACTGACTGATGCGACCGGCCAGACCAAACCAAAACCAAAACCAAACCAGAACAAACCATGCAGTGTACTCCTAAGGAAAATAGGTATAAAAAAAACAGAAGGAAGAAAAATATAAATGGACCAAGGAAGGGGGAAGGGGAGGAAGGAAACGAAAAAAAAAGGCAAAAAGGAAAGGAAAGTGAAATATCGTTTATAATGCAACGCCACCATGCTGTATATCTCCAACAGTAATATATGGTCTAAGAGCAAAGGGGAAGGTAGGTAAAATGCCGGAAATAAATAATGCATCCACTCTTTAGGAAAACGCGGCCGGCGCGGAGAATGAAGAAGAAATGAGATACAAAAAGACTTACTCGTGGAGGGCGGCTACTGCGCGCCTATAGGCGAGGTAATTCAACATCTTGTCCACCACGAGAGCTACCACAGTCCTGAGTTAGTAAAGCTACTTCTAAGTGACCGATCTAGGAAGGGGAGAATACCTAAGAAAATTATCAAGCAAACTTGCGGAATCGGCCAAGGGCTATACAAGTAATCGTAATAAAGCTCCCTATCACCAGCTGTATAAAGTCCAACCATTCCAAACATGACGAATCCCACGACGACCCTTATCCCAATGGCGAAGTAATCATGAACGTCCTTGTTCCGGCGAACCAAGAATGTGAACGCGGCGAGTAGGATAAATGCGCATCCCAGGGAGACAAAGAAGTATTCATAGACCAGGTTGAACACGCTGAGGACCTTTCCCAACGGGCCATCTTCACTGAACGGCTCTTCAGTTTTTTTGAAAGCTGCCGCTGCTGGTTTAGGGACTTTGACGCCGTAATACTCTGCGATTCCAACGAGTAGCTCGGATAGTAGCTCGTTGACCATATGCGGATACCCAGTTTCTGAAGTGGCATTGTTGCTAGCGAGGACCACCAGTGAATCAATGTTCGCGGTGATGTTCAAGTACCCTTTCACTACAGTCTTGGAGCCGCCGTCCTCATACAGAAGAGCGAACTGGTCTTGGAACCACTCTGCTACTAGAGTTGGCTCGGTGAGAGCCTTGGCCTGTTGGAAGATGGTGGATATGTAGGTGTTCATACCATGCCAGGTGGTTAACTGCCGGAGGCCTTCTACCGTGAGGACAATAGAAAGGTGGAAGGGAAAGTGTAGGAGGGTCCAGATCTGCTGACGGATTGTGCCGTAATGGACGTTTCTAGGGTTGTAGTCGAAGTAGAGCATCCAGAAAAAGTACTAATCCAATTTAAGTAAGCAGGTGCGTATGGGGGTTGGCACGAGGGAGTGATATACGATGACGGCTAGAGAAGCTGCGACGATTCCAGCTAGGTCAGTCCTCCACCCAGTGCCCTTGACGATTGCGTTGATAGCTTTAAGCATGACGATGATGCCCTCGCCCAGAATGATAAGCGTTAGCAACCCCATTCTTTCGACGAGGTGCGTCTTCTTAAAGCTGACCACCCTCCAGACACTCGAAGTCCCGATAATGGCAGAAGCCTCGAATATCGCCGCGATATACCAGCCGATGTAAGACTTTGCCGGGTTGCCCTTCTCGAAAGCAAAGTACAACTATGATCCCTCGTCAATGTCAGCAAACTGCTCTCTCTCTCGAACCATAATCATAGGGATATATATAAACCTACCCCGAGGTAAAGACTCCCAGCCATAGCCATGGTCAAACAATGCAACGCAAGCGGGAGCATGGCCTGCTTCTTAATCCTAGCAAACAACATGACCACAAAATACTGGATCATAAGGATATACCGCGAGGCCATCAACGCGAGCGTCATAGTCCTAAGCGCAGTAATAGTATGAGCGTCAGTGGGATCCAATGGATTCCACTGTGTCGATACAGACGAGAAACCAGCCATCACTATGAAATGGATAGATTTGCATATCCGCTCGTACACCGAGTCCCGGGAGAATCGAACGTCCAAAAGAGTAACGTGCAACCAAGTAAACCAAAGGATAATAAAGAAAAGCCCGTACGAGGCCAAACCTATGGTGTTTCGTCAGCCAAGTTATGGTTTATCTAAAGAGGTATTGGTGGGGGACAGACTCTTATTCTCAGTGATATAATGCACGGAGGTGACAGTCGTAAGATTAGCAACAAAGAACAGGTCATAGAAAAGCTCAATCGAAGTCGCTTCTTCGATTTCCAGTTCCTCTTTGTGTGTCATACGCTCTCCTTGGTCGAGCATACTCTTCCTGAAATCGACCCTTGGTGGTTTACCACTGAGCACACTCATACTGGAGCTGTGCGACAGCCTCCCGGAGCCACCTTCAACCTCATCTCTGAAGGGATTCTTAATCCACGGGAGCAATCTGGCCTTTCGTTGCTCTACGATCCTCCTGTGCAGAGTCAGAGCAAGGTAAAAAATATATAAAAATATATAAAAATTTGAGCCGGAGAATGGGAAACTTACTCCTTGATGGTGCTATCCACCAAATTATTCATGATGTCGGGAACGCCAAGATATGGGGAAGGTAAGAAAAATATACCGGCAGTGGCCTGAACGGGTTTATTATATACTGACAGCTCGTGCTGGCTTGACCCTCACCAAGTACGGTAGCTGATCCCGTGGATGGGCAGACGCTCCCTCTATAATTGTATGTGCTAGTTCCGTTTCCGCCCCGACCAACACACCGGGGGGTCCTCACCACCACCACCGCTCAGTTTCATGGAAGAAAAAACAAAAATAAATAAAATAAAAACTACTCGTACTTTCTCACCCGCTGCCACGTACCACACCATCTAATCAAGCCTTTTTTCAATGTAGGGGCGTTATTGTCAGAGTAACCAATCACCAAAAGGCAACCTAGGAATCCCAGACAGGCACTCGCAGAGAGGAAGCTCGAGCTACCGTGGCGCCGCCCGGCTCGTAGGGTACTTTTCTGTTTGATAGGCGGTGTGTGATGTTGAGTAGGGTAGGGGGGGTGGAGGGAAGGAGGGGGGAGGAGGGGGGAGGATAAATAGTGCGTAATCCGCGTGTGGTACGAGGAAGGCATTGCTTTATAAGTGGTTTTGTTGATGGGAGGGATAGAAGTGAAGGTTACCATGATGATCTCGGGGGTGACTTATTAAGTGCCGGTAATTAATCAACATTGTACTCGTAGCATTGCAATCTAGTAAACACTGCTACCCGTGTTTCTGGATCCGCTCTCTTGCTAAAGATGAGGGCGTTACAGTGCTACCAAGGCAAAGCCATGGATATTATGATTATGGTACTTGTCAGTGCTGATATTGTAGGGGTACGGGTACTCGTAGGTTAATGAACACTATGCAAGCTAAATTCACCTTCCCCTTCTCAATCGAGAGGAAGTGTTACCAATCCACTACTGTAGTTTGCTGCCTAACCCTACTCGTAGCATCTTGTCCTTATCCCCCCCAAAAAAAGAGCAAACTACCGGTAGCTCCCCGTTTCTCTCCTGCGCACTGCCCCCCTCCTCTCCCCTCCTCTACTGTATCCCCCGCCCTCTCGTACCCTAGCATCGTACAAGTACTCGAGTACTCGTAGGCGTCTACAGCACTCCATCAAAATCCCAATCCCAGTACCCACCTCCTTCCCTTTTCTCTGCATCATAGTAACTTGTATCCCCCGAGCCGGAACCTCTACGAGTACTAGTACTTGTACAATTGGATCATTATTTCTCCGACCGTCTGTCTTTCGGCACCTGCCCAAACAGGTGTTATCCGATCAGGAACCAAAAGGACTCCGCCCACCCTCCCCTCTCAGCCTACCGACACTCTCTATTCGAGTAAGGGAGAAAAGTAAAAAGGTAAAAATAAAAACAAATAAAGATCGCAGGAGCAAGAGGTCCAGGATGATTCTTGTGATTCTTGGCGATCGAGATGGTGTCATGTAATTTAATATCTTACCGGACGGACTTCTCATCTGTCCTTTCTCCGGGCTGAGCTAAACGCCCAGTCTCGCTAGGCGCTTGGCAAAAAAAAAAAGAACCCCTTAAGAAAAAGCTTGGTTTGACAGCATGGGTGCACTTCTTTCCATGCTTTATGCGGTTGGCTATGACACAGGTGCCACGGGTGCTGCTTGGATGGAATCATATTTAATTTTCAAAGGGTTTGTATTTTATACAAGTCTCTAATGGCATTACCGTACCGTAGTCGGGATATGAGTAATTACCGGTAGAGAGGAGGGTGGTACGAGTACAGTGCGGGCACGAATTTGCGATGTGTTGCTCAGATATCCCGTCCCGTGCGTAACGCTGTTTCTTAAAATAGTTTCAGCGGGAGTCGGCTACAGTATTGGCCCTACGATGCAATATGATATGCCATACGAACACTAACGAGAGGAGGGGCACGCCATACACTAAAAACCACAAAACCCAGTACACTAAAGTACAAAAGTGAAGAAACCGAGCAAACAAAGAAATAGCACAAAACATCCCATCATCACCAGGGCAAAAAACGCGGACCGCCGAACCACCATCTCTGGGTCCCTATTGGACCAAGTAAACTTAAGCCAAAATCCCGTCATACCAAACAGCATAACAATTTCTATTCAAGTCCGCCAATGCAGCGCTCCTCTCCACAAAAGCCCCAACCTCGGAAATCCACTCGGCCATACCAAAGCTAGTCAGAGTATCCCCACCACCCGTAGCAAGCCGGACCTTCTCCTTGGAAGTCCCCGTATTGAGCCTTGCGAGGACGAACCCGCGGAGCCTGTTCGAGACGACTCTGACAACGGGGTCCTGGTGCTCCTGAGATCCCGAGCGAGCTGCGATACGGGTGATGGCTGAGGTAACATGGGAGATCACTTGCTTTGGTGTAGCCACGGTTTCCTGCAGGAATGTGCAGAGGTCCTGGGCTATGGCTTGTGGTTCGAGGGGGGTTTCTGAGGAGAGATCGGCGGAGATGCGGTCTTTGAGAGGCTTCCAGGAACTACGAACGTCGCGCCGTAGAAGATTCTTAATAGTTAAGCCCATCGCTGCACCTAATACCAGGCCTCGGAATTCCTCGCGATAAGTCTGGATTCGCTCGATATCCAGATGGAAAGTTTCGGGGACTTCCTGAAGTGTCAGAGGCCCACTCAATGACATAACCAGTGACGAGAAGGCATGATTGTAGATTACGGTAGATGAGGGCCTATTGGATGGGTGATTAGCACTTTCAGGATCGCGTGACCGAGCTTCTTCAAGCCTCTCCTCTTTAGCCTTGAGGAGCCACTGCTTTGTTTGAGTCAGAGTGGTTCGGCCGGCCTCGAGGTCTGCAGCGAACAAGCGGCGCTCATAGGGCACTGCTTCAGGTATCACATATTGGGCAGACATCATAAGGAGAAAGTTTGCGTGGTCCAATTGTAAGAGTTCCAAGACATCGAATAACCGTTGGAGGCGATGGATATAATCATCAGTGTCGTTAATGAGCGCTTGTACGTCCTCGTCTCTAGCAGGTGAGCAAATCTTGGGAAGAATGGAGAGAACAAAAGAGAAGAAATTCTCATAATCATAGGAGCCAGCGCGGCACTGTTGCTCGATGATCTGAATATCGATGCCATCGGAGATCATCCTATGGAGTGAGCCAGTCGGTTCCAAAAGCCGCAACAGCTTTCCCTTGACACTCTCTGCCATTCCCGGTATCCACTTGGCCAGCTCTCCGCGCTCCAAGACGTCTTCCTTCATGACATCCCAAAAGGCTCTCCTAGCCTGTTCTTCCACCATCTTTTCCAACCCACCTTTCTTTCTAGTATTTAGCTTGAAATCCTTATTGAGGGCTAGCTCATGGACAATCTGGCGATTCGAGAATATCGCACCATCTCCCATTGGAGGAAACCTACTCTGACCTGCTTCGCCGGTTGGCGTTTCAGGAGGCTGAGGCGAGCCAGCCGGTGAAACGGAAGTAGCGGCAGTATCGGAAGACACGGAAGATCTTTCGTCCTTCGTGGACACCGAATTACAATCTGAAGCGGTGGGGGTAGCCCTTGGCCTTGTATCGCCCTTTTCTTTCTTGGGCAGTCTCGTCCTTCTAGCCTCTTTGACGGCCTGTCTTATCAATCCCCTAGTCCGTTCCCCACCAAGCCTCCGGATGCGAACAAGGAGTAACAGTTGATTCTCTCTGATGCCTTCCTTGAAATCCGATGCAACATGCTTTTCCGTATCATCTTTAACCTTCTGCCAAATGAGATCTAGCTCAGCATACTGGGCTACCATGGTATTGATAAGTATTTCGGAATCCCGAGTTTTCCAGGAGGTAAATCCTGTATTGAAGGCATCCCACGCGGCAAAGAGGCTTTGATCGGGGGGAAATCTAGGAGAAGATAAAAAGGACTCGAAGGCAATTAGGAGATCTTTGGATTTAGTTATCAAAGCCTGTGTAAAGCGATCAAGGTTAGTGTGTGTTTGTGAGCTGGGGATATCAGTGGGTATTACTTTCTCACTTTCACCATCATCACTCAAAACCTCGCCTGGATGACCAAGTATCAAAAAAGCGCTTAGGAAAGTCCGACAAGCCTTTTCGATCTCAGCCTGCCCCTCTTCAAGATGCTCTAATAGCCCACAAAGTTTCAAAAGCCTTGCAGTAGCTTTCTGAACCTTCTCTTCCTGAAACTTCATTGAAATGGCTTCAAAACTAGTGTCCCTAACACTCTCGATAGTAAGCCCGAGCTCCAAAAACCTCCTCACAATCTCTCTATTCCTATAATCTCTATAAACTCGCTGGATGTGAATCGCTGCCTCCTCGTTAAGCATTTCGGCAGGTTTAGGAGCGCCAAGGCGGATCTTCTGCAAAGACCCAGCAACGGCGTCATCGCCTTCCTCTTCGCTACTGCCGTCAACCTTCATACTGGAGCTAGACCCTCTTTCCCGTCTCTTGCCCCTACGCTCCCGAAGGACTTCCTTCCTTCTTCTCTCAGCCTCAAGCATCCGCTCCTCAACCCCACTCTTCAAAAGCCTCGCCTCCTCTTCCCGTCTAGCTCTGATCTCCTGTGCAACCTGCTTTGCCTTCGCAACCTCACTGGCACAGCTCCCCGCAATCTTGGCCAGAATAGCATTCCGGCTGTTCTGTGCTTGGCTCAGGCTCTGCTGCAGCGCAAGAAGACGCTCGCTTACGGCTTCGTGGGAGTTAGCTCGCGCCCGGCGAACCTTCTCGACGTATGCTGCGCGTTGACGGAGCAGCGACTTACGGGTCTCGAGGAGGGTTTGACGACGGGTTGTGGCGAGGTTCGAGTTTGTCAACGGGTGGTTGCAAGGGGATGATGTTCCGGGTCTGCGACGTTTCCTGCTGAACCGGGCCTCGAGGTGCGCCGGGGGGTTCCAGCCGGGTGAAGAAGCCGAGTTTTCGTCGTGGTGCAGCATGTTTGTTCGTTGGTTTGTAGATAGATGTGTTAGTATTGTCGTAATGTGGTGATATGAGGGGGTAGGAGTGGAAGGAGGTTGACAGCTGCAAGCGACGCGAGGAGGTTGGTGGCTACGGTAGGGGTTACGATCGATTGGTGGGAGGGAGATGTGGAGGAAGAAAGGATGGGAAGAAGGGTTGAGTTGTATGGACGGGGTTCAGTTGAAACTTGGGATGCGTCGACAAACTTGGCGTTCGTCTGCTAACAAACTTTCTCTAGCTCCAGATGTTTTCGGACCGTATTATGAGGTTGTTTCAGGATCTGTTTGACACCCTGAAATCCCCGACTTGGTGAGATGTGGGATGCGGGTATGTTACGAGTATTGTAAAAAGCTCATATGATACGGTATCATACCACTGAAAGCTTGCTACCGATATCCAGAAACCTCTTTCTCGTCCGTTTGTCATCTCACCTAGCCTTGTGCTATTAGTAACGACAGCACTGGATCAGACAGAACCCGTGACGCAATCCCTGCAATTTATTCCACCAACGATCGACAACCGTCCAACCACCACATACTACTGGAATCCAGCAGACGCATCTCATCCCCACCTCTTGATGTGAGCTTGAGACACAGCTAGTCCTCCTTTTGTCCCACCCCAACTCCCTTTGTCAGAAAACGTTTCCCCACAGCTATGCTATTCCAAAAGGAAAAGATAAGAAAATAAAAAATCACACACCAACAAACTCTCCCTACGAGTACTTGTAGCGAGCAAAAAAAAAAAACGAACAATTACTTAACCTCTTCCCCGCATTAGTAGATCGACAATCAAACCTCCCGCACCCTTCAAAACTTGGATCGGACGTCTCGAAACGAAACAAAGCGAACAATATGGACTCAGAATTGTTAGCCCACCAAGCACGAGCAGCGGTAGATACCCTCACGGCACAACTCCGCTCCTTGGAGTAGGTCCCCCGCACCCCTCCCCCCCCCCAAACACTACATAGCGTCGTCATCATCAGCTGATACATGGACACCTTTTTTTTAATTTTTACAGAAACGAGCAAACAGCGCTCTTGCACTCGCTACAATTAACCTCCACAACACTTTCCACCCTGCCCGCTTACAATTCTATCGCTCCAACCCTCTCACAGATCCCTGTTTACGAGTCAAAATTGGCCCGGCTCAAGAGCGCCATGGCGGCGCAAACGCGGGAGGTCGAGGAATTGAAGCGGCGGGCGAGGGAGGCTAGTGAGCGTCGCCGGAGGAATCTCAAGCGGATTGAGGAGACCAGGAGGGGGGAGCGGGAGCGGGACAGGACGGTGCTGAAGGCCCAGGCTCGGGCCGTGGAGGGTGAGGAGAATAGTAGTAGTAATAATAATAATAAGGAAAGGGATGATGGGGAAGTTTTGGCGGAGGGGGAGGCCAAACGAGGGAGCATGTCGGTGGGGGGACCATCGAGGGAAGGAGTTGTCAAGACAGTCAAGAGGAAGAAGAAGGCTCGGCAAGCAGAGATCCAGTAAACCCGTCTCCCTCAGACGTTGTTGGCAACATTGTTACTTGTATCTGGTGGCTCGCGATGTTCGGTCTGTTTTCCTATCGCTCTACTATTATTATTACCCCTTGTTATCCTTACCATCTTTCCCCGCAACGGTAGCTTCCCTCCTTTGTAGCGGAGCCCTGTCACAACTGCTCGCCCCTCTCTGGACGAGGAGCATCTCTTCACCATATATCACTCGAAATGAAACATAATTACAAATAATCGTGCATATCATAACCTCCTAGCGTGACATCCGCAAGTTGAGTTTTCACGTGTTTAATAGATCCGTTTACCCCTCCTAGAAAGCCAAGCGAGCCACCTCTACCAAAACCGCTACCTCCAACCAAAGTGAGTTAAGATTATGCTATATGTCTATATCCCCCCCTCTTTTCTCAACGAACTAGACTACAACCCCAGTGAAGGGCATTTATCCGCCCCTCCCTCAGTGAGGCAGGAAGATATCGCAAGTGCAAGCTATATCATACCATTTCAACCCCTTTACCAAGAAAAAAAAAAACCAAACACCTTCTATAGGCTTCTTCTTCTCACCTTCACCTCCGCCTCTATTTTTCGGAATGCGAGGACTATGATACCGCTATAGCAACTTTGACGTCCCCTCTGGCGAACCAAGCGCGAGTAACAAACCCAACTTAGGAAATAATAATAAGTAGCCAACACTGACCTTATGTATCGTCGATTTCAGCGGTTGAACTCGTTCTTCGTATGTATGATATTACACTCCATACATGCAGGCAGAGTTAGGGCTACTCCCGGACTATAACCTAGCCTATGGGCTCCACGGGTCGAGCGGGACTTGGTTGGGTCGGGCCCACGCATTGGTAGGAGCGGGGCAGGTGCTGAATGGAGATGGGCTACTGTGTTCCTGAACTGTACTCACGCTTACTGTACTTGCTCTTACTGTACTTGCCCACCTTACTAGTAGAACAGCTCAAGATTTATATTATTTACCCCCTGGAGTATCCTGTTAATAACAAACTCACCAACGGAACAAAAGGACATTCCATGGCCAAGTGAGTGACTGGCTACACAGGAGAAATACGGTAGAGCACACAACGTCACAATAGATCTATTAATCCATGACATCATTTGTCACCTCGACAAATTCCGTATGATAAAACGCCTTATTACATGCTGGACGCATTCATATCGCCAAAGCCGCCAGCTTAATTCACAGGTATGATATGTATGATTAAATTTTGGGAATAATTATTTTTGTTTTACTTCCTTTTGACATGAACAGAAGAATCATGCCTCTATGGGAATACCCCCCCTCCACCCCCCGACGCAAATGTGAATTATGCGGTCTTCCCTGCTATGAAGTGATATTAGGCCAATTTAGAGTGGTCAAGAAAGGAAAAGAAATAGTAAAAAGGAAAAGAGTTGCGCACGGCCAATTAGCTCACCTCAGTAGACATCGAGGGGTTATAGGGTAAGTACTAAAAATAAATGGAGCGTAATTACAAAAAGGAGATACAAGACAAAGGGGGAAAACGCAAAGAGCCCGGAAAAAACGCCAGATCCAATCCCACACACACAGCTCCGTCCTCGTAAAATAAATATAGTAAAAGAAATTTTTAGGAGAAAAATAGAAAATGGCCACAAGAAGAGTGCAGCAAATCGAGTAGCAAAGGGGTTAGTTAGAAATTATATCTCCGCAAGTGCTATCGTAAGAAAAATAAAAAATAAAGGGAGTGCAAACAGCCTCATGTACAACCACATAGTCAACCCAGGAAGCTTCAACGTAGCATGGTGGCTTAGCATTGCCCTGGAGAAGTGCTTACCACCCCTTTGAAGAGGATGTCGGCCCAAGTGGGCATCTCTTGATCGTTATCTTTGACTGTGATAGCTGAACTAGGACCCATGAGCTGCATCTCCACATCGCTCTTGGCTTCAGCATGCTCCACCGAAACTGATTGAGAAACCATAATCCCTCCAGTGGTGAATGGATTTAGACTTATGCTGGGGCTAAGGTCGGCAGTGACAAGCTTCTTCTCCGAAGACGTTGAGGGGCGACTAGAGCCTGGTGTCAAGAAATGATGTCCACTATTCGGCCAAGGCCTCAGGGCATCCCTGATTCCTCTCTTCGATAGTGTGCTGATAGGCCTTTGCACAACCACCGCCGCCTTCCCAGAAAACTCCCGATGTGTGTTCCGGGTCTGAACGTCATGATCGGCTGTGTATGGGAAACATCTTTGTTGCAATGAAAAAAATCGGAAAGGCACGAAATCCATCAGAGGACTTTCGTTGATTGCACGTGCATGAACAGGCATCAACGTTTTGAAAACTATTATGACAGCAATACCCGAATCGTTTTCGGGGGTAACTTGGCATGGGACCGCAATAGGCTGTGGAAGGAGAACAGAGTCGGCAAAAAATGGGTCCTTGATATCGCTAATCAAGCTCTTGAGCGCTGCCTTAAGCGAAATTACAAACGGAGGATCATTAAGTGTCTGGAGAGAGGCCGAGCCACCATCTGCATCCATATCATGAATGAGACGCCCCACTCCCACACCCTCGTTTTCCCTCAAAAAGTTAATATGCCTAGCTTCGAGCGTCGACATTGGCAGCTGGGCAGTTGGGAGAGTGTCTAGTTGGTCAAAACGCACTAGGATCTCGAAGCCGCCATTGACATTCGCACGAACCGCGAAGCATCCAACATGAACTCCTGGTTGAAGCATGCGCTCAGCTGAGTTGTATGTTTTCATTGAGTTGAGGTGAGGCACTAGGGTTTCCTTGGGGACCTGAGTTGACCTGCTGATAATATCAATGACATTGTTGGTATCCGTGAACCGGTAACCCGTATCCGTTAGACTCGCAGCTTCGGCCTTGGTTACTTTCTTTATCAGAAATAAAATTTTTCCTTTCCCGTGCCCTGCCTCGACGTCCGTATAGTCTGACTTTTTCCCAGGAATCATATTGCTCACGCTAACCCCAGTAGTGATTATTTCGTCATAGAGAACACCCAAGTCGTCCAAGCTCCTATGAGTTCCATCGGCTAAGTCCTGGGCAGCAATACAAAACATCTCGCGGAAAACAAATGAATAGTCTTCGACGAAATCCGCAGAACGGCGATTGAGATTGTACTGTCGAAGATGCTGTCTCATGCCCTCTATCAGGCCAGACAAGGATTTCCAATTTCGAGTGGTTTGATACATCCAGTGGAATACTGGATGTGATTTGCCAAGAGCCTCTTCAAATGACTAAATTGCGCGGTAAGAATTAGTAAAATGATATTCAACATGTACCTTTAGGACCGAATACTTTCTCCTGAAAGCTGTCTGTAACCTCTTTTATTGGCAGTGTCCCATCCGGTAATACCATCAATCTCCCATCGTGATCAAACGTTGCTGACGCTAGAACGACCTTTTGTGCGCGGATACACTCCATCTTCCTTGCCCTGCTTGCTACGATAGCAAATGCCAATAGAAGGAAGCATACGAAGACCGACTGATAACGTAGTAAGCTTCGGCTTTCGATACAAGACAATAAATAGGACATAGAATACTAACCAAGACAATTGTAATAATGACAGTCGCGTTTCTAGTATCACGGTTGAGTATATGACCCCCTCTTAATTGGTACCGCGTCCCAACACTCGCACACCAGTGCATGCCACTAACACCACCGCTGAGAATCATAGCGCAGAACACTCTCTTGTACCAATTGTTTGTAAAATTCTTTCGCAAAATGAAAAATATCGCCAGGGCTGCTATTGTCGAGGATACAGCAATGAAAATTGAGCCAATCACATAGCTGGGATCGTAGTGTGCCCGATAGTTTTCTATACCAGATTGCCCCTAGATTAAAAGAAAAGAAGGAAAAAAAAGTCAGACATACGAGTGAGAATCAGTGATAGGGATTACCCACAAGGTAATGCATCCCACAAATACTTAAACCAGCAAACGTTCCACCAAACCCAAGCCGAAGATAGCTCACATCTTCATTAGTGCCTATCAAGAGATAAGCAAGGAATAGCACAAGAATCGGAACAAAGAATGATAGAGCCGTAAATGTCGAGCTGTACGCAAGTTGGAGTTGGTCCGTTCCAGCAGATTTAGGATAAAGCACGATTGCACGATTCCCGACAAAATGCATAGACCAAATAGCTATACCGCCCATTGTCACAGATGACCCCAGAAGAAGATACCTATTTTAAAGTTAACAACAAGGCTTTAATGAGAGGTTTGTTCACGAGCCATTGGGACTCGTGACCAGCCGATCAATAAATAAAAACGGCACACGCAAGGGTTGACTCACCAATTGTATAAACCCCTCGGAGAAGTTCTTCTTTGGAGAAGCTCAAGAGTGGAAAGTGAGCCAAGAAGGGAGACGAAGTAGGAGAGAATTATGTATCCGGGAGCAAACCTCTGCGGAGCAAGAGGGGGGTCGTATCCTTCGGCAAACATGACTGTTGTGTGTCGCTCGCCTTGTAATCCTCCTTCGTTGACTGAGAGAAAGTTCGACCCACAAACTGGGAATTGGAGAACAATCTCCAAGTCAACAAACTTTCCACAGAGATAGCAGCAGTTGTACGATTTTGCTGATGCGGTGGTGGTTGTGGTTGTGGTTGAAAAGTTGACCCTGCCGCCACCCTAACCACCTCGTACTCGTCTCCAAGGCCTGTTCGCTTCAAAAGGGCCCCGAGGACTTATATTCAAAGTAGTTTTATTGAGTATGCAGTGCCAAATGGTTTTGCATGCTCTCCACCACCAGATTAGTAAGGATAAGCTGTGCGTGCAGACCAGAGAGATCGAAAAGGAAAGGAGATTCAAATTCGAAGGGGAGGAGAGCGCTTTTCTACCATCCTCCACTGGAATTCACCATAGTGAGGGGACGGGCACGAGCACGGCACACAAAGATCGATGCCATTGGTTTGTTGCTAAAAAAAAAAGAAGCAATGGATCCAGGAGGAGAAAAAGTAACACTAAGATAAAGACCTATGAAATTGATCTTTTGAATCGCTATCGCATTGTCAGGGTCCCACTCATTCCGAAAAGGGATTCTGTGTGACAAACCGAGTCGGAATATTTAATTCTTTTTCTCCCAGGCAGGTTAGTTCAAGTTTAGCCGACTGCATAGAGCAGCTCGCCGTCCACTCAATACGGGCCCTCCACCTGAAGTCAGCTCAGTTTTTTTCTTCGATCCCACCTCGGCATCGTGGGAGCAAATACCCTGCAATCATCTGCTCTTTCTGCATATAGCAGGCAAAATGCACTGGGAAAAAAATATTTTTTGACACCACCATTCTAGCTATCATACCTGCAACCTCCTGCTCCTACTGAGTACCGTACTCGAGTACAGCACTCGAGAAGGCATTGTACTTGTATCAGGCATAAAGCATCTGAAAATGAGACAGCTTTCCTTTCCTCCCCACTGGTTGGGTGTTTATGTAACCATGGCCGTATTTTCAGATCCCTGTTGCCAGATACTGTACAAGTCCAAACTTCCTTAGCACCCGGGCTCCCGTCCTGTACCATGCAAGCCCCCAAGCCTCCAACAGCGGTTGGCAAAATATTGAGCTCCGCAACTGGCTGGGAAAAAAGCAACAATGGCCATGATGGGAAATAAAATGCACTCCCCGATATTTGATCAAATAAATCACCCCCCCCCACCCCCCCAGCCGATATCACATCTTCACCCAACCTCAGCCTTTACCGATGCCTTACCATGGGAACAGGAATAATTGGCCCTCACACTCAGACGCCCAGAATTCCCCACCTCGAACTGGTGGGGGGCAAACGGAGAGAGAGAAAAACTGACCTTCAGCCCTCCGCTGAGACAAATAAAAGGAAGGTACCATTGGGCGAGGAAAGTATGGAGGCCATGGTGGTGCGTGCGTCAGTGCAGCACTCCCTGTCCAGTGTCTCATACCCGCCTAATCAAACAGATAATATTATTAGATAAAAACTCATGTGGAGCAGGACTACAGCCATCATCAATCACAGCTTGTAATCAGTCTTGAAGCCCGCTGATCACAACTTCTGCAAAACCAGTTGGCAGACATCCATACTATTCTTGCCGTCAGTTTCGTTAGGTTGAATTTCTTAATTTTTCCCCTTATTTCTTCAAACTCTCGTTCCATCTACGTACCGGTACTGTACCTCCCCAAATTCTCTACATAAGTGCTATGCTATATTTAAAACAGCCCACCGTTATCCTTAACTAGCTAAAGAATAAGCTTTAACTGACACTATCCATATTATACTTAGTTGAACAGTTACCGGTATTCTTTTATTAACCCTTTACCGGTAGTCGTGGTCTAGATCCCAACTCTGAGTAAGTTCTTGGGTTAAAAGGGCTTGGAACAAATGGTTCTCACTTGAGTTTCACAACTTGGAGCACAGTACCAAGCATCAAGAGCAGCGCCAGAGTGATACAAACTCATTGAAGACTCCTTTAGTATAACTTCTCCTGGCTCCCTTGACCGGTGACCATCAGTTCATATTGAACACCGGTAACATACCTGCGACGTGCTAGCCCTCCCGGCCGACGACAGCAGGTTACGCAACTTGTCAACCTCATACAGTGCCAGAACCATCACCCTGGTTAGACTAAAAGCCTCCAAACGTTACCGCTTGTGCAATGTCCTTCCAGCCCGATACGCAGATTAACAGGTCATTTAATACTCATCCCGGGAAAGTACCGGTACCCGGAAACGGGGGGGGTATATTTTGCACAGTATGGGCCATCAAGTATGCACAGATATATTTTACCACACAACATTATTACGGTATTTCGTTAATCTCTGTTTCCGGGTACCCCCTCACCATGAGTTGTGTCTCGCCCCTGTACTCGAGTATCTCCGAACGGTAGTAGTGTTGCCCACGACTGCCTTTTCTCCTCATTGTTGGATATTGATTGTCATATGTCGATTTTTTTTTTCGCCCATTGCGCGAAACTACTTCAAGGTTGCAACCGCTTGCCCCCGCGACTGCACCGCTATATGCGCCGTCGTGTTCACCATACATTCCTCTACTAGCAAAGTACTAGTACCCCCATAGTGCAACAGACCTTAGTATGATACGAGTAAGGAGCGCCTCAATGTCCTAGCGCCAGGCCCAATTATTCCAATTTTTGCGGTGGACTACGGTATTATCCTGACATTCGTACCGTACAAGCACGGCATTTCAATCCTCGACTACTGTACGGTACGACCAGAAAAGGATTTACTCTTTTTATTTATTTTCATAGTGGTTGCCCCCCCTCCGATGCGATGCATCTCCTTTTCGAAGAGCAACCAATCACGAGTCGTTCTTGCGGGAAAAGCAATGATGATCGACGGGCTGGAGATTGGCGGCTCAACCTTTCCGGGTCCAGGATCTGGCTACGGTATTCGTAGCACGAATAGCATGCGCGGGAACAATTGGGAAATCTCCGTCCTCCTTTTCTTCCTCCCGTAAAGACATTTGAAATCCACTATTTCCGCTACTTGTAGCCCTGCAATCTCAGGATCTGGGGACAAATGCTCCTAAGGAGGGTTAGCACTTCCTTGGCGGGTTATAGGATCGGCCGAGTGGACATGTCGGATCTCGTCAACAAATGTTCGCAATCCTGTTGGCCGCCAGGCTAAACCTATCGTGGGTTGTTGGTCTGATCTCTGCTGGTAATCTGATAGTACGAGTAGAGTTTAAGAGTTACCGTTACGGCGGTCTGCCATCATACCGATACTCCTGTGGAGAAAATGCTGAACCCATCTAAACCCCTTTACGGTACTAAAGTACAGGGATCAGGAACCAGCATGATTGCTGATGCAAATGTCAACTTTACCGGCAGTTCCCCTATCCTTGAGAATGGTTGCAAATTAAGCGAGTGTTCACTTACGGTATTAGATATTATGCAACAGACCTTGAGTACGCGCAGTAGCCTAACGCTGTTTCATTCACTCTGCTCTCTCCTAGTACCGTACCGGTACTGTGTAAATCTTTATGATTCGCTCACAAGCTGCCACAGCAGCCGACCACTGATCCGGAGTGAGACACCAAGAGCTGGGACTGAAATTAAGGACAATTCAGAGCACACAATCCACCCTCGTGAGTCTTGGCTTCGTTGAGTGTTCGTACAAGTACCGGTATCAGTGACAGTCGGGTGTGAGCAGCGACATCGTAAACATCGTTTCTCCTGTGCTGAGCAGCTATCCTACACACAATGGCGAGAGGCCGGATCCCGGTACCTAACTCTCCCTTAGTATACCGTATTATCTCGTCAAATTCGCTATCTCCGTACAGGGTTCTAATCTCCATACCGAGAGGATACCCCCCTAATAAAGCCTAATTCTCAACGTAAAAGGAATAGGAGAATTGTGCCAACCCCCGCCTACCGGTTCAAGAGTGACTAACAAAGCCTTCCTATTCCTTTTTTGTTGATAACTAGGCTTTATTAGGGGCAGATGCTCTTGGTGTGGAGATTAGAAC
>Ga0307509_10001455_pt1 | contig 40044 bp, 42 predicted proteins | sample 10_EM_MG_FD_202245 | JGI IMG/M metagenome (GOLD analysis project Ga0307509, IMG submission 202245) | Populus trichocarpa ectomycorrhiza microbial communities from riparian zone in the Pacific Northwest, United States - 10_EM | ecosystem: Host-associated > Plants > Roots > Unclassified | place...
CTCGGAAAGAAGAACACTCTCTCAGACATTGAAGAACGATCAAGACTATAAGGATAGTCTAATAAGAACCACGTAAGTAATTCGTTACCTGTGGCATCATTAACTACACCAGAGTAGGATTGTTACAGGTGATATGGTCTGGTATACTTAGTATACAAATAGCTGGTTAACCTAGGACGAGGCCTAGGACAGAGTAGAGTAGCCTTGGGTACTCTACGAGGCAGGGTAACCTTTCGGGAGTAAGTTCGCATAAAGTCAAGAAATTTATGGGAACGTTACACGGACCTCCGAGACAACATTTAGTGTTGACGGGCGGACTGCCGGAGCGGTTAAAGGCATAAGAAGGTAAAGTTACCCTACCTTGGGAATTTAACCTTTATGACAATGGACCCCAGTTACCCTACTGTGGAGTCCAAGTTACCCTACCTTCACCAGCAAAGTCATCCTAGAACTTAGAGGCCGATTGCCTCACATTCTATGGGCTCTTAGATGTTCTTGGCCGCACACGCATCTGCGCGGGGAAGCCCCACGCCTGTGTAAAGGTAGCCCGAACATACTATTGAACTTGGGCGGGTTTAGCTAACACCCCCCTCTGGCCCCAGCGTTGGGACGGCACATCATAGGCCGACGGCTGTGTAGTTGCTCGTTTGCTAGTTAAAAAAGGTCATTGGAGCAGCTGCCGTAACACCGTATAAGTCGTCGCCGTCCATCCGACTGAATGTCGTTCGCAGGATATATAAGGGGAGTATGGGTAACCACCAAAATGGGGGTCGCCCATATATGGTCTCTCGGACATCTAGGAGTCTATTCTAGCCTACGGGTTGTAGGGTAGTCTTCCTAGTGGTACTCAGGTAGTCTCAGAGAGCCAGGGTGCTTTCAAGGCAAATACCTCAGTAACCAGCCCGGACCTTCTCCCCTTGATTTGTAGTATTACTATGGGTTGTTATTGAACTCTAGAGGTATGAGTCTTATCACGGTAGAGTATGTCCCGAAAGGCTGGCTATGGGTAGCACCCACTTAGCCAACCATCGGCTACATCTTACCGGGGGAGCTTGCAAGTCAATTTATCACATTGGATAGTCGTGTAGATTAAATGATGGACTGCATAGCTTGTATAGACGAAACTACCCCTGGGCCAGTGAGTCCACCACCTAGGTATTGACTCCGGTTGCTGTCATAACAGTTAGCCACTGGTATGACTTCGATGGGAAGAGTTTTTCCACCTCCGGTTGTATTGGAGATGCATTGCAGAAACTCATATCCCATTGACGGAGTTAAGCGTACCCGAGTTGGTCTGACACTTCTAGCAGGATAATTCCTGATGGAGGGTAGACCTCGGACAAACCCTGAGCAGGACAGCGTGCACGCACAAGGTCAGAGTAGTGGTGAATGTCAAAGGCTTAAATCTGATATCTACTTAAGTTTAAGCGTTTGGCATTCTACTTCGATAACCAACTTTCCTCGAGAGAACTAATTGAGTGAAGCTTTCAGCTTAACGATATTAAGTTTAACCGTTTTATTGTTCGTGAATTATTTACTCTATCTTTATCTTCTACTTCGAGTTTTGGTGCGGTCGCAACCTTAGAGTTCACCTCTCTATAGGGTTCCCCCGTTACACACTTCTGCGACTTCCATCGCAAGAGCACGGAGTATAGAATGTGTTTCTTAACCATTTTCTGTAAAAAAAAATAAGTCCCGTCACTTAGTGACCACCTTCGCGACTCTCGTCTTTAATGCTCAGTAACCTTATGCGACATCGACCGATTTGGCTCAAACCACTTGAATAAGCTCGCCAAAGGTCTTCCCTCAAATATCCTGCCAACGGGATCCGGTCGGACTGACGGCGGCGACGTATACGGGGTTACGAGGATGGTTCCAATGACCATGTCTTTGGTGATAGGACGCAACCACGGCAGCGTCTGCCGATGTAGCGCTGTCCCAACGCTGGTGTGGGAGGGGGGTGTTGGCTTGTCCTTTTGAACTCAGAATCCTAAGGTAGGGTAACTATAGGTCTTTATTCACTAATGGAATGCTAAGCCTTCCGGTATGCTTAACAGCCTTTACCACATTACCCTGCCCACGCCAAACTATCTAAGTAGATGGTCTGATATCTCCTCTACTCGCCTGACCTCTCTCCTGACCTCCCATGCCCTGAGCAAGCGCCCATGCCCCCGCTCGAAGCCATGGTGGTCCTCTCGCCTATTGTCCCTGAAAAGGGAGTATCACAGGTTTGCAAGGATATCCCGTCTCGACCAATCCCCCCTCAACTGGAGCAACATGAGGAGCTCGAGGATAACATACTTCAAGGCCATCGCCTCAGCCAAGCAGACACACTGGTCGGACTTCTTATCCTCGGCCACTCCACACTCCCTCTGGACGGCTGTTAGGCGGGAGCCTATATCAAAGTCTTGTGAGATAACTCAGGCCGATAATCTTAATCATAGACGGAGATTGTCTAGGAAGGCTCCATGTCTCAAAATAGAAGTAGGTAAAGTGATAAAGATTTTTCTAGCGTAAAAACTTGTATTGATAAGATCTCTTCTCCGTTGCTTGATAGTGTTCAAATAGCTCGGGAGGCACCTCCATATTTATATGCCGTGTCTGGGTAGTCGCGGGCTACATCTAGTTCTCATACTAACTAAGTACCTACTAACAACTCCAGCTTCTTTCTTCCCTTTTTAAAAGTGCGAACATCTTTTGACCCTGACAATTCTGTTATCTCACTTCGACTTCCAAATCGCAACAGCATGAAATTTCCTGACGGTGCTCCCACACATCTGTCCATTGGTTACGATCCATCTTCGTCGACATAGAGTCTTGCTTACCATTTGCATACGCAGAATGGTCTCCATGCTCGAACCAACAAAGGGGCCAGCTTTGTTATCGAACCTCTCAGCATTGCAGGCCTATCCTGCAACCGACATCTGCGAGGCATAAGATAGACTTGTGATGATAATCGCACCAATGGCCATTATCCCTCTATAGTCATATCGTTATCGTTTGGTTCTGTCAGCATCCTTTGGATACTATTAACGTGTGTGAGTGGGGGTATGCCTGATTTCTCAAACTACCTCATTCACCAATACCATTCACTTCTGCGACTTTCATCGCGAGAACGTGGAGTATAGAATGTGTTGCTTAACCATTGTCCGTAAAATCGTCCCATTACCTTGTGACCACTTTCGCGACTCTTGTCTTTAGTGCTCAGTAACTTTATGCGACGTCGACCGATTTGGCTCAAACCAATTGCATAAGCTCGCCAAAGGTCTTCCCTTATATATCCTGCGAACGGGATCCGGTCGGACGGACGGCGGCGACGTATACAGGGTTACAAGGAGGGCTCCAATGACCATGTCTTTGGTGAGGGGACGCAACTACGGCGGCGTCTGCCGATGTAGCGCCGTCCCAACGCTGGTACAGGAGGGGGGTGTTGGCTTTCCCTTTTGAACTCAGAATCCTAAGGTAGGGTAACTATAGGTCTTTATTCACTAAGGGAAAGCTGAGCCTTCCGGTATGCCTAACAACGGCCAAAAGGTTCGCGTTTGGTCGCCTGCCTCAAAGGTTCCCGGATTTGCCAGGGGCCTCTGACCCGGCCAAGGTAGCAGAGACGCTTCTTTACCACTTCTTCCCCCCCAAACCCCCACCTCCCCCGCGCCTCCGCCTCATACGCCATGAGGACTATACCCTCCTCACCTCTGAGGAGATATCTCGTGCCCTTTTCAAGTCCTCGAATACCTCCACCCCTGGTCCCGACCACATTCCGTACTCGGTCTGGAAGTCCATGCACCGCCTCAAGCCCTCCCTTCTCCCCTCCCTCCTGGACCCCTTGCTGGCCCATGGTTTCCACCCCCCCTCCCTCAAAAAAGCACTTGGTATCGTCCTTGACAAGCCGGGTAAGCCCTCCTACAACGCACCTTCCTCCTTCAGGGTCATGGTCCTCCTCCGGACACTCTCCAAGATCCTTGAGAGGGTGGTAACTTCCCGCCTCTCACCCCAGGCGACAACCTGTTCCCTCATCCACCCCCTCCAATGTGGGTCCCTCCCTGGGAGATCCACTGCTGATGCTGCCCTCGTTCTACAACACCATCATGAATCCTTCCACCTTCTCTGCTACAAGGTCTCCACTCTCTTCCTCAATTGGAAAGGAGGCTTCGACAACGTAGAGTCTCCCTCCCTTCTTTCTCTCCTCCGCAGAAAGGGGGTTAGCCTGTACTTGGTCCAGTGGATCGGCTCTTTTCTCAGGGACCGTACCTGCCGCCTGATATTCCAAGGGTCCACGGGCTCCTTTGCTCATGTCTCAGTGGGCGTCCCTCAGGACTCCCCCATCTCCCCCCTGCTATTCATCATATATGTTTCCTTCCTTTATTTGGATATCCCTAGAACGCTTATTGTCTCCTATGTTGATGATTTTGCTGTCACTATCGCCTCGCCCTCCTACAGAACCAATGTTCGCCTTCTCCAAAAGTTCTTCTCATCGCTCAAGAGGAAGGCCTCCCCCATTAACATCTCCTTCTCCGTTCCAAAATCCAAACTGATCCACAGGAGGACTGCCAGGAGCAATGAGCCCCCGTGCTCCCTTCTGGTACAGCTTGAGGATCAGCTCTTTTATCCACAGTCCCGCCTGAAGTGGCTGGGCTTTATCTTCACCCCCTCCTTTGACCCCAGGTCCCATTTCTCCAGAAGGTACACCCTCGCCAACGCCACGCTAGCCACGATTCGCCGCCTCTCCCCTCCGGGAATGGGCCTTCCTCCCCACCTCTGTCTCTCCTTGGCACGCTCGCTCCTAGCCCCGATTCTCCTGTACGGGTCTGCTGTCTGGAGCCCCCCCCCAGGAATCATGAACCCAATGTCCTTCTTTTGGCGTCGGGTTTGTAGGTGGATCACCAACTGTTTTTCCACTACCAACACAACTTCTTTGCACAGGGAGACTTGTCTCCCCCCGCTGCCTACTCTTATACGCCACCAGCGTTGCCTGGCTGGCCTGAGGCTGATTTTGTTAGGCATACCGGAAGGCATAGCCTTCCTTTAGTGAATAAAGACCTATAGTTACTCTACCTTAGGATTCTGAGTTCAAAAAGGACACGCCAACACCCCCCTCCCGCACCAGCGTTGGGATGGCGCTACATCGGCAGACACCGCCGGAGTTGCGTCCCCTCACCAAAGACATGGTCATTAGAGCCCTCCTCGTAACCCAGTATACGTCGCGGCCGTCCGTCCGACCAGATCCCGTTCGCAGGATATATGAGGGAAGACCTTTGGCGAGCTTATGCAAGTGGTTCGAGCCAAATCAGTCGACGTCGCATAAGGTTACTGAACACTAAAGATGAGAGTCACGAAAGTGGTCACTAAGTAACGGGACGTTTTTACGGACAATGGTTAAGCAACACATTCTATACTCCACACTCCCGCGATGAAAGTCGCAGAAGTGAATGGTGTTGTTGGATGAGGTAGTTTGAGAAATCAGACATACCCACACTCACACACGTCAATAGTATTTTCCGATACTGACGGAACCATACGATAACGATACGACTATGGAGCGATAATGGCTATTGGTGTGATTATCGTGACAAGTCTATCTTATGCCTCGCAGATGTCGGTTGCAGAATATGTCTGCAATGCTGAGAGGTTCGATAACAAAGCTGGCCCCTTTGTTCGTTCCATCATGGAGACCATTCTGCATATGCAAATGGTAAGCAAGACTCCAGACGAAGATGGATCGTAACCAATGGACTGATGTGTGGGAGCACCGTCAGTTAATTCCATGGTGTTGCGATTCAGAAGTCGAAGTGAGATAACAGAATTGTCAGAGTCAAATGGTGTTCACACTTTTAGAACCAAGCTGGAGTTTGTTAGCAGGTACTTAGATAGTATGAGAACTAGATGTAGCCCGCGACCACCCAGACGCGGCATATAAATATTGAGGTGCCTCCCGAGCTATTTGAACATTATCAAGCAACGGAGAAGAGATCTTATCAATATAAGTTTTTACACGAGAAAAATCTTTATCACTTTGCCTACCTCTATTTTGAATCATTGAGCCTTCCTAGACAATCTCCGTCTACGATTAAGATTATCAGCCTGAGTTATCTCGCAAGACTTTGAGATATGCTCCCGCCTAACAGATTTGCTCCCCCCCGGAGATAAACCCTGCCTCGGCACGCCTCCCTAAGTCCGTCCCCACCTTCTCACCCTACTGTGCCCCTTTGGTAGCGCATGGAAAGATTACCCCCCAACCTTATCTAATCTTCAATCTAGATTGGTGTTCCACTGCGGACAAGGCCAGGAATCCTAGGTACTGGCATAATGCCATCACCGCTTTAGCTCACGTGGCCATCCCTCTCATACACGATGTGGTCACTTTGCCGCCCATCTCCCTCCATCTGACGGACTACCTACCTCCTGTGCCTGGGGTTGTCCCATCATACACGCACCTCAAATTGCGAGCCAAACAACTCCTCCTCTCCGACTAGTCTACCACCCCGGCCCCCCAGTACTACTCCTATCCGCCCTCAACACGCCGCCATCCTTTCATGGGTTTGGGTAAGTTCGTTGCGGGAAGAATCCACCAGATGCACTCTGGTAAAAGTTACCTCTCAGCTCACCCCTAATAGGACGATCCTGATGCTGACACAACCTGTCTGCTGTGCTCCAAAGCCCCAGAGACCTTCGCACATGCCATCCTATGTTGCCCCTCGTGCGCCCGTCAGAGATCACGCCTCCTCCAAGGGGTCTCAGACTTAGCCCCCGAGGCCCCAGTCTGGTCTGACCAGCGGCTGCTCATTGCCCCGGCTGAGTTCATTCGCACCACCGCAACTGGTTTCCCTCCGGGAATGCCTCGGCTTGTTCCTTCCCTTCACACTCCCCCGAATCCGCTCTTTCCCTCTACCACCCCACCCGCCCATTCCCCTCGAGACTAGTTGGTGCCTTATATTTTTCCTTATTTTTAGCTACGCCTACTTTGCCACCATTATTGGTCGCATTGGGGGAACTAGTTATGTTAGTTTCTTTTGTTGATTGTTAGTTTGATTTTCACTTTTGTTTTGACCATATTCTTAAAGATTTTTTTTTTTTTTTTGTTAAATCCTCGGTTTATTTGTAGCTAACTAACGGGAAAATCCACGGTATCGACCCTGAGGTATGACCTGAAAACCCTAATAACAAAAGAAACTTAACACCCCCTATAACAATATAAGATGATAAAACATCACAGCACTCCTTACACTAATCGTAGAAAACAATTTAAACCTTCATGAAGCCAAATCGGCATTTCGCGTAAAAGGAAAAAAACCCCCCCTCACCGGAAAGTTAATCCTGTTGCTAATCACATAAGAAACCAAACCCTTAACACGAGCCAGCCCCTTCTTCCCTCTTTTCCATGTCTCCGAAGCCGGAGCCACATCAAAATAATCCGGCGGGTACCCCCATCTAGCACTAGACAGCGCAGGGCACTTCACAACGTGTTCCAATGTCTCAGGCTCTGTCCCACACCTAACGCATGTGACATCCCTGTCCTGGTTTGACCAATCCGTGTGTGCATTAAGGTAGCTCTTGTGCGCCCTCATCTGGTGAATCCTCCCAGCTTGGAATTTCGGCAGAGTCATAAAACTCCAGCAGTCCCAAAATATGGGCCTATACTCGTAATACGGCGGATAATCCCAATCCACCCACTTCTTCCAAATCCTCTTCCTTACCCCCTCCTTGGCCTTCACGTAGGACTCCGCGTCCTCAGGTGTGACCTGAGCAAGTCTGGATGGTTTTATTGGTATCTTAAGGTCGGGGAACACAGTCACCGCAGTGGCTGCTACCTCGTCCATAGGCAGTCTAGTCTGTTGAGTGGTGGTAGCAACGGAGGACCAAGTCTTCGGTCGCATGCCACCCTTATTCGCATCAAAAGCCAGTCTCCGATTTGTTACCACCCTGAAATCCTCTCTCGTTGGGAAGGTAATCGGAAGCATTGCTGTAGCCACGTTGTTCTCCGGCGTTGCTGTAACCAGTCGAATCGCCGTCATCGTTCTCATCTGTTCCACATGCAGGTCTATGGGTGCCAAACAGGCTTCGACCGACAGGACCGTAACGTTTGTTGAATAGAAAGCATTGGTGACCCATCTGGCCACCCTGTTCCAAAACTTCTGCATCTTCCCCATCATCGTGCGGGACGGTACTAGGACCTCCGCTCCATACAACAATGTCGGTAGTAAAATACCTTTCGCCAGCCTTCGGGCCCCATACGGGGATAGGCCTTTGCCCGGCATCGATAATCTTTGTATTCTCCAGAAGGCCGCCTGGGCAAGCGAGAGCCTCTTGTTGAAATGTGGTGTAGTTTCGCCGTTGTCCGAGAGCCAATAGCCTAGCCATCTGACCAATGCGCCCGCCGGTTCAACCGTGTGTCCCTGTATCTTAACAGCACTGTCGGATCTGGGGCCTCCTTCCCTCCTTTTCCTCCAGTGCATGAGTTCTGTCTTTGCTATACTAAAAGACAGACCCAGTCCCTGTGCCCTAGCGACAATCAGGTTAGTCTGTTCCTCTAGCAGCCTTGCGTTTCTTTCCCATGTATTCGACGCGACCGTAATCTGGAAGTCGTCCACATATGACGAAGTAAAAACCTCTCGCATGTTTCCCGCCGGGTGGAGTGACCTGACGTATATAATGAACAGGAGAGGGGAGAGCGGTGATCCTTCTGGTATTCCCTTGTCAACCTCGTGCGAACGTCGAGGACTGCCGGGGTATGCCAGCCTGATCTTTCTGGTTGTCAAGAAACTGTGAATCCATTTCACCATGTAGGCTGGTACTTTGCCATTGGACTCTAGTTTCCCCATAAGCTTAGAATGATCCACGTTATCGAAGCCACCTTTGACGTCAAGGAAGATGGTAGACACCTTCTTCTTTGCGAACTGGGCCTCTTTAATCCAGTGCTGTAGGGACATGACCGCATCCACCGTCGACCTCTGTGGTAGTGATCCCGTTTGATTGATGCAATACATGTCTTCCTTATACGCGATGTCCATGAGTCTCATGTTGACCACCCACTCCGCAATCTTCGAAAAGGTTTGCATTAGGGCAATCACCCTAAAGCTAGCGCAGTCGTTATAGTCTTGTTTGTTCGGTTTCGGCAAAATTACACCCGTAGACATCTTTAGAATAGGCGGATGAAACCCCCATTCCAACATGTCATTGACCAGCTCCGGTATGATGTCTTGATTGATGCCGTGTATTCCTTTCCACACCCCGTAAGGCACCTGGTCAGGTCCCGGGGCAGACTTCTTGCTGCACCTAAGCAGCACGTCGCTTATCTCCATCGCCGTCACCCTCCCCCCATCCCCGAGATCAAGTCTCTCTGGCGTAGGTTGCGAGATTGGGTCATCATTGCGCGGAAAGAAGTGGGACATTATCTTCTCTTCAATTTCTTGTGGCGTTCTACCGTCACCCCCAGGTACCTTGGGCGGTATCCTCTGTTTTGTAAACTGATGGGCCGTCCAAACGTCATTCTTCTTTGCGTTGGCCAGGAAGTCGTCCCAATGCACCCTCTTTGCCTTGTTTAGTGCACTGCGGTATTCCTTCCTGGCTTTGTCTCGTTCCTCAACCCCTGTTCCATCACGTCCAACACGTCGGGCAGCAGCGGTGTATATCCTTCTCAATTCCGTGATCTCCGGCGTCCACCATGCCTTCGACCATCTCGTGGGTTTTTTCATAGGTGCCCAGCTCCGGACCAGATGTATAAGCCTATTCAAGCTAGTCTGGAAATTGTCTATCGCGTCCTGGGCCTCGCTTATCTTCTTGTATCCGGCATCACCACATCGGTATTCTTTCAGGGCCTCCACAATCAGGGGATTGGGTTGCCCTTCCTCAGTTCGCCAAGTTATTTTATCCCAATCGGGGGAAGGCGTGGCAATCTCCACTTCTTCACTATTGATATCCGTGACGATTACGATGTGATCTGATCCGGTTCTTTGAAATATATCCCTCCACCTAGACACCTTTGGTAGCAGCGCGGCATTTGCCAAGGTATAGTCGAGGACAGATGGACGATGTAACTCAGGGTTGTCCGGAAAACGTGTGTAGATTCCCGGCGTGTTCAGTATGTTGTAACCACTCAACGCGGCTGTACGCATGTACAATTCCCCTCTTCGGCGTTCTCCATGACCGAGTTCCCGTAGCGGGTCCGTGAAGGCAGTATGACAGTTCATGTCCCCCACTACCAGGGTGGGTTCGTTCGTTTCCAAAAAGGCCGTTTCTGGGGAGACAGTATTTCCCCCATCCACCACCCTGTTATAAACATTCACCAATCCAAGCGACCGCCCGTTCCCGACCAGCCTCCCTTCTTTCGCAAAAATTCTCAAATACAAAACGTCTTCTTCCGTAGGAACTAAAACAAAAGAAATTCCCACCATAATACGTAAAGAAACATAAATCACTACCCGGACCTTAGGCCCAGTTCGAAAAATACATTCATATCCGGGGGCTCTCAAGGGAGCGCCCGCATACAAAGGTGGATCTTGAACACATACAAAGGAAATACCATAACCCTTAACTATGTGAAATAACGAAATAAAAACATCATTGCTCCCTCTACAATTATGTTGTGCAAAACTCATCTTCATTCCTGTCGTATTTTCTTCTCGAACACCCGCCATTGTGGCCCTACGGCCTATTGGTTGGTGTCTGTCATACCAACTTCGGCTAGGGAAGCCATCCGTTGGTCGTACTTTGCCTTCTCCTGCTCCTTTACCTGGATTCGAACGGGACAGATCTTATCCTTGGCCGAATGAGCCCCACCGCACGTGGGGCATTTCGCCGGGGTCAGCTGGCAGCAGTTGGCCTTTATTCTTCTATACCCTTCACAGCTCGGCTGGTGGCACTTGTGGTCCTTCTCGGCGTGGGTTTTGGAGCAGATAGGGCAGAGATCAGTGTTCTCTCTGCAACCAACCTTCGGGTGTCCAAACTTCCAACACCTAGTGCATTGTGTTGTCGGGGTAGCATGCCACATGATCCTCGACTCCTTCCTCTTGCCCATAAATATAACGTGAGGGGTGACCTTGGCGGCGTCCACCTCCGGCACACGTACAACTATGGAGGTTGCATTCTTATCTATTCGTGACTCCGGGTTGGCTTTAAGGAATTTCGCCGACGACACATCGACCTGATGGAAGTCCTTAAAATATTCCTTGATCTTGTTGTCAAGCTCAATGGGATCATCCGGTATTGCTGCTAGCGGTATGCCGTGAATAAGAACATTCACATCCGTAGGCACCTGCCTGAAAGGTAGAAATTCCGGTTCATCATCTGGGAGGGCTTCGTTAAGAGCCTTCGTCATCTCATTGAGGTATTTGGAATACTGTCCTGAATCGGACCCGTTTGGCACCGTAAGCGTTACTGTGCCATTGAATCTGTTGGATGAAACTTGTAGGCTGGTCGGCTCCCTGCACTTGCAACCTAGTAGTGTCCTAGCTATCGCTACCGAGATCCTGGCTTCGTCAACCGCCGGGTTCTTGAAGGGTTTTGCTGTCGTTCTAGTGGCAAAAAGCTTTCTCTTCGTCACATCTTGCTCTTTCTTGGGGCGTTTTTTATTGTTAACCTTCGTCCACTCCTTATTCTCAGGTTCCGCCTCTTTCTCTCCTTCTTTAAGGTTTTTCTTAGCAGGGGGTGCTTTCGGGGGTGTCGGTCCCTCCTCCGCCTTGCGTTTGCCTTTGTTCTTCTTCTTTCCCCCTTTGCCGTTGGGTGTCTCAGGGTCGTCCTTTGCCGCCTGGGCGCTAGCCGCCTCAGCATAGGTCCTCTCCTTCTTTTCCACCGGTTCAGAGGTTTTCCTTTTCTCTGGTCTCTTTTCGGCAACGGCCCCCTTGAGTTCCTGAACGGAAGTTGCAAGGTTTTGCACCATCGCCGTGAGCGTTCTTATCTGGTTCGCCTGTTCTATGAGGAGTGTCATGGTGATCACCGATTCACTTGAGAAATCTCCCTCGTCAGTTCCGATTGTCGCTTCCACGATCTGGGCCTTGTTCGCTAGCCTCGAGGCTTTAATACTTTCGAGCACTTGTTTCTGGATCAAACCGAAAACCAGAGCGTCGTCTTCGTCCTCAGTGTCGGTCTGTCTGCCTTTACCCTTTTTCGTCGGGGTCTCCGGTGAGCCAGACCGGTCTTGCATTTCCACCTCAACAGACGAAGCCATTTTCTGTTGGTGCGGGCGGATGGGTTTACGGTACTTGTGTAACCTGACAGGTCACGTTACGCAGAAATTTCGAGATAATTGTGTGGTGTTGAAAAAAGTGCAATTTGCACTCTTGAGGAAAATAGGGGAGGGGAAGCTTGACCATATTCTTAAAGATGCATGTCATTTCTTGTACCGTAGAAACAATGAACATATGATTTAAAAAATAAAAATAAAAATAAAAGAAAATCACAGTTGTTAGACCACAAACTATCTCCCCTACACCTCCAGCGATTGAAATCTCAACACCAGGGAAATCATCGTGGGATCCACCACCACCACCCCCTCTCCTCCCCCTTGATGGCTTCTACCTAGGGGAGTAATGCTATAACCCCTCCTCTCCCTCTGGGGTCCACTCCCTCCTCTACTGGGTTCTCGTTTCCGTTCATCGTTGACTCCCGCTCATGAAGTTCGGTTCTGCCCCCTTACCCCGTACTTCGTTTGCATCTTGCTTAGGTTTTGCACAGTCGGCATTCGGTTCTCTTCGCTCATGGTCGGCGCTGAGCTTTCCAAGCCCTTTGCGATATACCTTTCTGTCGCAGTTATGTGGTCCTGTCGGGGAACACTTCGGTTAGTAACTTCAGCACTTCATCTTCGTTTCGCATTCGGAAAAGCATCAGCCGCGGTTACTCTAGTCGGTTGTCTCAAGTGTTTGAACTTGTCCTTCCTCCTCCCATCCTCCTTCCTCCACCCTCTTGGTCTTCATCCCGTTGCTCGGTGACAGCTACACCCACCCCATTTCTTCCCACCCCCCTCAGCTGGCACCTTACTGCCCCCCTTCCGCGGTCGATCTTCGGTCGCTATACAAAAACCAACCTCGGTTACGCCCGTCCTTTTGGCCGTTGCTAATGTCGTTTTGGCACACCCACCGGGGACCCCTCATTAGAGTCTCCTCTATTTACTTTCCTATTCTGCCATTGGGCACCGCTTCGTTCCCTGGCACCGCCCCGGAGTACAGGACCACACTCTCACCTCCTAGCTCAGGCTGATACACGTCACTTATCAGACGTAATTATCCTTTGTTAGGGGTTCATATATTTCCTTTGTTCATCTTTATGGTTTTGGTAGATGTCGCTAAGGGTTCTCCTCTCCTTCCTGCTTGTTTCTCTCCTTTCTACTTCCTTCGTATGTACGAGTATGTTCATAGGATTTGGTTAGGCGATAGGCGAGATGTACAGTTGGTCTCATACCAGAGGGACATCGGGGTTTGGAGGATTCCTGGGGTGAGGAGGATACCCGTTTTGTTGGCCATAGCGTTAAAGCTGAATGCTGTCTTTGTACCTTTTTTTTTTCTTTTTTTCTTTTTTTTTCTTTTTTTTTTTTCTTTTTGAATCATATGATTATTGTTTCAAGATACAAAATCTTCCATGCAGCTTACGCTATGGCATAAACAAACCTCCAACTACCCCAGGGAAAAAGCCAACCCCCCAAGTCCCTCTGGTATGGAACCAACCGCACATCTCACCCCCAACAAGAAACCCCTGACGAGCTAGATAGACGAAAGGAATCAAATCAAAGAACAAGCAGGAAGAGTCAGGAAAACCCATGGCACGATCATCCGAACAAAGGAAAAACAAAAAACAAACAAAGCAATAACCACTGAAAATTTACCGCAAGAATAGAGTGCGAGGAAGACCAGGCTCGGCATAATTGAAGTCCTGGGGAGGCCAAACGGGCCAACTGTGTTGGCAAAGCACTCGAAAAGAAGAAGGAGATAGTGCAATACCATCCTCCCAGAGGCAAGCTGTGATGGACCGTGGTCATAGTCCGAATGGTGAAGAAGTAGTTATGGATACCAGCCAGGTAGTTGTGGGCACCAGCCAAGAGAGTGGAGAAGCAGTAGGGTGCCAGCCGATCCGACTGTAGGAGAAGGAGAAGAAAGATGGGTAGACCCAACTCTGTGGCGTAGAAACTGTCGGAAAACGCGTTCGTGTCTTGACTAGGCAGCCTCTTAAAGAGAAAGAGAGTAGAGAAATCAACCGTGGCCTGTTGAAATGTTTTCTCTTACTGCAAACCGTGTACCCGGCCGTCTGTAAGATGGGCGGTGAGGAGAGTGTTGCCAACCGTGCAAATGCTCTAAGCGAGGCAGAGCAAAAGCGGGGTAGGAAGAGGAAACATCATCAAAGAAGATGAAATTCATCAACCCAAAGTGAAGAAAGCCCAAAGGGATAAACCTAAGGGAAGGAGAGTGTAGAGGAGGTATGTCTCCACCCCCTAGGACGAAGCCATGACGGGGGGTGGAGTTTGAAAAAGTGGTGATAATCTCGTGGTGTTGAGATTTCAATCGCCGGGTGTGTAGAAGAGACGGTGGTTGCTGTCTTTGTACCTTTTCTTTTTTTTTTTTTTTTTTTTTGTGAATTATATGATTATTGTTTTAGGGTACAAAATCTTGCATGCAGCTCACGCTATGGCATAAAAAAACCCCCAACTACCCCTGGAAAAAAGCCAACCCTCCAAGTCCCTCTGGTGTGGAACCAACTGCACATCTCGCCCCCAACAAGAAATCCTTGACTAGCTAAGAAGATAGACAAAAGAAATCAAATCAAAGAACAAGCAGGAAGAGTCAGGAAATCCCATGGCAGGATCATCTGAACAAAGGAAAAACAAAAAGCAAACATAGCGGAGACCACTTGAAAATTCCGCATGCACAGCGAGGGGGGGGGGCAGGCTCAGCATGATAGAAGTCCTGGGAAGGCCGGAAGGGGCCAACTGTGTTGGCAAAGCACACAAAAAGAAAAAGGAGATATTGCAATACCATCCTCCCAGAGGCAAGCTGTGATAGACTGTGGTCATAGTCCGAATGGTGAAGAAGTAGTTATGGATACCAGCCAGGTAGTTGTAGGTACCAGCCAAAAAAGTGGGGAAGCAGTAGGGTGCCAGCCGATTCGAGCGTGTGAGGAGGAGGAGAAAGAGGGGTAGACCAAAACCCAACTCTGTGCCATAGAAACTATCGGAAAACGCGTTCGTGTCTTGACTCGGCAGCCTCTTAAAAAGAAAGAGAGTAGAGAAATTGACAGTGGCCTGTTGAAAGGTTTTCTCTTACTGCAAACCGTGTACCCGGCCGTCTGTAACATGGGCGTTGAGAAGAGTGTTGCCGACTGTGCGGATACTCTAAGTGAGGCTCAAAGCAAACGCTACATGCGAAGGGGAAACATCATCCAAAGAAGGCGAAATCCATCAACCCAGGGAGAAGAAAGCCCAAAGGGATAAGCCTAAGGGTGGAAGAAGATGAGGGGAGATGCACTCCACCCTCTAGGGCGAACCCATGGCGGGGGGCAGAGTTGGAAAAAGTGGTGATAATCTCGTGGTGTTGAGATTTCAATCGCCGGGTGTGTACAGGAGACGGAGGATGGCTGTCTTTGTACCTTTTTTTTTTTTTTTTTGAATCATATAATTATTGTTTAAGGGTACAAAATCTTGCATGCAGCTTACGCTATGGCATAAAAAAACCCCCAACTACCCCTGGGAAAAAGCAAACCCCCCAAGTCCCTCTGGTGTGGAACCAACCGCACATCTCGCTCCCAACAAGAAACCCTTAACTAGCTAAGAAGATAGACGAAAGGAATCAAATCAAAGAACAAGCAGGAAGAGTCAGGAAAACCCATGGCACGATCATCTGAACAAAGGAAAAACAAAAAGCAAACATAGCGGAGACCACTTTAAATTTCCGCACACTCAGTGCGGGGGGGCCAGGCTCGGCATGATAGACGTCCTGGGGAGGCCGGAAGGGGCCAACGGTGTTGGCAAAACACTTGAAAAGAAGAAGGAGAGGGTGCAATACCATCCTCCCAGAGGCAAGCCGTGATGGACCGTGGTCTTAGTCCGAATGGTAAAGAACTAGTTATGGATACCAGCCAGGTAGTTGTGGGTACCAGCCAAGAGAGTGGAGAAGCAGTAGGGTGCCAGCCAATCTGACCGTGTGAGGAGGAGGAGAAAGATGGGTAGACCCAACTCTGTGCCGTAGAAACTATCGGAAAACCTGTTCGTGTCTTGACTAGGCAGCCTCTTAAAGAGAAAGAGAGTAGAGAAATCAACCGTAGCCTGTTGAAATGTTTTCTCTTACTGCAAACTGTGTACCCGGCCGTCTGTAACATGGGCGTTGAGAAGAGTGTTGCCGACCGTGCAAATGCTCTAAGCGAGGCAGAGCAAAAGCAGGGTAGGAAGAGGAAACATCATCAAAAGAAGACGAAATCCATCAACCCAAAGTGAAGAAAGCCCAAAGGGATACACCTAAGGGCTAGAGAAGATGAGGGGAGGTATGTCTCCACCCCCTAGGGCGAACCCATAGCAGGGGGTGGAGTTGGGAAAAGTGGTGATAATCTCATGGTGTTGAGATTTCAATCGCCGCGTGTGTAGAGGACACGGAGGATGCTGTCTTTGTACCTTAAACAAATGCATATAATTCAAAAAAAAAAAAAATCACCGTTGTTAGAACTCTTCATACAACCATCTAACTACTTTCTTTTACTTTACTTTCAATACAAACTCTTTGCCTTTCATTCTTACTTATATGCAAGTATTTAGTTCTATAATGATAGAACCCAGTACCTCTTTCTATCATGAGATATTGAGAACAAGTATAAAAGGCAATACAATATTCTTAATAGAACTAGAAGGCTATAAGATAGTCTTAATAATTAAGGGCAGATATACTCAAGTCTTATTAGTATCTAAACTATAAGATATTCTGAAGACAAATGTAAGCAAGTCATTACCTATTATTTATTAACCATACCTAGTAGAATTGTTATACCTAATATGGTAATAAGATTATACTACAATTGGGAGAATAAATCTTACCTACCGGCTCTCATACTATCCGTCCCCCTGAACTTTAAAGTTATTTTTTCTTTATGGAAACCTCCTCTGCCAACCAACTAGAAAGTAAGAAAGAGAAAAAACAGAAGAAGCAGAAGAAGCAGAAGAAGCAGAGACAAGATGCACGAAGGGTGACGAAGTATAAAGTAATTAAAAAGAGTGTTGAAGTCAGAGAAAGAAAGATCCGCCCAATTGGCGAAATGGGTGGTGGAATTGACAAAGCCCAAAGATATATCAAATGAAAGGGCTCTGAATATTGTGATCGGAGTAGTCTTCAAAGCTGTATACTCGAAGGCTATCCCCAGCTCTAAAGAGTCTCATACGGTCTGGGCTCAGAAGATAATGGACCTCTGAAGCGATTATGCCAGGTTTGGGTGCTTGAGTCCTGATGAGGTAGTTAGTCTCAGCTTGAGGGTAAGTTTTTCTTTTATTCTACTTATAGGAGAAATAGTTAGTTAGCTTGACTGAATAATAAGTGAAAGAAAATGATAGAATACTGTAATGAGAGTGTGTATCATGTATAGGGGATCACATTATTGAGGTCCTTCCTTACTGTACAATAGGTCTCTGTCGAGTAATAGAGATGAGATTCAAGTTTCTCTAAGGAATTTCCCCTGAGGACCACAGTTGAGCAACTTCTGATCAAAATTCCCTCAAGTTTGATGAGTAGAAGTCTTTTCTTACCTTAATCTGTATTTATTGGGTGCTAACCAGTGCAAGACAGTCTTCCACTGACCCAAACCAACTGACACCAAAACACCAACTGCTGCGACTCTCAAGTCACCCTTCACATCCCCTCCTCACTCTTTTTGAGTCTTCCAGGTCCCCTCACTCTTTCTCATCAGTGAAGGTAGGTATATGGCATTGCAGTACCATTTCTTTTTTTCTTTAAAGTTCCTGTTTTGTTTAAGTTTATTTATTCAAATTGTTTAGGTTAAGTTGTTTTTTATTGTTGTTTCATTCAGGCCTTTTTTTTCTTTTCTACTAATGGAGAGATTGATGATGAATGACTTTCTTCCAAATTAGTCTTCTAATGTGATCCCTTCTGAAACCAAGCCAGTGGAGTTTAGGGAATGGAGTGAATGTAGAGGGTAACTGGGGGTAGCAGTAGAGGAGGAATTTTGATGTCAGTGGTCTGGGTCAGTGTGAGACTATCTAGCACAGTTTCACAGCCAATAAGTACAGATAAAGGTAAGAAAAGACCTTTACTCCTCAAACTTGAGGGAATGTTAATCAAGAGTGGCCCAACTACAGTCCTCAGGGGATATCCCTCTAAGAAACTTGAACTCAATCTCTATTACTCTACTGAAACCTATTGTACAGTAAGGAAGGACTTCTATAATATCATCCCCGTATACCTGATACACTATCTCATTACAGTATTCTATCATCTACATCCACTTATTATTCAGTCAAGCTAACTAACTATATATCCTATAAGTAGAAAGAAAAACTTACCCTCAAGCTGAAACTAACTACCTCCTTAGAACTCAACTACCCAAACCTGGTAAAATTGTCCCGGAGGTCCATTATATTCTAAGCCCAGATAGCATGGGGCTCTCTAGAGCTGGGGATTGCCTTTGAGTATACAGCTTTGAAGACCACCCCGACCACAATATTCACCCTTTCATTTGATATACCTTTGGACTTCGTCAATTCCTCCACCCGTTTCGCTAATTGGGCGAATCTTTCTCTCTCCGACTTCAACACCCTTTTCAATCCCTTATACTTCGTTAGCCTTCGTGTATCTCATCTCACCTTCTTCACCTTCTTCACCTTCTTCACCTTCTTCACCTTCTTCACCTTCTTCACCTTCTTCACCTTCTTCACCTTCTTCACCTTCTTCACCTTCTTCACCTTCTTCACCTTCTTCACCTTCTTCTCTTTCTTACTCTTTCTTACTCTCGAGTTGGTTGGCAGAGGAGATTTCCATAAAGAAAAAACCACTTTAAACTTCAGGGGGACGGATAGTATGAAAGCTGGTTGGTGGGGTTTATCCCCCCAATTGTGGTAGGATCCCATTGTCGTATTGGGGGTAACAATACGCATTACGAACCAGAGAAGCATCACAATCCTGAACTATATATTCCTGTCTCCAGGACAACAAAAAAATACCAAGAACTTGATTCCGGAAGCCCTTTCGGAGCTAATACAAAAAATGATCAAAGGACCTGGAATGCACTTTTTCAAACCGAGAGTTATAAGATAGAACCCCTTCTGACAAAATGGTAAGCAAGGATATTTGAAGGTAGTTAGAACAAGAGATGCGCATAAACTTCAATTCTATCTAAGATGGTTAGGAAGGCCTGTTATTTATGCAGTGAGGCAGCACCATACATCAGCAGTGGAGAAGCAAACAAAATAAACAATATAGAAGACAGAAGAGAGAGAGAAAGGAGGGCCGGATTACATATCTGGTCAACGGGCCACGAGATGGCATGAGTCAAGGATGTCCAACAAATGGAATTCAGAGAACCGTAAACCATCACTTGGTCCATCGACCAGATATGTAATCCTGCTTTCATTGGTTTCCTTTGTCTTCTCTATTCTGTTCTTCATTTTGTTTCCTTCTCTGCTGCTGTTGTATAGTGCAACCTCACTGCATAAATAGTATGTCTGCCTGACCCTCTTAAATAGAATGAAGTTCATGCACATCTCTTGTTCTCTTATGCTTCCGGTATACTTCCCAGCCTTTGGACAATTTTTCAACACAGACTGTTGGAAGTATTACTTCAGTGTGATGTGTAGTACAGATATGTTCGGCCAGAGGCCAGGCTACTTGGGACATGGGGAACTAGGAAGTAACTAGAGTCATGTTGATGTATGATGATACTGCGGATGACTATAAGTACCGCAGTCTTAGGTGCGTCTATAGGCGATCAAGCAAGACAGAATCAATCTCTTTCTTTCTCTTATTGTTCAAGTCCTATTACTTTGCACTTCATCTCCGACATCTTCAGCGCGACCTCCGACACAGACATAACTAGTTAAATCGAGTGATATCTCATGATGGCCAAGTGAAAACTAAAATTTGCGTAGAACTTGGATATGATGTACAGTACAAAGCGAGTAGAGAGTATAAATTCAAATAGAGAGTGCAGCGAAGGCAGAAATAACTAAGTTAAAGACTATCTTCCACCGTGACCAGCATGATAAAAATAACAGTTCAATTACCCCCCACCGGAGCCCGCAAACCGCCCGAAGACAATCCCCGCCAATGATAAGACGCTCGGACCCAGCCACGGGTAAGGGCCGGGCGGACGATCGACGCCACAAAAGTGCTCCAAAAAAAAGAGAGGAGGTAAAATAAGGCTTTCCGCCGTCAAATGGCGACCGCCCGTACCGGGTTAGTGGATTGATTAGTGATGCGGCCAGCTTCAAGGGCCAACGTGATCCGCCTGTGGTTGTGCTCGTAGTCGATGCAGCTTTGTTCCTCACAGATCACCCCTCTTCGCCTTCACACGCGCCCCACCAGCTTTTTGAGCTACAGGTACAGTACAGTACCTCTTTTCAATAGTGGAGACGACTTCTCAGATTTTGTCATACCTTTCACTCTTTGAACTTTTTACTACCGGTAGTAGGGGAATACAGAGAACTACGATAGCTGGTTCTCTGGTGCTTCTGTGGTTATTTCTCTTTTTTCCCCTTTTTTCTTCTTCTTCGCCACGCCTTGGCTGGTCGTTGAATTTCCCTATTATTTGGCTTTTTCCCCTTCTTGGAAAAAACCTCGAACCTAAGTTCGTCGAACTTGAGCCTCATCCTCTCCTAATCCGTTTCTTAGTACGTGCTTACGTCATCATTCATCCCATCCCTCAACCCCTTCTTTCTCCCTTTCCCTTCTCCCTCTCCCCCTTCTTGCACTCGCGAGATCGCCGCCGTTCTGTTTTCTATTTTTTCACACCCCCCACCCCCTTGTCTCTCCCTCTCTGTGTCTCCCCCCCGTCTCTCTCTGTGTCCCTTTCTCTTGCTCACTCGCTCCTCATTATTAATAATTTTTCGGTCTTTCAATTTCCCCTTCTTTCGCATCTCTACCAAGCTCACAAAGTTTATTTCGAACAAACTCTTTCCTCATTCGTTCCTTTGGCTCCGAGCACATAAATTCTTTCTTTTCTTTTCCTTCCCAAGAATACCCTGTTGAGCCTCATGGCTTTCGCACCCCCCACTACCCCAGCACACAACCAGCACCAGCACGCACCCCAGAACCAGTTCCACGGCGTATACGCTTCTGGTGGTGCCTCGTCAAGTACTTCCTTTAATACCCCTCCCTCACAGAACATGTCCGGAGCGGGTGTGGTCCAGCAGTTGGATAAGAGTGGATTACTGCTAGGGAGAAAGAGAGCATTGGATGGTGGAAGTATTGAGGACACGGAAGGGGCCGCTTATAGGCCTGCGGCTTACAGGACTGAAGGTTTGTTCAAGTTTTCGGGTGATTTTTTCAATTCTTTTTTAATTTTTAATTTTTAATAATTTCCCCCACGATTGTTGGTTTTCATTTTTATTTTTTAGTGCTTTTGGGTTCTCGGGTCGTTACTGGCTGAGGCTGGCGGGGTGAAAGGGCCAAAACCATGGAACTAACTCTGGCAATATGTTAGGTGCCCGCCTTGCTTGCCTGGTAAACGCTTCAGTCACTGTCTGCGGGGAAGATGCTATTTATGCCTTTGGCGGATTCGACCAGTACACCGATGAAGGTGCGTATATTTTCGGTTGTGTGTGTGATCTCACTCCATTTTAAAAGTTGCAGATGCAGTGCAGGTCTTTGTTTGCTTAGTTGCCGGGGATGTCTTGTTATCGCTCGCCCTATTATTTTTTACGTTACCGTATTGACAATTGGCCCTTTTAGTATACAATCATGTGCTCAGATTAGATCTACACACTTACACGTGGACTCTTGTTGATAACTACGGTGACATTCCAAGTGTTAGGATGGGTATGTTCCTACCATATTGTTTTTTGTTATTATTATCCCTACTATTTCTTGGCATCATCTACCGCTACTACTCCTTCTTGCATACCCCCCTCCTTTACTAGTAGCGTCATCGTTACTCTCGCATGGATCGTACTTTACCCACCCTCCCGATGCCCGGCTGTTCGTTTATTAGTCTATTTCTAGGCTGCTGGTTCCCGCCTTTACTAATTCCGTCCGGGTCTTAGGTCACACAACGGTCTATTGGCGTGACAACAAGCTAATAATATTTGGTGGAGAAAATGAGCATCGGATGTTCTTATCGGATGTATACATCTTTGACATCCCTACCGCGACATGGTCACAGCCGATTCTTTCTGGACGCCCGCCTTGTGGTCGGTCTCGGCATGCCGTTGTTCTTCACGATGATAAGCTTTTTATTCTCGGCGGCATTCATAACCGATCGGCCATACCCTCTGACTTTGATCCGGAGGAGGATAATGAATACAATCCACAGGAGGTCCTCGATGACATTTGCTATCTTGACCTGAAGACAATGACATGGAGCAGGAGTTGGACATGGATTGCCAGGTTTGATCATCAAGCTTGGATTAGAGATGGTAAATTGTGGGTGTTTGGCGGTATGGGACAAGGAATGGATCGAACGGGGGAGTTGATATCTTTGGATCTTAATCATCCGGCATTCGCGAGGACAGAGATCAAGCAGACAGGGTACGTTACGAGGCAGCCAGGGCTGGGGGGGGATACTGCAGCCGCAACTGGGGGCCAGAGCCGAATACTTCGCTCTCATCGCCCTTACGGTCCGAATTCTCCACGACCAATCACGAATTCGCGACGGAACACACCGCCGCCGAAAAAACAGGCAGTGCCCGCTGCTACCGCCTCTGTCTCATTTCTCTGGGGTCGGGACATACCATCCGAGGCACATGGCACACATTTCCATCATCTTTGCGGGAATACTCTGCTTGACTTTGTGACTTCTGCAAATACAATTCGGCCATCCGAGACGGGCCTCTGCGCACTTAACCTGGATGACATGACATGGAGGAAAATTGCCGACGGTATTGATATCGTGGGGGGAGGGTTATGGAGGTGGCATTATCTGGCGATATCTCCGGATAGCACTATGGCTTACCTTCTCGGATGTCCTACTGATACTGATGAAGATGTAGGGGAAGGGGAAGAGTATCTTTCGGATGTGTTGCCGATTGATTTGAGCCGATTCGGTATGAATGTTGACCAGAAGGAGGGAGACAATCCCAAAGCTGGGACACTAGGGATGGATCTGGCTGGTTTCTTTGACAAGCCCGATTTTGGCTCGGATTTTGTGGTTCGGGCGATAGAGGATGAAGCTGCGGAGGGTGATGAGTGGGATATGACTGGGGTGTGGGGGAGAAGTATCATGAACAGGTCGAACAAGATGCATGGTATTGATGAGGGCCATAATCGGCCGGAAGGGGGCTCTGGAGATGATGACCTTCCGCCGGAAGAAGTTCTAGGCCCCCCCATAAGGGTTCACAAATTCATCCTACTTTCGAGATGGCCGCACTTTTCAACCTTATACAGCGCTCGGATGGTTGAGTTTCATAAGAATAGGATGTACTTACCAGAACCGTACACCGTCGTCCGCGCATTTTTGTACTACTTGTATACTGACTCTGTGGCGACATCACCTTACTGCCCCAACCTTTCCACCGTGGCTGGTCTGCTCGTCATGGCGAACTTGTATGACTTGAAACGACTACGAGCACTCGCTCTAAATAGACTGTTCTCAGAACTCGACGTCGAATCCGCGGCTGTAATCTGGGAGCGTGCTGGCGTTGCTGGCGAAGAAGGCTTGCGAAAGAAAGCTGCTGGCTTCGTCTTGACATACTGGGGTCGTATAGTCCGAACAATGGGGTTCAGGCGCCTGAGCAGACGGAGCCTGATGGAGCTCTGTGAGGAAGTCGATGTGGAAGGACGCATAATGGGTAGTGAGGAATTGGGTGCTGTAGGTGCCGTCGACGGCGGCGTTGTTTGTCTATACCCGGGTGATCTTGGAGGGTTTATGACTGAAGAAGCGCGGATGAGGGCGAAAAGAAGGCGGTATGTAGACGACCCGGAAGATCCGACCGGAGAGATAGAGGACGATGATGAAGAGATGAGTTGATAGGATACGACTTGACTTGAATTGAATTGATAGATGCGCATTGGTGTTGGCTAGCTTTTATTGCTCTTTCCCTTCTGTCTTTTTTTTCTTTTCAAAAACTCAACACAGATTGTGTTTTGGGGGTTATTTGCTTGATTGCTTGGAGTGGTGGGGTTTAAATGTATATGGCGATTAGGATGGGATATTTTCATTGTTATTCATTTTTCTCATTTTTACCCTCTTTGTCATCTTTTTTTCTCCCTCCTATCTTCAGAGTCTTATTCCGCGTCGAAGTCTGAGCAAGTAGGGTGTTACCAAGTGAGCGAGTGAGATCGAACGATCGAATGGATTTGCTAGGCTATACATGAGATTGTGGGGTAATTTATTAATGGTACCATGGATCGTCACTCGTGGTTTCTTTCCGGGGGGTCTAGCGGCGGCCGTTTCTGGTATGACAGAGGAGAGTGTCGTATGGGGGGTGCGATAGTTGTGAACTCGTGGCGCCCGGCTTGAAAGTAGTGGCAATACCCTGGACAGGGTTACCATTGACTACGAAGTGCAAGAAGGGCCACCATGCTATCCCGAAATCTAACAAATTAAATAGAAGTTAAGGTTAGAGGTCTTCCATACCATCCATGTTCATGTTTTATCCCTCCCATACCACAATTTTATCAGATGGTCTCAAGGCTATCAGATAGTTAAAGTCAAGAAGTTTTTAAACCGAGTTTCTGTTTTTCCAGCAACACCAGTCAATGGTAATGAGATCTTGTGTCCATCTCCTGTTGCTGTCTTCCATCCTTGCTGGCCTGACTTCTTTTCCGACTCCTTCCTGACTGTATCTTCCTCTCTCTATGACACTGCTCTCTCAGCTGTTTTACCTGATCCATTTTCATGGTTCATTCAATCCATTTATAGTGCCAGCAATTAAATTGAACTTGAAAGCCTAAATAATCCTATTCCCATTGAGTATTGTAATAATAACACTACACAATAATATCACATATTTAACCAGTGACTAACATTTTTGCTATGTTACCCATTTTAAACTAGAACTAGCTTACTAGATCATTACGAGATCTGATAAAATTGTGGTAAAGTTATGGGAAAGATGGGTGGAATGAGGGGCCTTTACAGTTTTTTAGTTTTATTAATCAAACCCGAAGTATAGCTACAACCCACCCTCTAGAATCTGTCATAGGACCGCATTTTGCTAGGCCCCTTCCAATAGCTGGAAGGGTGATGATGGGTGGTTTGGTTTGGTTTATGGGGTTTTATTCGATTTTGCAATCTTACGAGCAGTGGCTTCAATCTACTGGAATGCGATTAGAGTAGAGTACTGTACTAGACCTGGTTGGAACGACAAAAGATCTCTTGTAAAGGCTCCCTGGCCCCCCCCCGGGGGGAAGGTATTCTATGTGAAGTATCGGCAGTTAGTAGACATAGACACCCCCATAAGGTACCGTCGCTTTTTGTCCTACTCTCCTAGAAATGTTACCTTTTCATCCATCCATCCACCCACCCATTCCCCGAAGTAGTGGCATCAGTTAGCGGTGCTCAACCCCCACCGGTTGTATTTCTCAAGAATGGAGTATTCCGTTCTTGATAGCATCCGTCAGATTGTCCATCTGTCCATCCCCGTGATTGAGCTATAAAAAAAAAGGGCTGGGAGGGGGACCCCAATTGCTCCTCACTGTCAAGGGGATGTGGCCAAGAGCGATACTCTCGATTATCCCATGAAGCCGCCACACCATCACCTCCACCACCAAGAGCTAGACAATGAAAACAGTAAAAGCGAAACTCTTTACAGCAGGGGGTAATCTCCATCTAGGGACTTCCCCCCCTTTCGACGACGGCTAAGGCCCAGCTCATTAAGCTAGACCACTCTGGAGCAGGGAAGCCTATCCTTCATTTCATTCGAGCATAACAGAATCTTCTTACAACTTGTGGTAGGAAGGGTTGATGTTCGTTGTGCATAACCGGCTAGTTGGCATCTCCCGTGTGATTGCGGGTGAATATATTATTTCTACCTTCTCGGCTGGGTCTGAAGTAATATTATTCTTTAGCTCTGTTTTTTTTTTTCCAAAAAAAGCAAGGACCTATGTCATTGTTAATTGATCGCACCATAGGAGCCTATACATTCGGAAGGGAATGGAAGCTATAGATAACCATGGTTGATAGTTTGAGTGGATCGTTTCCGGCTTAAAGGGAACGTCACATCGGGAACACCAAGGACGAAACAAAAAAACGGGATTCGGCGAGACGGAGAAAGAAAGAATTCAAGCAATCAGGTACAGTGCATTGGTACGCGTATGTGCCATAGAAGTTGCTATGGACACATTCCTAACTTACAATATCCAGGTTTAGGTCACTTCGCCCAACCTCAAAGTCTGACTTCACGGGGTTGGCCTATGTCCCATCGTCACCCACAATCAAATGTCAATGACATACCGGTAATTCGAGATTGGTTCATCTTGCAAGTCTAGCGACCAAAGTCTTCTGCCCCTTCCTCCTCCGGAATTATCCCTTTTCTGAAAAAAAACACACTAGCTTCACGAGTGGTCACTCACAAGGCTAACATCAGACAGTGGTAATAAATTCATTACATAATAATGGCCCACATTGAAAGTATGATATCATAAAAGAATCAGACAACCAGAAGACAGGCCATTCAGAAAATCAAAATAGAGGAAACCACAGGAGGGTGCACGGACAAATTAATTATGGGCAGGAAACCCTTTTGGATACCTGGCACTTGACGGTACCTGTGAACTAGTCGAAATATACTATGGAAAAGTGAACCTTGTGCGGAAACAATCCCGCCTTGCAATGAACAACAACGAAGTATCTACACACCATTACACATTATCCAGGTCATCCCTCAAACAATCCAAGAAATTATATAAATAAAATAAAAATATAAAAAATTACTCCAACCCTGCCAGTTATTTCTCTCTACAATTTCCCCGCAATTTCTTCAGAGGAACTAAGCTACAAGCAAAGCTGTTTGGTGACTTTCTAGAGGTTCTTGTAATGAAAAGCCTTTCAAAAGAAGATGGCGGTGGTTCTACGTAACGATTTCGCCTTTTATCCACAGTACGCATATTTCCGGGTCCCTGGTATACAAAGGGCTTACCCAAAAGGAGAAAGGAGATCTCAAAAATCGCAGAGAAAAAAAAACTAGATCCACCTGTGTTGGCTGTGCGTCCCCAATCGGAAACGGAATATATGTGCCCGAAGGATTCGCTTCAAGGGGATATACGGAAAACCCATCGTAATTAGTTCACACGGAGCTCTTCCAACCAGCCTTTCGATACCATAGCATTCCTCGAGGGTGATGAGGATGCCGATCCTAATTCCCAAACTGAAGATGCCAAAAATCATGAATGGCTGGTCTGTGAGAAAGAAGCGGTATCATAATGAGGTATGATATGGTAACAATGTTCATAATATAGAAGCAATCAAGGACGAGGGAACCAAGGCCTATAATAATAATCCATATATATACCCCAGAGCTATATAGTCGGAAACAGTCAACCATCGCCCTTAGGTAACTAGGGTTCCGCACATACAGTCGCTCTTAGTGTGAGCAACCCAATAGTAGACACCATACTACACTTTTGAGGAGTGATATCATACCCCACTGAACAAGGCACCATACTAGTACTACCGTATGCCTAGATTATTTCCGTCCCCTCTCTCTACATGCACAAAACATTTAAAACGACAAAGACATCCTCAACCCCACGCCCATGATTTATGTATGATACGGGTATTTGTCCAAGAAAAGGAACTCATCACAACCCCTCACTCACCCCCCTCAGTACCAGCACCGCCACCGCCACAACTTCAGAAGAGTATGATACCAAAAATAAAACAACCCCCCCTTCAAATAAACCCCGGACCGTACCGCAGCAATCAAGCACAGTAAGGTCCGAATCCAAATTCCAAATCAGAACCCTATCCTACCCTACCAAACCAAACCAAGCATAGCCATAACGAATGAAAAAGATACAATAAGTTAATATTAAGTAGGGCAACAGAAAGGGTTTTTTTTTCCCCACACAAAAAACCAAAAAAACCAAAAAAACACGGGTATTCGGAATAATCATCAACCCCCCCTTCCAAATTATTTACTCGAGTACAAGACATCGCACGGGCAAAACCACCTAACTATCATATCATACAACGGATTTTGGAAAAAAAGAATACATCTCTATATAATACAACCGGTAGACTATGTAGGAATAGGTAAAGTGCTATATAGAGAAGCAATAATAATAATAATAATAATAATAATAATCTATGAAATAATTATTATTCCAAAAACTCCAAGCTTGATATTGATGTATGAAGAACATGTCCCCACTACCTACCCGTATAATACCGTATTTTCTTCTCTCTCGTATTACATGCATGCATGCTACTGTAGCGATACGTGGTGGTTTAGGGTAATAATAATGCATGTATGCACAAGTATTTGTAGCGTATGATACATACTGTAACCGAGGCTATCATACCCAGTGGAAAAAAAGCAAGCTTCACAAGTCCATCTTTTTCTTTTTTTAACTATAATACCAGTACTGCTTTCTTCTCCTCCAAAAGGTCAAGCGACTTGGGAACATACTCCACGGGGGGGAGGGGGAAGGGGGGTTGTCGTAATGAAAGGATACGGTACCGTACTCTCGAGTGCTCGCTAAACAGAAGGATTTCTGACCTCCAGGAATTTATAATTTCGGGGTCGTAGCTCCTCTCTGGGCGCTCGGGGTTTCCGGATTCCGTGGGTTGGGGTTGTGTGCTACGTGTGCTGTGTGAGTCATGGGTATGGGATTACAGCCGTGTTCCGAGCTACCGTGTGTAACTTATGATCCAACTCATGTTTGGTCATATGGCATCACTCGGTAATCGAGAATATTTCATTCATCGTGGTGAAGGGGATATTATACGTTCGTTATATGCATTTCTCCATCTCTCCATCCACCCATGCGTCTATAGCAGCGTAAGCTAAGGTAAGGTACAGTAAAGTGATAATAGTAACAACGAAATGCGATGAAAGGTATAATGTGGAAAAAGTTTAAAGAGATGAGCCAACGCCGTACTCCCTATGACACAACAAGCTAACCATAGCGACAAAGAAAGAAAGAAAAAAAAGATGAATGGAGATGATAATAACAGATCCTCCGGTTGACCTATCCTTCAATGAACCCCCACCCTCCTCACACCCGCGCCCAACCCAGCAGCCCTAATCGCCTCCTCAACATCACTCTTCCTGAAACCTGGAAACCTTCCCAAACATACCCCCTTCTTGACCAACTCTACCGGAAATCACCAACACGTCAGGAACTCTCTTCTCGCCGTCCCGGGCATCGGGAATGTAATAGTGCTTGTGGCAGTAGCAGCCTTGGTGTGGGTGTGGGTGGGGGAGCACATACGGTTCACAAACACGTCTATGTCAAAGTTCTTCTTGACACCCTCGAGGACGTTGGTGGATGTGGGCGTGTCCAGCTCGTCGCGGGCGGTGGGTGGGGAGTGTGTATTGAAGAGGCGGAGTTTCTTCTCCAGAGTTAGGTGTGGGGAAGATGATGGGGAGGGAGATTCCCTGGCTTTTGCTGAGGGGGTGGATGAGGGAGGTGGGGTGGCGGTGGGGTGAATGAGGTAGGAGGGCGTAGCCATCCTGTTTGCCGTTAGGTAGTCCGTTGAGCCTTCCGGTACCTCTAGGGTCCGCTCCGGTTGCTGTTGAGGGGAAGAACGGGTTTTACTGGTTTCCACGAGGCTTGGGTCGATGAGGTGGGATTGTTGTTGTTGGTGGTTGGAGGTCAATATACCCAGCTCTATAATGTACTTCTCAACCTCGTCGGGACGTAGGAACTTCTGGTTGATGCCCATTTTTAGCATCATCTTTTTGGCTTCTAGGCGGAGGTCAAAGTCTTTCATGTCCTCGTTTGTTAGGCCATCAGTGAATACCGATGCGTCTGGGTTACTGAGGTAGGCTTCCATCACCTCCGGGCGGGCACCTTTTGGTAGGATCTCTGGGTAGTCCCGGATGTGCAAGCTCTCCTTCGTGGTTGTGTTGAGAAGCCGGTTGACGACTCGGATCACATCAGCTTTGGAAAGGTAGCAGAATGTGTATGCAAACATGCGGGCAACCTCCTGTGGGTCTGCGTTTGGTGATGTCAACATGTAATGGGCATGTTCAAGCGCAGCGCGGTGCAGTCTCCGGGAGAAACTGGTCTCGTGGTATGAGTACGTGAACCCCTCATAAGACAGAGGTCCATCCTGGCGGAACTGAGCAGCTGTTTGCAAAGAGTTATTGTTAGGCTGGACGTAGTTGGCATACCCGCTCTCGGGGGAACTAGAGATATATGCGTCGCTGTAATGGTTCGAAGTTGGAGACGAGCCCATACGCCCCGTAGTAGCGTCACTCCTCCCGCTCCCGTTACCTCGACTTTGACTGCCATTGTTATTATTGAAGGAATCTCGAGAGTTGCTCTGCCTAGTGTAACTGACTTCGTACCCTCCATAACTGGTCACTCCATTCGGAGCGTTCGTCTGCATCCCTCCTGACTCAGGACCTCCGTCTTCGTCCCTACTCCGCCGGCGCTTCGCCGCCGCGCCAGAGTGGCCCTCATCATTGTTCTCGCCTTCGCCTTCGTCGTCATGGGAATCTGCTCCTTCGGAGCTTCCGAGAGCTCCCTTCGACAGGCTCAGGAACCTCTCGGTAAGTTCCTTGAGGTTTGTTCCGTAGCCGAGAGTTTGGGGGTCATTACTCTTGCTCAAGCACTTCATGGCCGACTCGTGGAGCTCCAGGAAGGTGCTTTGCATTCCGTCAATCGCGGTTTCCAATTCAGTTACCCTGTTCCTCAGCGAGGATATTGTAGTCTCCTTCCGTAATCTGTAGGCCCTCTGGGCAAGTCTGATTTGGGTCCGTCGACGCTATGCAACTCATTAGCACAAGGGCCAGGCAAGCAGCAGTAACCAGCGAGGATTCCTACGTCTGCAGCATTCTCATCCTTAGTGTCTAGCCGTGGTCTGCCTCTCTGCTTCCGGTTACCGGTGTTGGTCCCCCTGACAACACTAACGGGCTCATGCACGCTGTCGTCACTCCCGGAGCGTTTCCTTCGTCCACCACCACCACCCCTTCCCCGGCCGGTGCCGTCCGGGCCATCCGGGTGTGACATTGAGTGAAGTCGCTGGGCATGCAAACGATCCCGGGCTCTCCCCCGTTCGTGCAAAACCCTAAGATCCCCATGTTCTTCTGCAGAAAGAATACTTAAATCCATATCCATATTACTCCCCATAGGGATTGGGTCCATTTCCATACCCATTACATCCCCCATACTAAGATAGGCAGCGGGGTCAAGATAACCACCCTGCTGCTGCGGGTTTTGCTGCTGCTGCTGCTGCTGCTGGGAATTGGAGCTAGAAGCGGGATGTGAAGAGGCCCGAGAGGGTAAACTCTGGGCATAAGGAGTTGGTGCCGGAAGGTTCGGATTCATACTGTTCATTGGAAACGACGAGCTATAGGGTGATGTTCCACCACTGTGATGGCCCGAATGATGTGGGGATCCGGAGAAACTTGTATGTTGCTGCCGAGGCTGTAAATACTGTGGGTGCACGGGATTCGGATGAACATTGTTGCCGGCGGACATGATGCGGTCTTGTTGCTCCCGGCTAGTCGGAATGAAGGTTGGCAGGAACGGACGCAGGCCCGCTTGCGTACCAAGAGAACCGTCCATGCCTTCTTATATAAAAAAAGGGCAATGGGCGAAAAGGAGGAGGGGGGGGGGGGTGCAGAGCTGTATAAGCAAGTAAGAATGCTGGTAGGGGGGAGGGGGGGGGGTTTGAGTTCAACCACTATTATCTATTTATTTACTTTATTTTTATTCTAGCCCCCTCAAGGCAGGGTGTGCGTGTGAGTGGATGAGGGGTGAAGTGAGAGTGTGAGGGAGTGAGAGGAGTGAGAGTGTGAGAGAGTGAGAGGTGTGAGTGTATGCGTGTGTATGGGTGATTGATAGGATACTCGTTTGGCAGTATGATTTGTGAGGAATGCGTTGGAAGCTTTTTTTATCTTCTTATTCTTTTTTCTTTGGTCGTCGTAATCCTCCGTCTATGGGGTGTAAGATAGCCCCGGATTCCGTCTCTATCTCCACTCCCCTTCGTATTCGTGATCCCTATACACCTAAATGCCCAACACGGCACCGTGAGTGGGTTGGACGGTCGTGTGCTGGTACTGTACTGTATCACCGGAGTCTATCGACCTCGGAACTATTTTTTTTATTTTATTTACTCCTTTTCCATCTCCCCTCGGGGACTTAAAATGAAATGGAATAAATAAAAGGTGCTATTGCTAGGGATGGTGATAGAACGGTAGGGTAGGAGGGCGTGACTTTCCAGTTCGAGTTCGTTCCTGCTAGGGAGGGTGGTCCTTCTCGTTCTTCTTCCTCCCCAACAACTCGTTGAATGAATGTCCAACTAGCTTGCAGCCGAAAGTGGATACGGCTCTCGAGAGAGAAAAGGTGGTTCCCCGTCTTGTTATAGTACCAATCGCCCGGGCCAGTCTAATCTAGTAGACTATTAATCCTAGCTCTCCCGCGTTCTTGCCTGAACGGAATATATCTCGGTGGTGTTGCTTCTCTTATTTTCTTCGTTTCTTCCTCAAACGGATTGAAGAAAGAGAAAGAGAAAAAGGATCGAAATCCGAAGTGGGATAGATGGACAGGAACGACTATCTTTTATATATGCCCAAAGAGCAGCAGTGCAAGCAGGAGAGAGAGAAGACCCAGCTATACTCGAGTACACCGCCATATACGGTACCGTACCCCGCGGGGAATAATAATACAAAAGAGTGACACTGGCTTTTGCGACACCCAAAAACGGATCGTTTTTTCTGCTGTGTCTTTCTGTTTTTTGTTTTTCTACACATTCACGGTAGACCAATGTTCAAACGACCCCTTGGACCAATTTCCCATCAAGGGTCAAGAGAGTACCGGTAAGTGAGACCGTAACTGAGGGGGGGGTAAAGAGGTGCACAGTAATAAGTCAAAGATGGTTGTCGAAGCAGCAGGATCAGTGTTATGACGCACTGCCGTATCGGTGGTCCTCACCACCATCATCATCACGACCACCTCTCTACCACAGCCATCACTCCTTCCGCTACTAGTCCTGTACCACAAGAAGATTTGCTTTAAATCTACGGTATCTGACATCCTGAAGCCTGTGTGGCAGTGACCACCCGGGGGGCACCCACACACACACCCACCTTTCTTGCTACACCAAGTCTGAAAATGCTAGTGATGGAATTTGGAGAAGGAAAGGTGGATGCAAAGAAGGATGCATTGGAATGCAGCCGATAGATCCCAAAAACTCCATGCGATTCACCCCTCACACACACCCCTCCCAACCCTACCGGCCAAGGAGGAAAAGAGCTAGACATGTATGCTCCATGTGGGGGCTATTGTGCTCACAGCCATAAGTTGTCCAAGAGCGGGTAGCTCGGCTTGTTCGAAGAGAGGAAAAGAAAAAAAAAAAGGGCGTGTGTGAGGGATGGGTTACACAAATAGAACACAACAACACTCTATCTTTTTTTAATTTTCTAGAGAAAAAAAAAAGCATAAGGCAGGCGGAAAAGAAAGGACGATGGAGAGAGATCTAACAATGGTGGTAACAATGGTAATGATAGGAAGGAAGTTGGAGTTGAGCTGAGTCAATTTCAGCCCTGCTTATTAAATTGGGGCCATTTGACAAATAGCGCGGCTGCTGGACTTTCCCTTCTTCTCCCGCTCCTCACCACGTTGTTGCCGTTGTCTGATGGAAGAAGAAAAGAAAGCAAGTCAGAGCGCCCGGCGTTAGCGTGGAGGAAAGCCTTTTATCACCGGGCGACGATGATGTGCAGAGCAAAAACCACAGGAAGAGAGAGCAATCTAACAGGAAGAAAGTGTTCGCTACGAGTCCAATGTTGGGTAGGGGTCACTGCTACTACACTTGAACTCTAAGTACTAGTACGTGTGGTACAGTACCGTATCCCCCCTCCCAACGAGCCCCAGATTCGGAGGACCCACATTGCCGTATACGGATCAGGTGGATTTGATCACGCCTATGCTTCGGCACACATGGTTCCAGATGGAGATACTGTACAGTACCATTCCCCTCCTTCCTTCCTTCCCTCCTCCGACCAGGCGAGCACATCGTACTGTAGATGCAAAATGCATAACGCCTATAGACTATCCCATACAGAACGCATACTACAGTATGATACCGTCACGATATTGCTCACTATAAAACAAGACAGCCATAACATTTCCAAACCAAGACCTATACGCCCCCGAAACTCCAGTCTAATCCGTCCCCCAAAGGAAAATAATAATAAAAACGTCCACCGTGGACCGAAACATCTCCCGTTAACAAGAACCTTTAAAGGCCATAAATTTCCCGTACCAGCTTCAAGTACTGTCCAAGCCTCACCCAATATTAATGCAGGACGGACGTAAGGTGGGACTGGGTGGCTCGCGGGCGCGGGAGGAACCACCGGTATGATAGATCAGTAATCACCCCCCCGCCCCCCGAACTTGACCAAGTCTACCGTTGTCTACTACGGTACTAGTACCTACAGCAGTGAAGGAGGATAAGAAGTGAATCATAGAAAATCACTGAATCCTTTCTTACCTCCCTCCCTCCCTCCAAAAAGCAGCCCACGAGAGAGAGAGAAAAGAGAAATATGATACACATGATAACCGAAAAATGCGGGAACGGAGCCTCCTATTTCCGAAAGAAAGAAAGAAAGAAGAAAAGTCGGAACCGAGCGAACTCTATAAACGAAAAAGATGGGGAGGGGTGGGAAAAAAAGGAGGGATAATAATACCGGTAATATTGTAGTGACAATAATAAGTTAAGGGGATCATTAAAAATTTTGAACCCCCACTATTGTACATCGAACCTCGATAACCGGCATGCCGACATCCCCCCTCCTCCCCCACCGCCTCCGACGCACGTACTTGTACCATAGACCCACTTGAGGAATTTTTAGCCTAATCCAACGGACATGGCAGCAGCAAAGTGTGCGGGATTCAACAACTGCAAACCATATTTTTTTTTACTTTTCGCAAGCACCACCACCGCCACACTGACAGACCCTTATCACATAGGAACGGTATGTTATTGGGGCCAATAAATAAGAACAAAATTAAAAAAAAGCTTGAAAGGGCGCAATCCCAGGTTAGCGGATCTTACTCAGTTGTAACCGCCGGAGAATATAGCCCGTTGCGAGAGGGAGAGATTCCAGCCATAGCCATTTCTTCCTCCTCCTCCACCTCCTCCTCCTTGGCAGAGATAAGACGAGCTCTAAACTGTAAATTATTTTATCCAATTTTTATGTCATTCGCTTACGAGTATGATGCGAATGACGACAAACATTGCATGGAAATTATGTACGCTTGCAGGAAGAGGAGGAGGAGGATGGTTTGGTTTGGTTTAATTCATGTCTCTATGGCATGTCTTGTCATGTCTTGTCTAGAAAAGAAGAAACACAAAAAGATGCGCTTTACTCCCACCCAGCCATACAGGAAGGAAAGAAAGAAAAGATAGGCTCGGTGCTACCGATGCTTCTTTTCTTTCTACTCTACCGGTAGATGCATGAGTTGTTTTTTTATTATTTTATTTCCTTATGCGTGGGTTATGATCCCCCCCCCCCAAAAAAAACCACATGCACAACCAGTAGGTAAGTACCGGTAAGCAAGCAAGCAAGCGAGACCCCCGATCCTCCTAAATACCTGCCGAACTCCGCCAGCCTTGCTTATGTCAATGCGAAACCACACACCGTCAGCACAACCTTAACCATTTCGCCCTGATTACGAACGGATTATAATATGACCTTTTTTTTTTTTCTTTTTCGCGCGGTACCACAACTTTACCACCGAATTAAACTTCCTCCACCGCCGGCGCCGCCGCGGCTGCTTGCTTGCTTGTCAAACAATCTTAAGGGAAAAAAAAAGAAAACAAAACAAAACAAGGGGGATACAGAAATGATGATGGGGGTGAGTGAGGAGGATGGATGATATGGTTGGGTTAATCCTGCATTGGGCCAGGGTAGGCATATGTGAGATTAGGGATTCGGTCTGGTCTATGATATCTACGGTGGGAATCTCTGTTTGGAGGGGAGGTATGATTGAGGATACGGTAGCGTACCGTAGTACAGGCGTATAGTAGAAGAAGAAGGTTAACGTTGTGGTGTGGAGGAAGGGGGGGGGGAGTAAATTGCCCTGCTCCTCCCTCTCCCATGGAGTTGGCCCGGTACGTATTACACAAGTACCGTACTCGAGTAGTCTTCCTACCCACTACATCGGACGGTACAGTACGGCACCCGATGGTACGAGTGTAATGTACCCCGTCTTGTGATTATAGCCCTACCATGCCCTACCGGACCGGACAAGAACTGGGCGAAGTAGTTTCATCTCCCCGCGCGCAACTTACTTGTAATACTGTAATAAAGCACAGAGAAGCCATCGAAACCTGCTCAGCCATTGCATTGTATTGCATTGATTACGTTTCATAGATAAACAGGCAGGGCCAGTTAGCTAGCTTAGCTAGAGAACTCTGCCACAGATTCAAGTAGTATACCACCGTGCTATTGAAATTACGGCAGTGAACGGAGCAGCACTTGCACCATTCTTTTAAGAGATAGAAAGATAGAGAGGGTTGCCATAGTATCCTTGTAACTACGGAAAGCAATCAATCAAGGCAATAATTGAAGGGCTAATAGATTCCTGGAAGCGTAACGATCACACGTAAGAATCGCAGCGTGTTTGGTTTCAATTTTTGCGCTTACCCGTTACACCATCGCGACTAAGTACGCCAGCTTAGCCTACCTGTATGCAGTTAGCCAAGAAGGTCAAGCGAAACCTTTTTGTCTGCCGGCTTGAACCTAAATTGCACATGACCGGGTGAAGAGTAAATAAAGTGAGGGAGGGAGTAGGATGAGGAGAAGAAGGAGGAAGAAGAAGCGGTAAAGGAGAAAAAACACATAGTGCACATAAACCCCCGCCCATTGTAGTACGGTAATGGAACCCCAGTATAATACCGTACAAAACACTAAAATTGGCAGGAACATACTCCGCCTCCCCAATTGCGATTTGGGGTTTATGCATGCATGTATGTAAGTATGCATGTAAATTATGTATGCTGCCTACCTGTCACTGCGGGTACTGTACACGATGGCACAGGAAACTACCGGTAGCCAGTCTGCCCAAACGACCGGGTTCGTGGGAAACTGGATACCTATGCTAACTGTATGCAAGAGGTGAAAAATGGAAAGGGGGGGAGGAAGGAAGGCGTACCCGCATGCAGTGGGGAGGAGGTGGGGGGAAGCTTGGTACGGGATTCTATCATGACCTCCCCTTCTACCGTACCCCCTCCCCCCCCCCCGCCAGGGACCGGCGGGGGGGAAACTGGAGCCAATACGATTTACTTATCCCTTTTTCTTTTCCTTTTGACCGCGGAAGAGGAACTCGTCCCAAGCGAGAAGTTGCCGGAAAGAGGGGGTTGTGTATATTGTGTTGGCTCTCTCTCTCTCTCTCGGATACGTGTAGTTTTTTATATATATATCATATATATCTCTTTAGCCCCCCCCTTGCTTTGGGGTATAATACTTCTTGCACGGGACAGGTACAGCACGATGGATACAGGTAGTGGGTAAGAAGTCACCGGGCAACAGGGATTAGGTAAATACCATGTAGCTAAATTATCTCTGCGTGTTTTTGAGTGCACGTACTAAATTGGGTTCTGACTGGAATGTCCTGGAGCCTCTCACCTGTATTGCTTGTTGTTGTAGAGAAGAAAGAACCGACGTATGATCACCCCAGCACGGGGGTGGCTATGATGCCTTTCTGGCCAGGGATTCGAAGGGAAACCTTGCTTGCTTGCTTTGCAAAGCTCAAACTAATATAATAACTCGGAAATAAGAAGAAAAAAAAGAGAAAGCGCACATACGGTATCTTGTATCTCCGGAGGAGGAGGAGGGAACATTGACGAGATTTCACCAGCACTAGATAGAAAACTAGACAGTTGAAGAAAGAAACAAAAAGAGCAAGCAAGCACATTCCAATCTACAATTGACTCCTAAAGCTGTATGGTACAGTATGCAAATCACTGTACCTACTCTTTCAACCAAGAATACAGTACAATACCAAAATGTTTATAATCGCAGTATACTTACACAGCGCTCTAGTATCGCACTGTCCTACAGTACCCCCCACCCCAAATATCCCCATTAACGATTTCACATTAACTACACAGCATGATTATAAATATCTTAGTCCTCGGCTACGCGAAAAGGCAAGCATCGTTAACTCAGCCCTCAGTTTGAGACGGAAACAAAAGGACTATACACAACACTTTACTACTACCGGTAGGGGAAGAAAGCAACTACCGTACCGTACCAGCACATCCCATTCCCCATCATCGAGGTTAAGCATCAGAGTGCGTTCCCAAGTGAAACAGCACCCAATGCTCAGCAGCCGTTTTGAGGATGTGTCTTGCCGGTGGGGTATGGGATGGGGGGGGGGGGGTACAGTAATGCAGAGGGGAGGGAGAGGGAGAGAGAGCTTTGTTGTACGGTAGTACCGTTGTTTAGGGGGGGTTCGAGGTTGTCCCGGTCCGCAGACTGGCGCAATGATCGGAAAGGGCTCATTGCATGATGAATGATGGGACCTTCCTTCTCCATGCAAAGTGCTTGAAACTATGGCTTGACATTTTCACTCACTTCACTCAGGGAACAAGATGAGCTTTTGCCATTTCGAGCATGAGATGTGTTGCTCCAAGTGAGCACAGAAATTATTCTCCTTTACAATTGTTTCACTTGGGAAAATAGTAACTCAGGTGCCCACCGCCACAGCCACCTAACACCCGAGCCCTTTTTTTTCTTTTTTCTTTTTTCTTTTTTACTGTATACCGTATAATAATAATACGAAATAGTAGGTAGGTAGGTAGGTAGGTAGGTAGGTAAATCGGGAGATCCCCACCGAGAAGAGAGAAAGAGAAAGTCTGAGGGAGTAGAAAGAGAGGCTGGAAAGCGCATCTCTCTCCCCGAATACCAGTTTTGGAATTACTATATGATTTGCTTACAGAAATTATATCCACATCAACAGAAAAGAAAAGAAAAAAAAGTTCATGGAAGTCCCATGCGGAGACGTGGGGTTTTATTCTCACTCGTAATTTAGAATACCGTACCTCCTCCTAGAGTATAGTTTCCGGTATGATACTCGAGTTCGAGTACTGGTATGATGATAATGATGACGATACCGGTAGTCTAGTGCACCCCCAGAGAACAGCGACCTGCATAACCTAGGGTGTATTAGAAGCGAAATAGCCAACTCCAACCTTCTGGAAGGTCTTGGTAATTAATGACCCTAGAATCCCCCATCCCATACAAAAGCATCTTCCTCCATCTCTCTGCGTTGCATCCCCAAATGCAAAACAAGATTCCCACCTAGACATGCAGACAAAGCATGAGGGATGCAACAATCTACTCGCCACTATCCTACATCTACAGTACAGCACAGCTAATCCAGCGCGCGCGGAGAAAAGCTGCGGAAACAACAACCACTCACTTTGCACGACGGGCGGTTAGGTTTTTAATTTGATTCCTTAGATTTTTAGAACTTTTTGATTAGATTAAACTCCTCCCATCTACCGCTACAGTGTTGTGTTCCTCCTCGCTGTCTTGCTTCGCATAACACAATAGGAAAGGAAGGGGGGATGATGGAGTGACAAGAAATGTAAGCAATAGAGCTTCCTTACAAAGCCCTATATCAGCACGGACTCAGCTGGAATGGTAAGCATGCGGGGGTGGTTAGATAAGGTTGTATAAGTTATGGTATCGATCGATTGCTGCATTTACAGTTATCATATATTGTGGCTGCATTCGCTTTTTTTTTTTTTTTTTTTTTGTTGCTTTTGGGTGGGGGGGGCAGGGGTTAGGTAAGG
>Ga0307509_10001456_pt1 | contig 40038 bp, 36 predicted proteins | sample 10_EM_MG_FD_202245 | JGI IMG/M metagenome (GOLD analysis project Ga0307509, IMG submission 202245) | Populus trichocarpa ectomycorrhiza microbial communities from riparian zone in the Pacific Northwest, United States - 10_EM | ecosystem: Host-associated > Plants > Roots > Unclassified | place...
TTTTGTTGATTGTTAGTTTGATTTTCGGTTTTGTTTTGGCCATATCGTTAAAGATGCATGTCATTTCTTGTACCGTAGAAACAATGAACATATGATTTAAAAAAAAAAAAAAAAAGTCACAGTAGTTAGAGCTCTTCACGCTACCATCTAAGTACTTTCTTACAATATAACTTTACCTTTACCTCTCGCTTGTATGCAAGCAATCTAGCTCTTAAAGCGTCAGAGCAATCACCACCTTATCACGACGAAGAACATTCACACATCTCTCTCACATGAGAAGAGATTAAACTACGAAGAGCTTCCCTCACCACCTCTCCCCAATCGGATATTGGTGAGATATACAAAGACTATAAGATAGTCTAAAGAACAAGAAGAGATTATAAGTTAATCTCAGAAAGAAGAATACTCTTGTGTAACTAGAACTATAAAGATAGTTCCAAATATTCTCGCAAGTAATCTGTTACCTGTTGCATAACTAACCCCTCCAAGGTAGGATTGTTACACTATAGAGTAGAATCACCAGATCCATAAACTACAAGGGCGGATGATTAGTAGTATATGACCCGCGTACGGAAGACATGATTTAAAAAAATAGTGCTACGACTCACGATGCCAGCCGACGCAACAAAGACGCGATAATAGGCTGCATCCATTAGCAGATCGAAGTAACTTGAATGGGCGGGCGCCTGGAGGTATTCAGGACACTGCTATGAGGCAACCTCCCATCCTGACACAAAGAAGCTCGCAGCGCAACCCGGGTGGCATGGGATGTGAGCTGGCGTTGCGAGGAAAATCAGGATGCATGGAATTTGAGTGGGCATTACCAGGCAACTCTGGACGCACAGGACACAGGGGAGGCAGAGGATGCAACTCAGGAGACACAGGACGCAGGGGACGTAACTCAAGATGCACAGGACGCAGGGGACGCAGATTCAACGTCGCGTACGTCTGGACCCAACGGCGCCGTATCTGACGCCGGCTAATTTTTTGCTGATGCAATGTTCTTCTCAAGCAGCCTAGCAGGATGCTGGATTGGCTGGAGGTTCTGCTTCCTCCTGTATGACAATCTTAAATCCTGATTCAATTTCCAGGAAGGCCTGAAGGTCCTGAGACCAGTGGTGGTAGTTGGTGGGGTGGAGTACATGTGTTTGACTGTATTCGCAGCGATAGGTATTCTTGGTAGATATACCTTCTGTATTTTCGATCAAAGAATTATTCAAGATTATACTCATTTGTGTGCCAATCCAGGCTCATAACCTGTTGTAAAGGATGATTGACTACCTGCGAAAAGGGGCCGTACACTGTATAGTTCCCCTTTTTCACCTCATGCCAGAAAGAGCTGCTTATATACAACAAGGAGTTATGAGTCACCCCAGACACTGTGTCCTATATGATATAGACCCTTCTGCTACCGTGACATATTAGCGACACTTCCATCCTGAGAAGCCACATATTCCAACATTACCCCTGATTCAAGTATCGAGTGATACTCCATGATGCAAGTACCTCGTCTTGGCACATTTTTCCCCTCAAATTGCTGGCCATTCCACTCGTTCCTCATACAAAATCACTCACATTTGAACTCTATTTTCGGCCTCTTCTTCATTACTTATTTCACTTTTTAAATCGTAGAATTGCTCTCCTAGTCATCCTTTATATATCTAGGATTTTATTTTCTGCATATTTCCTTGTTTTGGGTACTAACATTCAGGGCGAAAGTTTTAAGTTTTTTCGCGTCGCCACCAACAGGTTTATCGCGACCGGAACCATACAAAGCTTTGTCAGGTATTGGGTGCAAATATTGGCAAATACTTGTATCAGTACATCGGTTGCGACCAAGACTTTGCCACAGTACCTCTGGCCATACGCGAACTTTGCGAACTGGACTGTACCTGGGACAGGTGATTTGGTGTGGCCTAGAATGATCTGATAAGGTGGTTGTAGGGAATTTTTGCCGCCCACTAAAAACTCTGTTTGGTAGATAGCTTGGCATGCAGAATTCTTAATTTAAGCCGCCTTTTCCGCTTCCCTAGTTGGACAAATACAACCAACTCAGAGTGAACCACACAACAGACAACCTTTCCTTTTTATCCCCATTGGTCCTAGCGCTCCCCCTTTTACCTCTCCACTGCCAAATTCGTCAACCTACCGCCCTATCAATTGTGCCAAGTATAACAGGTGGCCACAAATAGACACAGGGGTCCGGATCCGGCTCGCTCGAGCCAAGCCTCCCGTGAGTAAACCAATTCCTTTACTTGTCCCAGGCTATAAGTACCCGAAAATAAGGATTAAACAAATACTTTGGTATGGACATGGGTTATCGGACCGACAGGGCCAGGAAATGTATGTATCGGCATACATTTCTTGACCCCTCTCGATTCAATCACCCACGTCCATACCCAAGTATAGACCGGGTGAGGGTTCAGCCAGGCATGACATGGCTTGACACCATATTTCGGTACGCATCAAACCAAACTGCTAACAAATCTTTGTCGAGCCTCGCCGAAGGTGTTGTCTCGCTGAACATTCACACGGTCTATGGCAAAACATCTGTGTGCGTGTGAGCGCTCAGACAAAATAGACCCCCCTGTTTCCGGGTACTTGTGGCCTGTAACGAGTATTTTTTAATTCCTGTTTTCGGATACTTCTTGCCTGGGACAAGTATAAGTGATGTGCAATATAGAAACTAATCAGAGTGATGATCTAGCTGATCTTCTCAATGGCCACCCATTCTCCCATCGAGGCTGGACCTTCCACAGCTCAGCAGGTGGAACAGGACACGGTCACAGGCACTCCGGGGGCTACAGAACTTTCGCAGATCGATGTGGCCCGGATTGAGGCTAAATACCGCCATGGGACTGAAACCACGTTAGGTGACTATATGGCAGGTATGTCAAAGCTGCAGAAAGCACACATTATGGTGGATGTGTTGAACCACGAGCTGCAGGAACAAGAGGTCTTGAATATGAGTCTCGAGTACCTGTGGAATACTTACGTAGCACCAGAAAGGCTCTGGGAGCACTATGATGGAGGTGCGGCCAAATTCAGGAAAGATGTTTCTTATCTAAAGTTTATCGCGCCTGCACCCGTTAGTGCTAGAGAAACCAATTTTCAGAAGAAGCGGTCCAGGGTGGAGTTGGAGACGAACTGGGGGCCTGAGTGGCAAAAAGCGATCGATCCTCACAGCGGCACAGCAGTCGACCTGTCAGAAAAATATCTGAAAGAGCTTGCACGTCTCTCTCGCCATATGACTTTGCCGCGGGCCGCTCACTTCATACAGTATGCGAGGTTCATACGAACATCAAATCCCGGGAAGGGTATCCGCAAAACTGCAAATGTTATAACTGGTGATATCTGTAAGGTTTATGCTGCACTTGAGGCGGTTTCTCAATCCAGGAATATCGAGCTCGAAAAATGTGCGGTAGAGGACATTCTCACCTCCCTGTCAACGCCGATAGTGAGCAGGCGTATGATCGAACAAGAAATACCAGGATCGACACAAATCTCGCCGCAGGGGGCCACTTTGCCAATACTGGATGATGGATCTTACTCCCTTCAGGTAACTCTCTCCAAACCACCGACTCTAAAAACTTACATAATCTACTACCTTCGCATATGGGTCGATCTCCGGGTTCAGAGACTCTTAAAAAGGATACAGTCGCACCTCGTTATAATGGAACTCTTTATACAGGAACCTCGTTATTACGAATGAGCCTTCTGGGAATTTACACCCCTGCTCCCATACAAACGGCCCTGACTATAAGGAATTTCTTCCAAAACCTCGCTAGTATGAATGAAAGACCTCGCAGAATCCTGAACTCTTTATGTTCCTTATAACGAGGTGCGACTGCCCGGAAGCAGGGATTAAAGAATCTTATGGTTCGCTATCTCCGGAATCAGAGACAAAAGGTCTTAAAAAGGGGTTAGTTGTCGAATCAAACCTGTACAGGGTGGGCGGAGATAGCGAATCGCAAGAGTTTTTACTGTACTCCTTTAACTGCTCACTGAACACGGAGATTGGAGGCCTTAGCGGAGATAGTGGATTTATACGGGTTTTAACGGTACTTGGGCTTCCTAGATGCTAACGATTGTGAATAGGTTTCCGCTACGACAGCCGTACCAGCCGTAGAACAGGTTGGAAGGTCTGCCTCTCCGGGTAATACAACTGCGGGTTCGGGTACTGGCCTCACAGTCGCACAGGTGGGACGAGAGATCTCATTGGCCAGAGAACAACCACCGGTAACGAACCCGGAGAGCGCCGAGGAAGGCGCTACGGCGGGTGAACTATTGCCCCATGCTACGGAAGAGTCCCCAATTCCAGACCCTGCCCTGGATGTTACTTGTCCGCTGCCAATGTCTACTCCCGATCCACATATCTCCGGCCCACCACCTTTATCCGAATTGTCCGAAGTACCACCCTCCTCATCCCACTTACAACCTAGTCAGCCGCCTCCGCTGCTTTCTGGATCCCCGATCCAGGAGTTAGACAGCTCTGAGAGTGGTGTTCGGCCGTCCCTATTAGCCACGCCGGGAGTTTCATCTCCCTCCTCTTACTCTGGGGCTAGTCGGCTGCCTCCACCCGTTGCCGGGCCATCTATTGCTTCGCCACATGCCCGTGAGAGTGGTGTTTCATCAAGCTTAGCCGGAGTGGTGGATATCTCACCTTCCCCATCCCCCGCACAACTAAGTCGTCCACCTACACAACCCGCTGGATCCTCTGGCCGTGTCCCCGCAGCCCATGGTAGTGGTTCTTGGTATTATGCATCCGGAGCATCTGGGGTTCCACCCCCCCTATCTGGCTCTCAAAACCGTCAGCTGTCTCTACTCCCAACTGGATCGTCCAGTCGTATATCAGCCGCTCTTGAGAGTGATGTTCGGCCCCATTCCTCTGCGGCGTCGGTGGTTACACCTCTCCCACCCCGCTCCCAACGCCGTCAGCCATCTCTACGCCAAACTGGGTCGTCCGGTCGTATATCAACCGCTCTTCAGAGTGATGTTCGGCCCCATTCCTCTGCGGCGTCAGTTGTTTCATCTCTCCCACCCCACTCTGAAGACCGTCAGCCACCTCCAGAACCTCCGGCACCCTCCACTGGTCCCTCAGCTGCCCCCCAGAGTGGTGTTCGACCATATATATCGGGAGTTGAAGTTGTTATACCTTCCCGCCCCCCTGCCCCACCGACAAGGCGCCCTACGGAATCCGGAAGGCTTCAACCTCCGTCAAAGAGGCGACGCTACGTGCAGATTACCTCAATTCCGAACCCGTACATTTTCCAGCTCCAGCAAGACTGGTTGGATAGTACACCGGTATGGAGGCTTATACGGGAGCAAGATTTTTATATAAGCACGGAGGCACCGCAGTTTGGGTTAAACTTATGCCCAAAGGCGATGAGGGAGGAATTGAGCATCTATAGCCGAGTTTCCAGTTTTCCCGAGGGCGGTGCGTTGGATAACTGCTTTCATTCGGCCCTCCAACAAGCAGTTATTCAAAACCCGCACGTATATCTAGCCGCGCTAGCCTCCATGGGTTCCTTGAACCCGAGGGTAGTCTCACTCCCAGTGGCCCCACTAATTGTTCCTCCTGGCGACAATTCCGTATTAATGGATGCCTTGTTTCCCTTTGGCAAGTTCCTTGCGAATGAGCGTGCCGTGCCGGCAACCCGTGTTCTGTATGCCCTTGGGGGAGCCAACGTGCGCATCGCAGAGAACTCACGTCACAAGGAGCAGGTCAAGGTATGGTGGGAGGCGTGTCAGGGTGATTTCGAACTGGCAGAGCATGTACTTGACTTGGATTCCTTCACTACCGCCAATCTAGAAGCGGGGGAATTTGTGGTGTTCCCGCCACAACAACCCTATTACATAGAATCCCCCTCCTCCACCTCTAGCGGACGGCAGACGGAAGAACAAACGATAATCCTCGAAGTCAGATACATCTCCATTGATGAAGAAAACAACCTGGATTTCTCCTACTGGCCCGAGGGTAACTACGATGAAATCTCACGGTTCAACCGTGACCTCCTAGGCCCTACGGTTACCGGGTGGGGCGCGGCCTCTCAGAGTAAGCTCTCCGGGAGGAGATTCGCAACGGGTATCGAAATCCGTGGTGTCTGGAACATTGGGGATGCTATTCTTGGGCTCACGAGCTGGAGCTCCCCTCTTGTTCAAATGGAGCTTGCGCAACTGTTCGAAGCGCCTGAGGGAGAGTGGTTCAATAAAAAATTTGTCGATGAGGTCCAGGACAGATTTGACAAGAAGCTGGAGTGCATAATGGGATCTTTACAGATGGTGTGCGATCGGGTCAGTGGCAATTCAATGTAAGCTAGAAAACTACCGTACAATCCAGCAAAAGTCGGGTTGAAGCTGGTGCAGGTTTTCTTAAGTCTACCCAATAGTTGCTCTTCTATATGTTTAAACTGTGGCAAGTCTTGTACACGGTGGCAAGTCAGCATCCCTTGTGCTCTCCTGTTAGCTCGGTTCCTTTAGTTTCCTTATACCAGTACCTTAAAATCTCGTGAAAACCACTATCTCCAAGCTGCGACGAATATCCCCCGTAAATCGCTGCATTAGCCCACGATAGGTATAAGTTATTCAAACCGCCGTTCATCAATTCAATCTCGAGAATTATATCGATTGACCGCACTAGGTTCCAGAGTTGAATAGCTAGATTGGAATGATTTTACCTAGGCGACTCCAGGAAGCGTCCAGGCGATAGGTTGAGGTGTTTAATGATTTAATGAGCGACGAAGGATATAATCAAAGGTTAGGAATACTTATGGCTCTCGTATGAAGAGACCTGTGGACAGTATAAGCATCAGGAGCCAATTTAGTTTTCTCCATCCACCGTTGGAGTTTGCAAGAGCCACTGCTGGTTTCCCTTGCTGCACCAATGGTTGAGCTTTTGATGAAACGTCTGGAAGCTTACAGCGAGTGGATATGAGATGAATGTCAACCATGCAGTGGGGGGTTGTAAAAATGCTCTTCTCCGATCTATTAACCTCAGATGTTTTGGGGATCCTCTTTTTCCTTTACTAATTATATAGTCTCCGAGTTGCGCGCCTACGCCCCCTGGTACCTACGACGCAATACAACAAATTTATGTCATTGGTACATTGAGGGATCTCAACTTGATTCACAGCGAGCCCACGATTAGTCACGTTCTTGCCCAGGCACAAAGAGGAATAGCCAGAGAGGAATTCCAGAAGCATGTTTGTAATCTCGATCTTTGCAACCTCTGAAGTGGCGATCAGATCTGGGCTGATAATTACATTAGGTCAGGGAAACATGGTCAACTCATGCGCCTAATCTCATTAGTTATCAGCAGTGTTCCCAACGGGCCAGGCCGATGGTAGGCCGTAGGCCCGGCCAAGGCAGGCCACTCCGGGGGACAGCCTAGGCCGATATAGGCCGAATTCGATCGGCCTACGAAAGCCTATCAGGCCTGATAGGCGCCTATAGGCCCGGAGATTATCTCTTTAAAGGTATTCCGACCCTCTACCCTCTTTCGAGTTTATCGCCTTTGATTTTTTTCCTCTCCACCTTCGGCTATTGCCTCTTAATTAATCACACAACGAGTGATACTCAACCAACTCAATAAAGTCGTAAAAATTTACCTCCGGGGCCACCAGCACAACCCTATGCTACCATCATCCCCCCTATTTTGCCTCTTCAGCAGGAACTACTTTAAATTCCCGAGCGAATAAAGCGAAACTGTTGTATTAAAAATTTTAATGTTATTTCGTAAATTATTTACAGTCAACCCCCCGTATTGATACCCCCGAAATAGTCACCATCCTGCTGCTCATAGTTGATCCATCAAAACATTAGCTTTTTTTTCTACAATTAAATCAATTAATTAATTCACTATCTCTACTAGCTTTTAATGCCTCTTTCGCTCGTAAAGGGAAATTGTTCCTTTGTTTTTAATCGTAATGGGTAATTGGGAAACATTTACCGTGAATTTTGCTGTTGACACGGGAGTGGCCGCTCGCTAGGAGTGGGTCGGCCTAGGCCATATAGGCCGGCCTATCAGGCAGCCGGGAAAAAGCCTATATGGCCTATAGGCGGGCCGGGCCGGGCCGGGCTCAGGCTTAACAAAGCCTACAGGCTCGGGCCAGGCTAGATCCGAAAGAATTTCAATAGGCCGGGCCCGGCTTCACCGAAGCCTGGCCGGCCTGGCCCATTGGGAACACTGGTTATCAGCATAAAATGCTTTTTGATTTGCGGCTAGGACAGTCTATTTGCTAAGTTTAGCTGAGATCTTAATTCCTCAAACCGAGGAGCCACTCCCAATATTAAATCGATTTCGATGAGGAAGTCCGAAGGGAAGAAATCTTGAATAGGGTTCATGTTTATTTGACATCTTGATGGTGTACAGCACCAATAGGTTTATCACCGAGGCATCTTCACTGGAAACGCTGACACCCAGCACCTCCTGTCGATCAAATCCTCCCCATTCCAAAGCCTCAACTCCTAACCTTTTACCGTTATGAAAAATGTCTAAAATCGCCTTACATTCTTGACATTCTGAACTTCTCCGGTGTCCCGATGTCTTTGGAGATCCTCTAGCAGAAACATATCAAGAAAGTATAGAATTCACCGTGCGAATACTACTCGGACTGTGAGCTGGTTTTCATTCCCTCGGTTTTATTTCGCCAGTGAAGATCTCGAGAATATTCGAAACAGGGACGGTACCTACCGTCTTCCGGAAACAATTAGGGAAGATGCTTGCAGGCCATTTCTAGATTGGTACTGGATGACGATTCAATCATGTTGGGCTTCACATCAGAGGCGGGCGATGAAAGTCAGGTTGAGGAAAGATCTCGCTGATTAACTTTAGGGCACCAATGATCAAAATGCTGGCTTACAGCTCTTGAGACCAACAGGAAACTTACCCTAGCACGATCTTCTGGCAGAGTCGGTGGGGGAGTCAAGGGACACTTTATCCTTGAAATAATATCTAAACAAAGAGCGATTTGACGAACATATTGTGCAATACCCAGCGCAAATTCTGGTCCTTGCAGCGACTGGCGCCCTTTGGAGAATAGCACTAGGCGAGGTTTTGGGCGAAGGAGCTGTGGACCTACAAGGCCGATATGGACAGAAGGGTAAGGTACTCGCGTTGTTTGCAAGAAACCATGTTCGGGGATCTCGGGCCTATTGAGAAAATAATGTCGGTGTTTCACCACTGGGTTTCTTCAGCCACCCGATGTCTTATTTAAACCCTCTAATCCCTCAGCAAATTCAACAGAAGATTACACATGGATGCTCGAAATGCGATATTCTTCATCAAAACTAAGGACATTACCTGAGTAGACTGAATATCAGAATGGTAAATTCAGAGGCGGAGTACAATATGATACGAGCACCAGGTACGTACCGGTAGCACAAAAAGCGGGAGAAAAGTAAAAAGGTAACGTTAAAACCCAACCGCAGCGGTCGAACCCACAACCTCCAGATGCCGGGGCACTACGGTAGGACTCTAACTCTCTAACTCGCTACCATCTCGCCAGCCTAGTTACACGAGAAACTTTGAAAGATGACATTGTGAAGAATAAAACGTCGCTTTGTAAGGCGAGAGAGGTGGTTGTGCAATGGGTTCTTTTTTTTTTTGAGTTCTGAGAGAGCACTCAAGGCTGACCGGTTCGTGAGAAAGGGGTGCTTGGCTCCGCCCGTGTTTGTGCTCTTGGTATCATATGTTAACCTAGTCGCCTGGGAAAACACCTGCCTGCCCGCTTGCCTGGGTTAGATTCTCTTTTTTTCTCTCTTTCTCCTCCACTCCATGGCTTCGATTTCCCTGTGGCGAGGATGGATGCAAGTACCGGGACCGGTACTGGTGGGTTCCCTGAGTGGAAGATATTATGATAGGCTAAGCACAGGTCGCCGGATCCAAATTTGTTGCCGTTCCGACGGTTCTATCGGTTGCTCTACGGATTCATGTGCCCTTCAGTTGTCTGGCGACCGAGGCTCTGTGTAGGCATTTACGGAACGTCGTGTAAGCTGCTGTGACGCACAGCTTCGCTTGGGTCAAGAGAATAATACCACTGCACCACCAGGGGGTGCAGGTTTCGGCTAACTGCGTTGGAGGAGAAAAGATAAAAATCTGGCCTAGGTGGGGCAGTGTCTCGACTACCGTACCTTCGTCTATATATTATACCAAGAATCCAGGCACAGGTAGAGCCGCACCCTTCGCTCGCAAACGAATGAACCATTAGACCGAGTGAGCCCTCAGCGAGGCTTGGCGCCAAATTTCCGTACATATCGGACCAAACTGCTAACAAATTTTTGCCAAGCCTCACTGCGGGTGTCGCCTCGCTGAGGGCTCACTCGGTCTACCCGTCTTGAAGCTATCCGCCTTGATAACTATTTGCCGGTACACCAAGAGTTCCTTCTTGTGCATTACGAATTTTCTCTCTTGCTCCTCTTGCGATTACAATTTTTACCCCCCTCGCTCTTGCCTTACAAAATAGTAACTTAATCCAATTTGCAGTAATCTCATTCACCTCAACCGCGAGTTTCCAGTTCGAGCTTGTTCTTGGTTCCTCCGGCTACCACCTTTACCTTCTTCCGCTGTGTACTGTCTGTGGATCGAATCCTCCCTACCCAACTCATAATAACTTGTGCTGATTACATGTTATACAGAATTCTCATTAAGCCTAATCGATTCCACTTTTCTCAGGAACTCTTCTTCAAGTACAGTGCACCAGGAACCGACACCGGAGTCTCCATCCCTCATTCTGTATCGTCTCTCTGCCCTCTCGTTCTCCACCACCCGCCACTTCTGTACGCTCTCCTTATCCCCACTACACTTCATTACCACACAACCAAAAAAACCTCGCCAGCAGTTTGCGTCTCCCACAACAGGCTGATATGCCCTTGGTGAGGAGTTATCTACGGTCCCGTGCTTCTTCGCCACTTTTTACTGCTTGAGAAACCGCAGGTTGCGCGAGGGGGGAACAACGCAAAGGGAACATATACGGACCTTTTAAAGTACTGCTTGTTCTGAGCGAGTTTGAAGGCCGTTTTCTGCTGGGCTATGAAGTCCATGCAGTAACCATTCAATTACATGGCACTCTGGCCAAGGGACCGGATGTTCTCAAACCCTGATATTGTTCGCCAAGTTGCTAATCGACCTCACCGAAGCACATAAATCTGCTCTGTTTCTTGCCCTTTCCTAAAAAGCCACAGCCCTTTATACGGTCTTCGGAAAAAAAGGGGGAAGCATTGAAGGATACTTCAACGGGCTTCAGGAAATCGTCAACTTTTTGGGAGATTGTTTGACATTTCTTTAGTGTATTGCGTCCTGTTTTGTTATGAGTTGCTGATTGAGGGAGTACCGTCGAGCGGCCAGGTGAACGCCAGTGGATAGGGAAGCAATTAACTCAGGGAGAAAACGGTTGTATATCTTTCGAATTCGTATCCCGTTTGCTTATCTGTTCTAGCTACTGCGGAACTAAGAGTTTATATAAATAATGCAATGTGTTTTTGCGAACTTCCCAATCTGCCGAAATATTACTGAGAATTCGTATAAAGCAAAGCAGTCCCGGTCCCCATTGTGCAAAAAATTCAGATCATTCCTCCGCGCAACTTTCCAAACTCTTCCGGACATGGATGCCAATCCTCGGATTCACTGTCCAAACCAGGTATCTCCGTTCCTCCTCCTTGATTGATAATAGCTGACAACCGAAACTAAAACTAATGAGCCACACAATAGGAAAGGCAGAAAGAAAGGAATTCTTCTGTCCGGAGTGATCGCTAGTGATGTTCAATGCCTGGCTACTTTCGTCACTTTCTCGAGATGACTACTCAGGTAGGGTGTATTCGAACGTACTTCATGTTATGAGATAGCTGCAGGATGGGGAACCTACCCTTGATCCCACCTATCTGGTTTCCACTCCTGTATTCTTCCCCTTAATTGTTTTACCTCGGTCAGTCATGCAATCAGGCGCATTCTAATCAATATTATGTTCTAGGCTCTGAAAGCGGTCTCTGAAGCAGAAGGGTTGGATGATAAGGACTTGGAGAAGACCTACAAGGGTCCCGCAGGTGGTGCTATCGCAGTCCGGTCGGAAATGGGTGAGTCAATTCACAAGATTGCTACCTCAGGTTTCAGACACTGATGAGTATTAAGCGGGATTTGTTGCTTGAACGTTTTCCACTAATTGTCTACAATATAGGGCCGAGCTAGATTGCACAATTTGCTCACTTGATAAAACCAAACACCTCGTCTAGCCCAAAAAGCAATGTTACTATATTATCAGATGCGTGAATGCAGATTTTCAAAAGACTTGGTTAGGTCAAATTCTGACGGGGAGGATGTGGATCTCGAAGGCATGACCTACGCCGAGGACCTCCGTGGCATGGTTGAGCTCATGTATTAAAGTGTGAGTCCTGCTGGATTGGTCCCTCTTTAAGGGAGCTTCCTGGCGATTTCATTCAACATATAATGAACGTGTTATTCCCCCCGGAGAGACAGATGTCTCTGCCTCAAATCTGTATCGGTTCGGATCATTCTCTCTCCACTACCGAAAGGAACCAAGCCTGCCACCCAGGGACCAACCCCGAGTCCATCAATCCACAGAACACTCAGCATTTCCCCTTTTTAGGCCGGCGGCGAGGACAGAGGCCTGTTCCGTCTATTCCTTCACTTGACGAGACTTCGAATTCTGGTCCAAGAAGGATTTCCTTTAGCAATATCAAGATCACGAGGCTGTTATTGGCCAGGATGTTTCATTCTTTACAGATCTAGGGCTGCAAACGCTCCACCAGAGTCAATGGTCCTTTTAAGCATATACTGGACAGAATCCGCAAGATGGCGCATCACCCCATTAACAGCGGATGTCCATGGCGGCGACAAAAACGGAATCCCTGTTGTTTAGTATTTTAGTGGCAAAACAATCGCTTCGCTGGGTTACATTGAGAAGTTTGACAGCCGACCGCTTCTAAGGAGGAGGAAAGACCGCATTTAAACTCTTGCCGTCCGTCTCTCGGGGTGCCCTACTCGGCACTGAGGCATGACTGCGGCTGCTTGCCCATGAAATATACTTGTGGAGACACATGTGATTTACCAGGAACACTTTCATTCAAAGGAACAAATTTCGGGACAATCCGATCAGAGTTATCTTCGCTCCTGCCTATGGTATTGTTGTGGAGATCGTGAACGCACGAGATTCCGTTAAGACTGTCCTTGCTTCCAAGGAGAAAAACCACACCGCTGCTATGTTAGGAGGGTCAAGATTAGAATGTCCCTGGAGGAGGGGATTCTCATTGACCTTATTGAGGAGCGTACAGTACATACTATAAAAAGCCGGCGTCATTGCCACTTGGGTTCCGCCATAACCACGAGACAGGCTCTGCGTCTATCCACGAACTAGTGGAGAGAAAGAACGATAGAATCAGAGCATTTTACTGCCGGCTGTGGTTCGGCCATGAGAGGGTTCCTCGCGACTCGCCCGTAGCATATTTCTTCGACCTCGGACCTGCAGAGGTTATAATCGACTGCAGATCCCCCCCTTACATGCAGTTGAGAATAATGGCGAGGCTTCCATCGAGCGATCAGGTAAGACTGTCCTCGCTCGCGCCGATATATTTCGCTATTGTGGTTAGGTGGAAACCTATTGACAGCGATCCTCACACTCTCGTTAACAGCCTCCTTATGCTTCCAACCGCAGATACCTTGAAGACTGAAGATACAGTCGAAACTAAACCCCAATTAATACTGTTCTAAATCAAACCTCCCGGAACAATGTGGAGGTCTGCGGAGCTATCTCGAGGGATGGACGGCCAATCATGGAGATTATTTCACAATTCGTGTCGGGGAGCACTTACGCCGGCTATAGAAACAGGTTGCAAAGAAAGATTGAGATGCCAATGCAAACCCATACGGCCTAGATCAGAGATGTTACTTTTGCTCAAAGGAGTCATTCAAACTCGATGATCCTGATACCGAACTTTTAGAGAAGACACCTACATTTCCCCTGTCAAGTTCCATCTGACTCAGGGATGAAAAAACCCCAACCCGTTGCAACCCCCCCACCGGTGTTGGTCGAGTTACCCACAAAGGATTTCTAATCAACTTGTCTTTGTCTAATACGCCACCTGTCAGAGTCACGGAAAGCAAGTAATTGACTATCTCCAATGCGAGTGGTTGAAGCCCCGATTGGCGTGGAGCCGGGCGCCCCTTAGTTTATAATAACTTTTAATTGAACAAGAATCTGCGAAATCCCTATTTTTCAAGTACGCTTGTTGCAACAGTAAACAAAGTTACCACAGGGATAGAGATCCCTAATCCCCGACTTTGCGTTGCGAAATCCCTCGAATTGAGTTCCCCACTGGTGGATTTAGCCGGTAAATATTGAGTTGTTAGGGTACTTATCCCTAATCCTGAACGCACTAGGTTTGGTTATGTAAGCGAAGTTGATTTCCGGCCTGGGTAGGAAATCGTTTCAGGACTAGCGCCGCATTCTTCGCAAGTTCAAAGCCTTGGCAGCCATGCCCGAGGCAACGCCTAAGAAACAAGGAATACGCAATGACAGAAACTTCTTACTCTGAAGAAGTTTTCTTCCTTCTCAAATATTCGCCAAGAGTTCCAACTTCCGACTTCGAACTTTCATTCCAAAGCAGGGCGCCGTGGCTCTAATCGGCTCAATGTAAATACAGGGCCTACCGAATCTTCTGGTGAGGCTGATTTTCACGCTCAGGGGCCGGAATAGGGAGGGAGTAAGCCTAGATTTCTCGCAAAGCAATCCTTCCCGGAGAGTAGTTTCCTTGAAGTGGAGAACAAAGATCAACACCCAATATGAATATTCGAGAAAAGGATATATCAATGGTTACACTATACCCAAGGGGGCTTGTCAGTATCGCTTCACTTTATTTGGCCATCCTCGAGTGAAGAGTATTTCACCAGAAAATGCGGTGGGTTTTGTCAAGTTCCTCTTGTATAGAGCGACTATAATCTAATCAACGTTTCGCGACCCTCGTCTATCTATGTTAACCCTACTAGAACTGTCACTCATAGAATGTTCTAATCTCCAGAGATCTCTTGTCCAGACTTGGGCTGCAGAGAACATTGCTTGAGTTAGGTCTTTTTCGCGTAACCTAGTAGGTCTGATATTACCGAACGACGTATTGAGACTAAGTTGCATCATGCCGTATGCCTAGTGGTAGAATGACCACAAAGGTTGGTACCATCAACAGGGAAACCGCAGAGAAGATACTTATGGAGAGGCAGATTTCGCGCAACCTGTATCTGCCTGTATATTCACCGGCCAAGGAAGTCAAGAGCAAGGTATGGGGGTTGGAGTGTACGACTCCTGGCCTAAGGTTAGGGAGGTTTATGCCAGAGCTAATAGACATTTTATGAACAACTATTGTAAGTCCCTCTCCTCATCATTCTCCTTTACCATATTCACCACCGTATTACAGGTTTTGCAAACACGAATATTGTGAGAAACAATTCCAACTTGAAAAAATCTAGCACTGATTTTAGCGGATCGCGTAGAAAGCCTATTAGGCAGAATTATATGTCAATGGCTTTTGAGAGCTTCGGGACTGATGGGTCAACCAAATCGGTGAAGACTTTGGAAGCTGTCACTCAGACAACTGCCTTGTATACCTACCGCTCCCCGACATGTCCTCTGTCTGCAACCCGTGGCCTCGCCCGAGTGTACTCTTAGAAAGAAGGCTCTCTTTGAGGACATGAGATCTCGTGGGCTAATACAGGGAGATTTGGGATTGCGCTCGATGTTCGGCAGGCGAGTACTCTGCGCTCGCAACCACGCCTGAGGTGAGGCCGATTGAGTCTTGGCCTTGTGTCTTCTTCTACCGTGAGTTGATTAAGCCGACAGCCTTAGAGCACAATACCGAGAGAAGAAGCAATTATTCTATTATTGCAGTCAATCACAGTAGAATTTCTTGGACCTCCAATAGGGAAGCTCTTCAGTACGCTATTGATAAAATCGCCGATGGAACATAATGTTTACTGGAACTTATGAATTACACCTTGATTAACCGAAAGTATGTCTAGGCTGGCGATGTATGTTTCTTATCGTTCATTTGTTTTCACATCTATTGACATGTCGTAAATTAGGCCCTAAAAGTGATGAGCCGAGTGATCACAGTATGTCTCAACACTAACCTTAATACGCAAAATGTTATTTCTGCGGATTAAGGTTAGGGTTGGACCATGGCCATACGCGATACGGCCCAAATCACTTAAGGTCACCGCGGGTGGTACGGTATGTCGCTTCGGCAGGAATATCGGGAGCCTGGGTACGGGGAGAATGTAGGCTGGGTACTGGGGCCAAGGTCGTACTCAAATATACACTGTCTGTGCGCCAGTCTCCCGACATATGATACCTCCAGAAGCGACATACCACCCATTTCGACTATAAAACAACCTGAACCAGGAATGAAACGGAATCAGCGGCAACGGCAAGAAGTTAATGCTACTCACTTGATACTATCAGAGTCAATACAATGGCAACCCCACCAGTCGACAAAGTACCTACTTTTACCTATGCTGCGAATATCTGGTCACTTGTTTCACACTCTCCCAAAGTCCTCAAGTGTACATTGCATTGCATAGGCTCCCCAAGTTCTCACTTCTAGAAAATAACGATACCGCTGGTTCCCAGTGCTATATCCCTGCTATCATTGAGCAGCTTTACCCTTCCAAAGTTCCCACTTTGTGAGATACCTATCCGGCTTCATGCCCGGGTCATTTTGGCGTGAAGGTTTTAAGGGATTTTGCACTTCCCGGTCTCAATCCTAACCTTACATAATAGGCAGAAGACCCGTTTCTGGGTAGAGAGCGTCACAATCCAACCGAACAAGCCCCCTCACCCGAACAGCTAAACTCAAATAAGAAACTTTCAAATGATTTTCTTGCTTTGATTGGATGAGCTCTGGCTACTGCGGCGACCAGGCTGGTTTCCTCATACAAAACTCACCAATCAGCATCTGTTCGGGTGGGGCTTGTTCGGGTTGACTCCCGCTATTTAGGTTAGGGCTGGAATCCCTGTAGAAACGAGCCAGGGCATCTTCGCATTGAAGCTCCCAGCGTTTTGCTACAAGCCGCAATAGGGCAAGATGATTACCGGTATTTGCTCACGTCCTCGAAAAAAAAAAATATTTAAAGGAAGCGAAGAAATATTGAAATTTGTTATTTTTGCAGCGACTCTGATTCCTACCTTCCCTGCCATCAGCTATCCTCCTTAATCAACCCCTCCACCATTTGACAGTAGCCCTCGGATTCCCTCACATGCATTACGAATTTTCTCTCTCGCTCTCCTTGCTATTTCCCTCTTTGCCCCCATCCCTCTTTCCTTACTAAATAGAACTTCGTTTGGCGGCAACCTCGTTCACTTCAATCACTAGCTTCCTATTGGAGCTTGTTCTTGCTTCGTCCCACCACCACTTATCCACTCTCTACTGTCTCTAGGTTACCTCCTCCCTACTCAATTAGTGGTGGGTTGTGCTGATTACTGATATAAAGAATCCTCATTCAGCCTAAACGATTCGCTTTTTCACAGGAAATCTTCCTTTTCTACCGTGCACTAGGAGCTACAACCTTGGCCCCTGCCCCTAACGCTGCATGGTCTCTCCGCCTTCTTGCTCCCGATAACCCGTCACTCGACCACGCCCTCCTTGTCCCCACCGCCCTTCATTACCACACAACCGAATCTCGCCAGCCGTTTGCCTCTCATCCTACCCGGGAATACGTCCTCAGCGAGGAGCCATCCGTGGTTCCCTTGCTCCTTTGCTAGTCTTTGCCATTTGTAGCACAGCAGGTTGCCGAAAGGGAGGATGACGTACGGGGGACCTATGAGAAGACGTTTAAGGTACGGCTTGTTCTGAGCGGGTTTGAAGGTCGTTTTCTCTTGGGCTACGAAGTCCATGCTGTAACCTCTCAATTACCGGCACTCCTGTCAAGCGACTGGATGTGGTCAAATACTAATTGTGTCCTCCAAGTTATTAACCGGCCTCATCAAAGCACACGAATCTGCCCTGTTTCTTGCATTTGCCTAAAAGATCGCAGGGCCTTTGTCCAATTCTCGAAGGACAGGAAAACATTTAAGAATACTTTAACGAGCTTCCGGAAATGGTCAGAATTTTTGGCTGATCAGTTGATGTTTCTTTGGCGTATTGTTCCCGGCTACATTCGCCACTTTCCTCAGATCCCCACCAGTGTAGGGGTATTCTAGGGGACTTGATGTTATGAGATAGCTGCAAGATGAGTGATCTACACTTTATCTTACCTATCTAGTTTCTGCCCCTGTGTTCTTCCCTTAATTGTTTTACCTCGTCCTGTCATACTCTTAGCTGCATTCTAACTCATATTATGCTTTAGGCCAGGAAGGCGATCTTGGAAGCAGAGAAGTTGGATCATCAGGACTTGGAGAAGACTGATAGGTGTCCTGCAGGTGGTGCAATTGCAGTCCGGTCGGAAATGGGTGAGTCTATTCACAAAATTGCTACCTCTGGTTTCAGGCCCTGATGAGTATCAATCGGGATTTGTTGCTTGAACGTTTTCCAATAATTGTCTACAATATAGGGCTGAGCTAGATCACACAATTTGCTCACTTGACAAAGCCAAACGCCTGGTCGAGGCCAAAAAGCAAAGTGACTATATCATTGAAGTCGCGAATGCAGGTTTTCAAAAGACTTGGTTTGGTCGAAATTCCAACGGGGAGGCCTCGGGTTTCGGGGGCATGGCCTATGAGGTCTTCCATGGCATGATTGAACTCAGTACGTAAAGCATGAGTCCCGCTGGATCGCTCGATCGATCCCTTTTTGAAACAGCTTACCTGGAATTTCATTCCACATAACCGTCCTTGTTCAGGAGAGACGGACTGCCCCATTGAGAACACTGTTAAGAACGCGTCACTCCCGTTGAGGGTCAGGCGTCCCTGCCTCAAATATGCGCCGGTTCAGATCATTCTCTCGCCGCTACCGAAAGGACCCCAGCCCACCACCCGGGGACCGACTCCGTATTGATCAATGCACACGACACTAAGAATTTCCCCTTACGTCAGAAGCGCGGCCAGAGGTCTTCCATTTATTCCTTCACTTGACAAGAACTTCGAGCTCTGATTCAAGGATCCCCTTCCGCAATCTGAGGATCACGAGGTTGTTATTGGCCACGATGCCGCATCTCCCACAGACCTACGGCGGTGAAACACTTCATCACATTACAGTCAATGATCCTGTTAAGGATATACTCGACCGAATCCGCAATGGACACATCACTCCATTAATAGCAGGTGTTCATGGCGGCCACAAGGCCAGAATCCCAGTTGTTGAGTATTTCGGTAGCAAAACAGTCACTTGTTTGGATGGCATTGAGATGGTTGACGGCTGACCGCTTCTGGAGAGGGGGAAGGACCGCATATAGAATTACAAACGAAACAGATCCCGCTAAGATTATCCTTGCCGCAAAGGAGAAAAGTCACACCGCTGGCTGCTATGTCACGACTGTTGAGATTAGACTCTCAGAGGAGGAGGGGATTCTCATTTTTCAAGTTGACCTGTGGCAACAGTGTTGGAATATTTTGGACTGCTCACGACATACATATTTTCCCATCCACCACGAACACAGAACACCACAACCTCCACCCGCGACACACTATTCCTTATGAACCGTTTCACTACCATTAGGTTCATACTTGTCCAAACACCAACCCTGCATATCTAGTGCGACAACACGAAACACAGGTTCACCTACAACAGAACACGAACATCTCAGATGCCGAATAACCAGCACACCCTCGGTCGATTGCAGAAGAACGACCTCGGGCATTCGGTTCTCACCTCGGAACTTATGCAGAATAACCGGAGATATGGTACTCAGGTGGACGAATCTCATGTGAGATTTGGCATGCGCTGGAAGCATGCTGCGGAGGTTGGCTTTCTCTTGGGGAGGATATAAGGTCATTGGTTCTTCCGCTTGTTCATTTGTTATCTATCTCGTTCATCATCACATTCGTTTCATCTCCCTACTCAGCTACCAAATTGTTGTCGCATCTTTCCATCGTCATCTTTTTGTTTAGTTACACCTTCTTTCTATATTCTTGTTCGTACAATAAAAGTTCTTTGTCATCCGGCAAACCAGAAATGCAATCCACTGCGAGCTTCCAGCCTGTTGTTGAATAAACAGTAAAGACAGTTGTCAGATATAAATTTATAGGTCGGCATATCGGTTGACTGATATCGAGTAGATACAACAGGACATTGATTTAATACTTAATCTCATAGTGCAGTTAGTATTGCTAAACAGATTCATGTTCTTGGCATTGACGTATAAGTATTCGGGAAACGTTGGAGTGTGACTTGCCAACAGACACTTGTAGACTAGCTTACGATTGTGTCATTGTACGTATTGTTTATATGTATGGCCACATGGCCAAATCCCAACACCACCACTATTATCCTATCTTCCATCTGCTCAGCCTTCACACAGCCCTCCCGCCTGTTTCTTTCCCTATATTATCCCCTGTTTCTATAATTCACGCAACCACTATGCCAAAGCATATGCGACGTCTGTATAAGGAGCTATGGGGCAAACCATTACCCATCGTTGAAGAGTTTCTGGTTCCAGTCCCACAAGCGAACTATGGAATACGCCCCGGTTATAAAGTTGATTTGTCATCTCCACCGGAAAGTTTTACAGCACCCTTGTTCAAATCGAAGGTCAAGGAGCACGTGTTCAGAAAAGTACAAGTTGGAGTACCACTTCCATGCGGACAAATGACAATTCTCATTCGGAAGGAATATGATAAAGTGTACCAGCTGCTAGTGAAGAATGAGGCCGCGCGATGGGACGGAGTGCCTGCTCACAGTCGAATACCTCGACCACACAGCAACTTGGACTATCAAGTTTCTGGCCAGCCTGGAACAGGTATATGTTCCTTATAACTCTACTTTGAAATATTTATTCACTTCATCATAGGAAAAACAATTTTCTTATCCTATGTACTTGTTTGCAGACTGCAACAATGTCTTCCAACAATATATCGCTTTGACGACCTGTCCTGCTTTCTATTCGATGAGGATTCCGCTGGGACAAGAATTACCATGCATGATCTATCGAAACTCTCTTTGACTAACAAGAGAAACCTATGGGTGTTGACCGATGAAGCTCTCAGACAATCAGTATGGAATCATAAAACAACTGCATGGTTTGTCGTGCTTGCTGCATCACCCAATAAGTTAAAAAAATCGCAAAAATGGAAGAAAGAGCGTAATTCCAGCTTATATTTTATGAGTATTTGGGGATGGTGTGAACTCTTTGCAGCCTATTGGTATGATACTAATGTTTCCAAAGTATATATTTAAGATGAAATATGACTGATGAAAGGTTTAACATTTAATAGGTTACAGTGTGGGGCGTCATGTTCGCAAGAATCAATCAACAAATTGTTTACGACCTTCATCTGTTTGGGCCCGGTCCCAAGAACCTGCCTGGATTTAATCAATGTCACGAGTAACGAAGCCTATAATGCGAGTCTCGAACCCTACCTTAGGGAGGTAGATCGTGAAATCGAGGCATTTATCGCTAAGGGTGGGCGTGAAACCATTGCACATACTGTCGATCACAATGCCTCCCACCATATGGCCATTATATGTCCTACCGGGACAGGATATTCCTACACAGCTCAAATAATCACTCGATGGATAGCATATCGGTTCTATGAGAAGGCTATGGAGCACTCACCACACGATTGTTTCCTCCTCTTCAAGCACCTTTCCCGGCAATCAAGTCTAAGGACTGCTGCTGGATGGTTTTTTGAGGGGTATGTTCATGACTGGTTGCGTTCTGGGGGCACATTTGAAGCCGATCAGATTCCAATCCTCGAAGACCATACTTCCCACTTTCAGTTTCATACTGTGAAGGACAAATCTTCTTCCCCAAATTACTTCACCACTCCTGCCACCCTGGCTGAGCAGGTTAAGGGTATCAATGGTCATGGTATGGATCCTGAGATTCTACAAACCTACTTTCTGCCTTTCAGTTGTAATTACCAATCGGTCGATGGACTTATGTTTCCGGACCCCACAACCTTAATCCTCTTTCAAATCACTCTTGCTCGACATCATGAGATCAAAGCCCCTGGAGTTGTCCAGCTTCTACAAGCCTTACCGGAAACCATCAAAAATCTCTACTTTGTTTTCATTGTTTCGGAAGAGCGGGCTGAGGACTATGCCCGAGCCCAACGGGTTCCAGACCAAGTATCCTTTGGTACTCGTGGGCAGTCTCTATGTTTAAAGCAGTTTAGGGTTGTTTTTGGTGATGAGAGTATGCAGTCAGTCGCAGTGCGGGGTGTAGTATGAAGGACGGAGGAGGAGGAGTTGAATTAATAAGTGGAGGGTGCGGTATCATGGACCGAGGAGGAGGAGTTTGATTATTAAGTACGGGGTGTGGTATAGAGGATGGAGGTGGTGGAGTTTGATTATTAAGTGCAGGATATGGTAAAAAGGACGGTGTTTGATTATTAGGATACTGAGTAGATTAAATTCAATAGAGTATGACTGAGTGTGAGGACACTTGAGTTTGTAACCTCTTCGGAGGGGTTTCTTTTGTATTACTAGTATATCTATAAACTCTATTATTCTCCAAAATTCTGATCGCTTTATCAATAGATTGAGTACTTCGGGGACTACACAGAGTCCGTAGCCCATTAAGGCCCTGTTCTGCTGCCCTGGTCCCATTCCGTTGTCACATACAAATGACCGTTTCCCTTCCATTGAAAATGGAATAGCAGAATCGCTGTTTGGCAACGGTAAGAGGCGTCTACAATTTCATTGAAAAACAGACCTAACAAAATGGTGGCCATGTAGAAACATCATAATAATTATGTAAATATCATATTTATAATATAACACATCCAAAAATTTAGGCCATGAGAGGGATGATTATTTTCTGGTGTATTGTTTCTACAAAGGAAAATATATGAATATTCAAGCATTATATCTATTACTCGACAGGATTGTTGTACTTAACGTATATTTAAATGAAAATTCAGAGATAATCAATAGCTTGTAAGGTACGCAGTTGTACACCTGCCTCAATTCCTCCATACCAGAGTCTTCTGTTTCCGTGTTCTCACTACTTTGTCCTCCTCTGATGCAATAGTTGAGATATATAATCATTTCTCAACCTTTAAGCTGTCTTCACCTCTCATATCCGATACAATATGACATTGATTGAATATTTAATCTTGTCGTTCTATAAATATTGCTAACCGGGTACCGGTTCTTGGCATTGACGTATTGGTATTTGGTGAAATGTTCGAGTGTGACTTGCCAACAGATAATTGTTGTCTAGCTTATATTTGTGTCATTGTACGTATTGTTTATGTGTAAGGCCAGACGGCCAAATCCCACCACCACCATTCTCCCATCTTGCATCTGCTCAGCCTGTACTGTCACGAATCGTGACTAAGCAAGGCAGATTTCACATGACTAATAGTTATTACTCATAAGATATGTTTAGGTTTCTATGACTCACGATCGTGAGTCATATATGTTTATGTTTCACGCTATGCAGTCAGTCGACTCATAGTTCTCACATGACTCGCACTTGCGTGTCATCATTATGTTATGATTAGTTGATGTTTCTATGACTCACGATTGTGAGTCATAATGATGTAATGACTTTCGCGCGTGACTCACATTATGAGTTGCGAGTTTCACGCAGGTGACGCGTTTTGCCCACCTGACATGTTTTATGTTTTATGATTGGTTTACGGCATGTTGCGCAGTGACTCATAGGAGTCATCTGATGGATTTCGGGCATGACTCGTTATGAGTCATAGGTGTGCGTGACTCAAGTTATGAGTCACCAGGGTTAGGGTTGTTAGCGTGAAGAGTCTATAAGAAGGTGCCTTGGTCACAGTAGTTAGAGCTCTTCACGCTATCATCTAAGTACTTTTCTACAATATACCTTTATCTTTACCTCTCGCTTGAAAACAAGCAATCTAGCTCTTAATAGCGTAAGAGCAACTACGACCTTGATACGATAAGAGACAGTACCACATCTCTCTCATTAGAGAAGAGATAGAAGCACGAAGAAGTTCCCTCACCACCTCTCCCCAATAAGGTATTGGAGTAAGATAAAAAGACTATAAGATCGTCCAAGACGAAAGAAGATATTATAAGTTAATATCGGAAAGAAGAACACTCTCAGATACTCGAACGAACGAGAACTATAACGATAGTTCATGATCTTCGCGTAAGTAGCTCGTTACCTGTTGCAGCACTAATCTACACCGGAGTAGGATTGTTACATGTACGCAGCCATCCAGAGTTTCTTTTGCTATTGTCCCAAGTTACTTTTGCTATTATCCCTGCTTTGTATCATTCCTGCCACTACTATGCCAAAGCATATGCGACGTTTGTATGAAGAGTTATGGGATAAACGATTGCCCATCATCGAAGAGTTTACGGTTCCGGTTCCACAGGCAGATTATGGAATACGCCCAGGGTACAAAGTCAACTTGTTTTCGGTACCAGGAACGTTTACACCAGAACTATTTCAATCCGAAGTCAACAACCACATGTTTAGAAAGATTCAGGTCGAAGTACGGCTTCCATGTGGCGAAAGGACGATTCTTGTTGGCAACGAATATGATAAAGTACACAAGCTACTTGTTAAGGCTGAGGCAGATCCATGGGATGGAGTTCCACCACGTAGTTGAACACCAGGCCCATCTAAGAAGTTGGACTATCAAATTTCGGGCCAACATGAAACTGGTATATTCTGATTGTTACAGTTCTTTGAAATATTTACTAATTTCATTATAGGAAAAAAGTTTTTTCTGTCCTATCTTCTCGCTATCAGACTTCAACAATGTCTTCCGACAGTATATCGATTTGATGATAAATCTTGCTTCCTTTTCGATGAAGATTCAGCCGGAACGAAAATCACCCTCGAAGAATTATCCCAACTCCCGTCATCCTAGAAGCGAAACCTCTGGATATTAACAGATGAGATTCTGCGAAAATCAGTGTGGTATTCATCCACAACTGGATGGTTTGTTGTGCTCGCGGCATCATCAGAAAAGTTGAAGAAATCTCATAAATGGAAGAATGAGCGTAATGCTCGACAATATTATATGTGTAATTGGGAATGGTCAGAGGTTTTTGCTGCGTATTGGTATTAATATTTCCTGAATACTATACTATATTGAAATAAAACAAGACTAATCATTCTTTTAATCCTTAATAGCTTACAGTCACAACAGCCCGTGAGGCAAGAGTGTATAAACAAACTGTTTACGACCTTTGTTTGTTTCGGACCGGTACCCCGAACTTGCTTAAAGTTCATAGATGTCACAACTGATGAAGCGTATAATGAAAGTCTCGAAAACTACCTTAGAGAGGTAGATCGTGAGATTGAGGGTTTCATTGCGCATGGAGGACGCGAAACGATCGCACATACAGTTCATCACCGGGCATCACACCGTATAGCCATTATGCATCCAACTGCGACTGGGTTCTCGTATACAGCACGGGTTATCACGCGATGGGTGGCCTATCGTCTTTATGAGAAGGCTTCGGAACGTTCCCAACAGGATTGTTTAATCCTCTTCAAACTTCTTTCCCGTCAGGCAACTCTCCGGACAGCAGCGGGATGGTTTTTCGAGGGGTATGTCCATGACTGGTTCCAACAAGGAGGCACATTTGAAGCAGATGAGTTCCCAATTGTTCACAACCACACTCGCCAATTTGTCTTTCGTACTGTGAAAGCCAAATCGTCATCGCCAAATTTTTTCACTACTGCTACGGATTTGGCCAATCTTGTTAAAGCAATTAGTGGTACAGGTATCAACCGGAGCATTCTAAAAACCTATTTCCTGCCGTATAGTTGCAACTACCCATCGGTGGACGGGCTTTTATTCTCGGATATGCAAACCTTGGTGTTGTTGCAAATGACGATGGCCCAGCATCACGAGATCAAAAGCCCTGGAGTTGCTCAGCTCCTGCTAGCGTTACCGAGGATGATCAGAAATGTCTACTTTGTTTTTGTGGTTCCTGAAGACCGAGCTGAAGATTATTCCCGAGCCCAACCCGTTCCGGACCAAGCATCACTTCATATTCTTGAACGCCGTTTATGTTTGAAGCAGTACAGACTTGTTCTTAGTCAAAAGTGTATGCAGGATGTGGCGATGAAACGTGTGGTACCAAGTGAGGAGTAGGAGGATTTGGATTATTAGATTAGATGGAGAAGAGAAGTATTACTGAGAGCGAAGATAGTTGAGTTTGTAACCTCTTAGGAGGGTATTCTTTTGTATTAGTAGTATAACTACAAATTTTATTATTATCCAAAATTCTGCTCCTTTTATCGATACATTATTTCCGGTATGATACTATACGGCGTTAGATATTCTCTCTCACACATTCCCCAATCGGATTCTCAATGTAGATGTTCAACTTCCTCAGCTCCTAGGTGAGAGGATTTTTGTGGTAGCCAATGGTGCACTTGGTCTTTTACGGGGAGTTCAGACAAGTTGAATTAGACACTGCGCTCAACGGTTCTTTCCAGGTCTAACTTCAGCCCGGGCATGAGGCCGGCCAGCTCCTCCAGGTAGTCCACCCAGACTGTGGTGTGCAAGCCGTAGTTGCCGTCGTTGGTGATGCTCCCTTCACCAAGGGGTCGGAGAGAATCGTATTCACGCGTAATCCGGATAGCGCGAAGGAGTTGCCAGTGTTCTCAACCGTCCTGGGCCACAGTAGGGCCTGGCCGGGAGACTGCCAAGATCCCTGGACGGAAAGGGACGGCAAAAGGCGGTCCGTTCTCGTCCGGGAAAACTCAGGGCGGGCGTCATGGTTAAGAACGGCGGCCCCTACAATGTAAGATAAATTGGGGTAGGGGACGGTGCGGGCCGACAGGAAACTGCCGGGGACTGCACGGCAGGGTTTTTGATCCATTCAATTATTTTGCGTACCAAACGGAAGCATGAATATGTGCAAAAGGTAATAAAAGAAGGGAGTTAGCTTGTTTTAATAAATGGAGGGGTGCACTCTTAGTGTCTCCCCAATTTCCCATGATTGCTAAAAGTGGAACATACTTACCATATATTGTAGACCCTGCAAATCAAAATAATAGTAAAGCACGAAATTCAACATCATGATTCCTGATATCTTCTCGTTTATAGGAACCTGCTATAAAGAAAGCTTTTAGCGCAATCAGCCACAAAAAGTTACAACCCCAGCCTCTGTGATAGCCCCTAAGTTTAATTTCCATCTCCGGTTCTATCAGTCCGGACTGAGTTATAGTAGAAGGAAGAAAGCGACAAGGAAGAAGACCCAATACAAAGGAAACAACAACACTGCAGTAGGCCAATATTAGTGGGTAAACAGAAACAATATAAAAAATGATAGGAAAAAGTGATGGAACCCCGATGGCTTGAACACCGAGGACAATAGGGGGATGGTAGGCTGTAGGTGACTGGGGGAGCAAGTATGAGACATTTCCCATGGGGGACGGTGGGGCCCCTAGTCCTTAGTGGTAGGGAGCAGGGCAAGTTGGGAAAAAGACAGGACGGGACGACACGACGTCGTCCACCACGATCCTCCTTCAGAACGGATGGAGTGCCCCATTGAGAACACTGAAGGGATGTCAATGTCCCTCAGACACATTCTGCCACGACCGTGTTGGAGTTCCACTGGCCCCAGCACAGTTTCAGTCTGTTTAGCCCATTCCAGGATAATATGAGAGACCCTCTCCCGGACGTCCTCGAGGGACATCTTAGCATGAAGGCCTCGATGCCAATTTTTTTCATCCTTAGGAAGTTGGCCATATTCGTGAGTCAGCTAGGAGAGCCTAACCACATGTCAATACACATGAAAGCATATGAAGGATAAGAAACACATATCACTAATTCAGACATACTTTCAGTTAATAAAGGTATAATTCACGAGTTCGAGTAAATATTGAGTTCAATCGATGATTTTATGAATAGCGAACTCAGGGGTTTCCCTATTGGAGGTCTAGGAAATATGATTAAGATTGACTGGAAAACAGAAGAGTTACTTCTTCTCTCGGTATTATGCTCCAAGGCCGCCGGGATAGTCAACTCACGGTAGAAGACAACAAAAGTAAAGACTCAATTGGCATAACCTCAGGCTTAGTTGCGAGCCCGGAGCATAGAAACAAATTCTCCGATGATTAGGCAACGGGATCTCATGTGCTCAAAGAGAGTCTTCTTTCTAAGAATGAGCTCGGGCTGGGCCAAATGGGTCGCAAACAGAGGATTAGTCCGGGGCGGTAAGTATGCGAGGTAGTTGTCTGTGTTACATTTTTGAAGGCTTTCACCTATTTGGTTGATCGATCCTGGCCAACCCTCTCAAAAGTGATTGACATATGGCTCTGCCTAATAGCCTTTCCATGCAATCCGTTAAAATGAGCCCTAGATTCATTCAAGTTGGGATCGTTTCTGACAATTTTGGTAATTGTGAAACCTGTAATATGGGGAGTATGGCAAAGTATAATAATGAGCAGAATGACTTAAATAATTGTTCATAAAAATGTCTGTTAGCTGTGTCCAAAACTTTCTACCCATAGGTGAGGAGTAGTACAATCCCATTCCCATACATTGTTCTTGTCATCCTTGGCCGGTAAAAATACACGCAAATACTGGTTGTACGACTTCTACTTGTCCCTTAAATACCTTCTTCGGGGTGTCCCTTTGGTGGCGCAAACTTTGATAATCTTTCTCCCACTGGGCATACCGGCATGACGCAACCTAGTCCCATTATTGTCATTCGATAACACCATACCGACCAAGTTAGGCGAAAAAGGCCTGACTCAAGCAACGTTATTCTCCATAGTCCAATTTTCAACAAGAGACCTTACTGCCTGGGATGAGAACATTCTATGAGTGATTGTTCCAGCAGGGTTAGAATAGCTTGAGAATTTCCACGAAAGGACCTCTGGGCTGTATTCGCCCGGTCCGTAAGGACTAATACACAACCCACCACTTTTTCTGGCGAAAATCCTTTTCGCTCAAGGATGTTAAAAGCACTGTTCCCAATGGGCCACTCCGTTCCGCTTTGTGTAGGGCCAGAGTTACTCATGGTTTCTCAGAGACGGCAGGGTCGCAGAGCGACTTTCCAAAACAAATCCCGGCCGGGCCTGGGTTACCCGCTGGTGTCGGGTTATTTAAACCTAACCTTAGTAAGCAATCCCGTCCTCGACGTGATTGCTTACGTCATCCCCAGTTATTGAGCCGAAACCATTGTGCCAAAAGTTTTAGGCTTCGTTCGGTTGGCTATGGACCGTTCAACTGCCGTTCCAGACATGACCGTTCACAGCCGTGAACGGTTGCTTGAGATTTGGTCAACCCCCAGGAAAGCTGTTCGGTTAAGCAGACTGTTCAACCGACCATTCATTAGTCAACCGATTTCGTGGGTGCCGGAGAGGAGGGATCGTGGTTGTCAACAACGAACGGCCGATGAAAAGGACCTCCAGAGGACCTTTTCATTTTTGACCGTTCGCACCCATTTTCAGCAAACGGCAGGATGGTAACCGAACACCAAATCTTCTTCCTGAACAGTCCCGTTGGATGCAACGGTTCAACCCTCTAAATTTCCTACTCGAACGGTCCGTTCAGCTGTTAACCGAACGCACCCTTAGCCCGCCAAGCTTAAGCGCTAGTCCCAAAGCGATATCCCACCTGGGTGGGAAATTAACTTCGCTTACATAACTCATCCAGGTGAGGATCTCAGACCCGTTGCAACCCGCTTCTATAGCCGGTGTAGGTGTTATGAAATAATCTCCATGATTGGCCATCCATCCCTCGAGATAGCTCTGTAGACCTCCCTCATCGCCCGGGAGGGTTATCTGAGAGCAGCATTGATCTAGGCAGGAAGCATACTCAAGCTATTAAACGGGTGAACCAGCCTGAGAAGATCGTCTTCAATCGCCGTGGGGAAGATTGCTTTGATCATAGCTTTCCACCCGAATGCAATACCGAAAGCTGTGGGCTCGTAGACAGTCTTTCCTGGTCGCACGATGAAAGCCTCGCCATTATTCCCAACCCCATGAACGAGATCTGCAAGCTAGTGTATCATAAGCTCTGCGCGTCCACCGTCAATCACATTTGTTACATGCGAGCGACGTAAACCTTCTCATCGCCAAACCAGAGTCGGCAGTAAAGTTCTTTGATTCTCTCGGTTCCTCTGTCCATTGGTTCGTGGGTAGATGCAGAGCCTGCCACGTGACGGTAGCAGAACCTGGTCGGGATAAGGAGGGCGTGCTCGAGTGGCGGTGGGTGGGAACGAGAGGGCAGATAGACGACGCAAAATGAGGGAGAGGGGCAAAGGTGGTAGTTCCTGGTGCACGGTAGATGACGAAAATTTCCCGTGAAAAAGGGAATCGTTTAGGCTGAATGAGGATTCTTTATATCAGTAATCAGCACAACCCACCATAAGTTGAGTAGGGAGGAGGTAACCCAGAGACAGTAGGAGTGGAGTAAGGGAATTCGTGGTGGGGCGAACAAAGAACAAGCTCCAATAGGAAACTGATGATTGAATCGAATGAAGTTACAGCAAAACGAAGTTGTATTTCGTGAGGAAAGAGCGATAGGGGCAAAAAGGGAAATGGGAAGGGGAGCGAGAGAAAATTCGTAGTCCATATGAGGGAACCCGAGGGGTACAGTTAGACGACGCTGCGCTCAACTGTTCTTGCCGGGTCGAGCTTCAGCCTGCGGATGTGGCCGGCTAGCTCCCCTAGGTTGTTTACACAGCCTTTCTTGTAGCTATCGATTGTGGTGCGCAAGCCGTAGTTGCTGTCGTCGGTGGCGCTCCCTTCCTGAACGGGTCGGAGAGAATGGTATTCAAGCCCAATCCTGATCGCACGAAGGCGTTTGCGGCGCTGCCAGCCGTCTTGCTCATTTTGTGCCGGTTCATGGACAAGTGTGCCTGTTTGGATATGATGTGGTAGGGAGAGGTTGAGGGAAAGGAAGAAGGTGGGCGGGTAGATTGCGTGGAAACAGAGGATGTCTTTGACGATTGCATGTGTTTCTCTGCCGGGCAGGTTGGGTATGTGGGGTTGGTGAGTTAATTTGTGAGCCTTTCGAGCTAGACCTAAATCATCTGTGAAGGGGTCAGTGGCCATTGGGGTTGCCTAGTAGAGGTGGGGACTCGGGCCCCAGATGGATAGATCCTCCAGGCAGTTTTCCACAGCCGCGATGGTCTCTTTGTAGTGTGCGCCGGCAGGATCTAGTCTGGGTTCGCCAGGTAGAGCTGAAAGGCGAAAGTGGTAGTTTGTTTCTTCTACCCACTGCTTCCGTGCCCGTCTATACCGGCACTTAGCAGGCTATCCGGTCAGGGGGAAGTTATCAGCGCTTCAAACCCTTCGCTATGGCTGTTGTGGATAAATGCCCGATATGTGGATCTGGAAAATTGCCTTAGCTAGCGGACCTAATAAAATCGTGATGGAGGGAGAATGTGTACCAAGATTGATGTAAAATATGGGCCTAGTCGAATGTTGCGGCATCTCCGAATTTTCTTTCGCATCAGAAGTGTACTATTCTTCCTCCTTCTCATGCTCCCGCTACCACCAGCAGGGGCAACCTCGAGCGTTTGGTTTGGCGGGGCCAATAGGTAGCTGCGGGAAGTCCAATTTCTCGTTGATAGTAGCCGCTTAGCGGATTGCCATAACGAATTCTCCATGATGGGAACGATTAATCGGGGCTTCTAAGATTGTTTGACGGGATCCCGGTAGTTGATTTTAGTAGATGTCAATATGAGGCTCTACGAACCCCACTACCCCTAAGGATTTAGTGGGAGCCCGGACAGAGCGACAAGAAGGTAACTTAAAAAAGATTTATATAGGCCGCAGGTATAATAAAACTGCACAAAATCAATTCCGGACGAGCAAAGGAATAGGAAAAAACGACCGACCGACAATACAAGCCCGATGCCGTGGCGCTTGTAAAAGCGCAAGACGGACGCCATCGCAGATCTCAAGAAAAAAACATCCCCGCCAAGAAGAGCAAGCCGGCAGGTCCTAGCCTACCATCATTACCGTTATCATCTGGTAGTGAATCCTCTACTCGTTCGGGTTGGGTGGACCTAACAGAAAGCCGTAGAAACATTAGACTTGGGAGCCGATGAGTACTTCCTATCCTCCTAAGCAAGTGCCACAAATTCCCAAGATGTTTCCGGCTCTCATGACAACTTCTCTAATCTCTTCTTCACCCTGCGCTTTACAACAAAGTGCAAGCGCAACGATCGCAAAGTCTTCTCAACGACGATGCTGAAACTTGGTCTTTGCACTTGACTACGAGGGCACTCAAGGACTTAGTACTCATCAGCGCGAAGCCTGCGTGGTAGAGATCGACGGGGGAAATATTGAACCGAAAGATTGCAGAGTGTTGTTTCGGGGGGGGGGGACTGGTGAAGGAAGTTGTCCCCAGAGATGATGTCGAGGCGGCGGAGAAGGTATTGGAGCATGAGAAGAGGCTTAAGAAGATGGCAGAGATAGTGGTGATTAAAATTATTTAGTGCGGTCAAGACTGCACAAATTAAGGGTGAGGAGGAGGTAGGTTGTGAAGGGAGGGGTTGTGGGGATTGCGAAAAGGGAGGAGAAAGGTATGATATGTCCCCCGGATATGGGCTTTGGATCAGTGTTCCTATCCGGCCAGAGACGGCTGGGCCGAACTGTGGGAAAGCGGCTTTCAAAAAAAAAAAGAAAAAGAAAAAGCCGGGCCCTAGGTGACCCGCAGGACTCAGGTTCTTTGACCCTAACCTTAATAGGCAGAAACGGCCCTGCATATTAATTAAGCTTAGACAAGATGAGGGGACAACGAACGCCGAGCACTAACTTACTCTATAAGGAAAGTTTTATTTGAGGCCATTGATGACTGGGAAGTGAGAGAAAGTTACGCTTTTCAGGAAATTTACGCTTGGCTTTCGTTTTCCCCCCTCGTTCGTTGACCCGTCATCTTGTCTAGGGTTGATGCACTGCTAGACTTGTCGCCTACAGTAATTGGGAATGGCAACTTCGGATGACATAAGCGAGATTGATTTCCTACCTGGGCAGCAAACCGTTTTGGGACTAGCTCAAAATTCTTGGCGCTGTTTAAACTTATTTGATTAGTTGGTGCAATCCGATATGCAGAATTCAGGCCCATCACCGCCGCTACCATATTTCTCTCTATCTTCCTACTCCAACTCTCCCTCGCTCCTTCCAATACACCTAGCGCAACCCTCATATTCCGAGAAAACCCAGTGCTCTGCTTCTTGCGCGAATAATACACCGTAACAGTCCTGCAACCGGCACGCAACCTCCTCTCATGGAGAGCTGCCCTCACAGGACCTACTACGGCTTCCAACTCCGGCACCGGATTTTCGTCGTGCATATAATTATGTGCGCACATGGATAATGGAGGCGTCGCTATATTAGATACAGTTTCTGCGTATGTCGTGAGGGCACCGCTGGGAATGGGGTTGGGGGGCAGAAAGCCGGTGCTAACTATTGTTGGTTCTAGCAACCTTACTCCACATACTGCCCAAACATTTGAGGACTTGGTCAGGTATGATTCTCTTGTCGTTCTGGATCTCTCCTTCTGTACACCAGCACCACCACCACCATTGAGGCCGATGCTGACGCCCCCAGCAGTGGCTGCAAGGCCAATTGATTTTACCAACTTCCGCGAGTTGTTCTACTTTGGCATCTCGTCGTACCATTGCCGCACATTCACGCCGACAAGGTTGAAAATGCGCTCAAGCGGTGGGATTATATTTTTGCAGATGTTGTATTGTGAGTTTAGGCTTAGCTCTGGAGATTCTAGGAGATAGTTGACTTCGATTGTGCGGTTTCCTAGAGTTTGGCCCCGGGAGCTGGCTATTACTACGAGGCTTTTTGCATGATAATAAAGTGCTAATTTTAGGTTCGGGGAAGGGGGAGAAGGGGCAGAGAGGGGGTGGGAGTACCGGATGCCTCCAAGGTATTGGGGAGTGTTTTCGGGATCTTCTTCCATCCGCTTTACGGTAAGCTTGGTGCCAGGGGACGGGATGCTTTCTCGCTATCTATAATCATCAGATTTCTAAGCTTCAAATAATTGTTTTATGAGGGTGAACATACGCATCAGTCACCAACCTAACAGCCCTCGCGAAGTAGAAATGTTGAATGGATACTTTTCATCTTATGATCTTCGTCCACTCCCTCTGGCAATAGGCCTTGACCTGTGACAAGTGCCCGGCCCTGAACAAGCTCTTGAGCGCAGCTTCTTCAATCATCTGCACAGCCGGCGTCCCATCCCTTCTCACCATCCCACTACCCTTCCTATTAAAGTCGGGCTACACTTGCTGGCCAGACTCATACTTGAATCCTACATAGCATAGCGTTTCTCGGCCGGGGGCACGCATAGATGATAAACCTTTTCAAACTTTAGCTGGATGGGCTGCGGGTTTGCCTCCGTCACCCTCGCTACGATTTGTTCCCCACTACCAGAGCCTTGGTCTTTTTTGTGGCCTTTCTAGTGGATGAAGAGACTATCCATGTCGCCGTAGGCTACTTCTGCATTCCACTTTGGGTCTTCATGGATTAGGTGGACGGCTTATTCTAAGAGCTCGCAGCTTGCCTGGATGCTGCTGCCGGCGATCCCGGTGCATGGCATGCGCTCGGGATGGGAGGTCGAGGTCTACCCATACGTCACGTTCTCAATGAGGTTTAGCAATACAAAGACAAAGACAAATATCTAAGTTTGACTTGCACTATTCCCTGCTAGAAAATGCCGGGTTGGAACAACCCATTGCCAATTGTGCAAAGCGCATGGAATATGGCTCGGCGGTGGTGGAAAAAGGTATAGCCAGTCTCATCTGCACCCTGAGGCCATAGCTCGCTACCCAAGGGCCCAGGAGCCACCTGCATATATAGGAGCCTGGTTCTCCCGGGAGTGGGAGACTTCAAAGCTCGCCACAACTCGCCTTCTCATCTTCCAGCTCGCTACACCTCGCGCTCTTTGTTTTTGTTTTTCCTCCACAGCAAGGATTTTAGTTATTCTCGCTTCTTGTCCTTGCAGGTTACCGCGACCTACCCTGAGCTTTTGAAATATGCCATGAAGCAGAGTGGCGACGCGTGGAAAAGGGGCACTCTCGGGAGCCAGGAGGACTCCCGGGGTACAGGGGTAAGAGGCACTCCTGGGAGTGCAGGGGTAAGAGGGACTCCCGGGAGTGCAGTGGTAAGAGACACCCCCGGGACCCCGGGAGTAGGAAGAATCCGGAAAAATACTCATAGCAATCACAACTTGCGCCGCTCCTCCCATATCCTACCTGACAACAATCATTCCTCTAATAATACCGATACAGATGACTCCGCCAGCAATAGCAGAGCTGATGATTTCAGCGAGTACCTGGACTCCACACAAAATATTAGGCAGCGACATACCGCCCAGCCACCAAGATGTACCTCATCTACTTCACCCCTCTCCACCTTAAGCAATACCCTGAGTGCAGAATGTCTCACACGACCCAACAGCCATAGCCCCCTACCCCTGCCAGCACTAAATATCAATGATATCCGCGAACTCCTTCAGTCACATGAAGAAGGTATTATCAATCACGTTGTCCTGCAGCTGAACTCCAGCAACTAATACCTATGACCTCGGACCCCACCCATCTCTTCTCAACTGCCAAACCCAGCCACCCAGCAAAGGTCTACTACCCTGACAAGCCGACAGATTATTGAACTGGAAAGTTAATTGGATCACCTCGATGCGGAACAGGAAACAGAGCAGAGCACTATGGGAGAACCTAGAGCCCTTGGTATGTATCACCCTACTCACCCATTTGCAGCAGAAGTCCGGGAAAGCGCATACAAAATTACAGAGTCAGTAGAGTCACTCTTCCCTATGGTAGAACGCAGCACTCTTACACCAATAATCAAGAATGGCTTCAAACCTACAAATATCTACTGTCTTATAGCGACTGAAAAAGAACGAGTGTAATCACAGCACACAATTAGTATCAGCGGCGTTGAGTTTGAACAGAGCGAGAGGGATGACAAGGAAAGAGAGTACAAACTGAGTGGATTCTTGAAAGCATAGGCAGCATATAGTGTGATTTTGGTGAAACTAGCCCCCCAAGCAATGCAAGGCGAGCTGGCTACTGCCTTATTCATTTACACAATGACCATATATGACCTGTTGGAAAAGTACACATGGGATGAGGTCTAGTCGTATGACTTTGAGTCTCACAGGAAGAGGGCAGCCTCCGGGAAGAGCCTATACTACCCGAATGACTGGCGGCAAATCGACAGCGAACCCATCGTGTTGGGATGCTTTGCTCACCCTCATATTTCAAAACAACCTTGGGTATCAATCCAGAACCACCTAGCGCCTTTCCCATAGAAGGCGTACGAGCTACCGATTCGCAAAGGCCATACTATAGCAGCATTTCCATAACGTAGCACAATGCCTGGTACACTTTATGGACCCTCCAATGGCAGGAATAACGAATTCAACAACAACAGTTATACCTCGACCACCATTGCTGTTAGCGGCAATAGGACAGGACAAAATACTGGCCAAGTATACCAAAACTGGAACCTCCATGAATACCACTCTGCATACTGCCGGTATCAGTACCTATTGCTAATTTGTGGTTGCAATCACCAATCTACACAATGCAGTTAGGGAACCTCAGTCACATCTCATCTGTCCTGGACAGGACCCCACCCACGTTAGCTTCCTTTTTCATTTTACTTTTATTTTATTTTTATTTTTATTTTCTTGTGCCCTTTTGGACCCCTCATTTCGCCTGGAAGATGCATGTCCCCCCTACAATTTCACAAAATTCAATTTTACTACATATGTGCTCACCTCTTTCAAGAACCATCTACCATACAGGCTGCTCAGATCGTGATACGGGCTTCAAGCTATCCAAGTCCCCCAGCCGCAAGCTGTCCAAGTTTCCCAGCTGCAAGATAGTCAAGTTTCACAGCTGCAAGCTGTCTAAGCTTCCAAGCCCCAAGGTGTGCAAGTGCTCCTGCCGCTAGCGGTTCAGGCCCTAAAACCGTAAGCTAACCAAGTCTGGCACCCACAAGCTGCCTAAGGCTTCCATGTTTCCGGGTCAACCGACCCCCTGCCCATCCAAATACCACCTTGCACTACATGCCTTTTACCCCTCATTATTCTAAAATCCCAGCAGGGCAACTTAACCAAAATCGTTGGAGAAAACTCACAATAGACTATCCAGAGAAGATAGTAATAAATTCAATTCTGGGAATTTGCTAGTTTGGTGCACGAATAAGATATGAGAAACGACGAAGCTTGATTACTATCTACCCCAAGGTGTCCTCGGCATCAGATTTCCCAGATATAGTAACTGCTGAAGTGCAAGCTGAACTCAAGAAAAAACGAATAAAATAGTACAAGACTTTCAACTCCCTTCCGCCACAATTTAGTGCATCACCCTTAGGTTTGACAGACAAGTCAGACGGTACCAAACGGCGAATCCACCACCACTCATATCCTGCAAATACCTCAGAATCAATAAATAGCCGCATTCCCGAACTATACTGAACAATATCTTATCGTACGATTAGCAAGGCTGTCTTGGCAATCCAAGAGTTTAGAGATAGATGTCTACTAGTGAAGCGTGACTTTGAAAGCGCTTTCTGTCATATTCGTGTTTCACCTCTGGATTCTCCCCTCCTTAGCTTCTACTGGCATAGACTCTACTACGAATAACAGTTCCTACCTTTTGGCCTCCACACCGCACTTTACATATTCAAACTCTTTGCAGAGATCTTTGACTCGATTCATCAGCAAAAGATTACCCTGTGTCAGATACGGCGCCATTGCATCCTGACGCACGCGATGTTCAATCTCTGTCCTGTGCGTCGTGTGCCTTCTGAGTTGCCTCCTTTGAGTCCCCTGGGCCCTGTGCGTCCTGAGTTGCGTCCCCTGGGCCCTGTGCGTCCTGAGTTGCGTCCCCTGTGTCCTTTGCGTCCTGAGTTGCCTGGCAATACCCGTTTAAATTCCATGCATCTGGAGCCAAACTAATACACCATACTCCGTCCTGACATATAAGACAAAGCAACTCTGCCTCCAGTGCCTCCAGACTCGTCCCTCAACACCATTGCTAATCATGATTTACCGGTGAGAGATGCTCGCTTCAGGAGTACCCCTGGGTATTTCTTGGCATAGTTCATCATAGTTTCACAGCACTTAGCCTGATACGCAACGCGACGAACTGTTCTCTCATTATCACTCTCTCGCTCCAATAACTAAGATCGCAGCCTGAGCCCATGATAAGTTTCGCTTGAAAATTGAATACAATTGTGGAAAGGAGGTAATCAGTTTCAAAACAGCCAAATGACTCGTCTATAGTTTGTCGGAGGACAAATAATCTTCTTTAAGAGCTATTGGGTCTAAATCTTGAGATTGGCGGACTAGCGAGGATGGAGAGTGACTAGGGTAAATAGCTGTACCGGCACATGTGTCCTTGTGATGCGATGCCGCAGCTAATTACACATAAATGCACAAGGTCAGGCAAGAAGTAATCGGGGAGTTATCCAAGGTTAACACGCCAAGTATATCCCTATCTCCACGAATTAATTGGTCCCTATCCTTGCACTCGTACCGGCAGCCTGTTTAGGAGGGTGAGAGGGTGCAATCATTTATTTCCTTGGCATGAGAACCTCTATCAGGCGCTTTCTTTTAAGAAAGAAGCTGAACACCGCCACCAAAATGCAATCCGGGCTTTCATTGCTCCAAAGAAACGGAAATTCCATCAAATTTCTTTCATAAACCGTATCGCTATACTGTGCTATCGTCCCGCCTACCACCGATCCTCATCCGCTATGAGTACATCACCCATGGCGTGCGCAGGATTAAATCTGGGCCGTGACCCTCACAAATACGGTATATCCAATACCCGCACCGACCATAACCTGACCAATAATATTCGCGGCGACTCGAACACCAACGTCGGGAATGTGGTAAACAGCCATAACAACTATAACACCTTCAATGCGGGAGTAGACGAAGAGTCTCTGCTAATCCAAGCATGGCTATCACCACTCGAACCCGATATAAGGCATCGAGCTGTTAGTAAGGATCGCATGGATGGTGTCGAGGGTTGGGTTCTACGGCGAAATGAGTTCGAGTCATGGTGCGGAAGTCAAGATGGCTCAGGCAATCCTACCTTGCGTTGTTATGGAGGCCAAGGGGTTGGCAAGACCTTCATAAGGTACTATATTCTCTGCAATCCATGGGTAATGCTGATAAGGGGCGAAATTAGTTCGTTGGTGATAGACAGCCTTCGCGAGCAGACTCGTGGAGAGAATATTGTCGTTTTATTTCTCTATTGCGACTACCAGACCCAGAAGGACCAATCGGCGGCAAACATGATAGGGAGTCTACTCAGCCAGGTTGCCTTAGAAGCAGGAAGGATCCCAACCGAGATTCAACGCGCTTTTGAACTGCGAAACAGAGGTCGCCATGCTCTTAAATTGATGGACATGCTGGAATTATTGGTCAAAACAGTCAGTTCCATTGAACGGGTATACATTTGTTTCGATGCTGTGGACGAGTTACTCCCGAAAAATCGGTCGGAACTACTGCGCTCATTACAGCAGATTATTCGAGATGCACCGAATATCCGATTATTTCTTACTAGGAGGCCGTACATCCGCGGAGAACTTGACAAGTATCTCACAGAGGGGGCCTATATCATCCACATTTTGGCCGACCAAGGGGATATCGCTACATATATAAGTCAGAAGATGGAGGATGAGGAGGATAACGGAGGCGGTGCGGACTTGATGCCAGATGATCTGAAACATGATATTTTGAAAACAATGCTGGACAAGGCTTCGGAGATGTAAGTAGGTGAAGCTCCCTTTGAGGTCTTAAATCTGTTGTAAATCACCGGAGATCATACCGCACAGAAGTATCTTTCGTTTATACTCACTTCTATTGTGTTAGTAATTTGTACTAGTTTCCTTTGTCAGTATTATCAATAAAAAGAAGGAGGAACATGGATATATGGCTCGTATTTGGAATACGAGAATTCGGAAGTTTGACCGAACAT
>Ga0307509_10001457_pt1 | contig 40038 bp, 32 predicted proteins | sample 10_EM_MG_FD_202245 | JGI IMG/M metagenome (GOLD analysis project Ga0307509, IMG submission 202245) | Populus trichocarpa ectomycorrhiza microbial communities from riparian zone in the Pacific Northwest, United States - 10_EM | ecosystem: Host-associated > Plants > Roots > Unclassified | place...
TGCTGCGACAGCTTGTTACAGCATTAGAGGGAATTCCTGAAGCGGTAGTCAAATCTTTTCGGAACCAGAAGAAAGTTATTGGGGGTAGGGGGCTACAGGTGGCAGGAATTTTGAAGATGTTCCAAACCATCACATCCACAAAGCGAACATTTCTATGCGTTGACGCACTTGACGAATGTGTACCGGAGCATCAAATGGTAATCCTTGAATCACTAGGGCAGATTGTGCGGGAGTCGCTTGATACTCGCATATTTATGACCGGAAGATCGCATGTCCGAAGTGAGGTGGAAAGGAGGTTGGGTGGAGCGGTAGCCTTTCTGTTGGTAGAGCCTACGGGTGATGGTATCATTGGGTATCTAGGTGAGAAGCTGAGATGCGACACTGCCCCTGAGATGATGACCAGCACACTCGAGGCGAATATTTTGGAAGGCATTTCCCAAATCAGCTTGGAAACGTATGTAGAAACCATGCAAGGGCTATGTTACGCAAAGCTACTTCAGGATAATAGCTAACATATTCAAATCTAGATTCCTACTGGCCTCTCTTCACATCGAGGCAATCCTCAGAGAAACTACTATCACTCAGCGGGAGAAAAGGCTCAAGGCAGTGAAAGATGGGGCAGGGTTAGGGGAAGCATATAGCGAAACCCTTGAGCGGATAAAGGCACAGGGTGGGGGAAGGACAAAGCTTGCAATGGCCACTCTCATGTGGATCTGTCATGCGGAACGACCGTTACAAGTCGATGAATTGCGTCATGCACTGGCAGTGGAGATAGGATCGACCTTTTTCAATAGCGAAAATGCCCCTTCGATAGGTGTATTGCTAGGTTGCTGTCAAGGACTCATCACAGTCGATAAGGAATCTTCGACTGTCCGGTTAATCCACTTTACAGTCCAGGAGTATCTCTGTGCTCATCCAGACTTCTTTAGCCATCCCCATTCGGTAATTGCAAAAGCCTGCCTGGCCTTTCTGAATTCGCGACAGGTCAAGAACCTCCCATCCTACCCTCCCTCAGGCCACCAACTCATGCCATTCCTCAAATATTCTTCGAGATATTGGGGAACACATGCCAAGAGAGAGTTCTCTGTCCACGTAGGGGCCCTTGCACTGCAGCTCTTGAGTTTGTACGAAGACCACCCATCCTCCAGATCGATTTTGGAGCAAGTGCTGCCTGCCAGATATCTACCAGACGCTGGTTCCCCACACCACTTCTCTGGATTACATTGCGTGTCTTTCTTTGGAATCCATCAACTTGTGGCCGCATTGATCAATGCAAAAGGTTACGAGATTAATCAAGGCGATTGCGGCGGAAATACCCCACTCTCATGGGCGGCGAGGAATGGGCATGATGGGGCGGTCAAGCTCCTGCTGAAACGGGACGATGTCGACCCCTCGAAGCCAGATAGCGAAGATAGTACACCACTCGTGTGGGCCGCTCGTAACGGACATGAAGCGGTTGCCAAGCAGCTGCTAGAACGGGAAGATACCAATCCCAACTGGGCAGATAGCCAAGATAGTACACCACTCCTGTGGGCTGCTCATAACGGACATGAAAGGGTTGTCAAGATACTGCTTGGTCGGGAAGACGTCGACCCCAATAGGCCAGATGACCAAGGTGGTACACCACTCTTTTGGGCAGCTAATAACGGACATGAAGGCGTTGTGAAGCTACTACTTGGACGGAAAGGTGTCGAACCGGATATGCCAGACAAGGATGGCGTGACGCCACTCGGGTATGCTGCTGGAAAGGGGCATGAAAGTGTTGTCAAGCTACTACTTGGTCGGGAAGACGTCGAACCCAATAGGCCAGATGACCAAGGTGGTACGCCACTCTTTTGGGCAGCTAATTATGGACATGAAGGGGTTGTGAAGCTACTACTTGACTGCAAAGATGTTGACCCCAATCGCCCAGAGCATAATGGTCGAACACCACTCCGGTCTGCTGCTGTAGGGGGGCACGAAGGGGTTGTCAAACTACTACTTGGTCGAGAAGATGTCGACCCCAATCGACCAGATGATAATGATCGAACACCACTCGGGTGTGCTGCCCTCGGGGGACATGAAGGTGTTGTCAAGCTACTACTTGGCCGGAAAGGTGTCGAACCGGATAGGCCAGACAAGGATGGCGGAACGCCACTCGGGTATGCTGCTGGAAAGGGGCATGAAGGGGTTGTCAAGCTACTACTTGGTCGGGAAGATGTCGAACCCAATAGGCCAGATGACCAAGGTGGTACACCACTCTTTTGGGCAGCTAATAACGGACATGAAGGCGTTGTGAAGCTACTCCTTGACCACAAGGATGTTGACCCCAATCGCCCAGAGCATAATGGTCAAACACCACTCCGGTCTGCCGCTGTAGAGGGGCACGAAGGGGTTGTCAAGCTGCTACTTGGCCGGGAAGATGTCGACCCCAATCGACCAGATAATAATGATCGAACGCCACTCCGGTCTGCTGCTGTAGAGGGGCACGAAGGGGTTGTCAAGCTGCTACTTGACAGGGAAGATGTCGACCCCAATCGACCAGATGATAAGGATCGAACATCACTCGGGTGCGCTGCCGTCGAGGGACATGAAGGTGTTGTCAAACTACTACTAGAACGGAATGATGTCGACCCCAATCGCCCTGATAAGTATGATCAAACACCACTCGGGTGGGCTGCGAGCAAGGGATATGAAGGAGTGGTCGATCTATTACTAGGTCGAGAAGATGTCAACCCCAATTGCCCTGGAGAAAATGGTCGAACACCACTCGCTTGTGCGACCATGAATGGCCATAAACAAGTGGTCAAGCTTTTGCAAGCCCGCACACCTACCGAAAACGCGGCTACGCAGCCAGCCTACCAACTATGAAACAATGAACACCAAGTCAAACCCGGAGGATCCAATTGATCACGCCGATGGGATTCCTTCTCTTCTAGCTCTCTTCTTGCTCAGCCTTTGGGCCCCATCTCAGCGCTATTGCCCCCATTACCATCCTCATATTTTCCCATTGTCACATTGTGTCCTCTATCTTAGTCCCACAACGCGACATTGAAGTTCTTTCTGGGTCTCATTTGTGGGAATCCAGGCTTTATTTAAAGCTATACCCCTCTGAAACTTTCCAACATCTGGTAATGTTTATAAGTGAAGAGAGTTTTTTTATTTATTTTTTTATCGTCAAGTATTCTTTGATCAGGTACAAGAAACCGCATGCAGTTGTAAGTGAAGGCACACAAGTCCCTGTTCACTGTCTTGACCATGCAGCTGTCGGGGGGCTGTTTCATTTTTCATCTTGCGCTATTTATTACAATCATCACTCCCGCCGGAACAGGTTCCGTGTTAGAAAACATACCTCTTTTCTGCTTTTCCTTCTGCCCCCATATTTATTTCCTTCATATTTTCCCATACTGTCGATGGATAGATAGATCAACAGATAGATTGACTGCACATAGATTTTCCTTTCCTATACGAGAGGTTTTAGAATAGGCGTTCCCGACTGCTCGCCTGGGAAGAAACAAGATAAACCCTCCACCTTCTCTTAACCAGATCGCACTCAGGCGGGATTATTAAATTAATTTAAAGAATTGTAATTACACACTAGCCTCCCAGATACACTATTGCAAACATGCCGGAAATTTTACTCGTAATAAATGTCTACCACTTATATTTATTCGGTATAAGGGTGATCTGTGGTGATGGAGCATAAGGTAAGCGCTAAAGAATGAAAGAACGAAAGAACGAAAGTGCAATCGCAATAGGCTCTAGGAGGAAAGGTAGAAGATGGAAGAGCGGTGCTCTAGTTCGCTCTACTCACCCTAGCTAAGCACAGGTCAGGAGATATATCTCTCTGTCTAATCAACAGCAACCGAACACTCCCGAAACTCAACAAACTCCAAAGAAACATATGCTGCTAATAAAACCTAAATCTCCGACAATTTAGAACCATCCTGATATCCCAGGATCCTCCGTGATCTCTAAAGTCTCTGCCCCAACAATGCGCAAACTGCCGCATGCCTAGTGTCATAGTGTGTGAAAATGACCAGTCAAGGCTAGATCCCAAACTGCAGAAAACCACAAAGCCGAATGTCCTATGACCGTCTATCTCCTAGCCGTATATACCCGCATACCTGCATGCCCTCGTATCCGCTCAACTGCATAACCCCATGCCCTATTTCCTATCCAACATATAACTTGAAGGCGCTCTTGTAGGGGTAATTTCCAGGAAAATCGGAAGGCCCAAATATAGCAGTAATCCACTAGTTTCGGATCCAGCTTTTGCCAGTTGGCAGAGGTGGCTAAAATATATGAGAGGGGAGGTGTGCTGAAACGTCTGCACGCCTCTGCCTCTGGTAGCCATTCTTTCAGGGCAGCTATCTCGGAAGTTTCCACCGTGGGGCTGCCGTGCCATCTTGAGATGGTAGAGAGATCATGCAGATACTATACTCCGGTGTAAACTATCGGATTTCTGTTCCCGGATTTCTGATATAGGTCCATATCACAGGATTTTGGTGTTCGGTTTTCATTGTCGTAATGCCTTGTAGTCGTGGAAACTAGGGGCATTTGTGAATAAGTACAGTATATTTTACCAATTTAGAAGAAAACACGGTATCATACATCCAAGTATAAGTTATAACAAAGGAAGTTGAAATGGGGAGGAACAAGTGAATTTGTAAAATAGGGCCCTGATCGCACTTAGCTGAAGCCAAAACCCCAATGAAGCAGATATTGTGCCATGGTAAATTAGAACACTCGTAGAGGGAAATCACTTTATACACCTGAGTAACTTCGCTTTCTCAAACCATCCATCGGTAGCCTCCCCAATTTCAATCTGGGAATTGTGTTTTCAACAACAGGGGTACTCGTGCAGAAACAGCTGATCGGCCTTTCAGGCCAAGTTAAGGATTTCGAATCCTGCATCTTTAAGTTTATCGCTTTGCGAACTCTATTTACTATGGGTAAAATGAGGGTGAGCAAGCATACATTTCTAATGACGAAATCAACGAGCAGCCTTTGCCAAACCCACAAAACCATTAATTTTATCACAGCTGAAGATAACCGACATAAAGCTGCAAGGCACCAAGCATATCCTCAACCTTCTGAATATCCGTCCTTCATCTTCAACAGCTAAACCTTCCTTGACACATGATTTTATTTATTTTGCTGCCTCAATTATATCATTACCAAGCAAATTTCGGTGGTTGCTGGTACGGTAGATATTTTTGAGCTCTGGCATGACCCAAATTAGAAAATAGATCAAAAGCGAGTGCGAAAACATCTCGCATGAAACAAAATTATTTTTCTTGGGCGAGAGCTCTTGTCTTGTTAGTTACAAGGTGTTACAATAAATCACTAATGGTTTTCCGGAGGTCCCCTTTGATGGAGGTCTGGTTTCCGCGCAGGGAATATGCCGTCGGACAGGCACCGCAAGGGCACAGCAATGATCGGATCTGTCGTCACAAGAACGATCCGGGTCAGTCGCTGATAGGAAAACTGAGATGTGTTCGATATCCGATATATATGACAAGTGTGTTCGCAAAGGAGTGTGATGACCATGAGTTGTTCTCGTAAGGAGAAAGGAACGCAGCTCAGACTAGATACAGTTCGCGGTGGCCCGCACAGTGGGCTCCTACCACACAACACCAGTCACCGCCGCGCGGTCTGGTCAATAGCCCTGCTCACACCTACAAGTGTGCCCTAACCTAACATACCACGATGGGGTTACTCCATCACCCTTCTGTCGCCCCGTCGTCTTCCTGATTTTCCGTCGTCCCCGGCGGTCATCCCGGACATCTACCGTCTACGACCACCCCCCAGCGTCTGGCAGTTCCATCCATCCCGTCTCCTTGGCGTCATCCCCGCCCTCGCTGCGGGTCCCCGGGTGATTTGGACAACAGGGCGTGATCGTAATCACTGACAAGGTCCTGGAACATGTATCATAGACTAGGTAAGCTGCCAAGACTCGCGACAAGATATTAGCAGTGATCGGGACCACGGGTACTTATAACTAAGCACACCGAACTGCGTGTATCTGGTGAAAGTGCAGTATATCTAACTTAAAAGAAGCAAATTTTTGAAACAGGCTTATGATCGGACTGATCTGCCCTCCCAACCAAACATTCATTAGATATCAAAACGGGATTTATAAAACTCATAGCAGCAAATCATTCCGTCAACCCTTCCAACCAGAGTGTCTCCCATTTTAGATATAATGTAGGGAAAATACCACACGGATCGTACGACTTCGGGATCAGTGAGAAAGTTGGCTCATTCTTGTCCCATCCCTAACGATTCAAACCTTAAAAGCAGGACCATATATAAAACACATGAAATCTTCCAAGACCCTTCCACCGATCACCAACATATTATTCCGCCTCCTTCCGTGTCCGGCTCTCGGAGTGCACTCCCGCGATAACAAAAGGAAAGACACTTTGCAAAAACCCCCAACATCCATAGCTTCCGTGCTGCCCTTTTCACTGATCGGTGTTTCTTTACGCGAGTGCACTAATCCAAAAGCGCATCTCCGAAACCTTCTGCTATAATAATAGGGACAACGTGACTATGCCGAGTAGTATTCAACAGCTTCCTACATCCCCTCTCGATCTATCCCATCAACAACCTCCTCAACCCCCTCTCCTCAGCGCCTCCTGATCCCGGCAATACAGGTTTTAGCATAACAACCCGTAACACCCCGCGCCTCGCGCAGCCATCACCCAATTCACTCTACCATACGATTAGTTACTCGAACTGCACTCTTGATGAACAGCATCTTCTTAAGCAGCATCACCAGTGCGGAGAGGTCCCGTGAACCTAAAAAGCCCAAGTTCCGTAGTCCGCCCAGCCAGCCCTCCTCCCCTCCCTCTAAGAATGAGATCATTCGAGCACGTGCTTGTGAATCCACCCCCCCCCCCCCTATTTCCTTCATCCCGACCGCGATTGAGCAAGGCAATGTACGCAGGACCTACTTCCAAATGGTATTTATGGTTTCTGGCTGTCCGAGGATCTTACTGTAGTGGGTAGGGGGTTCGGCGGTGGGTGGGGGTTCCCCGGGAAGATCCAACGTCTCCTTCTCGGATAGTTTCGGGCGAAGCCGCCTATGCCCCCCCTCGGGTATATGAGGGACTCAGTTATCCAGGACCCCGCAGATCTCATCTGCTCGCCGGAGATAACTTAGGCATCTGCCAGGAGGGCGTCCTGAGTGCAGCTTAGGGTTGTGCGGGGGTGGAGACTCCCCACGCCGCCGCCCTGTGTAGGCGAGGCACTCCCAGCCAATTTTCGAATACAGCTAAGGACAGGGCAGGTAGGAGAGCAGAAGGGCGGATGCTTGGTGCCGGGAGCCGAGTGCGGGGGGTAGCGCTGGGGCGCGGGGTGACAGGTGGGGGAAGCGAGCGGGGGTGTCGCGGGGGTGGGTTCCGGTAGTGGGGGTCTTGCGTCGCGCAACGAGGAGGGGGCTGTTATAGTAGTAGTATATCTAGCCCGATACAAGGCCATTATATAGAGCGGAGCCAAGGGATGGGGGAAGAGGGGGGAGGGGTCGCTGAGATGAAACCGGGTGGGGAGTTCGTAGAGGGTAGAGTAGGCAGTGTTTGATCCGAAGGAGGGAGTGCCTTCACCTAGGGATGCACAGGGGTCTCCGGTGTTTGTGATGGAGTGGGTGGGCGGGGAGTTGGTGGGAGGCAGAGTAAACGCGCGGAGGTCTTAGGGGAGACTAGGTGGGAGATGTGGAGGTTAAAATTGCGCCATTGAGACCCCTGCGGGTGGTGTACTCGAGTATGTGAGAGGTTCGCGAGTTGCCAGAAATGGGGGGCCTCCCGAGCTCCCTGCGATAATAGAAAGAGTGAAGTCGCGCTATTCTTGTTGTTCATGTTGTAGGTAGTTAGGATGGCTATTGCGGCCGCCAGGGGATGAAAGGCGTTGGATACTTCTATAAATTTACCTAGATTACGCCAAAAGACTGAGCACATCAACTCTAAACAGATCGACGGTGACAACCAAATGCCAAGAGTTCAGGCAACAAAAGTAGAGTCGCATGCATACGACCTTGGGGTTGCTGGGGAAGTTCGCCCGTTCCATTCTCCATCAATCGCGCTCAACTAACGGTAAAGACAGGAGTAACTTTATATAACAAATCACAACGAATTCATCCTCTCATCCTTCCGGAGGCCACCACACGTATCAATTATCTTTCGCTTATGCCCCCCCTCTCCCACACCCCCATACTAACAAAAGAAAGGCAAAGACCTTTACCGTCTGTAGCCCCCGGGCATCCACCTTTCTCTCACTCGCTCCGGCTCTTCCGCTTTTCTTCTAGTAGATGTATCATTCGCGTTCCGCATGCCTAAGCGCATTCCCAAAAACTATCCGGACAATGAAATAATAGCCCACGCATGCCGAGCAGCATCTAATGATCCCTAACAATTAATATTCCCTGCCCCCCATAACCCCCTATCTCGAAGCTTGGGCGTTGGAAAGAATGCTCTAATATCTTGTTCTTCAATAATTCAATAACCTGCGTGTCACCCAGGTCAGCATCAAAAGGGGTTCTCGTGCCCCACTCGCAGCGAGCTTAAGTCCTGTGACAGCGATAATAATCCCCTACAAAACTCAAGCCTGGATTGGCGGTGCTACCTTTCTTGATATCAATAAATATTATTAAAGCCCATCCCAATACCACGATGACTCAAGTCAATACCGATGTCGAGGTGAAAGGTCTTATCACCAGATCCCACTCTACTAGAGAGATATAGGCACACAAATATACAGGCCTTAATATTAATAGTTTTTACAGTCTAATTGTGGTTGCGACCGTAACGGCCATTGTGCTTGAGTAGATACAAGTATCATGATGCTTGGATTTTGCGGGGGATGGGTGGTTGCGCCACTTGGCTCGCGACTTACTTATCGCCGTCTAGAGCCTCGAGACGCTGCTGACCGTTAAGCGGGGCTTGACGCTTGGAGTACTGTTACGGATAATTTCTAGCTTTACTTAGTTTACGGTTTTTTTTATAGCTAGTCTATGAATAACTTAGACAATAGCGGTTCATGATGTGACTTTGCTTGGGAAGGTGTCACGTTTTCTACAAAGGTGGCTGTTGCGTAGTCTTGGCGGACAGGGGGGCAGAGGCTCTATGGGGACGATCTTTCACTTCTCCCTCGCGCTTTCTTCTGAGGACGGCACCACAGCACAACGGAGGAACCGTTTGGATCGTCAACTGAGAAAGGAAAATTTGTGATAGCGGATAACAAGGGGAGGACCTCCAGTACCTAGATAGTCGGACAACCAGGATGGTTGGGCTTTCTCTTCGGTTGGATTTTTTCTCTTTGCGGTTCTCTGGTTTGGCTTTAGACAAGAGGTTTTGCGAATTAACTTAGAGATCTTGAATTGATGATGACTTGTTTGGTTTCTGTTTCTAGAAGGGGTTTTTTGATAGTGACAATTGTCCGTCTGTACTTCTTGCGTTTTGAAGAGTACTGTAGATACACTATCCCGGGGCTCTTCGTTTTCAGTAAGGATAAGTAGATGGTGTTTGCCTAAGATAGTGCGCCGCTGAGTAAAATGTTCAGAGGGGGGCCTTGATCCTCCCCGAGAAAAAAAGAGAAAGACCAAATTACGCGCGAAAATCGTTACCAAATCTGAATGAAGATCACGTGATAGACTCAGCACTCGACAACAGGGGTATGATACCCGTATTGTGGCTGTTGGTCATGTAATATCACTCACTTAATGCACAAAAAATAGTTCGATACTTGAGAACCTATTTTTGTTGGAAACTATGATTGTTTGTAAACTTGTTTTGCACGTGGCCGCGTCACCTTCTTCACTTTCCTTCGGTATACTTGTTCTACTTTCCTTCTAGATAGAACAACACAGAATACAACATCCATCTCCACTTCTGACAATTTTCGCCACCCCTAATCAAAGCGAGGCACTATCTCCACCGTAAAATCCGTGGAAACAACAAGTTTTATTAAGAAAAGCTTTATTTGAACGTAATATATTGTGATAAAAATAGCATATCCTATTGCTTGGCGGGCTTGGTCGGACTGGTCCTAGTCGAGTCGGTTTCAATAATCCCGACTGTCCAGTCGGTCTAATTTACACCATTAGACTTGACTTGACTTTTGACCAGACTTACTAGTCCGGTTCAGTCTTCCGCGGACCATTCGGAACCCTGCTTCCACACATTGGGGTAAATTCCAACAATACGTGTAGCAACCAGCACTAGTTTCAACAGAGAAGTGAGAATAGCAAACGGTCAAGATCATGGATTACCGCCCAGTACTACTAGGATGATAGGAAAGATATAAACAAGCTGTATAGGGAGGTGGCTTGGTTCCGCTTCCACCAAGCTTCCGTAACAAAGAACAAAGGCATTCAAAGAAAGTATAGGAACGAAAGGAATAATAATGGAAGTATAAAGATGTCCGGACTTGCACCCGGCTTCAGAACAAACTATAGAGAGTCAGAAGAAGCATTTGAGATGAGAAAGAAACCATATTCCAACAATACTTGCACCATTGGAATCGAGTGAGAAACTGTGAAGTGGGAGATTTTGAAGAACGATTTGGCTCGTTTTTGTTGGGGGTGGTTTTTGTTGCGGGGATAATGCGCACGTAACGGACCGGTCGAACTAGACTAGGGAAAAACTAAAAGGGTACTAGGGGGAATCAAAGACTTCATTCGCTCGTCTTCCTCCAAAACTAACTAACCAAACATAAGTCTATATAAGAATAATAAAACTCTCTCAATCATTCTATCGTCTGCCACACCTATCGGTCTCTCTTTCATGCACAATCCCCTTCTGCCTGCGTACCTCCGTACTCTGAACAAAGGAAAGACATAACCAGAAACTATCCCATCTATCCTCCCGTGTATCCTTCCGTCTAGAACAAATGAAACAACTATTCGCTTCCATCAACTCCAACAGTTTTGAGCAACAGGGTGTACCGAAGGCTTTCTGGGGTGTAGAGGAGCCCCATCGGTCCTGTTCTGTCTTGGTGAAGGAGTTAGATTCAAATGCTACTTGATAGTAACATTTAGTTATGGGTTCTCCCGGAAAAAGTAATGAATGTCGCCGAAAACTAGGCAAATACCCCCGTACCACCTATCGGAAAATGATGCCTGTTCACATGCCACAGTCTAGTTTCACCACCAATATTTTAGTACCAGACGGTTAAGTAAATGGGCCCTTAATCCGGCCGTGAGTAGGTTTCCACCATAAGAGTTTCACAATGCTCATCCGCTTAAGCACCAGCGTCGAGTATTGGCATGCTAGAGTAGCACATGGTTTTCGGGCAAGAATCTATGGCTTCGCAGGTAGATACTGGTACCAGTTTTGAACGGCACCACGAGTACCATTTTCCCAAATTTCTGCTGCCCTGGAACGGTTCAAGAGGGAGAAAAGGCACTGAACCAGGATGGTTCAACGTAAAGCTATAATACAGCTTGTATAGCAACCGGACAAGAGCCGCTGCCGGTAGCCCCAAGTACCTGCGAGAGCACACCAAAATCTATGAAATTCGGGGTATGGAAAATCTCTGTTTATACCCCATCTCTCAATTAATTAAGATAAGAAACATATCCATGGCTAGCCAGGGACACAGCAATAATTGGACTTCACATTTTTATCAAGTGCTTCTTTGCTCTCCGGCCGGTGCTAGTTAATTAGGGGAAATCATGGGTATGCAGGAGCTGAGTGCCAGAATTTTTATAGGCTCACGGAAGGGGATACATGATTTCAAAATCGCCAATTTTGGATTACCATGGCTCACTAAATATTACACTATTCGCTCCAATATTAAAGTAGGCTGTTCAGAATAGGTAGAATGATGATTCTACCGGGGATTGAGTTCTGGTATGATACTCTGAAAACCATTGTTTTTGGTGTAAGGGCCACCAATGATGACTTTTGTCGGGGTACTGTACAGAAATGTACCAGCAGAGAAAGTCGCCACACGAAGAGCGCCCCAACTAAAATTCTTTAAACACTCACCACCCTGGAGGGTGCGGGCTCACCCAATTAGTTGTCCCGGGAACATCCGAAGTCTGACCCAAACAAAAAACCCATCACACCAGCTTTTCCAAGCAGCTATGGGCCCGCCTTCACCCTAAGTGATGCATGGTGTATCTCCGGCTCTCGTGACGGGAGTGCCGTGATTTTTCATTGTGGAAGAGAGAAATACCCTCCAGCCACAGGCAAATCGTCTAAACTTACAAATCGCCTAAACTTATCTATTTATTCCGTTCGCTTGGTTCCCCCGCCGCCACCCAGGGAGCTGCGCGTGGTGTGCCGGATCACCAGTTGTCGCTTGCGTTATACACCGCTAATACAGGGTCGCCGGAATAGGGAGAGTGTAGGGATGCTATGATAAAGTCGGGGGATTTTATTTCATTTTGGATTTTTAGCATGGCTCGGGGCCGTGGGATCTGGTGGATTTAATGGGAGGGGCTGCGTTTACATAGGAAATGCGGGGTGGTGTGTACTGCTAGAGGGGGGGGGTAGCGAGTTGGGAAAATAGGCACTCGAGGGTCAGGGTTGGGAGTGCAATTGACGCAGAGGTTCAACTTAGACCGTTAGGACTGCTGGAGATGCCGCAGTTGGAGAGTTGAGAGCGGCGTCGATTGTGGAGGCCCTCTATCTCGCTATGGGAGGCCGTAGTACCGGCGTCGCTACCGGTGCTATAGTGGTTGGGATTGTTGTGTACGGCGGCCTATAGCGACCAAAACCGCCACTGCGCCCAAATCTTAAAACTTGAAAATCAAAAAAAGTAAAAGGTCCCTCAACCATCATAATTTCGCAAGAAATAAATGTCGGGTTGGAACAACCCATTGCCAATTAGGTAAAGCTCAGGAGAACTGCCGGGAGGTTTTCGGAGGAACAGTTGTCTTGTTGCTCAAAGGTCAGAGCTCACTACGCACAGACCGGAGAGCCTACTGCACATATAGAACATCGTCTCCGTGGAGTCGCGAACCTCGATGCTCGCTACAACTCGCATTCTCGTCTTCAAGCTCGCTACAGCTCGCGTTTTTTGTTACCCGCCCACCACCCCTAACACTCTCAGCCGTTGAGGATCGGTAAGCCCGGATGGGTGTAATCCTTTACCATTGTAGTTAAATAAAGATTATTGAACAACAAATTGCCATCCTGACTACTGACTTTGTCATAATGCCACCGCTCCCATCGTTTCGGGTCTGCGGCAACAAGGGAGTACTGCCAATCACTTTCAATAACTTTATTCAACTTATATGAGTAAGGTATGACATGACACCCGTCCTCTAGATCAGCCACAAACTACCATGATACCTAAGTGAACGATAGGGTAGCGATATTCTGTTCTTGTTATAACACAGGTGTAAATACTGGTAATCCATATTGAGTGAATATTTCCTACTTAATAGATACAAAATCGATCATGCTCGAGCACAGTCGACGATAATCGACTATACTCAATGATGCTCGAGCAGTGGCCATGATCGATCACTCGATCAGGACCTACCCATTTGATCGATTATTCTATCATGGGGTCCCCTCGATCATGATCGTGGCCATCACTAGCCAGAAACGAAAAGCACAAATCTAGAATACCCAACAACAGACGACAAAGTCCACAAATCCTTCTCATCCTACCTCTAGCATAGTTCCACAGGCAGAGGTAGGGGTGGTGGGTGGAGTAATAAAGAACAAGTGCTGTAGTGAGCTTGGGGATCTCACTGCCAGGAAAGTTGGTTGCTATAGGACTTGTTGGTGGAACACTATGTCCTCTGCGAAGCCATCCTGCTGCTGCACCTTTTTCCTACCGCCTCCGGGATATTACCTCCCCCCCTGAGTAATACCCCATGCGCTGTGCCCAATTGGCACTCGATTATCCCCACCCTTCACCCTCCCGATTGCATACATTCTTTTTCCTCTAAGTTCTTGTTTTACAAGGTTGGTTTCCTCTTTGTTTTTCAAGTTTTTGTTCGATTCCTAACCTTTCTACCATTCTGCCTTGCCATTGCCCCTCACCCCATATTATGAATGATGATAATTATAAATAAGCCCACGAAATTCTGATGGTTGAGGAAGTTTTTTGCATTTTTCGATTTTAAAGTTTTAAGATTTGGGTGTTGTGGCGGTTTTGGTCGCTATAGGCCGCCGTAGTTGTGGCTATTGCTGTGCTCGGCCGCGTTAGCTAACCCTCCTAAGTCATGAGCTTCGTAATGTTGCGCCTCTTTAGCCTCAACTTTCGTTCCATAGCTACCACTGCCTGTGCCGAAATGCATTCCCTACAGGGCCATGTCGCTAAATATTGGAGCTCAAGAGGAAACAGTGAAAATGCTTCTCGGCCTCTAATGATTCCGTGTGCGCATCACTAAAGTCTGTAGTCTATTCAAAAGCGTGCTGGTGTTTCAAGTTTCCCTAATAACTTTATACCTAAACGAGTTTCTTGGCACCAGCCTGCCCGCTCGAGTAGCATGTTGGCATGCCGGAGCAACAAATGATGTTTAGATAATAATCTATGGCTTCGCGGATAGATACTGAAAACAGCTTTGGATGGTACAAGCGGAGGGTTATCGGTTTCCGAAATTTCTACTCCCTTGGTATGTTGGAACAGAAAAAGAGAGCATGAGAAGGCATGATTGAAGATGAGTCTAAAGAAAATGTGAATCCCATTAGAGATTCTGAAGGGATCACCTGTCGGACGTGTGTAACGAGTTCCGGGCCCTGTGATTGGAAACAGTGTTGTCAACTATGGTAGGCGAAAGACTTTATCTACCCCGCTTTTCCCGAATTTCAAGTGACTGCGCTCGACAAACTCCAAGTTAATCAACACCTTCCTCTCAACGGCCACGGCGGTGAAAATCGAAAATGTCACAAGCATTCAGGAAAAGCGATCGCTCCCCCAACGATGTCGATAACTCTTTCAACACCATAGACTGTTTCAACAATAACCAGAACTTTTTGAGCAATAACGATAATTGTTTCAACACAAACACAAACACATACAACACAAGTACCATTAGCTACACCACCGTCGATGATAGATCGGAAATACTGGCATGGCTATCTCCATTAGAGCCACGGCTGCGCCATCGAGACATTGCATCCCGGCGGATCGATGGTATAGGAGCATGGCTACTGGAAACTGAAGAATTCAAACGCTGGCACGGGGGCACTAGGGATGGATCTTATCATCCGACCTTATTTTGCGATGGAAATCCCGGAGTGGGAAAGAGCTATATTATGTAAGAGAGCATGTATCGTTACGGAATCAAAAATACGATGGCTAATAGGTTGCGACGACAGTTCACTGGTTATAGACAAGTTGTGCGACGAGGTTGTCGAGGGAGATCCTACCGTTGTGTGCTTTTATTTCGACTTTGCCGCCCGGAATGAACAGTCCCCTCTAAATATGCTTGGCTCCCTGCTGAGACAGGTTGTTAGTAGGCAGGTGGATATTCCGGAAGCGATAGTCCAGGATTTTCGGAAGGAGAAATCGTCGATCGGGGGTAGGGGACTCCAAGTTGCGGGAATTTTGAAGATGTTCCAGACAATGGTAGCGACGAGGCGCACATTCATATGTGTTGATGCACTAGATGAATGTGTGCCAGAGCATCGAATGGTGGTTCTGGAATCATTAGGGAAGATTCTACAAGGGTCTCCGAATACTAGCATATTTATGACCGGAAGACGGCCAGTGCGGAGTGAGGTGGAGAGGGAGCTGGCCGGAGCGGCAACCTTTGTGTTAATACGGGCTACGGAAGATGGGGTCGTTAGATTTCTGCGCGAGAAAATTAGGAAGGACAGGATCCCAAGTATGATGAGGGGCACATTGGAGGGGGATATTTTGAAGAGTATTCCCGCAATAAGTTCCGAAACGTATGCAGGCGAGGTCAAGGGCAAAGCTACCCCAAATTGATGGCTGACATATTTGGGCCTAGATTCCTACTGGCATCTCTCCACATCGAGCTAATCCTGAGAGGCACAACTGTTGCTCGGCGGAAGAAAGCTCTCAAGGCGATAAAAGATGGGGTAGGGTTAGGGGATGCATACGATGCGACGCTGGAGCGTATAAAGGCTCAGGACGAGGAAAAGGCGACGCTTGCGATTTCCGCTCTCACATGGGTCTGCCATTCGGAGCGGCCGTTATTGGTTGATGAGCTATGCCATGCACTGGCAGTGGAAATAGGGGAAAAGGATTTTGATCCGGAAAATGTTCCTTCGATGGGCGCATTGCTAGAATATTGCCAAGGACTAATCACAGTCGACGCGGAGGCTTCGAGCGTGCGGCTAATCCACTATACCGTTCAAGAGTACCTTTGCAGTCAGCCAAGTCTCTTCAGTAAACCCCACTCGGTTCTAGCAGAAACCTGCTTAACCTATCTGAACTCGCAACAGGTCAAAAGCCTCACATATCATTCTCTTATAGACGCTCATTCTCTTATAGACGATGAAAGCATGCCATTCCTCAAATATTCATCGAGATTTTGGGGAAAACATGCGAATAGGGATCTCTCAGGCAATGCGAAGGCCCTTGCCCTAGAGCTCTTGAATCAGTACGAAGGCCATATATCCGCTGTAGCCCTTCTGAGGCAGGTAAAAGGCCCCAGGAATAGAGGACTCTCCCCTTCTTGTACGCTTTTTCCCGGACTACACTGCGCATCATTCTTCGGGATTGTGGAACTTGTGACTGTATTGATAAATTCAGGAGATTACGATCTCAACCAACAAGATTGTACAGGTAGTACACCCCTGGTCTGGGCAGCATTCAATGGACACGAAGGAGCGGTCAAGGTGCTACTAGGGCAGAAGAACGTAGACTCCAATCGCCCAAATATGAGTGGCAATGGGCCACTAGGGTACGCTGCTGGCTTCGGACACGATGGAGTAGTGAAGATACTGCTGGGGGAGCATGAAATCGACCCCAATTCCCAAGATATCTATGACATAACGCCACTCGGATGGGCTGCTGCCAAGGGACATGAAGGAGTGGTCGGATTATTACTTGAGCGGGAAAATGTTGACCCGAATTGCCAAGATATGAATGACCTAACGCCACTCGGATGTGCTGCTGGTGGGGGACACGAGGGAGTGGTCAAGTTATTACTCGAGCGGGAAAATGTCGACCCCAATCGTCTAGATAAGAATGGAATAACGCCAGTCGGATGGGCTGCTGTCAAGGGACACGAAGGAGTGGTCAAGTTATTGCTGGAACGGGAAAATGTCGACCCCAATCGCCAAGATAAGTATCATCGAACGCCACTCGAATGTGCTGCTCTCATGGGACACGAAGGTGTCAAGTTATTGCTGGAGCGGGGAAATGTCGACCCCAATTGCCAAGATGTGAACGACCGAACACCACTCGGATGTGCTGCAGTTGAATGACACGAAGGAGTTGTTAAGTCATTGCTGGAGCGGGAAAATGTCGACCCCGGTTGCCAAGATGTGAACGATCGAACACCACTCGGATGTGCTGCTACCACGGGACACGAGGGGATGGTCAATTTTCCTCCAGAACAGGGAGATGTCGACCCCAATCGTGCAGATAAATACGGCGGTACACCACCCTAGTGATGGCCACGATCATGATCGAGCAGATCACGGAGGGTATGCTCGATTATCGTCAACTATGCTCGAGCATGGTCGATTTTGTATCTATTAAGTAGGAAATATTCACTCAATATGGATGACCAGTATTTACACCCGTGTTATAACAAGAACAGAAGACCCCTACCCTATCGTTCACTTAGGTATCATGGTAGTTTGTGGCTGATCTAGAGTGATTGGTATATAAGTTCATCGCATCACCAATTAATGTTGTGTTGGAAAGGTGATTACGTATTGGCCACAAAACTTACCGCACCCGTTCTATTCTGCCTTTACCAAGGTTAGCCAGAAATGTTTGCTTCTCTCTTCCGTCGCCATAGTTTTCTCTCTTTCCTATCTTTCTTTTGCTGTTCTTTACACTTAATTGCAATACGAATCTCTTCTTGTGTTCGCGATATTTCCAACAGGTTATAAGAGTGATTGGTCATGATTCTAGATGCTCGAGTATACTCGATGATAGTCGAGCATGATCGAGCAGTACCCACGATCGAGGGACCCCTATGATCGAGGCTGATCGAGCAGACTATAATCGAGCAAAACTCGATCATGATCTGATCGTGGCCATCACTACACCACCCTCTTATCCTGCTAGGGAGGGACATGGACGATTCGTGCAGCTATTGCGAGCCCTGAAATCCGTTGTAGCACCAGATGCGCAGCTGTCCACCAGCCGTGACGTAACTAAGGTGAGGCAGAAGCATGGCGGAAATCGTGAGATGCTGCTCGGCATGCTCGCGCCATCGTTTTGTCCTTTGGATAATTTTCCTAGGTGCGCTTAGTCTTCGGGAATGCGCTTGATACATCCACGAAAGGAAAGCGGAGGAGCCGTAAGGGTGCATGGGGGGTAGGACGCCCGGAGGCTATGAGCAGTGGGAGTCTTTGTCTTTCTTTTGTTAGCACCGGAGTACGCAAGAGGGAAGGGAAGGGAGATATACGCAGATGAGAATGGATATGCGCAGTCATCTATGGAAGTATGGGAGAACTTCGTTGTGATCTATATATGCCCCTATTCCTACCGTTAGTTAGAATACAGGGGAGAAAGCGACACACAGAGAGCAGAGAGGGGATGAGAGAGCTTCCCCACTGACCGACCCCAAAGCCGTACGCTAGAGATCGGATTTTCGTTTTGTAAACTCCTGGCCTTGCTGCCGTCATCAATCCGTTTAATCCGTCTAAAAAAGCACAGGGTACAGTGCTCTATCGGCCTCACGCCAATCCCATGGGATTCCCCCTTTCCAGCATCTGCCTTCCTTAGCCTCCGGGAGGTCTTATATAGGCCATCAGTTGTCTGGTGTTTGTGTGACGAGTTTCGGGTCCAGTGATTGGAAAGAATTGTGTGAATTTTTTCTGTTTGCGGTTTTCATCTGTGATAGTTGGTGACATGTAGTTTCTACAGCTCCATTGAGTAGATACACGGTTGCCCAGTTTCCTGTTTTCAGTACGGACACTTGATGGTGTTTGCCTATTAGCGCGCCGTCTAGGGTCTAGTGGGATTTCCGAGTTCGCCTAGCATCGAGGCAACCTTATTTGATCGCCTGGTGACAAGAATTTAGAAAGGCCGAAAATTATGCAAATACCCCAGTACCACCCATCAGAAAATGATGCCCGTTGACAAGCCACTGTCTATTGTGCCTTAGCAAAAGTAACCGAACACTTGACGCTGCAACCTTCCACCATACAGTATCGCACCCCAGCCCCCTCACTCCTGAACACACCATACCTTCACCACAAAAAATCTCAACCAAGCAGATAGATAATACACAAGGTATTAATTGGAATGAATTTATTTTATTTTTAAATATTTTCCGTCATGATTTAAGACATCATTTGTTGAGCTGAGTGTTGAAAAAGAAGTGTGAGCAGTTGCACCGCAATGTTCGGTGACTTTTTCCTCAGAGACAATAGTTTTATTACCATGATTTTAGTATGATCCTAGACGGTTAGGTAAACAGGTCATTAGTCCCGCCGCGAGTACTCGAGTAGGTTTCCACAATACCGGTAAGAATTTCCCAGCGCCCATCGGCTTAAGCAACAGCCTCGAGATTGGCATGCTAGAGTAACACATAATTTTATATGTTAACAACCTAACTTTATGGCTTCGCGGGTAGATACTGAAGGCAGTTTTGAACGATATCATACCACGAGTACCGGTAGCAGTCTCCCAAATTTCTGCTGTTTTGGAACGGTTCAAAAGAAAGAAAATTGAATGAACCAGCATGGTTCGACGTAGGGCTACGGCTTGTATGGGCACAGCAGGTTGTCATGCGAAGAGCACCCCTCCACACTAAAATCCTCTTGATACTCACCACCCCGGAGACCTAGGGGCTCACGCAATAAGTTATCCAGGAAACATCCCCAGTCTATCGCAAACAAAAAAACTTATGATAATTTATCATATCAGCTTTTCCGAACAGCCATGGGTCGCCTTCAGCCTAAGAGATGCCTGGAGTATGCTCTAGCGCACTCCCGGCTCTCGGAATGTTCTTTTTTTTTGTCAAATCCCTGAATTTATTGATAACTATGGAAAAATCCCCGCAAGCACCTGAAATGTATGGCTTAGGAAACCCATGGCTCTCGCGGCGGGAGTGCGGTGTGATTATACTGTACATAGCGGAAGAGATTAACACCCTCCAACCTCTGGTAAAACGCCTAAACTTATGTATTTATTCCACCCACTTGGTCCCCTCGCCGCCCTCAAGGGCGCTGCATGTGGTGTGCGGGGTCATCAGTTGTTACTTGCGTCATACCGCTAATCCTTGGTCGCCGGAATAGGGATACTGTGGGGATGCCGTGACAAAACCGGGGGCCCTTATTTGATTTTTGATTTTTGATATGGTTCGAGGGCGTTGGTGGAGATTTGGATCTGGTGGAGGATTTAACTGCAGGTAGAGGCTGCGTTTACCTAGGAATGCAGGAGTGGAGTGTACTGCTAGAGGAGGGGGATAGCGGGTTGGGAAAATAGTCGCTTGAGGGTGTGGGTGGGGGACGCAATTGACGCGGAGGTTGGGCTTGGACTGTTGGGACTGCGAGGGGCGCTGCGATCGGAGAGTCGAGAGCGGCGCCGATTGCGAGGCTCTCGAACCCTCCATGGGGGAACGCAGTGCTAGTGAGGTTATCGATGCTATGAATTGTAGTGGCTATTGCTGTGCTTGGCAGGGTGAGCAACTCCTCAACAGTCATGAGCTTCCCAAAGTTACACCCCTGTCGCCTCAACTTTCGTTCCATCGCTACCACTGCCTGTGCCGAGATGCATTCCGTACAATGTCCCCATCGCTAAACATTGGTGCTCAAGAGGAAACCTTGAAAATGCTCTAATGATTCCGTGTCATCATTAAAGTCGGTATCCAAAACCGTGCTGGTATTTCAAGTCTCCCTATCATGTCTATACCTGACGAGTTTCTTAGCGCCAGCCCGCCCGCTAGAGTAGCAAGTCCGAGTGTTGGCATGCTAAAGCAACACACGATGTGTTGGTAATAATGTATGGCTTCGCGGATAGATACTGAAAATACATTTTGAACGGTACAAGCGGAAGGTTATCGGTTTCCGAAATTTCTGCTTCATTGGTAAATATGTTTGAATAGAAAAAGAGGGTATGAGCAGGGATGGTTGAAGATAAGGCTATGTAAAATGTGAACCTAACCAGAGCTCCTGAAGCAATCAGCCGTCAGCCGTGTGCAATGGGTTTTGTGTCTCGTGATTGGAAAAAATGTTGTCAACCATGATATCAAGACTTTATCTACCCCGCTTTGCCCCAATTTCAAGTAATTGCACTCGACAAACTGCAAGTTAATCAGCGCCTTCCCTCTCAACGTTCACGACGAAAATAGAAAAATGTCGCAATCATTCAGGAAAAACGATAGCTGGCCCAATACTCCGGATAACCTTTTCAACACCAAAGGACCAAATGGCCAGACATCATAGGGAATACCAGTGATCATATCCCTTATAGGAAGAAACCTCCCTCTTGCCTTCAACCCATAGTGCATCATCATTCCCAAGCCTATGCCTGTCTCCGAATCTGAAAGGTATATAAATCCCCGACATGTTCACTATGCCGGTCAAATAATTGCGAACTAGCCAAAGCAGTCAAATCACTTAAAGGAATGAAACCCAATTCAAAAGACTTATGTAGGAATATAACATATAGGACAAAAATCTTTGTAAAAACAACGGGAGACAACTCATCCAACAACACGCACTATTCCAGCCGAGTGAGAGACTGTGAAGAGGAAGGTTTGGGTCGGGATAGTTGAAAGAAGTGTTGAGGTCATTGTTTTGGGTATTTCCGTGCAATGGGGCATATAGAAGCCAGTAATAAAGGTCGTTTAGTAACTACTATAAACAGAGGCTAAATCATAGAAAAAGTTACTGGTTTTCGCTATTATATTTCCAGACATCTTAAACTCAGCTTTAGAAATCTTTTAAAAAGGTTTAGCATGTCTGAAGTATATAACATATATTTATTTCAGTTTTTTGCCTGGAGCCTGTTTGTTTTCCCTTTGTTAGCCCTAGAGTCACGAGGGGGGAGGGGCGATTTACATGGAGTAGCACGGTGGCTCATCGGTGGATAGGAGGTTGTTGTGGTTGATATATACTCTTGTCATAGTCGTTGATTTGTTGAGAAAGTGTTGTCATCGAATGAAGTGAACTTCCCCGCTCTAAGCGTGCGATCGTTTTGTGTGAACACTTGGTGTTTCGCCGTCGCCGTCCATCCATGCCTAAAAGAATTGAAGGAAGAATCCCATGCTCTTTCTGGCTGCTATTATAGCAAATTGATTTCTTTTTCCATGCTATTTACAGCGATGGTGGTTGGGCTATGATGGCTGGAAAACCAGAAATCCCGATGTGTTTTGGCCTCTGTTTAGTTACTAAAAAACCCCAATTACCGGTGCTGGATAGGTTACTAGGCGTGGCAAGGGTCCCCCATTCGTCACTTTCGAAAAAATACGGTATTCAGTAGCTTTCGAGTGACCGACCATGATTGTCTCCTTCGTGAGTGCCTAGCCAGAAAGACCCATCTACGTCTTTAGCTTGGCACCCCAACCGTTCGGCACCTTCTGCGGCAGTAGTACCCATATGTGCACGTTCTGAACATATACCTGAACCACCGCCTACATGTGTGCGTCCAATCTCATAATCAGTATCAAAATTCCATAATGCCATTTATCCTAAACAAAATATGGGAGCGACCATCCTTCCAGGCATCCATGCAACTTGGGAATGCTAAATAAAATCCCGATGCAAGTTAATTTAGCTTACTTATCCCACATTCGCATAAATTCCCTTTCGGTTCGCAATCTTCTCTGTTGCTGTGGTTACGAGTGACACCTCGTGACCGCTTGCGTCACCCCGTCTTCTCTCAATATCTACACCCTCTTCTTTTTCCTCCTCTCCTCTCTTCTTTCTTTTCTCTATTAATCTTCTTCCCTTTGTTCAACTAGCATTACAACCTGCTCTCTTACTCTGGAGACTGCTCCCCTTTTGAACTCCTGATACCGCTCGCTTCCACTCATATACTCCCGGTACCTCTCAACCGTCACGAACATAATTGTAAAATTGTAAAATCCGCTAAACATAGGGTTAATCTGACAAGCCAACACAAATGCAATAACTAGTCAAGGAAATTCACCACAGTGGAATGACGGAGATATCCTCTACCAGAATGGTGCTAGTCCCTCTCAGGGACTTTTGTCTCTGAATCCGATATTAGGGACCTAACCGTGGGAGCCAATTTTAAGAGCTTTTATGGTATATTGGGAAATTACAACTGGGAGAATGTATGAGAAACCCACTACTGATTCCCGAATACCAGGCGCCGCAACATGAAATTATCTAAAGTAAAAATAAAATAAACACTACCAGTGGCACCCCCTCTCGCCTTCCGCCTCAAGCATAAATTTATAGATCATTGCAAAACAAGGGGAAGAACTATTAGCAGTACAAAATCACCTTGAGAAGGAGTGCTTGGGAAACCACAATAGTGGAAGGGTCAGTGTGGAATGACGAACAATTTATATCAATTTTGAGCATTAGTCTCGTGATGGAGTATTGAACGCCATCCACATTATGGAAACTCATATTAATGTCGTCACCCAATTTGGGTAATGACCAGGAAAACAGATATTAACATACCACGGTATTAACTCATTCAATTGAAGCTCACCCTAGGATTTTGGAGTTGCCCCTGGTGGTAAGTTCTGGTTCCTTTTACCTTTTCCTTTGTCTTAAGCGCGGGTTGAGGGGGTCAGTTTCCGCTGTGCGCTAGCCCCCTTGTCCAAGAGAGGGAATTTCGGACGTCTTAGCGTGAAGTCCAATTGTGCGAGTTAATACGGTACTATTGCATATATGTTAATGAGTATCAAAAGATATGTTGCATGGTAGGAAATATATGGTGTGATTCAGATATGGAGAGGAATCTTGAAATACCTATAGGCATCTTTAGATATCTACCGGAATCTTCCAATATCAGCTATCCACAGACGAAATATTGACTAATCTGGCAAAAGCTGGGCAGAGCTAGTTTCAAACACTTAATTGATAATAACATTGCATTCTCCCAGAAAAGGCTATAAATCCAAATGCGGGGATGGAGCTTGGAGTTTGCAGGGGGTGCCTGGAACTGGGACGGAGACTCTGTATTTCAGAAGAAAAAACTAGTTGTGTAGCTGGTCGCTCCATCAAGTGGAGTCTTGACAAATTGGGAGTCGATGTGCTGACTTATGGTGAGAAGATTTATTCCAGATCGATGCATTGGACTACTGCAAGACCCATAGAAATTAATACCCCGAGACTACAAAAACACACTTGGGGTCTTAGCAGGGGTGGCTTGCATAATATATTATCATCATGCGCACAACCCTCCACTGCATTTCTGATTCAAGTTGTATCGTTTTTCACTTCCACAAGCTCGGAATATTATTCAAATAATGGTAACGACATTTCCTCCGAAGAACGCCATAATGCTTGAAATATCAATGTTCCAAGTCCTCCAATCTGTCCCTTTTCAACTCCGTGAGCGGCCGATAGTAAACCTATAAAGGACAAGACCACCATCCCCGTAGAAGGAGAATCCCAGTTCCATCATCCCAGATGCGTACACCTGCTTTTAAGTCAATCCCAAGATTTCAAGTCCCTCACTCTCCATCATCTCGCGAATCACGTTTCTCATGGATAACCTGTGGGGCAAGCAGACAGATTTTTGAGCAAGATATCATCACCGAGACAATATCGGAGTTGGCCAATAGGTAGTTTTGACTCAAATTTATGCTGTGATTTAAATCAGAAATTAGTTCACGGTGGGGGGCAAACGCCTCAAATCCCAGGAAGCCTCCTGGGAATTGCTCTTGTTTTGCTAGCTACAGATAATCACAATACATCACTGGTAGTCTGACCCAGGCACCTCATCGCCCCATCTTTTGCTCCCTTATCCCTAACAGTCATCCCCAATACCTACTGTCATGGCAAAGGCCGGCAGTCCCCCAGGCGATTTTTCCTACATATGGCAGTGTCTTGCGGTCCTGTCCTATCTCTTTGGCCTTATCCCCGCCCCACTGTAGGACCCCCAGACAATTCGGAACAAAGGGCATAACCGTATTTACTAACATTATTCTAGAACGAGTAAAATACGCTAGGTAAAATGTCTAAATCCCCGGCACGCCATACTAGTGGCGATCGAGGCCATGAGTATATGTGGTCAAGCACACTGCATTGTATGTATCTAGTGAAAATGAGGTATATCAAACTTGGGAGAAGCCAATTTTTGAAACGGGCTCGCGATCGCACTATGCTTCCCTACCAGCCAAAAACTGATTACGGATGGAGGAGAGGTTGGCAAAACTCATGGCGGCAAATCATTTCGCTAACCCTCCCAATTAGAGTGCTTCCTCTTTTAGACACAATACGAAAAAGAAAATTCCCCTCCGATCCCACGACCCGGGATCAGTGAGGAAATTCGCTCATTCTTGTCTCATCACTATTTAAACGGTAAAGACAGGAGTGTATATAAAACATAGTGAAATATCCCAAGGCCCTTCCATCGATCACCAGACATATTGGTCTGCCTCATCTGTGCCCCCCTTCCTGAGAGCGCTCCACGATAGCAAAGGAAAGACGCACTTCGCAATGTTCCCATTATCCATAGCTTCTGTGCAGTCCTTTAGGCTCCCCGGTACCCCTTCCTGTAAATGCATTAATCCAAAAGCGCATCTCCGAAACCTTTTACTATGATAATGAAAACAGGGTGAGTATGCCAAGCAGCATTCAACAGCTTCCAACATTGCTTCTCAATATATCCCATCAATAATCTTCTCAACCCCCTCTCCCTATGACACCTGTAACACTCCGCATCTCGCCCAGCCACCCAATCTACTCTAGCATACTAGTAGCTGCTCCAGCAGCACTCTTGAGGCACCCAATCTCCCCGGGAATCATCGCCAGTACGAGGAAATCCCCGAGCCTAAAAAGAGCAACTTTCACCGTCTGTCCGTCCAGCCCTCCCCCCTACCTCTGGGGGTGAGATCATTCCAGCACGAGCTTGTGAATCCACCCCTTCCTCATTTCCTTCATCCCTCGTTGTGATTGAGTGGGGCAATGGTTTGCAGAGTGTACTTCCAAACGACATTTATGGCCTCCGGGTGTCCGAGGGTCTTACCATAAGTGTGGGCGAGGTTGGCCAGGATGACGAAGCTCCTCCTCGGGCAGCTCCAGGCAAGGCCGTGTACGCCTTTCTCCCCGAAGGTATGGAGACCTCAGCCACCCAAGAACCCGCAGACCTCCTATGCTCACCGGAGGCCACATTAGCATCCGCCGGGGCGATGTCCTAAGTACAACTCAGAGCTATGGGGAGATGGCGGTTCCCCACGCTACCGCCCTGCACAGGCGGGACCTTCCCAGGCAGTTTTTGAGCACAGATGGGGACGGGGCCGGGAGTGGAGGGGCGGACTTCCCGTGCAGGGAGCCGAGCGTAGGGCGCTGCTAGAGGCCGCAATAGCACGTCGGGGAAGCGACCGGGGGTGTCGTGAGGATGACTTCTCGTAGTGGGGGTCTTGCGCTGGATAACGAGAAGGGAACTGCAGCTGCGGTAGTATGCCTAGCCCGATACAACGTCATTATATAGAGCGGAGCCAGGGGAGGAGGCGCGGGAAGGGGTTGCCGAGAAGAAGCCGGTGATGGTGAGTCCGCAGAGGGAAAAGCAAAGAGTATTTGAACCGAAGCAGAGAGTGCCTTGATCTAGTGATGCGCAGGGGGTGTCTAGTGTTCGTAATAGAGCGGGTGAGCGGGGAGTTGGTGGAGTGGGAGACAAGAGGCACGAAGGTCTTGGGGACTAGATTGAGGCTGTGGAGGTTAAAATTGCGCCATTGAGGCCCCTGCAGGTGGTGCGGGTGAGAGGGGGACTAAAAATGAGGGGTCCCCGAACCCCTAGTGATAGAAGGAAGAGGGAAGTCGCGCTGTTCTTGGTCCATGTTACAGTATGCAGTTGGGATGGCTCGCCGGGGTGCTATTGGTGCTGTGAAAGGCCTTGGATATTTCTTCTCAATTCACGTGGTTACACCCGGTGCACATCACATCAATTTGAAGCAGATCGACGGCAAACCCCGAACGCCAAGGGTTCGCGCAAGAAAATGCAATCGCCAGCCCACGACTTTGGGGCCAAGTTAATGGGAAAGTTCACTCATTTGCTATCGCGCTCAACTAACGGTAAAGACAGGAGTACCGGTATACATAAATCACAACGAAGCCGTCTTCCTATTTTCTCACGGATCACCACACATACCAACTCTCTTCCGCGTATGTCCCCCTTTCCTTCTTGCATACTCCCATGCTAACAAAAGAAAAACAAAGTACCCGACTGTTCGTAGCCCCCGAGCATCCAACTCTCCCACTCTCCCTTCCAACTCTTCTCCTTCTCTTCCGGCGGTGTATCAAGCGCATTCCTGGAAACTATCCGAACAATGAAACAATAGAGTGAGTACCCCGAACAGCATCTACCGGCAGCCGCTTCCAACAATCAAGATTCGCTCCCCCCCCCGCCATACGCCTGTCCCTTAGCTTACGCGTCGAAAAGAGTGCTCTACCCGAGTAAAATGTTTCCCGGTCCCCAATAGTTCGATAACCCGCGTATCACTCAAGTCAGTATCAAAGAGTTCGTCCATCCTTATTCGCAGTAACCTTAAGTCCGGAGATGGCGGGCGCAACAAGCCCCCAACACGTGATCCTGGATTCGCAAGTGCTCGCTTAACCTACTAGTTAGTAACCTCACAGATCCGGTACCAGGACAAACCTTTTCGTCGGACATGTTTTTTCACCAAATTTAACGAAAAATGTACATTCTTTTTCAAACTAACGTTCCCAACGCTGTTATCGTGAAAACACCTCAAATATTTCCATCAGTTAGAGAATGACAACCCATTCAACCCCCCAGAAGTAGAAGTGCAAGGGGTCAAAGCTGCTCTCAGTGTTATAGTTGTGTCGACCTGTGTGAAAGTGACCTCGATTTTTGTATGGGGCCCCATACAAAAATGTACATGGCGACCAATACTTAGATGACCATTTCTCCACTTCTTTGTGATATTTAAGAATTCTGTAGCATATCTCATGTTGTCTACAGGTTTACTAATACATTGCCAAATATTCTAGGATTCTCATAGATATGATACTAAGACAGAAGGTGGCGAAAGTGGATACGCCCGGCGTAAAAAGGGCATCAGACGAAAGATTTCATCCCAACAATACTTGTACAAGTACTTGTACTGGATATTGAAAACATCGTAATACTTGCATTGTTACCGGACAAAATTAGCCGCGCATCAAGCAACTGGAAAAACTTGGGCAATGACAACGGCACTCCCCCACCAACCCCAGTATCATGAAAGCCAGAAAAATATTGAGATTAAAAATGGAAATATATAGTAGAATACACAGTAGAAAGCCGATCGAGAGAAAAAAATTTAAGTGGTGCTGGGGGTGGGCGGTGATATGGAGGACTGCGTTGTCGTCGATCGTTGGTGAGCGGTTAATTTAGTCCACAGACCGTGCGGTCCATGCCACAACGACTCAAGTCGATGCCAAGTCGAAATAAGGTCCTACTGATACTCGAGTAGAGAGCGGTAATCACACGAATGCATGAGCCTTAATATGAATAGCTATTATAGTTGTAGTTGTGATTGTAACCGCCATTATAGTTATTATGACTGTTGAATTTTGCGGGGATGGTCATTGTTCTTCTTGGCTAAGGACTTAATCCAGCTAAGAGTACGAGTATCATAGGTTTCCTAACAATACGAGAAGGGTTGCTTGGGCCCACGCTCAAGCAACGGCTTCGAGTATTGGCACGCTGGAGTACACGTGATTTTTGGGCAATAATCTATGGCTTCACGGAGAGATACTGCACGTAGTTTGAATGGCACTACCAGTATCAGTTCCCCGAATTTCCGCTGTTTCAGAAGGGTTTACAGCATTTTGTAAATCTTTTGTCCAAGATGTGGGAAAGGAGTTTTTTTTTTGTTGAATAAAAGTCGGACGAAATATTTCCTACTATACCAATTGCAGTAAGAGTAGATGTTTTTGGAAAATTAGAGCAAGTGAGTGGGAGGGCCTTGTACCCGAGGAAGTGTCTTACTCTCGCTCCATTTCTCCCAATACCGGTACATATCCTCTTATCATGGTTGGCATAGTACATGCTAGTTTACCCAACTCACATTTAACAAAAAAAAAGCTCGTTTCCTACTCTTTGGACAAAACATTTGCAAAGCGCTATAAGAGAAAAAAAGAGGCATGAACTATCATGGTCAAACATGAGGCTACCACCGACCGACATAGGAATCTACCCAGAATTGCTGAGAAAATAATTTCTCAGAGTTGGTGTAACGAGGTTCGGGTCCCATAACTGGAATCGGTGTTGTCGATTTGGTATAAGGCTCTATCAACCCCGCTCAGCCTGGACAACTGGCATTTCGTCAACGAACCCCAATTCAATTAGCACCTCGCTCCCAACAACACTCAAAGCAGCGGAAAGTAAAAAATGTCACAAGCTTTCAGCAATAACAATAACTCTATCAACATCGCCAACATCTCAAATACCTTTAACTACATTGCCCCCGATGATAGATCTGAAATACTGGCCTGGCTATCTCCACTAGAGCCACGGGTGCGACATCGCGACATCAGAGGCTGCCGGATCGACGGCATAGGAGCATGGCTGCTTGAAACTGAAGAATTCAAATGCTGGTACAATGGTAGTAGGGGGGATGGATCTTATCAGCCAACGATGTTTTGCGACGGTAATCCTGGAGCGGGGAAGAGCTATATCACGTAAGAGAATGTATCGTTGCGGGGAATCAAAGAATATTACTGCTAACAGGTTGCGGCAATAGTTCACTAGTGATAGACAAACTGTGCGACGAGGCCGTCGAGGGAAATCCCACCGTTGTGTGTTTTTACTTCGACTTCGCCGCGCGGAATGAACAGTTACCGGTAAATATGCTTGGCTCCCTTTTGAGGCAGCTTGTTAGCGGTCAGGGGGAAATTCCTGAAGTGATAGTCCATGCTTTCCGAAAGGAGAAAATGTCGATTGGGGGGAGAGGACTACAGATTTCGGAGATTTTGAACATGTTCCAGACAATCATAGCCACGAGGCGCACATTTATATGTGTCGATGCACTTGACGAATGTGTGCCAGAGCATCGAATGGTGGTTCTTGGATCATTAGGTCAGATTCTGCAAGGGTCCCCAAATACCCACTTATTTATGACCGGAAGATCGCATGTGCGGAGTGAGGTGGAGAGAGGGTTGGGTGGAGCGGCAGTCTTTCTACCCATACGGGCTACGGAAGATGGGGTCGTTAGATTTCTTCGCGAGAAACTTCAGAAGGACACGATTCCAAATATGATGAGCAGCACATTGGAGGGGGATATTATGAGGAGCATCCCCGCAATAAGTTCCGAAACGTATGTAGTATAGGAACGAGGTGAAGGTCAAAAATATCTCAAATCAATGACTGACGTATCTGAACCTAGATTCCTGCTGGCCTCTCTCCACATCGCGGCAATCCTCAGAGGCACCACGCTTTCTCGGCGGAGAAAAACTTTCAAGTCAGTGCAAGATGGGCTAGGGTTGGGGGATGCATACGATTTGACGCTAGAGCGTATAAATGCTCAGGATGAGGAAAAGGCCAAGCTTGCGATGGCCGCTCTCACATGGGTCTGTCATTCGGAGCGGCCATTACAGGTGAATGAGCTATGCCATGCGCTGGCGGTGGAGATAGGAGAAACGGATTTTGATCCCGATAATGTTCCTGCAATAGGCACAGTGCTTGACTGCTGCCAAGGCCTGATCACAGTGGATGCGGAGGCTTCGACCGTACGGTTAATCCACTACACCGTTCAAGAGTACCTTTGTAGTTATCCAGGTTTCTTCATTAAACCTCACTCGATACTTGCAGAAACTTGCTTAACCTATCTAAACTCGCGACAAGTCATGAACCTCACATCCCATTCTCTCACAGACCATCGAAGCATGCCATTTCTCGAATATTCTGCGAGACATTGGGGAACACATGCGAACAGGGATTTCTCAGATTATGCCAGGGTCCTCGCGCTAGAGCTCTTGAACAGGTACGAAGACCACATATCCGCTGTATCACTTCTGGAACAGGAACTAGATCCCCGAAATATCGGATTCATCGCTGAACCCCTACTCTTCTCTGGATTACACTGTGCATCGTTCTTCGGGATTGTCGAACTTGTGACAGTGTTAATAAATGCTGCGAGTTATGAGGTCGACCAACAAGATTGTACGGGTAGAACACCACTAGCATGGGCGGCGAGAAATGGGCATGAAGGATTGGTCAAGATACTGCTGGAGCGGGAAAATGTCGATCCCGATCGGACAGATAAGAATGATCTAACACCACTCGGGTGGGCTGCTATTAAGGGACACGAAGGAGTGGTTAAGTTATTGCTGGAACGGGAAAATGTCGACCCCAATCTCCAAGATGTGTATGGCCGAACACCACTTGGGAGTGCTACCTTCAATGGACACGAAAGAGTGGTCAAGTTACTTCTCGAACGGGGAGATGTTGATCCCAACCGCCCGGATAATTACCATGAGGGACCACTCGGGTGGGCGGCTATCAAGGGACACGAAGGGGTGGTCAAGCTACTACTAGGACGGGAGGATGTCGACCCCAATCGCTCAGATAAGAATGATCGAACGCCACTCGGGTGTGCTGCTATTGAGGGACACGAAGGGGTGGTCAAGTTATTGCTGGGACGGGAAAATGTCGACCCCAATCTCCAAGATGTGTATGGCCGAACACCACTTGGGAACGCCGTCCTCACGGAACACGAAGGAGTGGTCAAGTTACTTTTAGAACGGGGAGATGTTGATCCCAACCGCCCGGATAATGACCATCAAGGACCACTCGGGTGGGCGGCTATCAAGGGACACGAAGGGGTGGTCAAGCTACTACTAGAACGGGAAGATGTCGACCCCAATCGCCCAGATGTAAATCATCGAACACCACTCATGTGCGCTGCTATGAAAGGACACGAAGGAGTGGCCAAATTACTTCTAGAAAGACTGGATGTCGACCCTAATCGCCCGGATAAACACGGTGGCACGCCCCTCTCTTACTCTGCTAGTAAAGGATATGCAAGAATCGTGCAGCTATTGCAAGCCTGGACATCTATTGAAACTCTAGATGCACTGCTGCCCCACCCGCAATAACGCAACTATAGTGAAGTAGAAGTACTAAGTGCTCTATTGATCATAGGGTTCACCCCTTTCCTGTACCGGCCTCCTCCGACCTCCGGGAGCCTTGTATACGCATCTCTCGTATCCCCATCTTCTCTTCCGCGAGCCCTTCACGCCTGTCCGATTAAGGTGATCTTTAACCCCCCCCCGGCCGTCATTCACGAGAATGCCACTTATATGTAAGCATACACCCATCAAACCCCCAGATATTTTTCCACGCTTATGACTAAAGGCTTACGGATTTCTGTTCATCTTGTTTAGTGTACAGCATCCGGGGGGATATTTCATTTTTTAACTTCCATCGTTTATATCGGTCACCATTCCTTGGGGACACAGATCCCTAGTTTCAAAATCTCCTTTTTCGACTCTCCTTTATGTACTCATTTCTTCACCATTTTCCCTTGCGAGCAATAGATGGGTAGACGGGCAGATAAATAAACGGCAAATAGAGTCCTCTTCCCGATAATCGAGACCCAGTGTAGGCGTTTCCGGAGCCGCCATGAGCCAGAGAGTCAACCCTAAACATTGTGATTCCAGGATGATATTCTTCTCAGCGTCGATTAGTTCTCAAGTTACCAATACACACCCGAAAAATACCTGCCATTCCACAAAATTCCATCCATTTTCCTACCAAGCTAAGCGCATCTATTAGACCTTTCCTACCCACCCGGTAAAATATCATTAGCCATAGACCGCCCCGGCAGAACCATCAAATTAGCGACAAGGGAGCCCAGCGGACAATAATTGTACTAGTACGCCAGCCCTTGAGCTCAAGCCCACCACCGTAGATCTGCCGGACCCGAGTCGCGTAGAAAGCTGTCACCATATTCATACCGTATATGGGCGATCTATTATAGCAGCTAAGCAAGGTGTGTCGCAATGAATCTTTTCCACACAAAAAGACCACTCTTGTTAGGTACTACACCTTGAGAGCAAAAACACCCCACTCTTCACCACTACTAGGAGAATTACGGGAAATATGGAAATACTGTGATAAAGTCAAGGACCCCATTTGATTTTGGGCTTTTGGTATGGTTTAGGGGTACTTATGAGGCTTTATATCGGAGGCAGGATTTAATTTGAGATGGAGGCTACATTTACCTAAAGTGCGGGGGTGTGTGCACTACAGGGGAGAAGGCAGCGGGGCGGGAAAATAGACACTAAAAGGTCTTAGTAGGGATGAAATTGAGGACGCGGAGGCTGGTCTTGCGGTGAGGAGAAAGTGAAAGTGGTGCCAATTATGGGGCCCTAAGAACTCCTCAGAATGGAAGGAGGTAGTGCTGCTACTGGCGTCGACGTTATTGCTGTCGATGCCACTCAAGGAGCATGGTGCAACGTAAGGAGAACTACCGACAGACACACGTGAATCTCCTCTGGGGTTCTGACGGAATTAGTTCTCGGATTTGTGTAACGAGTTCCGGGTCCAGTGATTAGAAACAGAGTTGTCAATTTGGCACAAGGATTTATCACCCTGCTTTTCCCCAAACCACAGCCATTTCGTCAACGAACCCCAATCTACTCAACACCTCGCTCCCAACAACACTCAAAGCAGCGGAAAGTGAAAAATGTCACAAGCTTTCAGCAATAACAATAACTCTATCAACATCGCCAACATCGCCAATACCTTTAATTACACTGCCCCCGATCATAGATCTGAAATACTGGCCTGGCTATCACCACTAGAGCCACGGGTGCGGCATCGAGACATCGGAGCCCGCCGGGTCGACAGTATCGGAGCATGGCTGTTGGAAACTGAAGAATTCAAGCGCTGGAAACATAGCAGTAGGGAGGATGGATCTTATCATCCAATCTTATTTTGCGATGGCAATCCTGGTGTGGGAAAGAGCTATATCGTGTAAGAACATGTATCGTTGCGGGGAATCAAATAATACTATAGCTAACAGATTGCGATGACAGTTCACTAGTTATAGACAAGCTGTGCGACGAGGCCGTCGAGGGAAATCCTACTGTTATGTGTTTTTACTTTGACTTTGCCGCCCGGAATGAACAGTCACCCGTAAATATGCTTGGATCCCTGCTGAGACAACTGGTTGGCGGACAGGGAGAAATTCCCGAAGTGATAGCCCGAGGCTTTCGAAAGGAGAAAATGTCAATTGGGGGTAGGGGACTCCAAGTTTCGGGAATTTTAAACATGTTCCAGACAATCACAGCCACGAGGCGCACATTTATATGTGTTGATGCACTTGATGAATGTGTGCCAGAGCATCGAATGGTGGTTCTTGAATCGCTAGGGCAGATGCTGCAAGGGTCCCCAAATACCCACTTATTTATGACCGGAAGATCGCATGTGCGGAGTGAGGTGGAGAGAGGGTTGGGTGGAGCGGCAATCTTTCTATCCATACGGGCCACTGAAGATGGGGTCGTCAGATTTCTTCGCGAGCAACTTAGAAAGGACACGATTCCAAATATGATGAGCAGCACATTGGAGGGAGATATTATGAGGAGCATCCCCGCAATAAGTTCCGAAACGTATGTAGTATAGGAACGAGGTGAAGGTCAAAAATATCTCCGATCAATGACTGACGTATTTGAATCCAGATTCCTGCTGGCCTCTCTCCACATCGCGGCAATCCTCAGAGGCACCACAGTTGCTCGGCGGAGAAAAACACTCAAGTCAGTGCAGGATGGGCTAGGGTTCGGGGATGCATACGATGCGACGCTAGTGCGTATAAATGCTCAGGACGATGAAAAGGCCAACCTTGCGATGGCCGCTCTCACATGGGTCTGTCATTCGGAGCGGCCATTACAGGTGGATGAGCTATGCCATGCACTGGCAGTAGAGATAGGAGCAACAAATTTTGATCCGGATAATGTTCCTGCAATAGGCACACTGCTAGACTGCTGCCAAGGCCTGATCACAGTGGATGCGGAGGCTTCGACCGTACGGTTAATCCACTACACTGTTCAAGAGTACCTTTGTAGTTATCTAGGCCTCTTCGTCGAACCCCACTCAATACTTGCAGAAACTTGCTTAACCTATCTAAACTCTCAACAAGTCAAGAACTTCGCATCCCATTCTCTCGCAGACCATCGAAGTATGCCATTCCTCAAATATTCTGCGAGATATTGGGGAACACATGCGAACGAGGATCTCTCGGAAGATGTGAGGGCCCTCGCCCTGGGACTCTTGAACCAGTACGAAGACCACATATCCGCAGTATCACTTCTGGAACAGGAACTAGATCCCCGAAATATCGGATTTATCGCTACACCCCTACTCTTCTCTGGGTTGCACTGCGCATCCTTCTTTGGTATTGTCGAACTTGTGACAGTATTAATAAATGCTGCAAGTTATGAGGTCGACCAACAAGATTGTACGGGTAGAACACCACTAGCATGGGCGGCGAGGAATGGGCACGAAGGAGTGGTCAAGATACTGCTGGAGAGGAAAAATATCGATCCCGATCGGACAGATAAGAATAATCTAGCACCACTCGGCTGGGCTTGTATTAAGGGACACGAAGGAGTGGTCAAATTATTGCTGGAACGGGAAAATGTCGATCCCAATCACCCAGATAAGAATGACCGAACACCACTCGGGTCTGCTGCTCTCGCGGGACACGAAGGAGTGGTCAAGATATTGTTGGAACAGAAAAACATCGACCCTGATCACCCAGATATAAATGATCTAACACCGCTCGGATGTGCTGTTATCATGGGGCACGAAGCAGTAGTCAAATTATTGCTAAAACGGGAAGGTATCGACCCCAATCATCCAGATAAGAATGACCGAACACCACTTGGGAATGCCGTCCTCATGGAACACGAAGGAGTAGTCAAGTTGCTTCTAGAGCGCGTAGATGTTGATCCCAACCGCCCGGATAAGGACCAAGAAGGACCGCTCGGGTGGGCAGCTATCAAGGGACACGAAGGGGTGGTCAAGCTACTGCTAGAACGGCGGGATGTCGACCCCAATCGCACAGATAAGAATGATCGAACACCACTCGGGTGTGCTGCTGTTGAGGGGCACGAAGGAGTGGTCAAGTTATTACTTGAACGGGAAAATGTCAACCCCAATCGCCCAGATATAGATGATCGAACACCACTCGGGGGTGCTGCTATGGCAGGACACGAAGGAGTGGTCAGGTTACTTCTAGAACGGAGGGATGTCGACCCTAATCACCCAGATAGACACGGTGGCACACCGCTCTCTTACTCTGCTTGGACGGGACATGGAGGAATTATCCGGCTACTACAAGCCCAGAAATCTACCGAAACCATAGAAACGCAGCTACCCCACCTCCTATAACCCAACTATGAATTAGAAGCACCGAGTTCTCTCTTAATCACTCTCGAATCTCACCCGGTCCATCCCTTTCTTGCACCAGCCTTCCCCAGCCTTCAGGAGTCTTGTATACGCATTGATAGTATCACTTCTTCCCTTCTTCCCAGCGCCCTTCACGCCTGTCCGATTAACGCGATCTTTAAATCCCCCCCGCCCGTTATTTCAAGAATGCCACCTGTATGCAAGCATATACCCCATGAAACCCTCGGATATTTGCTCACACTTATAACCAAAAGCTCACGGATTTCTGTTCATTCTGTTTAGTCTAGAGCATCCGGGGGAATATTTTCATTATTTTTTAACTCCCGCCATTTATATTGGCTACCATTCCTCGGTGAAATAGATCACTTATTTCAAATCTCCTTTTTCAACTCTCCTTTATGTATTCATCTCTTCCCCGTTTTCCCTTGCCAGCCGTAGATCGATAGACGGGTAGATACATAAACCGCACATAGAGTTCTCTTTCCAATACCCGAACTTCAAGCGTAATCGTTCCTAAAGCCACCACAGGCCAGGGAATCAACCCTAAACATTGCGATCCCAGGATGATATCCTTCTCAGCATCAATTAGTGCTCGAGTTACAGCCTCCTGTAGGGTCGCGAGATTCTCGAGTTGCAAGAGTTGTCGCTTAGAACGGGTACAGTAGAGCGGGGACAAAACCTTTCGTCCGATGCCCTTTTTACACCAAAAATGGACATTTTTAAACAAACAATTCTCAACACTGCTTATATAAAAACACTTGAAATCTTTCTATCAGCTAGGGAATCACTATCTATTCAAACCTTTATAAGTAGAAGTGTAAGTAATCAAAAGCCGCCTTCATGGTTCGTGATTGCAACTGGTGTGAAAGTGACTTAGATTTTTGTATGCGGCTCCATACAAAAAAGTACATGGCAACCGATACCAGATACTTCAATGACCTTTTCTCCACCACTTGGTGATATTTAAAGATTCTGTAAATTTCTTCATGTTATCTACGGGTTTGCTAATGCAAGGACAAATTTTCGCTGATTCTCATAGACATTGCGCAATGAGAGAGGGTGGTGAAAATGGGCACCTTTGGTGTAAAAAGGGCATCGGACGAAAAGTTTTGTCCTAGTACTTTACATGCCTGCACTTCAGACAAAGCTTAGCCCAAAAGAGAAACCACAATACTAAACTATCGCAGAAATTCGGAAGGGTGGTTCACCATACTGTAGATTCGGGGAAATCCATTCTAAGAGGCCACCACTCCGGCAACCCGAGAATCTCGCTACCCTGCAGGAGGCTGTGAAGGGTATAGAGATATCTGGCATCTACAAAACGCAGGCCAAATAATTGAGACACAACCAAACCCTCCCTAATATTAATAAATAATACTTGTGGACCACGGAAGACAATAGATCCAACAATGCAAGCACCATTTCAGTCGAGTGAGAGGTTGTGAAGCGGCAGATTCGGAAGAACCTTTTTGCCCATTTATGTTTTTCGCGCTTTTGGCCAATGGTGGGGGTGGAGGGGTGGGAGCCGGTGCTCTATGGGTTACTAGGGTATGGCAAGGAACCCCCATCCGGCCCGGTCTGTTTTAGTGGCTTTAGTGGCAGTTAGATTCCAAACTCTTAATTGACAATAGCATTCTGCTCTCCCAGCAAAGCCGATAAATCTCAAAGTCAGGATGGAGCGGGGAGTTTTCAGGGGAGGCAGTGAACTGGAATATAGACTGTGTTTCAGAAGAAAAACTAAAGGTTGTAGCTAATCGTTCGATGAGGAGGGGTTATCACAAATTGGGAATGGATGTGCGGACTTTGAGGATGTTTATTCCAGATCGATGCATTAGACTACTGCGACCCTAAGCCCATGAAGATACAGACTGGGCCTTAGCAGGGGTGGGTTGCATATATTATCGTGATATGTCTATTTTCTCTCCGCGTCCCCACTGCTAGTAGTATAGTTCTTCACTTCTACGGGCTCGGAATGTTATTCACATAATGGTAACAACAGTGCCTCCGCAGAACACTATAGTTCTGAAAAGATTAATGTTTCAAGTCCTCCAATCTGCCTTTTTTCCACCCTATAGACGGCCGAGGGTAAAGTCATATAGGATGGGGCTGTTGGATAGCCAATAGAGCATGGGGTTATGCAGTTGAGCAGATATGCGGATATGCAGGCATGCGGGTATATGTGGCTAGGAGATAGACGGGTATAGGGCATGCGGCTTTGTGGCTTCCGGCGGTTTGGCATCTAGCAGTGAGTTATTTCCACAGCCTATGCCGGTAAGCATAAGGTATTGGTTTCATGGTTTCTTATATACAATATGCCACTAGGGATACGGGAATTTGCGCATTTTGAGGGCAGAGACTATAGAGATCACGGAGGATCATGGGATATTAGAATGGTTCCAGATTACTGGAGAATAGGTCTTGTTATCCACATGTATTTCTTTAGAGCTCATTGAGCTTCGGGAATGTTCGGTTGTTGTTAGTTAGTCGGATACAGTGTTCGCAACGGGGCAGTCCGTCCGTCCTGGGTAAGGACGAGGACGGACGACATTTCGTCGTCCCGTCCCGTCTTTTCCTGAACTTGCCCGACAAGTAAGACCCAGGGACCAGGACGGATGACATTATGTCGTCCCCCATCGTCCCCCACCGTCCCCCACCATCCCCCGTCGTCCTCTGTCGTCCCCTGCCGTCTTCCGCTGTCTTCCGCTGTTTTCAGATGTTTTCCACAGTCCCCCGCCGTCCCCCGCCGTCCCCGGCGGTCCTATGCAGTTACCTGCCGTCCCCTGGCAGAAGTTGTCTCAGGTCGTGGGGCTCGTCGTTCTTGCTAATGACGGCCGTCCTGGGAATTCAAGGACAAGGACGGACTACATTTTGCCGTCCCGTCTCGTCCGGGGGTCTAGGCAGTCCCCCCGCCGGGCCCTACGGGGGCCCCGGACGGCTGAGAACACTGGTCGGAGAGATATATCTCCTAGCCTGTCCTTGGCTAGAGAGAGTAGAGGGGATTAGAGCACAGTTCCTCCCATCTTCCGCCTTTCCTCCTGGAGCCTAGTGCGATCGCACTTTTGTTCTTTCATGCTTTCGTGCTTTCCTTAGGTTCCATCAGGGACGCCCTACCAGCCCTATCGTGTGATTTAAATTAGAAATCAGACGGTAGGCGGGGGGCAAAAACCTCTTACCTCAACCTTCTCCTCCCCGAGGGGACCACTCTTGTTTTGTTAGCTACAAGTCACAATATCACACTGATTGATTAGCTGAGGCCCCCCGCCATTATTTACTCCCCCATCCCTAGCAGTCATCTTCTGTTGAAATTCCGTTATATTTCCTATGTGTATTTCATAACACTACCGTGTATTCTTTTACTTAGTTTGTGTTTCGGCTCTGCCTGTACACCGCTTACATTACTACAGCTAAGATATATATTATGGTGTTTTATTGATT
>Ga0307509_10001458_pt1 | contig 40034 bp, 23 predicted proteins | sample 10_EM_MG_FD_202245 | JGI IMG/M metagenome (GOLD analysis project Ga0307509, IMG submission 202245) | Populus trichocarpa ectomycorrhiza microbial communities from riparian zone in the Pacific Northwest, United States - 10_EM | ecosystem: Host-associated > Plants > Roots > Unclassified | place...
TTCAATTGAGATCATTTAGTTTTTTATTATTATTATTGATGCAATTAGATATGTTTTCATTTATATTATTAGGGTCAAAGTAATAACAATTAGGGTTTGCGTTGAATTGTGAGATAATTTGTTTTTTTATGAAATATGTTTATTTTACAAAATATGTATTTAAACTTCTTTATTTTGTGTTATTATAGTGGTACTATGTTCCTGATACGAATAATAATATCACTTATATTGACGGAAGTGTTGTGTTCTTGAATGCTACTAAAGACATGTCATTTAAAGATATCAAAAAACGTTATATATGGAATACTTGTGTTGGATTATAATGATGTTGAAATAGATATCACTTGAAGATGTCTTGTTGGGGAACATCAATATTTTCCGACACCAATTATATGTGATGTGGATTTTAGAAATATAATGGAATTGTTCATCCAAAGTGAAACGAACATAACGGAGTTATATGTAAGTAGTCGACGTAAATTTAGTAGCTCATATAATGGGAGCATAGAGATACTAATATATCTATACCCCTGTCTGCTCAGTCATTTAAGCAATTATCACATTTAGCTGGTGCTGGTATGTCCAGGACATTGAAAGATAGAATTATAGGAATTTATGATGAAAATATGATTAAAATTGCACATTATGATTAGCATAGGTATGACTCCTCAAAACCTAGTGATAACAAAGATGAGTGTCATGGGTTTAGTTGAAACATCAGATGGCGGTGGTGGTAAGATAATAAGGCCTCATGTTCTAGAATTTGGTCATGATATTGGAGTTGATGACGTGGTTTGTAATTATTAGTTTTTTTATAGTAGAAAATCAGCTGGTAGTAGTGATTTGATAGTTGGACAAACTTTCAAAAATAAGATGATTTGGTGAATATTTTTAAGTAATGGCACATTGCACATTGCACATTTACTTGAATATTGAGTTCAACATTCAAACCAAATATTTGTTCAATCACAATGTGTTCATACACCTGAATGTCAACGGTACTTGCACGGGAATATCATAAAAAGATTAAATTTCTTTAAGATAGTAAAGTTGAAAAGAAAACACGCATGTACCAACAAAACATACATAAAAAAAATATCACCATCAGCGTGATACAAAATTGCTTAGACCGTGTAATATGGCGATTTAGCTTTAAGCAACACATCCTGTCTAATATAGATATAAGCGATCAATTGCAATCTATTAGTCGTTCGGGTAGGCACGCTGATTATAATTGAATAATCCATCATCTCTAATATTTATCAATATGAGATACATGAAGATATTTTATTTTTAGAAAGATGCATCCTATAATTTCCAAGGAGAAATACATGGGTCGGTACTTGAGTATAGCACCCCGAATCATTACACCAAACCTCATGCGGGTTCCTTTATGCGAGGAGATAGAGTTTGAGTCACTTGCACGTCAGATTCAAAATGTTGTAAGTATTTGTTACTTTTTATATATTTGGACAAAACTGTTGCATTTTATTTATGGATTAATAATTTTTATTTGCTTCATATTAGGTTGGAAAGTTGTTACATGGACTTGCTCATTATTATACATCTTTTGGTTCGAGACATGTCATACTACAATTGATCTTTAGGAGAAACATTAAGCTTAGATGATGTTGTTTCAGAGGATGAGACCACACAAACATGTAGAAGTCGTGCTTTTGATGAAATTAACTCATCCACTCGTTGTCATAGAGGACATAAAGAGACTCAAAGGTATTATTATGTTGTGTTATTTTTTTAGTTAAGAGTTATTTTTATTATTATTACTTTTGTAATATTGTTTTAGCTTATTATCATGTTGATTTTAATGTTGTCTTATATATTATGTATTTTCATACTTATTTTAAATAAACATAATTTAAAATTGTTAAGTAATAGGTGAACATGTAAACATAGTGAATAAGTTGTTTAAAATTCTAAATCATCCATTTACAAGTTAAAAAAATACACATTGTCATGTTTTATTATTATCATTATCAATTATTTTTATAATTAATAAATAAAAACAATATTTAAAAATAACACGTATTAATTTGAGATTATAATTAACAAATAAAATTGATATTAAAATATCACACTTTCCATTATAGATTTGAAGTTTTGTAATTTATGGTTTTGTTTAGGCTTTAGTTATGATGATTTAAACTTTATTTTATGTAAAATTTAAGGTTAGTTTTATATAAAATTTATATTGTGATAAGACAACTATTATTCGCATTAACATTTATATATCTAAGAACCGCTATTATTATTATTAGTGGTTGTTAGCCCGAAGGCAGAGTAGATGATGGTAACTTGCTAGAATCAGGCGGAGCCGACTGAGGATAACAGTAAAAGCAAATCTCCAATGCTAAGGAACCTGCACGACACTGAGAAACAAAGCTGAAAACTAAGCTAACCAGCTCAAATGCATGCTAACATTTTGCACCGAAGACGAGGGTAATTACTTGAGTAGGAAATAAACAACTAGGCAATGCTATTTTGCAGATTGACAAGTTCGAAAACGAACATGGTGAGGACCTTCTTTCTTTAGTTTTCCAATGGAAGGATTCCAATAGTGTAATCTAGAGTCCCAGTGCGAGGAGAGGAGCAATAACTTCAGCAGTTAAATCCCAGTGAAAATCAATGCCCACGGACGACTAGTGCCCCAAAGCAAACACAAAGCAACAGATGACAAAATGGCATGGCGAATTATCTTAATGAAACCAATTGTTGGGGATCGATCTCATGAAACAATGGGAACAAAACCAAGGAAAGAACCCTATTGGACGTGCCAAGCTATGACAATTTGGTGCAGATTTTAAACAAGGAAAAGAAATCATTTTCCAAGAGATAATTGAATAATTTTAGAGTTATAACAGCTATTTATAACGCAAGATTTCTTCCCACGAGGAAAGAAATGCAGAGCAAGGAACAGATGATCCACTTTCACTGCTCAATCGTGGCCCTGCCTAGAAAAGGAACAGATATTATTTTATATTCTTAACATCTGGGAGAGAACCTCAAAAAGAGAAGTCATTGGAGCACAAGTGAATATGAATTATGATATGAATCTACATTATGATATAAACCAACATTCATTAACACAGAAGAAAGATGAACTTCATAAGAACAGCATACTAGTATGAAACTAGCTGAGCATAAGGTTAAAGACTGGAAGAGAAACTGAAAGCATGTATCATCCCATTCAAACACAAGACTATCTGAGCATAAGAGGTTAAAGACTGGAAGAGAAACTGAAAGTACGTATTATCCCATTCAAACACAAGAAGCTACCACAAAGCCTAATAAACTATATGCTTCAAGGTCAACAAACAAAGGTCTCCCATCACTTGGCCAGCATCATCCTCACAAACTCCTCGTAATTCACCTGGCCATCACCATCCACATCAGCTTCTCTGATCATCTCTTCCACTTCTTCATCAGTCAGCTTCTCCCCAAGATTTGTCATCACATGTCGAAGCTACACATGTCAGGTAAACATCAACACAGAGTAGAAACTAAATCACCTGAGCAGCAGATGTCAATAGCAGATGGGCAATATATCATCCAGTTTACAACAGGCTTAGTGACTATATGAAGTTACAAATCAAGGAAGAGGATAGCATTAAAGATACTGATATGTTGTTTACCTCTGCAGCAGAGATAAAGCCATTCTGATCCTTGTCAAATACCTTGAAAGCTTCTTTGAGTTCCTCCTCTGAGTCAGTATCCTTCACCCAGAAAGTTAAAATTCAATAAAAAAGTACAGCAGAATATACACGTCAACAGGAAATTGAAATCTTTTAACCAAGGAAAAGTCAGTTTCCACGAAATAAACACAGGAGGTGATAGTTGCACTCTTCAATTGGTTAACCAAGCTCTGATCATTCCATTTATTTTGCAAGCTGACCAATATGCCATCAAGATGTCTCAAACAAAAGCTATGGTGCCTTGGGGACCTTGACACATTACAAAATGCTTCATTATTTATTTATTTTATGCAGAGATAAAATGTTTCAAAATAAAAACAAGCTAAGGTAGACTAAAATTAAACATTACTCTTTGGTTTCAAAACAAATCTTAAATTTGAAACTAACATGAACTAAACTTGTCAAAAAACCTAAACATAATTTATTTCACTAATGTGAAATTAACATGAACCAAAACCTGTGAATATCAAACAAAAAGAAACCCACAAACTAAAAATCCCAAATTAGAAACTGCAACTCGCTCTCCAACTCTTTACCCCAGATCACCACCTTAACCCCAACTCAAACCGAACCACAAATACCAAGAGAATTGCGGCTCAAAAACCCCAACTCGCTCTTTGACCCAGCCCCGCAAACCATCACATTAACCCCAGCTCAAGCCAAAAAAAATACCAAAATATTGCTGCCTCCATTCCACAAACCCAGCTCTCAAAAATGGCATCGATTCTAACCAGGGACCCAAATAAACAGTAAACTCAAAACACCAGTCATTCACTGATTTCTTTTCTTTTTAATACAAACGTGAAGAAACACCAAAATAAAATAAAAGTTTTTTTTTATTTGGAGAAGAGTAGTGGGGTGTTTGGGCATGGAATTGAATGTAGAAGAATACAGAGTTTATGGACATAAGGAAGTGAAGGGTGTGTAATGAGAAAGGACAAGCCATCACAAGATATGAGTTTATTTTGGTAGCAAATTCAAGTTCAGCATTTCAGTTATGCGTGACGATCAGAGGATGGTGGAGACTAGAGAGTCTTTGTTTGAGAAACCCCAAAGGCATTTTTGCCAGTTCATGTAAGAGAGCGAATGACTGAAGTGTGGTTAAACCCTTGAGGAGTGTAAAACACCCTTCAAATGAAAACTTCAAAGGTAAAGAATCATGCTAGTTGGATTATTAAGAATGGAAGATAGGCAAAATAGAGAAAAGTTTGCTAGCATGACAAAACAATAATAACCAGACAAAATAGTAGTAGCAGCACCAGAAATTGCTGAATCAATTACTTGTGAATCAACAGGATACACAATACAAATAAAGAACATACTGTAATATCTAGAATTTCACGACAATCCAGTGCTTCTGAACTAGACTTCTGCACGAAATCACGACTCACAGCCATCCAAATTTAGAACAAAAAATTCTAATATGATACTGGAACATTTTAAACTTTTAAAAGATAACCATTCACAAAAAAAAATAAACTTACTAGTGGTGCCCCAAGCCCAACAGAGTAAACAACTGCAATAATACTAATAAAAGTTTACAAAGCTCACCTTCATTTTCCTTGCCATCAGATTCAAAAACTCAGGGAAATCAATAGTTCCATTTTGATCAGCATCAACTTCATTGATCATGTCCTGCAATTCAGCTTCAGTGGGGTTTTGTCCCAGAGATCTCATCACTGTCCCCAACTCTTTGGTAGTGATGCAACCTGTTGAACAATAATAGTATATTATAGAAGCTTTTTACAATTTTAAAAGGCTGTAATGTTAATTTCACAATTGTACTGCGAAGGAGCAGATGAACTGCAAGACATCACACACAGATTAAAAGAATTCCCAATCTGACACGAAATAAATACTTCTCGATCATCAAAATTCCACAGCACAGTGCCATCTATTTATAAATCAGATAGTTTTAAATCACAGCATACAAGATAGCTGATTAACTTGGACGTGTTTACCCCACAAAAATCATCCTCTTATTGCATCCAAGTGATTTCGTCCACTATCGTTTGATAAGTTCCACACACACAGGCCAGAGCAAAGCACAATAATTGACGCAACGCTTTATTTGATGGAAGTTCAACTTAAGACAATTAATTAAGAATTTAAAAGTGAGAATCTCACACAATCCATTTCTTTAAAATTTCCCATCTCAGAGAAAACAGGACTCAGTCAGTCCTGCACAACTACCTAATCCAAATGGCGTCCTATGCATAAACCCATCACAAGAGCGCAAACAACTAATCACAGAAGATCCTAAATGGACCATCAAGATGACAATATTGAGAACAATAACAATTGATTTGATTCCACGGAAAAAGCTTCGGCCTTCAACAAATCATTTGTAAGAACAAAACCCACAGCAACTTTCCATGAAGAAGAACATGCCAGTAACAAACAACAAAGAAATAAAAAAAAGAAACAAAAACCAGATTACAATTGTCCTCCTCCTACTACTACATCACACACATCATTTACTAATCAGTAGCAAGAGAAGAGCAAACAAATCCACAGTAGATCTTCTCTTGACTGAAAAAAAAAAACAACCAATTAGTGTAGAGATAATAACAATACCATCGCCATCTTTGTCAAATAGACTAAAAGCCTCCTTGAACTCCGCGATCTGTTCCTCTGTTAGCTGCTCCGTCATGTTATTACTACAAACAGATACTCCGGGGTTTGTTTTAGCTTAAGGCTGCTTGTGTCTGTTTATATATGGAATAAATTTTTTTTTTTATGGTTAATAAATAATATTTCAAATTTAATAAATAAAATATAAAATACTAATTATATTCTTGATTACTGATCGTATCATGGTAGTTTTTGTTTTTGACCGATCCAATAAAAAACATTATTTGTTTAGGTAAATAGGTTTTATTTTTTATACTGGCTTCCCTTATAATTGTAATTTAAATTCATATTAAATCATTTTAAATAAATATACATTTCTTTAAAAACTATAATTTAAAAAGATTAAAAAGATTCTTTTAACCGCAAGCAAAGGAGCTACTCTAAAAGAAAGTAAATTATAACCATTCTGGCTTTTCGTAGAGCCTGACCCACATGATTCGGGTTGCTAAGTTCTGGGCTAAGAATTTGAATTGATTTGATCCAACGGTGGAAGACTGTTGACTTAAATTTGTTGGTATTATAATTATTTGCTTCCCTTTTTTTTTTTCCCTCTATTTATTAATTATTTTACACCCTCCCGAGAGGTCTTCTGCTGCGTTTCCAGGCATCGTCAAGGAAATGTCCTGACTCCTGACTGGCCAGACCTTCCCCGAAAATCACTCATCAACAATATGCTTGAGACCTATCGATTAAATGGGGGGTAGTTTCTAGGAAACCCAAGTTAGAATAGAACCCAACTTTGAACCTCATAATTTATTCTCTAATGATCGAGAGAGAGACAGGTGTATTTATTTTTTTTATTAAAGTTGAACTTTATGTATGAAACCATAAAAAAACAAGAAAAATTAATTTTTATAATTGAGTTTTATGTATAATTAAATTGTACCTAATCTCAACTTCAACCACAATTATTAAAAACATTAAAAGATACAATTATACTTATAGATTTAATGTGTCAGAATTATGATTTTGTTTTATTGTGTATATATATTTTTTAGTTAAAAAATGTTGAGATATTGTTTATGTTTAATTTAATTTAATAATTTAGAAAAATATATAAATGGATAGATTAAAAAAGAGGTTTTAATACTAATTATATGTTCAAATGAGAAATTAATATTTGTGGAAAAGCTTTTTTACAAATAAGTGTGTTTGTTTAACCTTGAATTTTCTTTCTAATTTATTCTTTTTATCTTGGAAATTATTCTTTTTACTGAGAATAAATAGTTTTGTTTTTATTTTTTTAAATACATCATGTAAATACATTTTATTTATATCAAATATAAAAAAAATTAAAGATAAATTATTTTAAAATATTATCAGAATATAAAATAATTAAAAAATAACTATTATTTTAAAAAATTGAGCTAAACAATTTAAAAAATGAAAGAGAGGGGCCATTGATTTAAGTCTAGATAAAAACAATGAAAAGTAAAAAGTGCATTAATTAATTAAAATTAAAGAATAATAAAACAAAATAAAAGAGACCTTGCATTGCTGGTCTGGGAAGCAAAGTCACTATCCAAGAGCCCAGGCATGCCTCGGCTAGGAAACTAGGCCCACATTCCTAGACTGATTTTATTGTTTTGATGGATAGATGACATGCTCCAATTTGTTTTGTACTTGGAATCCTAAAAGCACACCCTCAAACCCTTTAAAAACTCATATAAAACTGCAAAAACATCTAATCTATTTAAAAAACAAAAATTAATCAAACAAAATAAATTATTTTAATTTTATAGCTATAATATCAACAACCAACAACTTTCTCTCATTTTTTAGGTAGCTTTCTCGGTCCTTTCTCAACTTCCTGAACATAAAACTATAATCATAAAACTTTGAAAGACAGAATTGTAATTGAAAAAGTTCAGTGGCCCCAAAAGATTTTGAAAAACAACTCCACCGTGACAACACCTCCTTCTTTTAGTATACTAGTTAATTTAAATTTTCTTTTCTTTTCTTTTTTATTTGTGCGTCGAGATCATAGGCTTCCTGTCTTTTGATGCTGTATTAACCTGCATGCAGTTGAACAAATAACTGGGTTTTGTGCAGAAGGCATGACAGCAACAATGCTTTAGTGAGTCCTAAAATTTACACGAATTATGTGCAAAATATCAGAAAATAAGCACATAGAATGTTATTTTTACATGCATAATCCAACAAGAAATCCAAACGTCTATATTCTAGTGACCGGTCATACAAACATATTCAAAACATATTATGGTCAACTCTAACATGATTTGATCAAATCTTTCTGGAGATTTTACAACGTGAATGCATAAAACTCACTCTCTCAGCTTTGCGAGCAAAATTTGCAAAAGCGGAAAGCCTAATTAGTTGGACTGTAGTATACAATCATGATGAAAAAATAGCTTTTTAGTTAAATCAGTAGCCAAAAAGAAGCTCGAATTGAAGGGAAAGGCAGATGCATCTACTCATGGACCTGGTATTTGTTCTTGATGGCTAAGGCCGCTGCTCTATACCATGAAGCTGCAGCCATAGCCCCAGGGTCTGGCACTGTAGCAAGGATGTCCGGGGAGATATATGCTGAGCGACCGGCCTGCATAAGCTATATGGTAAGATCTCCAACACCCATACAATGCAATGCATGAATATATGGAAGTGCTTTTATTGCTATACCAGGTAAGGTAAAGAACTAGCACATGACATTTATCATTTGTTCTTACTCGAGTGAATTATTTTTTACTTTTATGAACCACCCCACAATGATCTTTCAAGGTTGTCAGAGTGACCTGTATCTATATTATGGAAACTCTTCCAGCTTCACTCATGCTGGCTAGTTTTTACAGGCTTAAAAGGACTCAAAAAAATTCCACTTGGATTTAGATAGGACGGTATGAAATAAGAAATACCACCATATATATATATATATATATATAGTAAAACCAATGAATATGCGATTGGTAGTCAACATGGACAAAAATATTAGAAAGGAAACATGAATAAGGATAAACATCCGTTATAATTATTCCAGTGAAGAACAGAAGAAAATTTTCAACTGTCAGCCACCAGCATTAAAATAATTTCTAGTCTTGATAAATGCCTACATTGCACTCCCACAATAATTGGAAGTAGAAACCTACCTTGACAACTTTTGTGCGTTCTTTATATTTAAAGTTCACTCTACCTGATTTTTGTTTCTCTAGGAACAGGGTTTGACTTGAAGCTAATGCCTCTGAATATAAAAATTACACATTGAATGATAGTCCAACCTGTAAACACCCCCCCAATCCTTCCGTTGCTGTGAGTTATATGCTTGTATTTTGTTTCTAATATAATTTTAAGAGATGAGAATTGGAAAGGGTGTAAAATTGGTTGCAAATTCACAGTCCATCATTTACTTCATGTAAACATTCATTCACTTGTTTTCCGTATGGGCTTGAAAAATTGGTGGAAATCATTACCAACCTCTCTTTTACCATGAAAAGCATTGTGCTTTATCAGAGCCATTTTCGGTCAGAGTCAAATTGCATAATGTCCTTTGAATCAAACAGGTGATTGGGAAAGATACACGCAATAGGATCTAGAGAAAAGACGAGGAACAAAAATGTCACCTGTGCCTGCATGTGTCTGGTTGATTCAGCTCCAGCCACTGCTGCTTCAGATGAGAGGAGAAAAGCAATGCAAGGATCATCTCCAGCATTTAACCTCTGCTCATGAAAGTAACTAGATTAGTATCAAAAGATAATGCCACATGAACAGAGAAAGTAGAAAAAAAGTAATTATTGTTGACCTCCTGAAGAACAGCTGAAGCTGGAATAAGGGCATCTAGCAATGTGCGGAATCCAGCACTAGCCCCGCTATATTTACTGACAGCAGCTATGGAAGCTTCAAGTGCTTCAGCCCCTGATTCAAGAGAGTAGTTAGAATCAAGATTTTCCTGTTCGACGGCAATCACATTAGGAGTATCATCTCACATTGTTTAGATGTGACAACTGACTGGGTGTTTGCTTTCAACTTTGCACAAGCTGACTTGCAGAATATTGTGTATCTGTTTTAAAAAGTAGAAATGAATAAGAGTAGACGTGCACGAATGATTATAAGAATCAAAAGAAACGAATGTGAATCTTAATCAAGTTTTGAGTCAATGCAAGTAAATACATAATCCCACTGGTTCCTCCCATAACTCTTCTGATAGAGGATCCAATTTCACCAACTGTTTCTGCAGCATCATTCAAGGGATAACTGGAAATAGAAGAATGTGATTCAGGCAAGTCATGGGAAAAGTAACTTTATTCAAGAAATAAAAAGTTTCTTACAATTTACAAAGAGACTAAAACACATATTAGCCATTCATCATAGAGCAATAGTTTATTTCTTTCTGGTAGATGCAATCAATTCATGAGAACAAATGATAGCATATGAAAATCATATGAAGTTGCCCCCCGAATCATATGAAAATTCAATTATATGTTAAAAACATCCCTAAAACTGAAAAAATATACAACATCCTACAAAAACTTCTGAGCAGTAGGGAAGAAAACTTACTGTTTCTTCATGTCCTCCAGGATTGCTGTTGCACCCCTATACATCTGCAAAAGCAGACAAATCAACCCTACACAAAGTTATAATTGCAAGATGGTGAGAACATAATTTGAGATAGACTCACTGTTGATCCACAGTCACCATCACCGACTCTGCCATCCCATTCATTTAAATTGTCTCTAAGATCTATGATTGCATTCACCGCTGCTTCGACAGCCACCTCAAGAAGATGTCCTTGTTCACTGAGCTGTTGTGGCCGACTCAATGACTAGTCAAAACCATACAAGGGAGGTCAGGTTTGACAAAGTAATCATTATTCAATATAATACCATAAATAGCACAATTTTTATGGAAATTTGGCGTAAGGGTGACCATCCAGTATAATGTTTTTGCCAGCAGAAATACGTGCAGAGTCTACTGGCATCTGCCTGAATGGAAAACTTTTTTACCTAAACAACTGTTTTTATTTGACTCAGTGCCAGAAGGGGCTTTTAATGTTTTTAGCATGTGTAACTATTCTACATGACCCTTCTTGGTTCCTATAAGTAGCATCAGCAATTTTGAAACATGAGCTCAGCTTTTCATCTCAATAAACGCAAGGCAAGTAAACCCCAGCTTCTCTGGATCGGGGGAGAAGGAAGTGGATGGAAGGGAAAGATTTTAAAATTAAAGAAATAGTTGGGGACAACTTACCAATAACGCATATACATACACAGTAAGAGAGAGATATGAAGTGTATGACATAGACAATTATAGATGATAGCATGTTGAATCTTCAAATTGTTTTCTATAGAATTAACGGTAGAAAAATCAAGGAATCCAAGCTGTTAGGGAACTTTAATCAGAGAAGAGAGTTGTCTTTTCCTAAGATCACATATGGAAGTAGAGAAATATATCAATATGAAAATACCTCATCACTCTTTCCTGAATGAGACAGTGGCAGGGGAACAGGGATCTTGGCTGGTGGGCGATTACCTGCAAAGAAAACTCGTGAGACCAATCAACATGAAATCAGTAGTAGAACTTCTAACTGACTTTGTAGTTCAAATTATATAGGTTTTTAACAAAAGTTACTAAAGGAACATAGATCACCAGTTATTGATGCTACCTAATTGTAATGAAGAATTATCTTATAAATCAATCTTATAGACCAGAAGCCATGCAATTAACCACAAAGAATAAAAGCAATATCCTGGCATGTCACCACAGACCATCTACACCAACAGGCCAGTGTGGAGCCTTCGTAGAAGCATCCAAACGTTGCAGAATTGCTTCATCTGCCTTCATTATGGAGATTGAAAATCCTGAAAGAAACAAAAGCTGAGATAAGCTTCATTAACAGAATGCTCTTTCAAAAATCCTGAAAGAAACCTAACATTGAGATGAAGAATTATATCAGTTCCAAACCTGCCATATCAAGGGAAGTCATGAAAGATCCAGTATACACTCTATCAACAGCCAATCCATGTTCCAGCTGCAACTGAGGAACTGCTTTTCCTGCTACAATCATTAGCTCCATTGCAGGGGTGGCACCTAGTCTGCAATTTTGAAAACAATAGAAGAAATAAGAGGGGAAACAAATTCCTCAAAAACAGGGGTGCAGCCCTCTAACTTAAATGTAGGAACTTGCAAAAAGACGAGGAAATATATGTAAATGGGGTGAACACAAACAGAGGTTTCATATGTTCAGAACAGCCAACAACCTGATCAAAATAGAATGCTTGATTTTGAACATCATTGCTATGATAGTGCTAATCTAATTTAATATGATAGTACTAATGTAAAGCACAAAAAGGAAGACCTACCCATTGACCAATAGTACCACTCTATTACCCGGAGTGATTGGAACATAGTTCCTATCCTGCAACATTCAATGATACAAACAACTAAGCATCAATTATGTTGTCAGTGAAATATATGCAATATCAATATCTGAAGTTTCCTATTACAAATGGGGTAAGGACATTAAGGACATTAGAAGCTGAGTAAGGGATCCTTTTTTTCACATAAGATTGCATAATCTTAAAGCTAACAATTTAAGACCTCCTTGAAAGCAGAGATAGATCGAGTGTATTTACATACAAATAAAAAAAACAGTTTCAAAATTGAGATGCATTGAAAAGATATTTAAAAAGTTTGGGGCCTATCAAGAAATCACAATGAGATGATAGAAATAAAATCAAGTACCGGAATGAAAATAAATGGAGACAAGGTCACAGATACACTTGGATTACAAAACTGGGAATAAGAATAAAGTTATACAATAAAAAATTACCCTATTCACATTGACTATATTGGGGCTCAAAACCTACATCACCTGTTTTTCTTTTTCGAAGTATGATTGCTTTATGTTGTCATAATCTCATGCATCTCCCTTGCAGATCAAAAACTTATAACTGGCCCTAATTCTTACTAAAAGGGGAGCATAGATAAGGCCCCAACTACCTGGGACCAAAGCATGATTAAGTTGAATTTAACATAAAACAAAATGAGTACCTTAGGGCTAGTCCTAAGATTTTCAACATACCGGTGATAAAATTTGCTGAAGAACATGAGAAACCACTACTTCCACAGGCTGAAGGTCTGCTACAGCAGCACCAGGTTCCCCATGCTGGAAAGAAATGATGTTATTTGGAATTGATTTGTGAATGTGCAACCAAAAATCAATGTCAAGTAAAACAGACAGCACCACAGATTTGGTAAAATGCTACAGAAAAAATGGACAGCTACCCCCCCCCCCCTCCTTCTCTATCTCTCTCATGAATGGTAAACATGATTGCATTATGATAAATGTGCACATACAGAAGTAGATGGACTCAAGTATTATCAAATCAAAAGGATGTCCAGTGCACTTTTGACATTAAGAAAGCAATCACTCCATGGAAATGACTCACAATTCCAAGACCTAGTTCCATCTTTCCTGGGCCCAAACGATCTGATGTAACCTGACCAGGTAATGTACAAACTGACAAAGCAACGCCCATTGTTCCAACCATTTCAGATGCACGTTTTGCTTCTGCAGCAACTTCATCGAGAGAAAGGCCAGTAGCAGCTGCGGCTCCAGCAATCTGTGTTTCACATAGGGAGAAGAAGTTATAAGAAGAAAGCCTGTAAGTGAAACAAATAGTGATTAAACTTCATATGAAATTAGTAGCCAGAAACCCCAATACAACTACGAAAATTGGTGGATAAAAATTATGATCAAATTAATCCTTTATAAAGAAAATGGCAAGAGAAAACCTAATCTAAGTCCTACATTTATAGAAAGAAACAAAAGAAAGAGGAAAAGGTCAAAAGAAACAAAATCAAAGTGTGCAAGATGAATGCACATGCTATCAGCCTTAGGTTGTGTGTGTATAAAGAGAGAACCTTATTAACAAGAATAGTCCCTGCCAACCCTCTTCGTCCAACTATGCCTCGCAGTGGAGGTAATGCACAATCATCTCCAACAATTACAGTCTGCAAAAGCAATATTATTAAATAGGATATTCTATCTAGCTATGCAGTAGAAACATGGAGTTCAGTTAAGATACCTCGACTTTATAACCTTCAGATTTTGCTTGCTCAGCAGCCAAACCAAAATTTAGACGATCACCAGTATAATTCTGTCAACATCCCAACTACAAACTATGAATCCAGAATAAATTTGACAGCCAAATATTGTTCAGCTAGCTAAGAACTTAAGAGAGTGTTGCAAAGTTCATTGTCCCTCTTTTCCAAGTCTCATTTTTTCCATTCTCTCTTCTCCCTTTCTTTCTTTGTTTTTTTTAAGAGCCCGAATGAGACTTTGCCACACCCAAATAAGATGAAACTATTAACCAACTAGTTTTGAAATTGCAATACCGTGACAATCAAAAGACATCCCATCGGACCAGTAACAGCTCGGATGCCCTGAAGTTGAATCACATTAGAGCAAAGCCATCTATGAGGAGGATGGGGTACATAATTTATAAGGTGAAATAAATTGTTTGCAAAAAGAAATTAATAGAAAGAAACCATACAGAAACCTACAGATAGAATTGCATCAACTTGAGGAGAAGTAAAAACTTCTCCACAAATAGCAGCACTTAGCATCCCTTCTCCGACAAATCCAGCATGGGCAGGTTCATGCCCACTCCCTCCTCCTGTATCATATGAAAGCATAGCATTCACATCTTACTCACAGTCTTTAAGTTCTATGATTTAGGATCATGTAATGCAATATCAAAACATTTCTAAGTGTTTTCTTTTTCCTTTTGTCATGCATCTCACATCTCATTCAGCTTTCTTTAGAATTGGACTTTTTTATGCTCACTCCTGTTTGCTTATTAAACTTTCAAATAGGAAATTTTAAAAGAAAATGCCTCACTCCAAGAATCATTTGAAAGGAACCGACGATATCTTAACACAACAGTATGACCAGATATTAAGTAGGTTGGGCTTCAAGGTGTTGACTGTGTCTATGATGCAGGCCACAAGAACACAAATAAACACAATATATACGTGTCTGACAATATTATAGGAAATTGGGAAAAATAGGACCGAGAATCATTTGCTCTGTGTGTGTGTGTGTGTAGAAGAGCTGCTATACAAAATCTTATGGAAAAATAGAACAAAAGTTCCATGGGGTAACAGCTCACTCCAGCCAAATAATTCAAATTGCAAACCATCCAGTCACAACTCTTCCAGGAACATGTAAAACCACCATTACATATGTACATCAACACATAAAAGATGGCAAAAACATATATAAGCATATTATCCAGCCTGGAAAAGAACAATAAAGATGATAACCATTATTTTCTTTTCGAATTACATAGCAACATTTAGTACCACTACCAACCCATTACCAAAACTTGTTTGTCATTCCAAAAGCACATAGATTTACAGTTCACCACTTCTCTTCCTATACCATAACAACATCAGAGAACCAAATGACACACCCGTATCAAGAGTTTTGAAGGTGCACAGTATATATTTCAAGCTTCAACACTAAAAGTACTAAAAATTGTCATATTCAAATCCTTTCAAGCACCAAGAACCTGATATAACGGCAACTTTGTCAAGCATAGCGCTTGCATAATCAGCACGTAACACAACCTTGACCTGCGTCCCCACAATAATGAAAACATCACAATTAAACTCCAATTCTAATTTATCTAAGGCCACTTCCAAATTCTTAAATAAACATATTATTTTAAAAAATAAATCACCTCTGGAAAGCCATCCAGGTATTGTAATCCAGGGTAGGTTTCCACAAGACCCTCGATGAACTCAGTTACTACAGCTGCAATAAAAAATTACTTCAATTAATCTTCCAATGGAAAAAATTCACTGATTAATAAACACAGTTTTTTAAAAAAATATTAGTTGAGTCAAACGAAACATGTAACCAACCTAAAAGTCCACCACACCTAATTTCAGAAATTTATTTCACATTTATGTCATTAAATTGAAAAACAAATACACCAAAAAAATTAAAATAATACTCAAAATTCTATCGTCTTTATTTCTTTTCTTTTCCTCGGATTTTCTCGGCAATCAAACAAAGTATTTATTCAAGAACTCAAAAATAACACCAATATTACAATCAACATAGAAATGTAAAGGAAAATCAATAAATTCCAATATCAATAAAGGATTCTTTTATAAGCAACACAAATAACAGTTACATTTCAAATAAATAAATAAAAACGGTTCATCGGCAACCAAGCACAAAATAATGATCGCAAAGAAGCAATTTTACTAACAAGAATTAAATTAATAAAAAAAAATGAGAGGAAAAAGAGCGAACCGTTGGGGTCGTTAATGAGTTTCTTTCCTTGAGAAGCCATGGCACAGCGTTGTCGTTTTGATATCAAAATGAGGATTTTTAGTGCAGCAAGCAGTACTGAAAATACTTATATAGATAGCCAGAGAGAGAGGGAGGGAAGGAGGAATTTGTGTTTTTATTTTTTTTTAACAATGGGATTTTTTTTATCTATTTGTCTAATGAATTATGGGTGGGGTCGACGTGTTGTTTTAAAGACGAGTAATGTTTTTTTCTGGATGACCAATGTATCCTTATCTTGACTGAATATTTCCACCCTTTGTCGCTTTATTATGGGTCTGGGTCTCTTTTAAATTGAGGCCATAAAAGGAAAATGAAATTTGGTCGAGAAAACCAGGTGGAAATTTTCGGATTTAGATTTTCTAGCATTTTGATTTAAAAAAAAAACAAATATGATATAATTTTATCGGTTCTTTCACGTATCAAAATTAAATTTATCTCACGTATCAAAATTAAATTTATCTTTTCAATCTAATTAAAGATAAATATTTCATGTTATTGGAATAAATTTTTTTTAATGATCTTTAAAAACTGTATACACTCTTAACTATGCAATTTCCACGTATTATTTTGGATTAAAATCACTTGAAGTAGCAATTTACTCTTATTTATTCGGAAAATTGATATGTTTATGTCTAATTAACAATTTTTATGAAGTTATATTAAAGTTTTATGATGTATTTGTTTTGGTATTTTAAACGTTGTTTTCAAAAAAATTAAGTTTTTTATTTAAATTATTTTTTTATATTTTTAAATCGTTTTGATATATTAATATTAAAATTAAATTTTAAAAATTAAAAAGTATTATTTTAATAAATCTCTAAATAAAAAATATTTTAAAAAATTATTATTATTACAATTCAATAGCAATTTTTGCATATATATGATAAAATTATCATTTAAAAAGAATGTTTAAAAGTTTAGCCGAAGTTGTTTTCTTAAAAAAAAATTATATAAATACTTTCAAATGAATTTGTTTATATTTTTTAAATTTTATTTTTAATATAGTCCATCAAAATAATTAAAAATTATTAAAAATTTTAATTTAAAATAAAATAAAATAATCAGATTTTAATAAAAAAATAAAAAATAAAAACAAATTCAACCCTCTAACCAGGCATATGTTTCTTATTTTCTAGCATTTTCCACCATTTTATGTAAAAGACAAATACAGACTACCCCAGGTAGCTAGGTGGTTAGGTATTGGGCTCTTCATTCTATTCTATCTGACATGTTTTTCCCCTGAATGGCTATAGCCACGTTTATTTACATGTCTTGCCATTGATCAACAACCGAAAACAAAATCACTGGCGATTCCCAGCTACTCGTCGTATTGTCAAACCCAACATTACCACAGAATAATAATATTATATATATATATATATATAAAAAAAAAAAAAAAAAACTAAGAGGAATGAATGTCTCATTGTATACACGGACTCCGAAAACTGTGAATTATTATAATATAATTATGATTTTTTCTCTTCCAGACCAAGGCAATGGACTGGTCATTGGAAGTAAAAACTTCTTTTTACTTGGATTTTATTGAAAATAAATTAGTCTTTGCTTTTCTTTTTTTTCGATAAAATTATTTAATTGTCCTTGGAAGTAAAAATAACTAAACTTGAATTCAAAGGCTTTACAAGTTTTTTATTTTTTTTAAATACAATTAAATAACTAAATTACTCTTTAAAAAAAATTATTTAACCGGCTATCAATGACTTTTTTATATTTTTATTATGATTTTTTTGTTATAAATAAGTTGACTTAGGGGTAGTTAAACAAATAAAAAATTATTTTAAAAAAAATAGTTCACTGCATGTGCTAGCAAGTGGATTATTTATGTGCCAATCAGGTGATGTGTGTAGCATCTCCTGGCGGCATTCAAATTATCTCGGCGACAACGCCATTTTGGATGGCAGGTGTAACCAACAAACATCCGGTTTAGCGTCAACGATCTTTATTTCCATCTTCCTTGATTTCCTTGCCTAACCCTCCAAGATATCAAAGTAGCCTTTCAATTTGTTTTTATTACAATTTATTTTATTTGAAATATTTTATAAAATTAAAAATTTCTTTCAATTTTATCCTCTTTTTTAGTTTTTTATTTCCTATTAAATTTAATCCTTGTTTTTTTATTGCTATGTTTTTACCTTGACAAGTTTTTAAAATTAATATTTTTTTAATTTCATCATTTAACATTAAATTGGTTAAAAAATAAGCATCTTGATTGAGCTCGGATCAAGAATTTCACATATTATATATTTAAAAGATTAACTCATATTTAGTCGGGTTTATAACCCGAGTCATAAATTATATTTTTTAAAAAGAATATGCTTTCAACATCAGAGTATATTTTTTATGAAAAAATATGATCCAGCCCAGCGATATATCATGTAATAGTTATCATACCTTTATCTTTTTTACAGTATTTATTTTATTTTTATCTACTTTCAAATTTTAAGGAATCCAACTCATTAAAATGATACTCTCATTATATAATAAAATACAAGATAAAAAAAAATAAATGCATACAGTAATATAACGTTATATCATATACATTTTATATTATAAGAATCTATTTTACGTTTCAAAATAGATCCTAAAAAAAGATATGATTTCAAATATCAAAATAAGACTTTTTCCCCTTTTGTTATTTTACAAATAATAACACCTTCCATGAAAAATTTTAACCAATTTTTTTATATGACTCTTCACTCAATCATAAATACAATTAAAACTTTATAAATTAATATCCTGGATCATGAAAATTTATTAATTAATTGAGATATTATTTAATCAATAAATTAATACACTATACATTAATTAATAAATTAATTTATCAAGGTATTCGGTTTTATTTTATATGACTACCACCTAATTATTGAATTATGAATTATTATTATTCTATGAATTTCTTTAGCCAAAACAAATTCATGAATGTAATTAGTCTTATTATATAGAAAAATCCATTCATTACAACAAACTAAAACTACATTCAATGATTACTTAATTAATATACTTAACCAACATTAAGTCAAGTAAAAACATATATAAAAAGAATATACAATATCACAAATGGTAAAACTAAATACAATGAATAATAATAGATGAAATGCATAAAGTATTTTATGAGTACAAAATAGAAAATCTAACTTTCACCTAAAAAAATTGTAAAAGTGGGTGTTATAAAGTTTAACTTGCAAGTGAGCCGAGCAACAATATCAAATATGATTATCAGACCATTAGAGTATCTATAAACCAATATTAAAAAAAAACGATGTCAAATAACATAAAATCTCAAAATTCCATAAATTAGAGAAGGTTCTTTATAAATGATTTGTTTAATATCAATAACATGTGAACACAACCTGAGAATTAATTACTAAGAAGGCAAATAATTTTGTTAAAAAATATTTATTTTGCAAATATGCTAGAATTCCATTTTTATCAAGGTTGGCTTAAGTGCTTCTAATCAAGACATGACATTCAAACATATCATTATTTTGAAGAAAGTAAATAAGTTGACATAGAGCTAATGAAAAGTCATTTTCAATCTTAAAAAAGAAACAAAATCAATTTTTCACAAAAGATGTTTTCAATAAGAATGAAACATGATTGTTTTATAAGCTACAACCAGATCATTTTCTTGCAACAAAGCAACTTGAAAGTAAGAAATAAGACAAGAAAAAACAAACAATTATTATTTGCTATAATGAAGATAGTTATGAGAAAATTCCTTTATGATTTATTGTCAGGTATGTTGAACCACAATGTTTTCAAGAATATGAACCGAGTAACCATCTTTTTGTTTGTTGATAATTGTTTTCTTCATTCAAGATTTGAAAAATATTGAATTGTTTTTCTTGCCACCCAACACAACATCAAAGATTCAATCTTATGATACAATGATGATACAAGCTTTTAAAATATATTATTGTCATCGATTTTATTAAAATCTTTTAGAGAATTATGAAATTGGAATTCAAATCTAGAAAAAGATAAATGTTTAGATGCAATAAATCTTGCAAAATCATCTTGATAAAAAAATATGGTAGAAAAGTTATTTTACTTGTTAATAATTGTTTTGTTCATCCAAGATTTAAAAAATATTGATTTTTTTTCTTGTCACCCGACATAACATTAAAGATTCAACTTTATAATGCGATGATCATACAAGCTTTCAAAATACACTGTGGTAATCAATTTTATCAAAATCTCTTGGAGAATTATGAAATTGGAATCCAAATTTAGAGAAGATAAATGTTTTAGATACAATGAATCCTACAATCTCATCTTAGACAATAAATATTTATGTAAGTTTAATTATAAATTATTTTTGACATTGTAAAATTACGTTTATAAATAACATAGCTTGAGAGAATTTAAATCAACACTTAAATAATAGAGTCGTTGAACATATGCATGTTCTAACCAAATAGTTTGATAATAATATAATTTGAGAGTATAATAATTTATTTTATATTTTATTCTATCATATCTATCATCAACTAAATAAAATAAAAATATAATAATTATTATTTTTATATTATAACAAAACATAATATTATCTTATTTTCTTGTTCTATCTTGTCTACTGTATCTCAACTATCTCAATCTTTTATGTTGGTTAGGTGAACATTGTAACGTTTTTTTTGGAACCTATAAGGATGGCGTTAGAAAATTGTAAAACTATAGTGGTAAAAGTATTATGAATCTACAAGGAAAAAAATAAAATAAAATATACCGAAAAGATTGTAATTAAATGGTGGGGTGTGACTGTGTGAGCTTTGAGTAGAGCAATAGAAAAATAATGGGGTCGAGAGGGCTGGCGACTGGCGAGCAACATCAACATTGTCAGCAGCGGAGAAAAACAAGGCTAAACGCAGAGAGGTATCACGTAAAAACAACACAAAAGAAAAAGAAGCTTTCTTTCTTTTCATTTAAGTTATATTGAGATATAAAGTTTATATCTTTCTTATTTTTTTTTTCTCCTTCAATTAGATACTGGAAAAGAAGAAGGCAATTGATGAATTGATAAAAGAAGCTTCTTCTTAGAAGGACCATCTTGTTTCTTTCGAGCCCTTTTGTCATTACAATAGAAATGGTATAATCCTTGATTCCTTACTTGGTTTCTTGCTCAAAATTGGCTTTTATGGTTAATTTAAAGCTTTTTTTATATTTCTTTACTTGGTTTTATGAGTACATTTTTCTTGGATGATTCAATTGGCTGAGTTACTGTAGTTACTTAATTTCAGCTTTAAGCTAGTTGGTTCCTTTTGTTTTATGGGTGTGCTATTTTGTGTACACATTCTATGTTCTTAAAATCTGAATCCCTGTCATGATCTGATTACTAGATCTGTCAGTGTTTTTGGAATCTGAAAGTGGGGACAAACTCTCCTCTTCTGTAAAACAGCACATTCAAGACCTTCTCCAAATAAACATGAGTTAAGAATCTTATTGTTTCTGTTAATCTGGGTTTCCGCGACCTCAACATTTACAGATGGTCTATAAATATGTCAGTTGGAGATTCTGTGTTGGTACCATTGTGGCATTTAACTTTTTTAAAATTTACAGGTCAATATGGAGGGGCTGTTTGGCCCCAAGTGGTCTACAGAAGAACAGATGAAGCGTAGGGACATGATGGCTTCAGAAGCATGTTATAGTTTTTTTTCACGAGGCTCCAAATTCCAGTGTTGATAAAATGTCAATAAAGTTAGATAAGAGCCCCTTGGTTGGATTTGTAAACTATCGCTTTACTCTTGAGGAAGAGATACCTGTTCTTTATGTGTATGAAATACAGCTCGAGTCTCGTGTCCAAGGGAAGGGACTGGGGAAATTATTTATGCAATAAATTGAGCTTGTTGCTCGCAAGGTGCTGATGCTCTTTCTTGTCAGCCCTTTAATGGTTGTGAATAACTAATTAGATATACAAATACACACATGTTTCTAGGTTTTCTTATTAAACAGCATACAATTATATAACCCATCTTTCTCTTCCTCTCTGTAAATCTCAACTCTCTTCACTTTGTACTTCAGAATTAACTATTCTAGGTTCATGTTGTGCTTCATCATAATTGATATTTAATTTAGTCATTTCATCTTCTCTAGAATCACATGAGTGCTGTAGTCCTAACAGTTAAAAAAGCTAATGCAGTAGCTATGAATTTCTACAAAAGTTAGCTGAGGTATGTCTTTTACTCGACAATACTGCTATCCTAGTGATCTCTTAAATTTGTGACATTTAGCTCTGAGATTCTTGGTTGAGTGGCACTCATTTACTAGATAAAATGCAATAGTAATGAGTATTATTAGATGCTGATGGCAATTCGCAACCAGAAGAAACCTGTTTCCTTCCCAGGCTGCTAACTATTTTCCCACCAATTCATAATATTTCTTTACCATTTTTGCCTGAATTGTTTTTTTAATCCATCAGTCACTTTCAAGCATTTCACCACTGAGAGTTGATCCCTTGGTATGTTATTATTGACTGTATTATGTACAGTATGTACAATTTACATCCAACCCTCTCCCCTCCCTCTTCTGTTTTAAGAAGCTTTATCCCTTCACAGATGGGACTAGAGAAAAGTTACGTGATTCTCTGCAAAGCGTTTGACCATGAAGCCAAAGCTATTTTGGAGGTACGAACTATCACATTCTTTTCTGTGAATAATAATGTTGTAACCCTAAACACTGTGCCATTGTGCTTGTGTGAGAATTCAGGATAGAAAAGGAAGCTTTCTTCCAGGTATTGTTATGGATACTTCTTGCAAGTTGCATATTTTGATATGCTTATGTTTTTACATGACAACCCTTTGTAAATAAACATACAGGTGATTGAAAATTTCCGTAATATATTCCTAGTATTGTGCAGTTAAATGTTAGTGTTAAAGAGTAAAAAACTGCATTGCAATTAAGGTATTGTTTCTGGAATCCAGTCTTCAACAAATCAACCAATGCATTTTCATAGGTTAAGAGGTTTCATTGCTGCCAACAGTGTTTCTCTGTTCATTCTGGAAATATTTTTCTGTTGACTTGTACTTGTGGATTGCAAATCTTTTAATTTCTTCTTGGTATTGCTTTTCCATCTACTAAATACCGTGTCTGGAAAGCTTCTTGCATTACCTTCTAATGAGAAGACTTACGTAAATAAATATTCCAAAGATGAGGATGAGCACATGAATTCTGTCATAGGGTAGAAGCTTTTTTGCTTCCTGTGGGCTTCTTGCTTATTTTCTTAGGTGACTCTAAGAGCAGCATAGTATGGCACGTGCTATGTATTTTAGTTCCATCATATTCGTTTTCTGAAAATTGTGTTCATAAATATTTTGAAATTTGTTGCTATTTGGTGGTGTTTACAGCTTCCCTTTGATTTTTTGCGTAAAAGAGCATGTAATGACCAAGAGTTATACTAGCAAGCTAGTTCATTGAGCTTATGAAGTCCTGGTATGGAATTTTTATTAAGTTTATGTGCTTGTCATTTTGATTTCCTCAAGATGGACATGAACATTTGATTAAGGAAACATTACATCTACTTTTTTCAGTAGTGGAACTTTCATCGGTAAATATGATGGAATATATTGTTGATTGGATGCAAAAGTCTCCATCATTTTGTATTTTTTTGGTGTAGTTTAACAGGGGGGAAATTTAAGCTTTTGAGGTCACTCACACAAATTCTTTCAACATATATTGTAATTGAATAATCTTTTCACTCTCCATTATAAAGAAAATTTATTTTGATTTTACTATGCAGGGAAGTGGATGAGTAGGATAGAGATGACTATTCAACATATTTTTTATGTATTTTTCTGAATCAAACCTTTTTTTCTGAATGTACTTTCTCTTTTCCTATTCTTAAATACAAAATAGAATAAACTAATGATATAGAATCATTATAATTGATTCTATGCATGAACCATCTGATTAGTGATGCTCTTCACCATCGTTCACAATTGAACTTTTTTTCTTTTGCTTTTTCTCAAAGATGAGGGCTTAGTACTATGGTAGTTGATACTTTGTGAAACTGCATCGTGTTTTAATGTTTCACTAAATTCTATTAAAAACTATCTGCGTGATGCAATGTGGTGTTTGTACGATTGAAATTAAATCTAGGATTGGAATTTGAGTATTGGCAGATACTGTTGGCTTCTAAATGAAGTACAGTGTAGGGTCTTAGTTATAAAGAGTGCTGGGGTAATAAGTGGAATGTGGATAATTGTGTGAAAAGCGGTCACTAATAAGTCATTGAGCTTTTCTCTATCTGTTGTTGTTTCTTGGTAGTATTTTTTTTCTTGGGGAGGGGGATCTTGCGCTGATTCATGGAGAAGACTAGGTTATCTTACATTTCTTTAATTCAGCAAGAACTTACTTGAATGAGAGAAATTCATGCTCAAAGAAAACTTTGTTTTTCTAGGAACTACACACTTGCCAATTTTAACAAATAGTTCACTAAATACAAAAAAGAAAAAAAAGAAAAGAAAATTAGTGAATGTTATGTGAAATCTGTTAATGTTACAAAATCATTTCCTTTGCAGGATTTTTCTTGAATAAATTTCACATGAACAAAAATTTTTTTAGTGTAGGTTGTCTGGTAGTGCCTTTCAGCTCTATTTAGGAAATGACAGAAGTGAACTTCTAGGATTGCATTTGACATTTAGCATGACTTTGTATAGTTGTTAATTGTGTCAATAAAATCTTCTGAAGGCACAGGGAGATAGATGGGTATGAACAGAGAAAACAAAGCTCCTGGATAATATTATTGATCAGAAATTGTCACAACTATTGTAACTGTGATTTTATTTTTGAGTCCTCTAACCTGGTAACCAACTTAAATTGAAACCCATATGATGAAGTAAAATTTGATCAGAATTTATAGCCACTATGCTTCATTGTTGGAAAATTTTCTTCATCAGCATGCCAACAACTTACAATTGTGAAATATCTAATTAGTTTGATCTATTTCTTATCTTTTTCCATAACTCCCCTTTTTTTCCGGTCTTCTTTTTGTTTCCAGCCATTATTTATAAAACCTCTCATATGTTTCGTTACTGGAATAGCCTCTTCTCTTGCTTTTTTCTAATGCTCATGCTCCAATTTAATACAACAAAATATTGGTAGATCATTGGCATTTCCAAGAAGTATAGCACACCGGCAATCCAGGAGTTTGTAGGATGTATGATCTTAATTTAAAAGGCATTTGTAAAAGGTTTGTAGGCTTAATTTTTTTTTACTAGATTTTCTTTAAAGTCTCCAGATATATAGATAACTGCTTTGAAATAGTTAATCACTGGAATTTACAATGTGCTGAATTCTTATGAAAGATTCAGTATATTCTTTTTCTTCTAATTCATGTGGGCGTTTGAAAGTATATGAAAATTTGCATGCTGGGATGTTGCCTAATTTCACTGTGTTCATGCAGCTTCAAGAACCTTTTGTTTTACTGACATTTCCTCATTACTTTGGCCTTAGGTTATAAACTTGTTAGTGTCATGCTTTACATGCTAGTGCTAATGTACAGGAAAGAGATTTCCTTTTCTTTTACTGTTTCTTCATTTGTTTAATGTGGATAGACTCTGTTTGGTAATGCTGGAAGTGATTAAAAGTGCTTTTCAAAGTGCATTTATGCTGAAAAGCATCATTTTGATGTCTTTTCAGCACAATTTTACAAAAATACCTGCACCGCATTACCATACACACACTAAATCATGTTCTAGGTTTGGTCTACATGGTGAAAGAGAGCCCTTTGTTTTGAATGGAAAAAAAAAAACATTTCAAAACTGTACTGTTCAAATTTTGGGCATCATTTTTAAGATGTTTGCATGTCATTTTGGAGACTATAAAACGAAGGAGCCTATATGCAAACTAGATGGAAGCAAAGGTTTTTTATATAGGAATTTGGGATCCAAGCGGGTGTCAAAATTTCACTGTAAAGAAAAGTTTCTTTGATTTAGATCCAGAACAATGAAAGGCTATAAATCAACTTGAGCCGGTCTAGGAACGATAGATTCTTATAGAAGTTTGGTAGGAAAGGCTTGTGCAGTGTTAAATCATTCTATGAAACTTTAGAGGAAATTGATAGGTTGTTCATGCTATTGTAAAGATGTTATGTGGAGAAGATTAATTCTGGCAATATTGAAGGGAAATTATGATAGAGGAAGTATTGTCCAGATAGGTTGCTCAGAAAATGCTATCTTATTTGTTAAAAAAAAGGCTAATAATCTTGTAGCATATGTCAGAGAGGGATTGTTTTGTTTGTGTTTGGACTGAGTGTACAAGTTGATGGGACCTATAACAGGGTATACCTTGATTGTTGGGACTTTACTTGAATTGAGTTTTTGCTGGCATTTTGAGTTTTCGCCCGTTGGTGTCCTTTGAATTGTAAGCAGTGCTCTGAAAACTAAATATGTATGTATGAAGGTAGAAAGTTATTCGATGCTTAATTGCAGTTTTGGGTGCTAATTTTCTAAAGGTTATTGTGATAGGATTTCTCTTACAAAAGCTGCTATGCTAGCTGTTTTTTATTTTTATTTTTATTTTTACGGTTATTATAGTTATTAAACCCGGCTTGACGGGTAGATGTTACAAGCCTAAGTCTTGAGAAGAGGGAATCACACGTGGCAAGGAGTTAATTGGCAAGTTAGCTAGGAAGTTAGTTAGTTGGAATTAGCAAGGATCATATAGTTGGTAGTTTGTTTCAAGTTAGTTAGGAGTTCAATCCTTGCACAAAAGAAAATTGTACAAAGCTCGATGGAGGAGCATAAGAAATAATACAATAATACAAGAACAATTGCAGAAATTGCATATCTCTCTCTTCTCTCTAGTTTCTTATACTTCTCCCTCAAATTTCTTCAAAACATTTTGCTTGTCAAGGAAGATCTTTAATAATTGGTATCAAAGTCACTTTCCAAAGTAAGGTAGCTTGGGTCCAAGAAACAATTAAAAAAGGTGGAAAATAGCATGATGAAGGCTTTGGAAGAACACAATAAGAGATTTGAAGAATGAATATGAAATACTCATGAACAATTTTAAGAAATCAATGTTGTGATTTTGAAAGGAGGCTCAAAACAATCATTTCCGGTGATTCTTCCACCCATAAAAGTAGTCCAAGCATAAGCCAATCATTAGCTAATAGTTACTTAGGTCCATTTAGTTAGTAGTTTGTTGCAAGTTAGTTAGGAGTTCAATCCTTGTATTAAAGAAAAGTGTACAAAGCTCGAGGGGTCATAAGAAATAATACAAAAACAATTACAAAATTGCATATCTCTCTCTTTTCTCTAATTTCTTCTGCTTTTCCCTCAAATATCTTCTAAACATTTTGCTTGTCAAGGGAGATCTTTAACTGTTAACTCGGTATTCCATCAAACCCGATACTTGATCTAAATAAGGTTTTTATTATAATTATTTTAGATATTAATCTAATTAAATTAACCTGACTTAACTCTGATGAGACCTGATTGATTTTTTTTATTAACGTGGATATCTGGGTCAGTTTGTGTGCACCTCAACTAATCCCACGGGCCCTAAAGTTAACGATCATAGAAGCCTCTAATGATTCTAAAATTTATAAAACTTGAACCGGTAATCTTTAGAAAACAAACTTAAAATTTAATCAGTTAAGTTATATCAGTCAGGGCGATGAGTGGTTGAATTTAAATCTGTATCTCTTCCTATAATATTTTTACTTGGTTCACCTCTCAGACACGTTATGCCCTAGATAGCCCTAGATACAACAATTCACTATTAATATCAACAGGCGTTTTCGTCGTCTTCTTCCCTTTTCTTTGCTGAAGCATATTTATATTTTGCTGCTTGTTTATTTAACGGCATGCTGTATTCCAAAAGCATTTCGGACAAATATCATATGCTTGCCTGTGGAAAAGTATTGGGCATCTCCCTTTTCGAAAGCTCCCTGCGTAGTGGGGTTGGAATACTTTGGCCATATGCTAAATTGTTTTCGATTATTTGTGAGATATTGACTTTATTAAAGTTGCTTTTATTGCTGATGACGCAAATAACTCCCTTATTTGTGCTAATAATATAATGTACTTTTTTTTTTATATATATAAAAAAAAACAATTTAATGTACTTAGGTAGTTCAATGGCTGGAGTTGGTGGGTACTTCAATTAAATGTGTTGCTGCATTTCTTAATTTATGCATTTTATTTTCTTTAGTGACAATATTATTGCACTTCTTTATCACATTTTTGTTTTCCGACCACGTAGTAGATATTTATATAGAGGTTACTATATACGTTGCACTCATAAAAGATGCAAAGAAAACGTTAAGTGGAATTCATGTTTAGTCTGTATTGTTTTGGCAAGTTAACCTCAAGGTAGGAGGATTCATTGAAAACATTATCAGAGAATTACCGAATATAAATAAAAATACCGACAAAAATAATAATATTGATAAATTACAATAATATTTACTGATGAAATATTACCTTGTTATTTCTCTTGGTATTCATTAATGAAAATTTTTATGTCAGTTACTACCGAGAGAATTATAGTTTGAAATGAAGGAATGAAAAAAGAAAAAGAAAAATAATGTGTCATTATTAGAAACGGAATTACCGAGGAAATATACTCATCATTAATATTATTAGTGAATTTATCGGTAATATTTAAGTTATAACCTAACAGATGATCCTCCTTTCCCCCTCCTCTATTTCTTCTTCTTTCTTCTTATCCTGCAGAAAATAGCATACAAAACCCCCTCATTTTGTTACAAATCAAGCCCCCATTATCATAAATTCAGCTACCCCAACACTTAGTCTGTCAATATCCATGTTCTGGTTCATTTTTTGTTCTTTTTAAGATTCACCATATTAAGTAAGCAAAATTACCTACTTTTTTTGTAGCCTGTTTTTTTAAAATTAATTTTTTTGGCATTTTGGTATAGTATATGTAGTTTGTTTGTGTGTTGTTTTATATGTAGAATTTGTTGTATAAATGTATGATTTGTACATGTTAGAGTTTGTTTGAAATTTTAGAAAATTATATTTGTTTGTCATTTGATGAAATTGAGTTTGCTTTTATAACTTAGTTGTTTTATAATGAAATAAATAATGACTTATTTAATAGGTACGTTTCACATTTTGTTAATTTTATTGTTAACTTGAGAAATTCGGCAAATTTAGAGGAATTTGATTTTTTTTAAAGAAAATTGATAATGATTTAAGGGTATTATTAAAATAGATTGAATAAATTTGAGTTAAATCAATGATAGCTAATTAGTTGGTTACCATTAATTTGTTTGGTTCACATTATTAATAAATACATGTTGTCATTAATATTTTATATAGGTTTCATATAAGTAATGGATGATCGTTCTTAGATGTATCAAGTTTCAGTCGAAGGTTGACGCATGATGAATTATTGTAATAGGATTGAGAGTTTTATTAATATGCACCATCTAATTCAAAAAATATTAGTGGAGACAATTTTAGATGTCCATGTAAGAGGTGTAAAAATAAAAAAGTTTCTCTATCCAGATGTTGTCACGATGTATCTTCTACAAAAAAAAAAAAAGGTTTTATATAGAAATACTTGTGTTGGTTTTCACATAGAGAACCATATGCTCCTTACGAGACCATGGTAGAAAGGATGATTGAGTTAACTTCTAGTTCTAGTAATGTGCATGGAGTTGTAGATGATAATAATAATTGTTATAGGATAATGATTATAGATGCAATTAGAATAAATCAGGGTGATGCAGGTGAATGTTTAATGAAGAACCAAATGCAGATGCATACAGGTTTTTTGATATTTTAAAATATTCTGACGAACTATTATGGGATAGGTGCACAAATAATATTATCCTAAGACAACTAACACAAATACTATTTGAAACACCATATTTATTTAAGTTTAATGTATTCCCAGGATATTCTACTTGAACAATGATCATCTATGATATCTTACAATACACATTAACGTCATTGTCATAGACAATTAAAGAAACTACATCGTAAAAATAATAGTTTTTGGGTGTGAGACTTTTTTCAATAACATTTCAACAAAACATCTTACAATTACTATTTTTCAAAAATATATAATTTGGTCATATTATTTTTTATTGCAATCCATGACATTTTGGATTTTCAATATTCAGTCAATTTTAATTTTAATTTTAATTTCAGATTTTATTTTTTAATTTAATCCTTAAATGAACAAATTGAACCCCTGATTTTAGGTATTTATTCCAGTTTAGTCCTTGACTATTAAAATTGAGCATTTTGGGTCAATTTTATCCTAAATCTCATTTTCCTATGCAATTTCTTCCCTAACTAAATCAATTGCACCCCTAGATTTGATCATTTGTTATATATTATCCTTGTTACAATTTCAATACATAGACATGTTTACAATTTCAATACATAGACATGTCTTTAGTTCACCTATAACAATTCACGAATCCCAAATAATAATATAAATAAAAAAAGGATTCTTAACAAAAAAAAAAACCAATACATCCCGCAAAATCCCAACATGTTTGTTTGTGTAAACAAGATTTGAGAGTTAACAAGATTTGAGAGTTAACAGAGAACAGTAGCAACATCAAATCAACCTTTACATGCATGCGATTAGGTCCTTCGAAGGATGATTCAAGAATATGCACTTATCCTATTAGGCTTCATATTCCTCAAAAGTAGTTATTTTGGAAAGTTGATTTGATGTTGCAAACAATTAAATATTTTTAATTTATATTCGTCGGTAATTAATTTTTTTTTTAAAACTTGAAATTTTCTAAGACCACCCAAAATTCTCCGATTAATTTTATTTTGTTGGTAATTTCATCTGTAATTATTAGTGGCAAAGTCATGTAATTTTTTTTTCTAACTCTTTAGAACTTTTCTATGGACTTAATCCATCAGTAATTCTGTCTATAATTTTCAGTGGCATAGTCATGTAATTTTTTTTCAACTCTCTAGAACTTTTCGAAGGACTTAGTCCATCAATGATTTCTTCTTTAAAGGTCATGTAATTCTTGTTCTAACTCTTTAGAACTTTCTGAGGGACTTAGTTCATTGATGACTCTGTTGATATTTTATAGTTTGTTAGTAATTCCATCGGTATAAAATAGTTTCTTTTTTCAAAGTGTTTTTGTATTTCCTATCTATCCAACCTGCAAATACAATAAAATCATAACACAATAACACCATTTTTGTTCATAATAATAAAATCACAACAATAAATATTTCATTAGTGTTAACAATAGTTCATTGAAAAAGAACAAACAAAAAAATTATATTAAAGTCAATTTCATTACACATTGATTTTTACAATTTAATTAGAATTATCATTTTCTTCTTCAATTTCATCATTGTCACGTATATCATAATCTTCTTCATTGAATTGATGCTCATCGATATCATCATCTTCATCGACTTCTGTATGTCTACTTGCTTTCAATACATCATTTAATTCCTCAAAGTCAACATCAATAAAAATATTCTCAGCAACATGAAAATTTGAATTTTCTTCTAAGTTGGTAGATGGAGCAACTCGATATACATTAACTAACTCATCAGTTTGAAAGATATCATCTCCTGCAGTTACTTCATTGTTAACATCCTGAACAACTTCAACATGACTCCTAGGTCTGGTTTTTACTACAGATAACCAATTAACCATAGAACGATCATTTCTAAAAAAAACAATGTATGTGTAATAAACTTGTTGGTATTGCTTGGTGTCATGACGTGCACGACGTTGAATGACGAGTCTGCTTCCTGATAATGTTAAAGGGGGGTTGAGTTTAATGATAAAGTTATGATTATGGGGTTCAAGAGTCGTCACCTAGTATTATGGTCACTAACAAACCTAATGGCTTATGAGAGTCTGGGTAAGGGAACTAGTTATGCAAGAGGAAGACGCATTACCTCTAGTGTACCCTACCTAAGATAAGCTGCATTGCTTATCGATTATTTTTCTTAGTCATGTTTTTATCCGTCGGTCTCGTTTAAAGTTCAAGGTAGATTTCTCTTCGTGAGAAAGTCTCTATTTTATTGGATTATATCCTAACCATTCTAAGCCCATATTTAACATTGTATTTATTTCCCATTCCTAATATTCTAGGTAACAAGCTAGTAATTATGGAATTTCTAGTATTTTGACCAAACCCTAATGAATAATTATAAACTAGTTACGATATTCATTTTACATTTTTAAAACATGATAGAAATGTATTATTTTTCTTTTAAGAAAATATGCATGAAAAACCTTTATGATTTGGCCATATGCTTGAAAACAAAACATCCCCTTTTTGTTTTTTTTTTTGAAAATAAAGTTCATTTTTGAAAATTTGGATTTTTTTTATAAAAATCAGATATTTTGATATCAGGTTCATATTTTACAGTGTAAGTCTATAGCCCGATATTAGACAATTATAAAAAAAAATATACAGCGGACCTACAAATATTTTTAAAAGTGGTCTTTGAAAAATTTAATTCTCTTTCTTAATTGAAAGAGATGAGAGGTAGCAGGACCTGAATTAATTCATGTCCTGCATGCCTCATCTAAAAGGAAAAAAGGAGATGGTTGTAGGTTATTTAAGGAAGAAGATTATCTAGCGCAGGGATTGTATGTTGGTTGTACATAGTGGTGGTGGCTGGCACTTGCTAGTGGAGGAACTGGTGGTTATGATGGCACAAAGAGGGGAAGACAATGTTGGCATATAAAATTGGGGGGGGGGGGAGCTGATATTTTTCCCTTTGCACATGAATTTCTTGCCCCTCAATGCTTAAAATCCACTCATATTTATAGGGGGTGAAAGAGGGATATTTTGTTTTTATTGGGGACCAATCTTGGCTCTTAATTCAAGCGGGAATGATCCTAATCGTTGGCTCAAAGGTGTCATCATGGTTTGTAAAAATTGGGTTGCTAAGGGTTGGCCTAACAATATGTGAATCTCCGACGGGATACTTCTGTCGGTAATATTTAGAAGATTTATGGATGAAACTGCTTTCTAATCGGGGCTTTTGCAGTGTTTTTTCAAAATCTATTGATGATATGTGCTACCAATGGTCTTTCATGGTTAAAGGCAAGCAACAGAATCTCTCATGACAACTTCTTTTCTCATGCGTTGTTTGAAATCTTGGGCTTCACCGGAATGATGTCATTTTTAATGACGTTGCCCCCAACCTCCAAATCTATTTCTCCATGGTACGCCAAAGTATTGTTTTATGGTTGAGGCTTGATTCCAGCTCTTTAGAGCTAATTAATATAGAGAATGTTCAATAGGGAGGAGTTGGTTTCTTATGGTTTTTTCATTCCCCCTATTTGCTGCGCTCCCCTGTTTTATGCAGTAGCTTTTGTGCTTTCCTTTTCTCTATTTGTTCATCTAATGTAAGTTAGACTATTATCTTTGTAGCCTTTTTCTTAATAAAACTTTCGACTATTACAAAAAAAAAATAATTTACAGGATTTTGTTACTAACAAATGACAGACATAATTACTGACAGATTAAATCCCTCAAAAAGTTCTAGAGAGTTAGAGAAGAATTACAGTACTTGCCACTAGCAATATGTGAATCTCCGACGAGATAGTTTTGTCAGTAATATGAATTCGATCACCAATGGATTATTCTATCGATAATTCTCACTGAAGGAATTACCGATGGAATGTTGCCAATAATTTTTTTGTTTGACGCATTTTTTCTGTCTGTAAATCTATTAGTGATAATATTACCGATGAAATGACTGATAAAAAAGAAATCACCAACAATATATATTTCTACGACCAGTTATTATTTGTAATTCCATCGGTAAATTTTTTCCACTGATAGAATTTAAACACGAATGAAATATTCCATTGGTATTATGCAACTGGCTAGTCGTAAAACCTAGAGTAGTTGGTATGAAGTAGAAAACAAAACGGTGGGTTGACTTCTGTTCATATTCATCCCAAGTTTCTTGATGGATCTTAGAAATGAAATATCTCATTGAATGAGATGTGTGACAGAATCGTAGATGCACATAAAATTCTCTTAAATCATATGCTTAAGCTAAAGAAAGCGTATTGGTCATTTTGGACGTATTGGAGCTTATTTTGATTGATTGATTGAATTCTCTTGGTATTTGCATATGCACGGTGCTCCTTTATAGTTAGCAGCACAAGCCTGTCAATTGTGGTTGCAACTTGCTATGATTCAACGCACTGAGAGTTTGGATTTTAGGCACATAAACAGATATTAAACTTCCAGGCCTTCATTTATTAAATAACCTAATAGTTCCAGCCCCATTATTTTTCTGAACATATATTTTAACTTGCATGCTTGTTCTGTATCAGCTGACAATGACCTGATACACTCTAAGATATGGCATGTATGTGCGTGTACGTCTACAGAATTATGTGCATATGGAGAGAAACTGCTATTATTATTCAGAATAGAAGCTTGTTCTGTCGACATTACATGATATCTTTTCATTAGAACACGCTTCAAGATGGTCTTTTAAGCAGCGAAATCTGCCTGTAAAGGAGCTTCCCAGTCTCCTGGAATCACTTGGGACTTCGATTTCTGCTATGAAGATTGCGCGAACAGGTCTATGGTCTGACAATCTAAATTCACCTCTGCTGTATTCTTTCTGCTTCAGTCCCTCTCCAAACCAAATTATTCGATCACACCTGCAAAAAACACCATCTTATATATATAGTTTCTTGAGTATCGTCTCATTTAGTTATCGTTTTAGGACGACTACAAAAAAGAACATCAAGAAAAACAAGTTTAATTACCATGCAGGAGCACGCTTCTTTTCACCCTTCCTCTTCTGATCACAGCCATAGTAAACCTGTGAGTTCTGATAGTACTTGTATGTAGGTGCAAATTCAATTATTCCTTCGCGCCAACCTTGGAATACATGACCCTTCATGAGCTCGGCCTTGAGCTGCAAATTAATATTTATTTTCAAAGGAGCTTAAAAGTTAATTATCCTCGTAATTGTAATAATAAAAGTTTTTCACAATTAATATTCTGTTTTCGTATATACCTGATCCCTTTCTAACAAAATATTCCATTCTTTTTTCTGGACTAGAGATCTTGTTGTGGTGTGAGGCAGGTATATCCTGTAGTTGAAATCTCCAAGCCAAATTACCTGACTGCAAATGGATAGCGATAATAGTGCTACACAATAATTAAACATATACAACTTGTAATAAATTACTGATCATATGAAAACAAACTGTCTAAATCAATGACATTATTGGGCCAAGTTTGATATATATATCAGAACGGTTGTATCTAATTAAACAAATTCTCTCCGACAAATGGCTAGAAACTCAACTTGCCTGCATACAATCTAGAGGAGCATTCTGACCAATAAACGTAGGGAAATAAATATTATCATCATGGGTTTTTTTTATTATTATTATTGCAAGGTCCATGTAAATTTGGAATTATGTAGAAATTAATTAAGCAAGGCAAATTCAATTTTCAAATCACTTGAAATAACAATACAACTGGCTTTAAATTAATTAAGCAAACCAGGTAGCTTGTTACATCATGATTACTTCTAAACAACAAATCATCTCAAATCCGTCTAATAATAATACATTTAAATTATTTTCATGCTGGGTGTTAACCGACTAGACTGTTCTCTTGCTATAAAAAATTACCAAATTATAAGTGGTCTTTTAAGCTATTGTTTTTTAATGAAAAGTCAGTCTCTATCTTATCTTATAAATTCTCAATGCTAAGCACACTAGAAGTTAATTATGCCATGAAATAAATATCTTACACCCCTTTAAGAGTGGCAAGAATAATAATTGAAAGATTGAAAAGAAATAGAGCAAAAAAAATCATGATATCTAAACTGGCTAGACAAAGAAAAAAGTTGCATCTGCAGTCTATTCACGGGATATAGAATTTTCACACACAAATATACTTACTCGTGATCAAGAATCTTGCGGGGCAAATTGCGCAAAGGACCACGAGAAAATCTTGTACTTGACAAAATTTCTATAGCGTTAGCATTTCTGTTCTTTTCATCTCCTTCCTTCCCTCCAGAAGCCAGATGACTACACACAAAACAGAAGCTTGTTTCATGCAAGCAAAACCTAACTGAGACCGATCCCTGCATATATAAACCATATTGAAGTTCAACAAGCACTCATACAGATCTATTTGCATTGATTTTTTTTCTCATTACGTGAGTGTGTGTGTGTGTGTGTATGTATGTATATATATGTATGTATGTATATATGTATGTATGTATGTATGTACGTACGTACCTTATTTCCTAGGCAGCCCATGATGCCGCAGCCTACACAGGAGACACTAGGATGTTGTATGTATGGAAGGAGATCATTTCTAACCCAAACAGTGATAAAAATCCCAACCATTTGCTTGCTTGTGATACAATCAAAGCAGTGTGGAAAATTATTGCTGCTTTTGTCGAGAGAAGCAATGCTATGATTTTTTAAGGGGTGCACTTTGTAAAACTCTCCCACTTTATCTTCTTGAACATGCTTTGAGATACTATTGTTAAGAGCTTCTCTAATAAGAGAATTCCATCTGCTACAAATCTTGCTGTTTTCGAGACCTAGAACAATGTTTCCAGCATTGAGAGGCACAACTTCTTGGAACCTGAAATATCTAATACAGCCAAATTGATAACATGATACATAGAACAACAGTAACTCTTTTTTTTTTTCCCAACAAAAATACAGGCACTCCAGACAAATACAAACGTCGTTGGGCTTGTAGATCTCGGTTTGGATGAATATATGCTAGCACATATCTTTCAATCAATTCCAGTGATTAGGAGATATCCATGTAAAACTTGATAATACTGAAATCTAAATCAATTACCATATATGATAAAAAAAAAAAACGAGAGAAACAAAGTTTTAGTGGGCACTATCTCTTAAAAAATGTCTTATAGTCAAGAGATATCCTCGAGCCAAATATTAAGGAACTAACCCAAGAACATAGATGTCAGCAGGGTCTGTATGTGTGCATAACCAATCTTCCATGTTCAAATCATCAGGTGGTGCAACGCCCCCAACATTCCATGAACCAACAAAGATCCTGCTTAAAATAGCTATATTAACGATCATAAAATAGAAGAAATTAAGAAAGAAAGAAAATCCCATAAACATCTTGATAAATAAAGTGACTGTCTATGGTTTTATGGAGAGAGCTTGTACTTGTGTCTTCCCTGATCACCAGTGATGTATTTCCTGGAACTGATTAGCGAGGCTTGATCTGAAGAAGTACTTGAAGTTTCTTCTAGCTCTAACATGGTCTCTGTTGAATTTGGAAAGTCTGCAACGATGTTATTGCTACCCAACATCTTCCTCAAGAACTTGTTAGCCACAAACTTAGGCCACATGACCTTCAAAAATGAATTGATGTATGCCTATGAATAACAGTAAAGAATAGAAAAGAGATCAGAAAGAGAGAAATTAAGCTAGCTAGAGAGAGGGGTGCTTACTTCTTGCTTGATTGTCTGCATTGTTTAGATGGCAGTGATTTAATGTTTTCTCGAGAGGATAAAAAGTGAAATCACTGAATGGAGCAGCGAAGTGTTGATTAAAATGTAAAGAAAAGGAATTAGAAAGATCGGATTGGGTAGGAAATGGAGAGTGATGGACCACAAGAGCACACAACTCCTTCAAGAACAAAAATTGTATAAAAAGATTCAATTTGGCAAGTTGGAAAGGATGGCAACAATATTAGGGTAGCACTGATGTGAGTGATGATGTAAGTCAAACTATAATTTATTCAGATTTTTCCTACAACACATTATAGGAGGCACGACATCCATATATATATATATATATATGATTAATTAACTTAGGACATTTGAAAATATTAATCAACATGAGTCTTTTTTCCAATGTCGTTAATTAACGGTAGAAGATTAGTCCGATTGTTAAACAATTATACTTTATTTTAAAAGTTAATTTCACTTTAAAAAATATTAAATTGATATTTTTTTTTATGTTTTTTTAATGATTTTAATATAATAATATTAAAAAATCTAAAACAAAATATATTATTACATCTTTATATATAATGAAATTTATTAAATTTTTCCCACATCGATGTGAGAGATATTTTTTCGAATTACTTAAGAAAAAAAATTAGTTTTAATTTATATACAAACTAATGCAACAGTATCTCTCATCTTCAAATAAAAAAAATAACTTTAATTTCCCATTCATGTTACTGTGTGTCCGTCACTTTTCCAATAAATAAAATGTAGTTGTTAATACAAACACATCAAAATATTAATTACCCATCACTTATGCTAATAATTTGCTTCGAGTCAACTTGGATTGAGCAGCTTGGCTTGGATAACCTGTGCATGAGTGCTAGTAAATACTAAATAGCAGTGTACAAGGTAATATTGGGCTGAGCCAGCCAGCCTAGCTAGCTAGCTATAACTAGTTGTTATAAAAACGAATCATGTAAACTAACATTTATAACTGTGTTTCCTTTATGGTACTTTTATAATTGTACTATTTATTTTGATTTTTTATTTTGCAATGCAATTAACATGATTTATTTTTCTTTTTGATTAGTTGATTTTTAAATAATTTTTATGTCGTTGCATTTTTTTTCTTGATGGTATATTTGTGTCTTTAATATTTATTTTAAGTTTTTTATAAGATTATGTTATATTGATCTATAATTGTTTTGGGGAAATTTTCAATTATATGTATATATCCAAATTTATTACCAAATTTATTTTTTAATATTTTTTGTAAGATAATATTACGTTGATTATTATTATTATTATTATTATTATTATTATTATTATTATTATCATATTTGAATTTATTATTTTTTATGCATTTAGGAATTTTTAATTCTGGTTTGGTGAAAGAATATTATGTTTCTAATTGTTATAGATGAATAATTTAGAAAACTTTAGATTATATGTTTTTATATATTTTAGGAAAGTTTAAATCTTTTTATAAATAATAATAATTTGATAGATTCTTATATATGAGTATTCCACATGTATTTATAAAGAGAAATTTATAGTAGTTTTTTAGGGTTAATCCAAGCTCCTTCAGATCTATTCATGAACCAAATAAAATTTTGATATCTGATTAGTCCCACCGGTAGAGATACCTTAAGCTTTGGTTGGGTTACATGTGAGACCAAGGTTGTCAATTCCGTTTCGGTAGGTGTTTCGTTTTTTCAATTGGAATGGAATGTTTCAGTTTCGGAGTGTTTCGGCGTGCCGTTTCGGAGTTGTACTGTTCATATATATATATATATATATATTCAACAAACATAATTCAAATTCAAGATAAATTAATTATAAATTATGCAATACAAACACAATGCCAAACAAATATAATTTTAAAATTTAAAATATTTCTAAATAGTCAAGATTAAATAGATCTTTAACTTAAAGTAA
>Ga0307509_10001459_pt1 | contig 40017 bp, 34 predicted proteins | sample 10_EM_MG_FD_202245 | JGI IMG/M metagenome (GOLD analysis project Ga0307509, IMG submission 202245) | Populus trichocarpa ectomycorrhiza microbial communities from riparian zone in the Pacific Northwest, United States - 10_EM | ecosystem: Host-associated > Plants > Roots > Unclassified | place...
TCAGCTATGATACGATCCCCACTTTCATCACCGCTCAACTATGCCCAGCATTTATTTCACATGATTCACAACATCAACTAACTCTTTAAGCCTCCCTAGTTCCAGGGAGCCGACTTGAGGAGTGGAAATTGTCCCCTCAAGTTCCCTTACCATCTTGGCACCTTTTAGCCAATCGTCTCCCAGCCCAAATTGAAAGACCACCGTGGTGCCCCTACTCGCTAGCGGGCTATTGATGGAAATCCCCGGATCAGCCCACAATGGGTTTGGTCAAGTTAGCGGAATTGCGAAATCCAGCTAATGAGATCTAGCACGCCCAAAGGGCTCGGGCTACGCACTAACCCATCCCAAGAGCTTTTACCTCTAAATCCGGAGATTAGAGGCGAGGATCAGAAGGGTTTGGAGGTAGTGGCACTCATAAAAAAAATGCACTAAAAAAATGCATCCCCTCAGGCAATGTTAAGTTACCTTCCAAATTCTGGAATGCTTCTATCATATCTCGGCGTTGACCTTCAATGTTCACCTATAATCACTCGGAAAAAAGTCTCGGGAAAAGGTCTGTCCCATGATTTGTTGTTACGCGCATGGTTGTCACGTCGGAGACCGCCACTACAACTTGTAAAGGCAGTGTTTGCAGTGCGACGCGACCGCGAATATCAGAATCCTTCCTTCCTTTTTCCAACTCGTATTCGAAGGCGCTCTTCCCCTCCATAACACTACCCCTTTATCGCAGCATAACTGCACGGTAAACTCCAATCCCCGATGCTATTACCGCACCAAAAGCTCCTGAACACCTAACGCGAGACTGGTGGAGTACCCGTACTTCAACTGTGGCACCTGGAAACCCTTGCCTATTCAGACGGCGCCCGATGGGTCAGCTTCGATTTTGCGGTTACAAAGCTTCTCGCCCCTGACGAAGTCTGCCTTACAAGCAATCCCAAGGCATACCGGTGTCCAAGAGATTTGGAATACTGTAGATGGTGCTACGTTGCATGGGCCTCGGGAGCCTCATCGCGAGCTGGACACGGATTCGCTGTTCTACGCGGTGGATGCCGTGGCCGGGGCTTTTCAATCCCCGGGGCAAAGGGAAATCGTGGAGCTTTTCGGGTAATCTACTCGGGGGGTGTGCATGGGTGATCGGACGGACAGGGGTCAGAAAATGTATGCTGATACGTACGTTTTCTGACCCCTGTCCGTCCGAGTACTTAACTGCTCACCTACACTTGTCCAGTACTAGGTTGGATGCCGGAAAATGACCCGGTGGCGGTGCGAACCGACAGTTCAGCCGGAGTCGCAGGTCGTTCTGTATCATACAGGATTGCAAAAATAGTTCGAGTGGCAACGCCGCTGGTCTCAGGTCGAGCCTGTTGTAACTCTAAACTAACGTCTATTCAGACTTCAACTAAGAGACTCCACGTTGCACCATATCCCAGCTTAATTAGAGGGATGATGAATCTCATGTTTGTGTTGTAACAAAGCCTTAAAGCAGTCCACGACATGACCCATAAGATGCAATACACAGTTTAGAGATTCTCCTCTGATGCTCTGCATTTCAGATACCCCTTGGTCGAGCTTCATGATTCTTCTGGGGAGAGAGCATGTGCGACGCCTGGGCGCTGAGTCATTTGAGCACTGAAAACCGAATTTCTGACCAGGTTCATTAGCTAGCTGCCAAATCTGGCCCCTAAGTTAGGGCGCCTGGCAGCTGGCCACGGTTTTGGCTGTTTCAGGCGGACCAATGGATGCGTGGGTAAGCTCAGACAGGCCACGTGAGAGTCAGCTCGCGTGTTCAGGGTAGTCTAACAGAAACGACTCCTCCAGACCTCAAGAAGCAGCATGTCAGGACAACATTCGTGCGAATAATATCCTTTAAATGCGATAGATATGCTTCCTGAGTATACTAGATCACACTATATTACACAAGCACAAAACGGATCCAACAGATATCTCCCACTCTTGTGGCAAGGTTGCCATTGAGCTCTAGGTAAGTGTTTCCGACTCACCGCAGAAACACTGCGTTTGTGCTCGAGAGGCCTCAAGGAAAAGACCTCTGTTTGGTCCGTGCACGCGGGGGATATAAAGTGCCCTTTTCGTCGTGAAATAAGGCACCAGCCAAAAATGTGCCTGTAAGAGCTTGCACAGAACTCCTGGGATGACTTGGCTCAGGCGGGGTTCTGCACTACCGGACTCATGGTAGATAACGCGAGCACAAGTACGGTACCCACCACAAGGTAAGTGAGTAGTTAGCCGAAGCTAGCCTTCAAAATAAATCCTTGCCTTGCACACAAAAGCATCCCCCCAGGTTCTTCTGCAAGCATTCATGACCCTAAACGCTTCCCTTCTTAGCAGCCCCTCTGATATTTCCCACCAGCCTCCCGGTAACGCCGATTGGTGCGGGGGGGTGGCAGAGCGACTGTTATGATATGACGAGTGGGCACTTGCCCAAGTGCTCGGGTAGCTGACTATGCACACCCCTTGCAGTGTTGGTAGAGATTCAGTACTCGAGTACCTGATACGGCACAGGCCCCCATCTTTTTTTTTTTTGCACTTTGTAACCCGTTCCCCCGCATCCGCGAAGTGCAAATGTGGCGGCGAGTGCTCAACCGTACCGTACACCTACGGTACTCTGTTGGAGCTGTAGTTGGTAGAGCTGCGCGTGGCGAGAGTTCAACTATGGTGGGGGCGAATGGGTTCAAGTGATGTGATTGGTGGCGCGCATATTTAGCCATACAAACTATCATCCTGTCAGGCACTGCGCGCGCCGGACGATACCTATATCCATGTAAAAAGGTTTGCCTGAATCTCGTGGCCGGATTCTTGGATTGCCACTTCAAGACAAGATGCTGTGTTTTGCTGGCAAAGTAAGGTGGCCCTGAGGGAAGGTTCGCCCAGTGCCGGTAAAGTTAGTTTTTGTTTCGTGGGGATACGCTGGTTACGAGACATTTTGTCCGCCGGTGTCAAATTGAAACATCAGTGATGAGCTCATAAGTATTGTGCACCTCTAGTGCCCAGCTATCTGGCGTGGTGGTAACTCGTACTGTGGTACTGTCCTATCCCCTCGGAGCCCCCAAATTACCCGTGGCTCTTTCTCTACCTATCTCTGGTTTATGCACCCTAAGAAAAAAGGCTGGGCTTATTCATTTTATCCACCAAGTCGGGGCGAGAAAAAGTGCTCTACTGTACTGTACTGCATGTAAGTGAGGCGGGCTAAGACCCAACCCTAATTTTGCAAATAATCTCTAGGCGATTCCGTAACACTGTTTACTAAAAAAATACCCAATGACCGAAGCTAATCAAGAAAAGTGGGCAAGAGTAACACAACAAGCATAACAATTGAACCACAATACCGGTATAAATTTAGTCTTAGCCCTGATAGAGATTCCCACAATCTTGCTTGGCAACTTTCCCCAAACACCGTGGAAAACCTGAGCTTGGCTGTTGGGTTGCCTCATCAGGATAAACATGTTCGCACCCCAGGCAGAGTGGGGAATGAAAAGCACCCAGATCCGCCACCCGTCTCCCTTGTTCCCCGCCACCCCTCCTCAGGCCATCAATCATTGTCGATCGATGCCAGCCCTCCTCATTCCTTCCTTCCTTCCCAGTTACCCGTCCTACTGATTCCGGCCACCAGGCGAGCATGGCTGATCAGGGCAGCCGATGCGCGACCCTGATTACTCTTTCTCTAGATGTCCCAGGGAAGGGACTCACTTAGACTGTGCGGATCACGTTGCAGCGGCAGGCAGACAGGCAATAGTGACTCAACCACCATCACCATTACCACAACGAGCAATGAATGAGTCTTTCACTTCCATCCAATTGTTCTGCATGCGGCCTTAATCTAATGTTCGCCCCTCCATTCTACTACTTTATTATGGTATACCGGTATTGGAAAAGCTTGGTGTGAGTGCTCATCAAGCCCTAGCCTAGTCATCGATCCTAGGGGAAGGGGAAGAAGAAAAAGAGGGCCCTTCACACAAGGTACTATTGTACGAGTACAAGTACCGGTACCATAGTTCATGCCCCCCGATGTGTCACCGCATGCTACGAGGAGTGCTCAGCCTCGCCCGGTTCGGAAGTGCACTTCTTTTTAGTGATCGTTTTTGCTTTTTCCAAATTTTCGTTTCTTTTTAGATTCAGTGGTCTGCTCAGTGTAATAATATAAGGGCCACTGTCTGCGCAAGAAAGTAGAGGCTTGCGCAGGGCCAAAGTTGCGAGTGAGAGAGAAACATGACGAAGAATTGGGATAGAGTTAAGGTTACCCTTCATGAGTTGTGAGTCTTGCGAAATTGAATCGGGTAGTAGATGGATTTGGCGGGTGGATTGGATTGAGGGAGGGATGGGAAGGCTAACGGAAACTGGTGAAAGATATATGGAGAAAAACTTCAAGCTCGATGATATGATTCGGATTATGAAGGAGTCTCACGATTTTAGTGCGAGGTATATAATTTCCCTCTTTTTCTTTTCTTTTTTCTTCCTCTTTTCTGGCTCTTCTGAGTCCCGCAGTATTGCATGGTCTATTCCTCCTCCCCCCCCCCCCTCTCACCCTCTCCGTCCCCCCCTTCTTCTCTCTCAGCCTTGTGCTGTGGTAAGTAAGTTTCTATACTGATTATACGTATACAGTCCCCGGGGATACAAGAAGAAATTCAAGCAGTGGGGGTGGCTAAAAAATGCCCCGGTAGGATACACCCCCTCCCGCCAAGGGGGATTTCATCCTCCCATATGGGAGCGTATTTTATTGACGTTCGTAGAGAGATCCAGGGCGAAGGCCTCCTAGACGAGCTGTTGCGAGTCCGCCAGATGACAATTCGGGCTTGGATATACTCAGCGATGTCGCGGCCGGGAGCCAGAATTCGCCAAAGGAGTTTGCGAGTGTTGCCGATGGTGGGGGGACCTTTGAGGTGTGTTTCTTGTTTTGTGGGAACATATCGACCTCGGAGTCGGCTTTGGTCTGCTGCTGACTTTTGGCTAATTGATTGATTAGCTGGCGCAAGCAACCGATGGATCGACTCCCGTCTACCATTACAATAGGTACTTACCGTTAAGAGTAGCTCCACAGGTTGCTGCCCAGATAGATACTGCCGGTGGGAGGGAAACCCCTGTAAATGCTTTTCCGTATAGTTCGCCGACGTCCCCGAAGCGGAGGGTGAGGGAGCACGGGGGTAGGCCTTCTGTCCACCCCTACAGTCGGCCACGACAAAACTCGCAGCCCCACTTAGGACATCAACGAGGACCAGGTAGCCTTGAGAGTATATCCGCCAGTCTCACGGACATGGAGACCGATCCTGCCACTACGCCGGCGACATCCCCTACAATAATACCTACGACCCCACTACAATCCCTATCATACTCACATTATAGATCCTCTCCATCCCCAACTCCACAGCAGACAGAGCAAACCAAGATTTCGTCAATCCAACTATCAACTTTCAAAGCCCACGTGATCGACCCATCACTCGCCGAGTTCCCCACATACCAACTCAATCCCCCACGCCTAAAGACGGACTTTATAGAAGAAATATCGAATAAAGTGCTGCAAACAGCACAGAAATATCAGCAAAAGAATGATTTCTATTCGGCCGCTGTGATACTTCAATTAGGTCTTAGCAAAATAGCACTCATGACCGTTGACCCGAGCGAGTTATTTTCCCCAGAACCGAGCGGCTTATCATTGGCCCGGGTGATGGGCGGGTTTGTGGAGAATGTGTCGTGGGAAAACGTGTACCTTTTTAGAAACGGCTTCATGCTCGCTTTGCTGCTGAGTACGAACTACGAGAAGATTGGGGATATGCATCTGGCTTTATACGTTCTCGAACAGACGTTAAGAGCCGTACTCATGTCCCGGGTCGGAATCCTAACCGCCGGCGAGGACGAGGAGGAAACACTAGAAAGCATGTTTGAATTCGCGGACGAGGACTGCAGCAGGGTGCTCCGGTCTATAATCCGGATTCGAGAGCTGAACGAAGGGGGTGACACATCAGAGCACAAGGCCATCATGGCTGGAACCTTCGGCATGCTAGAGCGCTTTCTGGCAGATTGGGAAGGGGCATTCGGAGTCCTTGGCGTGCTAAATCTAGGCGAGTTCCTGGACGGCCTGCTGAGCTTTGCAAAGAGGCATAAGATGGAGGCGGCAGCAGTAGGCCAGCTCAAGCAGATACTCTCCAAGGCCGAGAAAGTTCTCGTGTCAGGCGGCGGTTCCATGGTTGTTGGGGACAGTGAGAACTTCCGCTGGATATCCGCACGGTATTTCTCCAGAATCTCGAGGAAACTGTCGGCGCTGTATGAGCTATCCGGGCAAGCCCTTGCGGGGATCCACCTACTCAAGCGGGCAACCCGGATAGTCGGGAGTAACCATGACGGGCATCCATCCAGGAAGGAAAAGCGGGAGATTTTCGAGGCAACGACAGTGCAGGCGCGACTACAGGAAGAGAGCGGCCTCTGGGACGCTGCGGATAAGGCGTGGAAACAACTTCGGGGCGTGCTGGACGAACGGGAGGACTTTGAACTAACTCTAAAGGTCGACGTAGCTATCGCCGAACTGCTCGCCAGGAACGGGCGGCAGGGCGAGGTCCTGGTGTTCTTGGAACACAGGATTAGCGAGTGTTTGAAGCATAAGATGCTTGAGCAGCAGCAGCCTAGTACTCGGGCGGCGCTTGATGACGCCGAGCCAATATTTAGGGCCATCTTGTCCTTGGCAAAGCTAAGGCTTTCCGGGACGACAAACGTAGCTGTTACTCCGCCGGCTCTACAGGCGTATTTTCGTTGGTTACTTGGTATCAGGGGATTGGATGGAAAGAAGAAAATTGCCGTAGCACATAAAACCTTAGAACTACTCACGGAATTACAGCCCAGCCATCCGGACTTAGCCTGCGCGGGTTTAATTATATATGACGAATTTCTGCCAGGATTCATCGACCTCTGCAGCGTTGTCGCCCCATCGCTGCCGCAAAATGCCCCTCACCACACCGCCATCCTCCGCTTCTTGTCCCTGATCTACAACACCGCTGGAGAAGACGACCAGCCGAGGCCCACCATCTCCCACATTGTAACCAGGTTATCACTGCTCTACGAAACGCACCTCTCCAGGACCCAGACAAGCACCGAGATACTCCTCTACGTCCACAGCCTAACTTCCGTCCTCTGCAGCTCCTCCAAGGGCCGTCTATGCGAAGAATGCAAAGTAGATGAATTCACCACGGCAGTGGCACTCGCAGAGCACTACGAGCGCCAGGGTGCGGCCCAAGATGGTGCACGCGTGATAGCGCAGATCATCGACGAGGCAGAGTCCGAGTTCCTGATCCCGGCAACAAAAGGGTGGGTAGGCTTCAGCTGGCTGAAAGTCCTCATGCGCATAGCAAAGTTCTACATCCGCCAGGGGCAGTCCGTTGCCGCGGCGGATATCCTCGAACGGGTGCACAGGGCCAGCGTTGAGCTAGGGGATTGGGATCGCAGAGATCTAACCAGGAAAGTGGAGCAGTTTGGAGTTTTTGACGAGAGTCGGAGGCTATTAATGGAGTTTGAGCCAGCTTCCCTACTTTGTAAGTGTGTATAAATATCGAGTTAGTTTTCTCCACATTTGTTTTCTTCTCCGGTTTCTGTGATGGGCCGGATGGAGTGTACGATTTTGTATGATATTATGAACCCGTATTGTGGTAATGGAGAGATAATATTATTATGATATTGATGGATCAATCAAGCTTTTTGGGCCAGGGGCCAAGACTTGAGTGACGATTTATGAAGCACGGGAAGCCGAGGCTTAGGGCGATCCCTGCCAAAATTATCGCTAGCCTCATTCTGAAGAAATTACGAGTTGAATATTGGCTATCATCCATCACACCCTTTGTCAACTTTCTATGCCGGTGACACCTTGGCATCCCCTTTTCCTGCATGCGTAGGATGGAATAAACCGTTGTCGGTATGGAAGGATCGTGGCACTTGTGCAATCGTGCCCTACTTCACCGGTATTTTGCCCTTACCGGACTACGGCACCGCAATACGCGCGTAGACAATGGCATGCGCTGCAGGCCGTACCCAACAGCATGCCACCGTAGCCTCCCTGGACCTTCATATACTCTGCAGCATAGCACCCACGAGTACTCATCCATTCAACTCGCTCACCCATTCATTCATTCATCCACTCCGTCACTCTCTTTCCCTCGTTTTCGCAACGCGTGACCTTCGTTCCTTTTTCTTACCCACTTATCCCAGGGGGTTGTATTGGTATTATAATTTCTCCTTTTTTCACCAAATGCCCTCTGTTTCATCCGTACACTCGTCGTACGGCCCCAGGTCAACTCCCATCTCAATGGTGCCCACCCGGAATCACAGTTTTCTAGCGAGGCTCCGGGCCTATTGCTATCGGGAACGGAAGGAGTGGAAGGGCACGCTGTTTTCTGTACGGAGGCTTGTGGAGGCTGCGTGGGTTGTTGTGCTGTGGTGGGGTGAGAGAAGGGTTTTCCAGAGTGCGATAGAAGCTTGTCAATGGGATAGGTGGGAGGATTGGGTATTTGCTCCTTAGGACCTTCCGAGGAGGGGTGCGTGTGTGTTTGTTGGCTAATAATCGACAGCCAGAGGGTGCTACGCCCCATCGAGTGGTCCTTATAGCCGATCCGCAGCTTGTTGATCCACACACTTACCCCCGCCGTGGACCACTCCTTTCTGCGACGATATTTTACACAGACCAGTACATGTCGCGGTCCTACGAGACTATCCAAGAGCACCTTTCTCCTTCCACGACAGTATTCCTAGGTGATTTATTCGACGGTGGGCGGGAATGGACACACGAGCAGAGCTCGCGCTACGCTCAAAATCACCATCTACACGAGGACTTGATTCCCATTACGGAAGATCCCCGAGGAGCAAAGGATTGGAAGGACTATGATGACAGCTACTGGATGGGCGAGTACAAGCGGTTTTTGAAGATTTTCCCAAGCTGGCCTTACCGAAGGACTGTTAAAACATTACCGGGGAACCACGACTTGGGTATGGGAAACGGTATCCGAGAGGGGGTGAAGGATAGGTTCAGAACATATTTTGGCGAGACGAGCGGAGTATTACAAGCAGGCAACCACACCATCATACTAATTGACTCTGTCTCTTTATCAAACGATAACAATCCAAAGATCTACCTGCCAGCCCGGGACTTCCTCGATGGCCTCCCCGATCTCTTGACAACCCCACCATCACCAACCCTCCTCCCCCACGTCATTGAGGAAGCGAAAAATCCCCTCCCCTCGCCCCCAGAACAAAGCTCCATCCCTCAAAACCCTACAATCCTCCTCACCCACGTCCCCTTATATCGCCCCGCCGACACCCCCTGCGGTCCGCACCGAGAATCCAAAGACTCAATCCTCATCCACGCCGGCTATCAATACCAAAACGTCCTTCAGCCAGCACTTTCTTCGGAACTCCTCCAGAAGACGAACGCTAAGTACGTCTTCTCCGGGGACGACCATGATTACTGCGAAGTCGAACACGCCGGGAATGTCAAGGAGGTTACCGTCAAGAGTTTCTCGTGGGCGATGGGTGTGCGGAGGCCGGGGTTCTACATGGCTAGTTTGTACACTGGCAATGCATCGCCGGATACAGAGAGTGTTCAGGGAAGACTTTGTCTACTCCCGGATCAGTGGGGGATATTTAGCGCTTACACTTTCGTGCTCCTGGTCACAATACTCGCTGCCTTGTCTGATTTCTGGAGGAGCAGAAGGGCTGCACTGAATTATAGGAGGAATGTGTTACCGATATCAAAGGGATTTGGAGATACCTCGAGTGCGTACGGGCAGTCGAATAGGAAGGACAGCTGCTGGCGCTATGACGAAGACGAGGACTTCAAGTACTCCAAGAGAAAGCAGTATTCTACTGGGTGGAAAGCGTGGGTAGCATACGTCGTTCGGGAAGTCTTGTCAGTCGCTGCGGTAGTGTTTGTATGGTATGCATGGTTGATCTGGCGCTGGTGAATGGGTTTATGTCTGGAATGAATGAGGACGGTGGAGAGTTATGCTAGGGTGGGTGGAGTTTGTGGGGTTTGTGGGTGGGATGTACCATAGGTTTGTGTTGGGTCGGGATACGGTAGGGCTCAAGTATTATTATTTTAGTTATGGGCTTCCGCATGTGTATTACTAGTTTTTTGCAAGGGGTTTTTTATCTCTTTCGTCGAGTGATCTCCTGTGATTGGATTGATTGGATTTATTGGGGTTCTATCGTACGAGTACACTTGTCTTCTACTTATGTACTGTAACTACAACTTATCAAAAACTCCGATCTGGTTATCCGATAGCCCGTCTGATTAGATTTCTTTCTCCCTTCTACCTTGGCCCCAGACGGCCTGCAGCGGACGTCCTGGCAGGCTTGGGGAATGGAAGGGAGGGAAGGGGGGAGATAGCGAGAGGTAGAGGGGAGGGGGGCTACAGGCGTCTCTGACTTAGTCAGAGCCCCAGAAAAGAAACACTGGGTATTATTTGAACTGAAGGCCTCAGCCCGGCTGCCAAAGGAGCAAACTGTTTCCGATCCCGCCGAGGTCTCGAGTCTTCTTACGATATATTCATACCATCCTCCGGAAATAAAGCACTTTCTGTCTGAATCATCTGATAAGGTCGCTGCTCTACGTATACGAACAACTCGATGTTATGCTTTTTTCTTTCTGCTTGCTTGGAGTGCGCGCCCACTGAAGGAAGGCGTGGCAACCTTGGGGAGGCGGGCTAAGCCCGAGAGGGAAGGAAGGAAGGAAGGGAAGTTTTACATGCAAAACGCCTTAATAGGTGTAGCGAGCCAATGGCTAGAGGAGTAGATATTGAGGCTCGAGGTTTCGAGTGGGGCCTTGCTAGTGCCCTAGTACTGTAGAAACCATTGTTGGTAGGGACGTAGTCTGCATGGTGGCGTTGGAAACTGCGATAGTGATAGTAGGGACAGTGTTACGCTCTACTGAGCTAGCTAGACCATATCACGGTAAATGCGTTGAACTCAATATATATTTCCACTACTTATGGTACTCTGATAAAATAAAGAAAAAAGGGAACCATCGTTCAGATCTATTAATACCAGGCTACCGCAAAACCCTTCTACAAATGAAACGACAAACGATAGCATAGGGGTGGGATGGAAAAAGGTTACAAACCAGAAACCATACGCGCGGGGAACTTTCCTGCCAAATCGGGGTTTTCGTGGAAGAAGATCGGAAAGGGGAGGAGGGAAATTTTTACTGCATCGCCGAGGATGTTATAGTTACACACTACACGTTCTGTCGCTTGGAAGGGGTTTTTCTTCCTTTTTTCAAAATTGAAGTTTATCCAGTGGCTTCATCCCCTGGGGCACCGCTACCAGGAACACAGCACTTCCCGTCAACGCACCCGTCTCCACATTCCAAAAGACACGCTGCCTCTTCTTCTGGGCTGCCTCTTGAGCTGCCTGTTCTACTCGCGACAGCTTCCTCTTCTTTGGTGTATTCCGGCTGGATAGTGCTCGAGTGGATCCCGTAGGCGTGCAGACATGTCCGGACTGCACTTGCAAGTTGCATATATCGCCCGCCGCCTTCGCATTCAGGGTCGAAGGAAATCTGGATGTGAAGGCTTGCGATCATTTTCACGTCGCTGAGTTGCCAGATATGCAGTTCGTGGACAGATTCGACGCCTTGGATCGAGGCGATGTCTTCTTTTACTTCCTCCAGCGAGATTCCCTTAGGCACACCTTGTAGTAAAATTTTGGAAGCCGATTTGCAGAGTGGGAGGGCGGAGGAGAAGATTATTATCGTGATAAGTAGGGAGATGGACGGATCGAGGAGGTGGCGCCACCAGATTGTTTCTGGGAGGAGGATGAGAGCACCAGCCACTGACATTACGCCGACGTTTCCGAGTGCGTCGCCGAGGACGTGGAGGAATACTCCGCGCATGTTAAGGTTTTGATGCGAATGCGAAGATTTATTTTCCTTGGGTTTGGCATGATTATGATTTCGGTGGCAGGATCGGGAGTATGCTCGTTTGTGGCCTTTACTAGCAGCCGAGAGGAGGGGAGTTCGTGAAGTCGGACCATCAGAATCAGAGTCTGCGGATGAAATTACTGCCGACGAAGAGTGTTCCGTATCACTAACTGCTGCGGCAATGACTTCTTGGCGGTTTCGGGCGGGGTGAACGTGAATGTCGGTTACAGGGGAAGCAAAGCGGCGCTGACGAGACCTATCGGTCGATCTTCTCTCCTTCTTTCGCGGGGCAGATGATGAAGACGGGATTGGCTGAGATAACCTTGCAACAACAGTGTCTGGGAGGATATCTTCGATATCGCCGTTATCGTCTTCGGCCGGGTCGTGAATATGGCCCCTTAGGCCGTGCGTGTGTTTGTGGTGCTCGTGTCCTGCGGCCGCGTGCTCACCAACCAAACTGCCCTCAAGATCGTGTTCATGCGAATTACCGCCGTGAGAATGGCCGTGATCGTGAAATAAGAATAAACCAAGGATATTTGAAGCAAGACCAGCACTCCCAACGCCAAATACCAGCCAGGGAGAAGATACCTCCCGCGGTTCAAAAAAGCGCTGAATTGCTTCCAAGAAAATCGAGAGACACAACGCAAGCAAGAATACACCATTGATCAACGCCCCAAGGACTTCAGCTCGTTGCCACTAGAATTCACTTCCGTCAGTTGTAACTGGGATAGAGGAAGATCTGAGGACGTACTCCGTATGTATAGCTTGATGTGGATTTTTGTTTGGCGAGTTTGATAGCCCATAGCGCCACCAGCAGCGAAAAAACGTCGTTTAGCTAACAACCCCTTTATGAGCTTCCCGATTCCAGCGCTGAAGAAGAAGAAGGGATCTCAAACCATATGAAAAGAATCGGCAACAAGCGCAAGGGAATGGACAGAATATCCAACGATAATCTCCAAGAGGAAAAAGAGAGAATCAATCACCAGCAGGGTGATTATCCTTGCTGAGCGGGAGAACGCCATGGCTGCTGTTATTGTTGTTGTTGGAGAGAGGGAGCTCAAGTGGGAGGCGATACAGTATCGGAAGGTTAAGTGTGGGGCGGGAGAGAGGCTGACAAAGGCGGTGTCACAGAGTAAAAAAGGAGAGGAAGACTCTGGCTTCAGGAGGGCTGAAATGGGCCATACGACCGAATTTAATGATGAGACATGCTGGGCCTAAATTAAGATAAACAAAAATTGACACGGTATTTCATAACACTTTTTCTTGATGGTGTGCGGTGTGTAGGACGAGGGCAAGGGAAGAGGGGGAAAAGAGGAAGAGTTGATAGACAAACAAGAAATATAGAAACAGAGTTCGGACATGTTTCCCGGTCCAGAAACATCCCATCACAGCGATTTATTCAGACTTCCCAAGGAGCTTCCCCACACTAGAGTTGACTTAAAGGAGACTAGCCCCATCTCGTAGCATCATCTAACCTGTTGCGTCATGTTACAACCGTTCCCAGATCTTCTTGGACTCCCGCAGATTCTGCCGGCACCCGGAGTTTCCAGCATTTGCTCGTGAACAGCCTTCTACGATAGCATTCTACCGTGCGAGAAACTGACCCTACCTGGATTTCAATACAAAGTGCCCAAGTCTAACCAACCATCACAAAGGTGCGCGACGAGATTTCTCTCCAAGCAATAATCGGATTAGAGAATTGCAGAGAATTTAAGTATAAAATTGCCGTTTTTTGTTCGCTGAATACCCGTGGTATCTGGGTGGGTGAAGCTAGCTGGCATAGATGCTTGGGCCATAGAAACCCCATACAAATTGGCTGTCTGGGTATCATAGTGTTTCTGGTCTTTTCTCTTAGAACACTCGCACCAAGGATTCCCAGTATGGTTTCTGTAGCCTTGCATTCAATTAAATGGATCTTCATGTCACAGTTCTCATGTTCTGGTGGTGAGTAGGCAGGCACCTGTTGAGAATGGGCATTTTATCTGGGAAACACCGCTGGGGTCGCGGGGCTCGTACTAGAGCGGTGTTGCTGGAGCCTGCAGAAATTTATATATCATAGCCATAGGATTCCTAAGGCGTCAGGGAAATGTTACAACTTTGTTCGCGCTGCTGGTTGCCTAGCGGTATTCACCTTTCAAGGGCACATACGAATAACTCCCAAGTTTGAATAACCCCAACCCATCGCCAGATAGTCCGGTATCAGGTGACTCCTGTGACTACATTAGCCCAGCCCTGCCGAATTTAAACCCTTTGGAAACTGGAGGTTAAGGTGGTGTTGAAATTTGCACGAAATATCTGCTAGAGCGGTGGATCGCGGGGCTAATCTCTATCAACTCGCTCCACCAATAGCCCACCCCTGCAAAGTCTCTCACGCTGCGTAGGTATTGTCTCGAATCTGCTCTGTCCTCCATCCGCTGGCACACTATTTCTCTGTTCCCGCTGTTCACATTTCCTCCTCACTGTTGCCTTTACCCTTAACCCTCCCTCACCTCTTGCCTCGTTTTGGCCCGTCGGTTTATACCCCCTTTATCATCTTCGCCTCTCGGCTATCCCAGTCATTAGCGATTTAGGGTTCTCTCCTGGCGGGGCTACTTTCTAGTTGGGTGGTGACGAGATTACCGGCTAGAATGCATAGCTGCACGAACAATCTTTGTCCTGCCCAATTGTTCTAATGCAGTCCCAGCTCACCAAGGCACACGGGCCACAACAGAAGTATCAATATGGCTAAAGGTGTGTTTCAGTTCAGGTGACTCTCATATAGATAGTTTAACTGCTTCCTTTGTGCCATTATTTAAATGCACAGGTAAGAATAGAGATTCCACAGGGGGTCTAGATAATAAAAGTATAGGAACTTGGTTTTATTAAGAGTTTAATTTCGGCCAGCACCTTTCTAGCCAGTCCTACAGCAGCCCGTAAAAACTAGCGGGGGAATGGCGATTGGGCTATAGCTGCATATTTGGTTTTTGGAGATCCAAGTTTTGGGACTATTAGCCAAGTTTCTCCTTCTCTTTCGGAATTAGTCCCGAGGTTGGCAGACCACTAATGTTTCCGGTTTCGCAAGCTACTCGTAATTCTCTGACGTTTGTGAACACAACTGTTATTGCATCTGGGCAAAAAGCCGGCTGGAGCCTCAAAACTTTGGTGTATGTAATAGTAGTCGTGTCTACAAACGTTAGAGAATTACGAGTAGTGCTGATCATCAACCCCCCCAAGATACAAAGGAGGTTTGCTGTACTAGTACACTCTTGGCTCTTGGTTGACTACCCTGTTCTGGTTTCGGATTTCGCATGATTGAGACACTTCGGGTTGCGGCAATGATCATTGAATAGGGTTTATGGGAAATATCCAGAAATCTTCCAGAAGGAACAGGCAGTCTCAATAATGGTTGTGGTGTGGATCCTGGGCACTGGCTTTCTTTAGTTTAGTGCCCATGGAGAGCAGTTTTAGCCGCTGTATACTTTATAGAGATATAGCGAACATATATGATGTGAACTACGAGCAGTCGCTGAGGCTGGTGGCAGCAGCAGGAAGGGGTAGAGGCATTCTTTGAGGTATGATAGGTCTAGTATCGCCCTGGCTAACAATTTCATATCCTACCATATGGAAGCAGTGAGCTCACAAAGCACCACTTCTATTTTGATTACAGAGAATCTCTCACTAAATACATCTAGGGGACAGGAGAGCTTCCATTAAAGCCTACCAATAACTTAGGAGGAGCACACCATCCCCCCATTAAAATCCCGAAATCCAGTTTTCGGTGAAATAAATATTTGCTCACAAGTTGATATTCCATGATATACCTAGCTGGCGCAGTAGTTAACATGCCAAGAACCAATTAACCCCCTGCCACAATTGGAAGGAGCTCAGGAGTTCAATTCAAGCCTACCATGAATTATTATTGAACGATCCATCATGTAGGACAGGGGAGTTAAAAAAAATTCCTGCCCTATGGGGACTGTGAGATTGGAGAACCCAGTCTCCATTACTCTTCTGCGGGGCATATCAATCCTTTACCAAGTAGTAGAATCCGAATCTAGGCCTTAAAGTTAGCGATTGGTGATGCAGCAGAAAATATACAATAATATATTATTATAATAAAAAACTAAAAATCCCTTGCTTCCTTGGTCTTAGAAAGGCAGCTGTGTGCCCGGAAGGCTATAGGCATTCTAGCCATCTCCGCGCCGGTAAGCTGGGCTCTCCATATTTCTTTCCTTGTATCATAAACATGTTTTTTTCCCCGCAGCGCAAGGTATGGGCAGTGCCAAGTGAAAGATATAATATTGGTAGAGGCCTGGCAAGCACCGCCAGGATAAATACATGATGTTGAAATAAGATCGCATGATAATGTACAGTACAAACTTAGCACACCAGCATCTGATCGCGTTGTTGATCAGATCGCACTTCGCAATCGGGATAGTACGTAAGCAAGATCTATCATAGGAATTTATTTAATTGTAAAGTACCCTGGGCCTTTACTCTTCAACACTCACCCCCTAGAGTAAAAATATGCAGCAGATCCTGAACCGTGTGAAGTTCAGGATGCATGGTTGGAAAGGTGGCCCTATATCCAGGACATAGTGCATTCTAACCTAGCCAGTACTTTTATACAAACCCTTTCTCCTTAGCTATTCTGTCTTTCTTTTTTCACATCAGGGAAAGATTTGTAAAAACGCAAGGGCCCGCAGGCCCAGTGGGGAGGGGTGAAGCCGGTGGGCCCGCCTAGTGAGCACTGATTCAAATTAGATACTGCATCTAGCACCCTAAGCCTCGGAATCTGAATAATAGGGGGGGGGGGGGGAACGAGAGTGTAGTGCAATTAATATTTCTCCCTTGGGGGCCCACGAACCTGGTATCGCTCCCCAATCAGCATTCTATCAATCGAGGCAACAACACAGGCAGTGTATAAAACTGGTTGGGCGCTATGCAGAGAGGAGAAAACACTGCAAAATGTCAGGTTTGAATACTTTTTAAAAAAAGTGACTCCTAGAGAAGCGGGAAGATTAGGATGGTATCTACAGTGAACTAGGAGTAGGTGCATATAGGGTCACTGATTATCCACTATACCTGCTTGATTCAACTGAGCAAGGAAAACTTGGTCTACCCTTGTTTCCAGTGTTAACGATACTATTAAATTCCGGGTCGTATACGGGTGCTAGTGCTGGGATATACCGGATGATTGAAAGCTCTCGATGATACGAGACACTACCGTTGTGCAATAGGAAGGTTCCGGGGGGCGACCGTGTTGACGGTAGAAGGATCTCGGAAACAATAGCATTCTGCATAGAAAGCACTGGTGGGCCGATGTGTTGACCAGGAGAATTGTGGAGAATGTTCTCTACATTTAGTTTTCTTTGTTTCGCGATGGAAGGCTGCAGAGCGGAACTCCATCGGGCATCCAATAGCCAGCGGGATGGACTTTGGCTTGCATGTATTTTTGATATAATCACTTTACACCTGGCTTTTTTGGATAGCGTTTTTCAGGGTATGAAGGTAGACGACTTTACAAGCCCCCCGGACACCCCCTCTCTCTTGGGCGACTGAAAGTGAGAAGGAAAGTTTCCTGTGATAAACTGGATAAAGTGTTCCAAACGACGAGATCAGCGGTTATTTTCCTCACAGAAAATCAACCAATTAGCATCTGCCAGAGTGGCGGGGTGTCCGAGTGGCTCGTGAGGTCGTCTATGAACGACAACAGTCTATTACCTTTGGGACTACGCAACTCTAAACTAGTTCCGTGCGTGGGGGTCTGGTAAAAATAGTCATGCAACTGTCTTGGCGTAGTATGACAGAGGCACAGCTCTGACAGTGTCGAACAGCAAAGCAAGGAAAATGGGGAGGAGAGAAGGGGCCGGAACAAAAGAACAAGGGGGGGGGGAACGCCTTGCCAAAATAACAAACCTTCTACAGTTCTAGGCTAGCAATTTTCTTTCCTTCCTATACTCCTACGATCTCATTCCTGTCAGCTGTCGTGAGCGGTGAGCTCGAGTGATTTGATATGATGGTAAAATTGTTATTTAAATTGTTAGAATATTCATGGGCTATGGGATGATAATACGGTAGGGTGGAGCGGGTTTCAGGTAAGAGGAATGACGTATAGGGACAAGATAGCATCGATTGTCGTTAAACAGTAGGCATAAAGTAGAAGGGGCGAAAGGAAAGAATACAGTTGGGGGAAACAAAAGAATACAGTTGGAGGAAACAAAAGGGAGGACAAAGGTTACACTACAAGAGCCGGATGACGCAAGCTATAGTGAGGACTTAAGTGCTGACGTGCAAACCCAAATTCCAAGACAGATGGTAGTGGGCTGGTAGCCTAATTGCGTGCTATATCTTTTGCGGTATCTCTGGTGTATTGTACTAGTGCCATCAGTGGTGTGGCCATTTGGGGAGGCTCGATGGCTTTGGGTGTTAGCCCAGGTATAGTCATCGGCGAAGATTTATCCCCGCATGCTGTGTGCGCTCTGGGCAGATGCACAGGATGCCTAAAAGGTAAACCGCTAGTTAGGATATCAGAGACTGCACGGGATGCAATAGGCCCTGTTTCCCACAAGTCGATATTGGAGCGCTATTTCCCTCCCTTCACGAAGGAAGTTCCGCTGCCCACACAAACTCTTGGTCGCGGAGTTGAAACTCCCAGAACCCACCGCGCCAACAGCGAGGATAATCTGTTCGAATACATAACCTGGAGCAGCGGCTGTGCTGGGTAGGGTAATTCTCTACGGAGGTGCAGCGCCTAAGTTTTGTACATTTTACTAGAAGGGGATGTCCGATTAACAGGGAGCGAGGAAGAGGATTAGGTGACCGCCATACTCAATTCGCTGTCCCTATACCCAATCTGCTGCCTTACCCCGTGCTAGCGTGACACCCCTTGCTAGGAAAATATACAAAACTTAGGCGCTGTACCTCTATAGCTCCAATGCCCACTATTGTCCTCGCACTTGCTCGCTCGCATCTTGCCCTTCTGTTACGATCTCATTAGTTACTCTATTTCCTCTCCCACCCTGGTGGGGGTTTCAACTTACTTCTCCTGAGCAGTCACAATTCTGCACCTAAATTTTTGCAGAAGGCCGGACTCTCCGATTAGCGATGTCTCTGCGGAGCGGCAACAACCTTGCAGGAAAGCTTAGATTCTGAACTACTCAAGTATCCGAGTAGAGAGCAATTGCTATTGCTCCCTAGGTAGAGGATGGACTAGCGCAGTACCGTAGCGGGGACAGTGAACAGGACGAACGATACACCAAAAATCAGTGGCAATCAGATTTGGCAAGCCGGCTTGTTGTGTGGATGTTTACTGTCACCTCTCAAACAGTCCTGTGCAGAGTTCCAAAGCATCCGTATCGTGGACGGGGTGCCGGTATTCACTTAGACAATCGTAAGCGAGCGCATATGCACGCCCGGGTTTGTAATAAACGACTGCTCGCAGTGGTCCCACAATGTGGGGGTATTGCCACGTCCCGTGTGCCTAATTTTTGGCATTCTCGATGTTCAATCTTGAATACCTGCACCCTACCGGTTCTCGAGCGAATTCAACTTGTAGGAACCCGATGTCTGAGTGGCGCAGACTCCTGCATGTCGAAGATAACGAATGCTCCTGCGGAGTTGATAGCTGCGGATTATGCCAACTCGTCGGTTGCCATTAATTTTCCTGTACCCGAGTACCAGTGTGGGGTCCTTTTCGGCACCGACCCTTATGTGGATGGTGTCACGCGTGCTGGATCCGTACCCCTATTGAAGTACCGTACTGTACAGTAGTTACGACCTTCTGATAAACCGGACAATAAACCGATGAAGAGTTGACCTGACGATAGATTGCCTAGTTGGATAGACAGGGGAGAGATAAAAGAGGAAGCACTAGGACCAATTGAGATAGGAAGGAAGGGTTGATTGATTCAATCTTTTATTCAACTTATTAAAGTTAGGAGCGATTGAGCGATTATTCCCGGTGTGGTTGTACTCGTACTTGTTTAGCTAAAGAAAACATAAAAGCGGCTTAAATGTAAAACATTGCGCCAAGCTATGATACCTAGCGTTTAGGGCTCACGAGTGCAAGTACAAGTACCATCCAAGCATTCTCCGTACGGGTCGATTGCCATTCGGATAGGAGCGATTTTGCCTGTATGGGAAGGCGTATGGGCTGCGGCAGCTCAGCAGAAACTCGGATGAAGGCGTCAGAAGCTCCGACACCTTGTACGAGTACAGTGTTCAGTCGTCAATAAGCGAGAAGCATAACTAGACTGCAGTAGGACCAACACGCGATGCCCCTGTCCCTTGCAGTTCTACCTTCCTCTTTCCTTCCCCCGCTTCAGCCTTAGCTCTGTCGAACTGTGCTGAAGTGGGCCAAATCGTTGCGATCCCCATGGATCATGAGTGCAATTGACTGACCGTCGTGAGTGCCACTGGTCTTCGTGATTCTAGGCTTTGCATTGGACCCTACGGTATGCTTGGAAGAATGTTTCCAGAATCGAAAGGCGCAAGCCGCTATCCTGCAGCGATATCACGTCCCGAATTTGAATCGCCTCTCTTACCCAACAGCCAATTGGGCGCCGGGCTTAGACCGGACGCACCACATTAGGTATCCATTCTTCACTCGTTCCTATCGCTAGAGAATCTTTTAGCATCTTGTGCTATATCAGGCCTAAAAAGATCAACTGCATCTGCGCAAATCAGATTTTATGGTTGCCTGAACTTGCCTCTGCGTGATAAAAGCACTCAATGGCGAATCGATATCACAAAAATACTGCATGAAAGTGCTGAGTTCAGTCGCAGTCGGCCTTCCCCGCCTCACCCTCGCGTTTTTTTCTTTTCCTTGATGGGTGCCGGCTGCCATATGTGGGCTTTCCCGGGGGACTCTCGTTTCCGGAGGCCGTTGGGACGCCCAGCCACGCGACAGACCAAATCCCTATGGGGGTGTCAGGAGCCAGAAGTATCGTACTCGAGTACTCGAGTAGCTACCATGATCCATCTCACCTAACTTGGGTGGGAAAAACCGATTGCGCGACAGGCACATGCCTCGGGGAAGCCCATCTCAGACGATACTTGCACTAGCGCTATACAGGCATTTGTAGGGTTGACCCCACGGGGGGTTAGGGCTCTCCGTGTGTCCTAGCGCTTGTACAAACCATAAAACACGCCATCCAGCCAACTATCAACACTAGCTTCTTCTCTGCACCACAATTCTTGTGTGAGATGTGCCGTGCGAGCACCCAATGTCTGTGCTGGGGGGGCCTGAACATAGGCGAAATCCAACTGCTCGAAATTGCCTGACGTTTGTAAAACGGACTGCTATTGCATACGAGCCAAAAGTCGGCCAGAACTTCACATGTTTGGTGGTATGCAACGGTGGTCCGTTTTACGAACGTCAGGAAATTACGACTGCTCGATTGGGGGTCGACGGCTCCTGAATTCAAGTATTCCACATCACATTTCGTATTTGGATCTTGAAGATGTATGAACTAAGTTCCTAGCTATTGGGCTTTGAAGTCGCAGACTGGATATGGACCGTGCTCAGTCAATACTCCATCTGCCAAGAACAAGTCCCCACTCCAGTATCACGGCCCATCATATTTTTCTGCATCTGCATCTGCATCTACTTGGGCTGCATATCATCGAGCAAACTGTCAAGGGGAATTGAGTGAAGAAAAGCGAAAGAAAAAAGAACCAAGTGATATAATTTCCTTCAAATATTCCCCCCTCCTCTCTGCTACCCCTGCTACTCTGGAGAAGGTATGAAAATAAGGAGGGGGGGGAATAGAGAGTCGAGAAATGGTACTAGCACGGGTGGGGAAATTTTGGGAGAAGTGATGGAGTTAGAACTATCGTAATTGAGGCTTGGTAATTCCAGCCAGTAGCAGCACTTGATCTCCACAATTCAAAGGAAAGCCACCACCTAACTCTCAGCTTCCTCCTGCCACTTTGATACAGCGATACCATTCCCCACCCCGGCGCCTGACGAGCTCTTTTTAGTTACAGTATTTGGTTCACTGGGGAGGCCTACTTGTATAAATTGAGCCAACAAAAGCAGCAGAAACCCATCGCTCGCCACATCACACACACCGAAAGTTAATCTCCTACCCCAACGTCAGAGGCGGCGCAATCTAACTACTGGCTCACTAAATACCCTTCTAACTCCAACTTCCCTCATCAATAACACCGCAGCAACCCCATCTCTCCACAATGACCTCAACTTCCTCTCCTGTTGGCCCGGCTGCCGCCGCAAGTCCTGCTCCGGGAGCTAGTCCCACAAGCCCTCTGGCTCCGGGGGCTAGTCTCGCGAACCCTGTGGCCCCGGAGGCTACTCCTGTGAACCCTGTGGCTCCGGGGGCTACTCCCGTGGGCCCTGTGGCTCCGGAGGCCACCCCCACGAACCCTGTGGTTCTGGGAGCTGGTACTGCAAACCCTGTGACTCCGGGAACTAATCCCGGAGAAGCTTCCGCGGCTCCAATGCATCACCCTATTGCTGTTGATGATCAAATGGTGTGTTCTCCCGAATATTGCTTCTTGAGTGATGCGAAATCCTCCAGGCCACATTTACTGACCATCCGATTTCTCTGACACGGATATGTAGGATTCTGACGGCAATTACGAGAGCAGGTGTGCAGTCAACCAGAAATGGCTTCTCGCAAGTGTTGCATGTACCAGTATCATAGATCTGACGGCTCCTTAGTCACGGGACAGACACAACCTCACTCTCATCGGGGGTGTTCGACTACCAATACGAAAACGGTGATTTCTCAACACTCCCGAGTTCGACGAATATACCCGGTTTCGCTAACTATATCAAGGCCGTAGATACCATGCCTATCGCGAGGGCAGGTATATTATGCCGGTTCGTCGCGCCCTGGTTTAATTCTTATTATTGCGGCGCAAGAAGTGCTAACTTGTGATATTTGCAGAATGATGAGGTTCGTTGATTTGTACAAAGAACTATGGATACTTCGGTTAACATCACTTCTACGCTCAGAAAGAACAGGATCGGTAGTTTCACACTTCAAAATAATCCTCAAACATCAATACTAACAAGTGTCGCGGAATAAGCCTGGATATGACCCACCATATGTACCTTGTCCTGTTGGACGGGAGCCCTGTCGTCCCTCCCGTTGAAAATCCTCAAAATATTCTGGATGTTGGGACTGGGACTGGTATTTGGGCAATAGATGTCGCAGAGTGGGAATTATCAGAGGACCCGGGCTAGAAATAGAATGAGGTTTGCTGACTCTTAGTAGCCTATTCCCATCTGCCGTGGTTGTTGGAACAGATCTGAGCCCTATTCAACCTAGCTGGTCCGCGTCCCATCTTTTCCCCTGTGGCACCATCTGCTGATTATTTTATATAGGGTTCCTCCAAATTGCAAGTTTCAGGTTGACGATGCGGAGAGTGATTGGACTTTTCCTGGAGTAATCACCGAGGTGTTCGCCGTGGTATATTACGCCAAGCTGACACTTTGGCATTCAGAACCATTTCGATCTCGTTCACTCGAGACATTTGATGACCTCCATCAGAGATTGGCCGAGGTACATTGAACAGATATACGAGTACTTGCGCCGACTTCACTTCTTAGCCCGTCCATGCTAATGAAACTCCAATAGGTCCATAAAGCCTGGTGGCTGGCTCCAAATGGCCGAACATGATTTCACCCTCTCTTGTGATGACGGCTCCCTCGGCCCGAACAACACCCTTCGATACTGGTTTGAGCTATACCACCAGGCGACGGAGAAGTTAAACCTTCCACCCATCGCTCACAAGCTCCCAGGGATGCTGTCGGATGCTGGCTTTGTCGAGGTCACCCACACGGTTTATCATCTTCCTTGGGGGCCTTGGGCCAAGGATAAGAAGTTGAAGGAGATCGGCGCGTGGATGTTAGCTAATTCTGAGACTTCTTTTGAGGCTTATGGGTTAGCGTTCCTGACTAGGATTCTTGGGAAGTCTCATGAGGAGGCCCAGGAGCTCTGTGACAAGGCGCATAAAGAGTTGAGGAGTAAGAAGATTCACGTCTATAATAAGCAGTAAGTTCCTATATCCAGCGCACCACTGTGCCCAGATACATGACATTAATGACATCAGTTGGATGATCATCGCTAGAAAGCCGCTCGACACTTAGGTAGGTTTAGCGTCTACACAAAAGAAAAAGCGGGAACTCTTGAGGAAAATTATGGAGTGGGGGAGCGATTTCCTTTTTATAACTACTCTCGTTTCATATTCTCGCACATATTCTAAAGGGGTGAATTAATTCTCACACGCGCGCACCCCGATCCCATCGGGACGATTCCACCGCCTGGCAAGATGGCCTGGTCCGTCTGCGTGCAGAAGACAAAGAGCTCAACACCGTGCATCCCGAGTGACCACTCATGAATCCAACATCTCCCCTTGGCGATCTGGCACAACCCGAGCGCCAGCACTATTGAATCGAATCACCTTCCCCTGCTGTGAACACATATTGTTCTTCTTATTGTTATTATGATTATTCCTGATCACAAATTTTTGACCATTGTGATTTACCGTATCCCGTCCCCGGGTTCGATTCCTTCGTTATCTGTCGCTATTTACCCTGCGAGCAGCACCAGTAGCGGCCGAGTATAAAGCCGGTTGGATGGCAGAGTTCCTCCCCTAGCCCTTAATTTACTCCAATTAAATATGGTTCGTGGGAAGCCTTCATTGGCTATGGCAACTTTTTCCCCTCCTTTCGCAGGTGAAGTGAAATGCTGATGCGAGTGTGCTGTATTCAAAATGGCTCGCATTTCTACGCTGAATGGAAGATAGAGAGGGAAGGAGGACGGAATGACCCCCTCACTTGAGCTTTGATAATTTAATGCCTATGAGAACCCATGACCTTCGGGAAATAATATTCTACCTTGTATGATAAAAATCCTATTTTCTCCCTGCCACCATTACCCCCCCCCCCCCCTTTCTACTTTTATCGTGAGAATCCTACATGTGTGGTGAAATATCGTAGGGTGTTATCATTTTTTTTTATCATTTTTTTTTTTCACTGGTTTGATTTTTTTTTCCTTCTCACTTGTCCTTGCCCTAGTTCTTTCTTTTTATTTTGGATCTATCCCGGATTTTATTTGCTTTTCCATCCCGTTCGTGGGTCGCTATTGTCGCTATTATCACCGTTTTTTATAGAGATTCTTCATTTTTAGGATGGAGCTTCTGGATCTTCCGTTGCTGGTTCTCGAAGAAATTCTGAGTCATGTAAGTTCTGTCCTCAAACCCTCTATAAAACTTGCGATCCTGCCCTTTCTCCCCGCCAGGGTTCTACCCTCTCGCTATTTTCTGAAGTTTTGGACTGGTTTGGTAACGCGATGGGTGACTAGATTCCGTACGGCGATAGCAGAACGCTTGCCCGCCTAGCACGTACCTCGCGCGCGTTATACCACCTCTCGGTACCGCGGCTCTACCATACCCTTCAGGTTGTGGCCTGTGGCGGGAAGGTTGGGAATCGTGAGGTTCTACGGTCGCCCGGATGGAAGTGGTGGGGAAGGAAGGTTGTTGTAATTGATGAGGAAGAGGAGGGTGATACGGCTGTCGCTTTGGAAGGTGAAGTAGACGGCTGTGGGGATGATGATGATGATGGGTGGGCGGAGGTCGCGGAGGTGGTCGGCAAGATGGAAATTGGGAGATTAAGGGATTTTAAGTTTATTAGCCGGAAGTAAGTTTTTTTAAACATGTCACCGACTGGGATGGGGATGGATGCGGCACGAATACGGTATTGCCGGCGGGAATTGCGGCTGATTGTGGTCCGGTTGGTTTAATTTAGGTGTGCACCGGCACAAACGGCTCTCTCAGCCGCACTATCGAAGCACTCACTCCGAACATTAAAACTGACGATGCACCCATCTCCATCCACCACCACCGCCGCCGCCGCTCCCGCTCCCGCTCCCATTCCCGCTGCCAATCCCGCCCTTGCCCTTGCCCTTGCCCCTCCTCCTCCTCCCCTCCCGCCTCTGTCCCCCGATCCGATACTAACATGCCTAACACCGGCCCAACACCTAACCCTACAAAAGCTCTCGATAAACCACATAAACCCCGATAACGAGCCAGAGCTGATAAGTATGTACACAACTTTGAAGCTCCTCCCACTCACCTCCCTCTCTTTGAAGTCGCGCGCCTTCACCGACCTGGACTATGTACCCTTACCCGAGCTGCACCCATCCACACGCCTCTGCTCTATAAAGCTCTACGGCTTCGACATCCCTCCGCCAGAGTATTGCGCTCAGACATTCTTCAACCCAGCCTACCTGCGCAAGCTCGTACTCTGGGAATGCCGTGGATTCGATAGCCTCTTATCATACCTGTCCAAGGGCGTAAGTGGTAGGAACAGTTACAGCCAGGGATTAGAAGAGCTGAGTCTGTACACATGGGAGGACGTCCCGGACATAGAGGGCGTGATAACCTTCATTTCCGGCTGCCGGAAATTGAAACGTGTGCTTCTGAACCTTAGCAGCTTCGCGGAGCCGCACATGAAAGCCCTCATCCGCGCCTTGGAGAACAGCAAAAGTAGTCTGGAATCGCTCACGGTACAGGTTCGCGAACCGGTGACTACCCGCGCAATGTATTACCGTCCCGAGTGGTTGGCATCGTTGAAGGGGTTTACGAGGCTGGAGGTGTTGGGCATGAATTATGAGATGAAGGGACTTAAGGTATTTTCAAATTCTTGTTATATAAACTATAGATTAGGTGTTAATGAGGAGGGGGGGTAATTGTAGCTATCAAACATCACACCGACCCTCCCACTCAACTTGAGAACTCTGGAGATTAGGTTGCGCGGGGAGTTGCTAGCTAAGCCCAAGACCAAGGCTAAGGTCATCTCTCAAACCCGGGGCATCGGAAGAGCGAGAGGGATGCTGAGAGACGTTCTCATCAATGATGGAGATTGCTTTGAAACCACTTGGGATCTCAAAGTGAAGCGTGGAGAAAAAGTTTTCATCGAAGAATTAGAGTAAACTTTGAATTTTGGCCACTTTTTCTTCTTCCTTCCTTTCCCTTTTTCTTTTTTCCTTTTTGGTTTTTTGCTTCCTTCCTTGTTTCTGGGGGAGGAAGGGGGGTCTATCGTTTTCCGCGGCTTTGCATACACGCAACGCATGCGTCTGTCACCGAGTGGGTATGGTAGAGGCTTTGGAGTCTGGAGAATGCGTATGCTTTTTATACGGGCTTGGATCCATTGCTAGAGTAGATTTTTGTTCCTGTTTTTTTTTCAGGTTTTTTTTTTTTCATTTCCTTTTTGTTGGTGTAAGTTACTGTACTTGTCTTCATCACTAGCGCACATGGGGAGCAGACGTGAGTAATTGTTTCATCTATCATGTGTCGAGGATTGAAGCTTGTGCCATCCTTAGACTTGTTAAACGGAGGAGTAGGAGGAGGAGGAGTCAGGCCTGTGTTTCGTTGAAGGCGCTGGCGGGCAGGACAGGGAAGGAAGAAGGTTTAAATATAAGAGTGAATTACTCTCCGAATATGATACTCTGCTCGAGTCCTTGCCTTGACTTGACTTTTTCGAAACTACCCGGGTGCCCGACTGCATCGCTCGGAGGGGCAGAATGCTGTGGGCTACGATAAATGGCCGAGTGCAACGGAAATTGTAATAATTATTATTATAGAGAGCGGGTTCATAAGGGTGCCCGAGAATTTCATCTGCTAGGGTTACAAGGTTCTGGCAAGAAGTTATGGAACGGTTATTTAAGGTTATCCAGCCAGATATTTCTGTCGGTTCCGGTTAAGGGATACCTATCCTTGTAATCCCGCGATATATGTGTGTTCCAAAAGTGGTCATATTACTCGAGAGTGTACGTGGGTGATCGGACGGACAGGGGAACAAAATGTATGCTGATACATGCATTTTCTGGCCCCTGTCCGTCCGATCATCTATGCACACCGCGGAGTATATTGTTTGTCGCAATGTACTCATGACGAATGCGGGTGACCGACTATGGATACGGCACCGTACTGGTATTGAAAAGGTCAGCCCGTGGGCGGTGTCACCTTGGCCCCGCGAGAATAAGTAAAATAAGTAAACTAAGTTTTATCATAGCAAATAAATCAGTGGAACTTGCGATGTTTTCACACAAGGCAGAGATTATCTCGCGGGTTAACCTAAATTAACTGTTCAACAACTTTCGTGCCAGTATCATATTAATATGGTACTGGCAGAAGGGTAGGGAACAGTTAACCTAAACGGACAGGGATACCGACAAGGGTAGGAACCTGTTAACCGGAACGGACAAGGATATGTTTGGCTGGTTAACCTTAAATAACTGTTTCATAACTTCTTGCCGGTCCTTGTATCATACAAGGATAGGTATCCATCAACCGGAACCGACAGGGATATATCTGGCTGGATAACCTTAACTAACTGTTCCATAACTTCTTGCCAGACCTTGTATTTGGCTGGTAAACTTTGCCAACAAATGACTGCTTTTTCTCGCACATCTTTGGGTGTCCCACGGGAACAGGCAGCAACCGAAGAGCCTCAACAGGTCGGCCCCATAGGTGACAGTTACACACCGTCGGTTCCACTAAGACGGGGGAATAATCGAATTTTCTCGTGCTCATCTTCAAGACTGCCTGTGCCAGGCAATATTCAAGTGTCCGACCTTGCATTCTACTTTCACTCTCCTTGAATCCCTTATTTCGTTTTCCTTATTTACAGACCTCCGGCCCCTGCCACAAGAAGGCTCTTTCAATGGCTATAACACCTGGTGCCCTCACAGCACCCACATAGGGATTTAGGGCCCGTTTACCTAATGTTCTACAGTTCTAAATTCTTGTCACTACTCGAGTAGACGGTCAAAACGTGACGTTACCACGGAGGTGTGTTTGAAAATCCCACCGGACACTACCGGCACGCCGTTCGCCACGGTAGGCAAACACCATCTACCTGCCCGTACCACTCCAACCGTCTAGCCCCCCTTAACGGTCGACACCGTCTCGAAGTGCTAGACAGCCGTCTATAGGTAAACGAGCCCTTAGACCGGTCCCGCTACCTAAAACAACAAGCCGTAATCGTCACGTCCGATCGTGCACTCGAACGCAACTTCCACATCTACGATGCATTGTACCCTGACACGATTCTCGGTGGCCTTGTCCTCACCAATGGTATGACAAACGCCAATTTCTACTCAATGGTGGAGGTCGTCTTTTTATTCACCGAGGATTACATCCTGCGTGAGGAAAGTGGCTGATTCTTCCGGGGGATAACCATCCTCTCCGAGCAGGGGAGTGCTTCATCGTTACCACCGGTTCCCTTGAAGTCAGTAATAAACCCCTGCCGGTCTGTACAACCCCAATGGCTACTGAAACTCGCACCGGACACTTCCGTGATGCTGTACCTGAGTACGTGGGCGAGATCGTCCTTGTATTATAACTGGAGAACGTGCCCTCGACGCTATACATGGGAGCTGGTGGGGTTTCGAGGCTGCTCCTGTTTTTCCACTGTTGTACAAAGTGTTGGATGGGGTGGGCGTGGTGGAGGTGAGAGAAGGATCTTACGCAGGTATGGTTCCTAAGTTTTGTACTTGTATGTTCCACAGGGGGTAATCTAAAGGTAGCAAACCCCACCTGTGGAACCTACAAAACTTAGGCGCTGTATCATACTTCCTTATTCATTCTTAGGTCCGCACCTGCTTACTTACTAAATACGGTAGGACTAGCAAACATATATCATAATTATGTATGCTCAACCATTGGTTTACCCTCAACGCCGTCATACGCTCTCCACAACACAACTGGGGTGGTTACCCGTACCCTACAACACTCAAAACGAAGGGCACTGGACTAAGCATGATTATGGTCGCTGGGTTATGTACTGTCATACCAACAGAGTTTTGGGGATCCATCAACTCGGTTCAGAATGGAATATTGCTTACGAGCTCCATACATTTTCTCTCTGATAACTGCGCTGTATCTATCAACCCAGATGTATGTATAGCTAGTATTTTTCTTTCTTTCTTAGCGTTCAGATCGTCTGCCTTGGACCTGATGGTAAGGGCATTGCTGGTACCCATCTCGATGCGGAATTTGTCGAGGATCCTAAGCGACTAGTCGATCAACTCCTACGATGGCACTTCAGACAGGTGTGCTCGCGAACATGAAGGGGTGGAGGGGGCAGCCTTTGAATGTGATTTCCCTCCTGGCTCGGATATGGTTGGCGAAAATATGAGTGGTCCGAAGGCTGCTGAACGGATAGAATTTGAGCTATTCAGTAGCCTGACAGAGTTTTGTGAGGTTAAATGAACTAGAGGATAAGGCTATTATAGTTAGTTATACGAGGATGCTGTAGTGTTAACGAGGCCGTAATGGTGCTGTGGGGGCGGGGTTGGACTTGCTTTTGTATTTCTTAGTCCTAATGTTGATGATTTCTACCGGGTGCGAATAATAGTTCATGATGGAGGTATTGTAGGTTGAACATCTACGACTTGAGGGTCGCAGCCTCCCCATTGAAGGGGTTTATTTCAAGGTGTTCCGGCCCATAAAGCATATTTTTTCTCTCGAGATGTTCCGGTTGCAGTGTAATCTACCAGAACTCCGTCCAAATCAACTCTGATCCCTGCACTGCACAGTACTTGTACCATGAGCAAATCCTAGACCCTTCTACTGAGGAAAAATACTTGCCTTAATACTTTCTTCAAAGTTCAAACCACTACCTGTACCGGGAAGCTGAATTACCTTTGGCCAAAACTGGGGGCTACTTAAATGTAGGAGGTTTTCCCTATAGAAGGCTGCCCAGACTGTTCTTTCCTAAACCTACAATGGTTTCTCATTTAGAGACAAAACTAGAGTTGCTCCATAAACCTTCTCACACTGCTGAGACTGGGACAACAAAGAAATTGAAATTCTACCCTAGGACTGTAGAATTGGAGGATATTGGACAGGGTTAGAATGTTTTTCTTTTGTTAGTATGAGACTTTGGACCTTTATGCCATAACTTCGAGTGGGTGCGGTGGATGAGCCCCAGTCCTGTACCAGAATCGATCCACTTAACAACCCCCCCCATTTTATTATACCTATTGCGAAGTGTTTTGGCGGAAAAATCTGCTCAGCCAGGTAAAATTTTCATCTCAGCCTTGTGCGTTTTAGTCCTCACGAACCATACGCCTAAGGATTGGGCACACTCTACTCAAAGGAGCTTATGTATTACTCTGCACACACTTTTGACTTCTTAACATAGGGGTCAGAGAACGTGGGGGCAGGAACAATAGTGATAGACATCGGAAATCGGCCCTCCCGGCTGGGTTGGGTCGCTGGGGGGGTGCGATTACATTCCGGACTATTCCATTCCTACCACCCCACCACTTGATTCCCGATCGTCCGATATTCGGTATTGACTTTTCTTTTCTTTCGCGGTACCAGTATCCTCTTCTGTAAAACTTCTTCGTTACCCCGCATTTGGAGCTTCCCAATCAAAAGGATACCGGTACCCCCACTGCAGCCTTTCCGCTTGGGATGTCCGTCTCCAGGGTGTCTGAGGGTCTGACCTCTTTTCTGGAAAATCTCCATGATATCAATTCCATTACGAATATAATGTGAGGAATTGCATTCTCGACCTCTTCCATGCTGATTCCCTCCCCTTGAAAACGGCAGGGGTAATCTCTTGCTCATCAGTTCAGCCTCAGGATTTCGACACTTCGTGCGTTCCCGACAAACGGGCAAAATTTACGCAAGCTGTGTGGTCGAGTCCCCATCGCCCCGCGCACCACGGGCGGATCGAAGTTGCCCCAACGACGAGTCTTCAAGCGAGCCAATAAGGCTACGTCATCAATTATTCCCAGGACCTGTCCCCACAATGTGCACAATGTGCGGTCAGAGTCTCTAGTTCTCACCAATGCAATGCGTGTGGGTCCTGGCAACAATTCTCGAGTGATGATTCGTGCGCACGTTAGGTGGGAAGTGAATGTCCCTCCCTAATAAGACTTAGGACGCACCAAGAGAAGTCAGACCGGTGAGACAACGTCGGAACCGCCGACTACCCACTACGCTGATAGGGCGAAAGGAGGCATTTGGGGAATAGCTTCACCTCCGCACCGTATGCGAACAAGCCTATGTTTTGCGGGCGTAACCAATACCGTCAAGGTTCAAACCTCCTTTCCCACTTCTCGGATAGCTTCATGCTGGTTTTGAGTGGGGATTCCAATCAGGGCTGACGATACAGTAGTTCGGTGGATGCCAGCACAGCGGACAGGACTAGTGGGCGGCTGTAACTCCGAACGACATACAGTAGTGCTTCAACCCTTTGGGGGCCAGTTCGAAAGAAAAACTGGCAAACCCTCATCCGCCGTAACGACACTGATGGGCATCCCTTCATGAGCGGGAGTGAGGAGTAAACGACAACTTACTACTGGTACAGTAGAGCTGCTCGAGCACGGCACGTTGCAGCTAGCTCCTTTTTCTAAGCGCTGGACAACCGCCTCAAACGCGATGCAACGTAGGACGAACGGTACAGTACCTCAATCCCCGGAAGCAGCGAGTGGCAGGCCCCTAATTTACTTGTACAGAATAAGGCATAAAACGCTGTTTTTTCTTTTTTTGTCACATGGATGCACATTATTCAGAGTTGCGTTATGAATATAAATATTTGCTGTCTCTTGATTGCCGATACGAAGCCAAAGCATCCAATAACTGGCTGCCGCTTCATGCGATTAGTCCCCTGCGGTCTCCCTCGTCTCTTTCTATTATGGGGTGTCCGAGGAACTCCGTTACCAAGTAGCTGCAATGCACACCCAAGACACTCAGGTGCAAGAAGCTGGGGTGGGTTATTGGCTTACACTAGGTTACAAATTCCACGAGCCAGGAAGGCGGCACACTTTCACTTCTCTCTCTGGGACCCACTCCGAGTTCCAGCAGGTAGGACATGCGAGCCACGCCCAAGCGGCTATCGTGAGTGGAGTGCGCATACTGTAGTGCAGTTCTCGCAGCGACAGCAAATCTAGACTAGGAAAGATGCACAGTTAGCATAGAAAGGGTTGAGAATCTGTCACATCGGGGCTATTTCTCTCCCCCCACCCCCGAACGGGGTCGGTGTAATGGAGTGCTCCCCAGTAAAGTAACTTATCATAATGGAAGCGGAAAGTGCATTGGTTGATAGATAAAAGCCATCGATTCAGTCCCGGTATGATAGGTGATACAGAAAACACCATAGTCATCCTTTTGTGTTCCGTGGATCCAGGTTAGGTTATTGTAATCGAATCGCAGGTTAACTTAGACTATGGTGTGACCAAAACGGGCGGTGTGATAAGGTACCATATTCTCAGCTTCCTCATCGAATCAACCGACGTTAGCGATTTTCAATTAATTAATTAATCAATCAATTAATCAAAAAAAACCCGCTCAAGAGGTTGTTTGCCAGGCAATACATACAGCCGTGCATCGCCAGGCAAGCCGGCCAGTTCTATTTTATTCCCCATAGTCGGCTTCCTTCCCTCTTCCTCTTTCCCACCATCATCACCTCTCCCATTCCATACCTCGTTTTCGCTGTTACATCCCCATACCCCCCCCGAGATGGCTCACCTCCGACTCCCCGCCATGGCCACTCCTCCCGTTCCTATTTCCGGTCGGCTAGAGTCCAATTGTGAGCGTACAGGGCCGTCGGATCTGTCTCACCATTTTAATCGCGTCACTCGCGAGCGAACTGCAAGTGCAATCAAGACCTTGTATAAATATTTCCAAGTCCCGGATATGATGAACTTGGCCGGTGGTACGTTGAGCTTCGTCTATTGTTTGCGAATAAAAATGATTGTCTCTCTGGTTTGCTAATTGCAACCGGCACAGGCCTTCCCTACCCGGGATACTTTCCCTACGATACACTAGAATCCGCTGTCTCGACTGCAAGTCGTTTCTCCACAAGCCTTATCGAACAACTTAAAAAACCGGTTCCCGTACTCCCCACCCCTCGGCCTTCTCCTCCTCCTCCTACAAAGTCATCCTCCTTGTTTTCCTACTTCAGATCATCGCCATCGCCGTCATCACCACAATCGCCGGCTGCCATTCCCAAGCCAAGAAAGACTTCAAAGACCCCCAGTACAACCTCCTCACATCTAATTGTTCCGAAATTCAGGCCCGGAAGCCCACAGGGAGCCAGCATTGATGTTGCCACAACATTGCAATATGGCCAAGCTTCCGGCTTCGGCCCATTAGCTGAATTCATCAAAGACTTTTCGATTAACTATTTGCATGGCGGAAGGATCCCATATGAGAATCCGGAGATACTCTTAACATGTGGTAACACAGACGCTCTTGGTAAGGTGATGCAAATGATTGCCGAAAGGGGTGATAATATGCTCGTGGAGGAGTACACATATCCGAACGCTATCCAAACAGCTGATCCCTATGGTGTAAGCATGGCACCGGTTAAGGTGGACGCTGAGGGAATGCTAGCTGAAGGGAAAGGAGGTCTTAGAGATGTGCTTGAAAACTGGGATCATAGAAAATTTGGTAGAAGACCTCGCTTCATGTATACTGTCACGTTAGTTTCTCTTCCCAGAACCCTAGGTGTTGCCGTAGCTGACCTTAACCCTTGTATAGAATCGGACAGAATCCCACCGGCGGCACACTCTCTTTGCAGCGCAGAAAGGAACTCTACCATTTGTGTGAGAGATATGATGTGATCATTGTCGAAGATGACCCGTACTGGTATCTTCAGTTTACCGAGTCCTCGCATCCCAAGGGCGCCCAACCCCTGCCAAACAACTCTACTAAGAAGAGATATCCATTCCTCGAAGCTCTGACCCCATCCTACTTGACCATCGACACCTCCGGGCGCGTCATCCGTCTTGATACCTTCTCAAAGACAATCGCGCCCGGCTGCCGTTTGGGATGGATCACGGCACAACCAGCGTTCATCGAGCGCCTGACTAGAATCACTGAGAGTTCCACCCAGGGTCCCTCTGGATTTGCTCAGGCGATGGTAGTTCAGTTGTTGCGCAATATCTGGGGTATGGACGGCTGGGTCGGCTGGCTGGAGGGGCTTCGAGCCGCATATGAGGCTCGCATGAAAGCGATGTGCCATGTCTTGGATACATACCGGGAGAGCACCGTTATGCTCGAGAGCCAAGACGATGATTCCATGATCGTGGACAAAGTCAGGATGTATTCTTTCGACGAGCCTATGGGCGGAATGTTTGTATGGGTTCATATCCACATTGCTTCCCACCCGGCGTACACCGCATACATCGCCCGCGGCCACACTAAGCGAGCAATGATGGGTCAACTGTGGAAGTATATTGCCGAGGAACACAACTGTCTCCCATGTCCCGGCTGGATGTTTGGAGCGAACAAAGGGATCCAGGAGGGCAGCAGTACTGAGTTCTTCAGGTTCTGTTTTGCGGCGATCGAGGCCGAGGAGATCGAGGAGGCAACCGAGCGATTTGGAAAGGGGATTCGTGAATTCTGGGGATTTAATGCTGACGAAGTCGAGAGTTGTTGTTTGGCTGATGTCGTCGCAGAGGCTCAAGGAAAGGAAGCCGTATGGGGGTTGGGTTATGGCGGCTTCGGGTGCTGATTTTATTCGCCTTTTTCATTTGTCTTTCTTTCATTCGTCGGGGCACATTTTTCATAGGGTGGGGAAACGGTAATGGCATAAATGGTGGGGAAGAGTCATGGGATCCGGATGGGCATTGGGAAACGGGAAATGGAATCGGAAACGGGACGGGAGGGAGTTCAAGGATATATAAATCAACCTTCTTAGCATTTGCATTGTAAATCGATAAAACTAAGCTCTTTTTGCCTCCTCACAAATTCAAACCCTGGTTCTTGTGTTGGTGGTGATCATGTGCCTCAAGCGTTATACGAGTACCGGTATGTCAGACAGTTCGTTCCTCCACTCATGTCTGTGAGACATGACCGCGTTTGGGCCTTGTTGATTGGCTAGCCGAAGGAGGATTGTGCGTGCCGTGATGAGGTTCCAGGGCAGCGACCGGGCACGATATCGCGTTGGATTTGATCCAACAGACCATCCTGGTGGTACCGGTAGCACAAGTGTGAGAAATGGGGTGGGGTATTTCCAACATTGACAGGGGATGGTTTAATTCGTGCTTTTGCACTTGTTTATCATACGGCCCCAGATACTGGTATCGTACCCCACCGGTACGGTGCTCTCCTTAGCTACTATACAAAACACGGGAGACCCATACGACTACGGTATCCACCTACATCTAGCATAGAAATCGGCTAAAGATTGGAAGCTGGTGGGTTAGCGGACAATTCCCGGGATCACCCTCGGCCCATGTGGGGGATTGCCGGCGGGGCGGGCCTTCATACGATACATGCGCTAGCGCATCGGAATTCGGGAACTTGCAATGGAGTACGGTAAGCTGCCGGCACGGTATTAAGTTATACAAGTACTGTACCGTGAATGTGGTGTTTTCGGAAGACTGGTCTACCGTGTGGCCCTTGCTAGTTGGTTAATTGTATTGTATTGTTGCCACTCTGTGAGCGTTACCGGGAAGCATCGAGTCAAACTCACTCCGCGCCTAACAGAGGAATACAGGATCATTCACACTCACTCGTCGTGAGTTTGCAAGATGCCCATCGGAGCCTTTAAGACTCGACCCGAAACCCATACTTCTGCCTCCTTATTCCTCCTCACGCCGAACACGCCGTGGCCAGTCGTGTTGATAATGATGTGTTTGGGCTCCGGGTGCCTCAGGTTCCGAAAAAGCTAACGTTTGGAGAGTCATGGCCAGGGAAGACATCAAAGCAGGCGACTTCCTGAACACCGGAACAAATGGGGCCCTGGGGGATGCTGATCGTGCCGAAGATGCGGGGGTGGGAGCCGCAGCTGGACCGGCAGGCATATCCCTTGTCGACGTACTGACTGTGTTCGGTTGAGATGTCTTCGGGCTTGTATATTTTTCAGATTGGATGCGCTTTTCGAAGTTGGGAATGTCCCTGGATTCATGGCGGTTGGAGCGCTCGATCTTTAAGAAAACGGGTGCAGGTTGATATCGTATGCATGTGATTACATGCTGGTCAGATACTATGCAGATTCTCCTCACTCCATTGCACTCGTATTATAGTCCGGGGGGAGGAAGCGATGGTCCTTCCCGCCAAGGGCCCATTCTTGGTGAGTGTAGCTGGCGTCTTCATGCGAGATTTTGGAAATGAGTTCGGTGGCGGTCTTGTTCGTGGTGGTGGTGCAGGTGGTCGAGCTGGCCCCGCACTAGCCTTGGGGAATCCCCTTGCAGATGTATCTAGTGTGGGGGCACCGGTAGATTAAGCGTTATGCACTATAATCTTGTGGGCGAATATAGGTGCAAAGTGACAATGAGCTAATCCTACTCTGAACGTATCCGTCGCCAGGGGTCCTCTTTGGCTTTGAGGAATCAGAAACATCTGTGGGGGTTGATCCAAAAGCACAAGTAATACGGTTATCGTCAGGGGTCTACCGGGATTGTTGCAGTACGGAAAGCCTTAGTTGCCCTCGAAAGTGGATTCCATCTACCGGTATGGTGCATATCAGGTTTCTAGGTGTGTGCATTGTCGGTAGCTGTGGGCTTTCACAGCAATGGTGGGGGGCGATTATAGCTTCCTCAGATCAAAGATCCGAGCACGCTTTGATCTCTCATCACCACCGACTTGGTATACCCTGTTGAATGTGGCCGGGATGACGGGGGGTCCCTCGGGTTTCCCAAGGAAGGGAAGCTAATTCCACAAACTTCCCCCTGCAACATTGGCGAAGACTGCATAGTCTGTCTGCCTGACCAACAATGGCAAGTCCCTTGCCTTCGAGAGTAATTCCACCAATTGAGCGTCCGAACTAGTCACAGAGGGCGTTGGCCCAGGTGTGTCGGCATAAACCGGGAATGGAGTGCTATTACCTCGTGTGTAGAATCGTTTCCGGCATTCACCAAGTCCTGGTGGCTCAAATTCTCAGCGGGGTCAGGATTGAAGCATTGATGGCTAGGGTTATCACCACGGCCCAGTTGAATGATGACGTCTTCTCCATATGCTTTATCGTAGTTGTATCTTTCCCATGCGCTGTTAGTTAAGTATCCTTTGCGCTCCAGGGGCCCCGGGCTTCTTTCTTCGTGGGGAGAATGTGCTCTATCACTTCGGAGGAGGTGTCGGTCATGGGTAACTGGCTCGACTGGGTTCTCCCACGCAAGGGTAGCAGTTGGCGCGTGAGGTGCTAGGAACGATAGAATATTTCATTGACAGAGTGGTTAAGGGTCCGAAGACTTGGGGGAAAGGAGTGAAATTGGAGCAATATAATTAATTGTGAGGCTTTCTAAGCTCTGGAAGCTAGTCTCAGGCTCCGAGTAAATCGCAGGCTTTACTCGAACATGACCTTAACGGCCTCCAATGTCTGAACTACCAAGTCCGGGTTTAACTACCCAGTTGGAAAGACGCTCGCGCGATCTCACACTTAGGGTTCGCGGACACGGCTTCCCTTCCAAATTCCCAAGAGCTTCTTTCCCCCTTGGGAGAGGTCTGTATGGTAGGGTGAGATATTACCTTTGTGATATCATGGTAGGAATTCTCTTAAGTCATCCTAGCTCAAAATCCAGATGAAAAGCTCGACCAGGATGAGTTTAAAGGGTATACACAACAGCCTAGCAGTGAGCCCAACCGATTTGGCAATATCCTAAATTATTTATACACCTACGTAGCTAGCTATGCACCAATACTATAAAGAAGGGGTGCACTCTATGAGAGGGTCATCATTGAGGTGATAATTAGTCTACCAAGCTGGGTATCCATCCCTTGAATAAAGTCTTGCTTTTGCAAAAATTACAGATTGATGTTGTGCGAACCGGAGTTTAACAAGCAGTCTAGGAAAGCGTTCTGGATCAAGCGTTGGCTCATCTCTGGATCTGCGGTTGCAAGCAGCCAGGGAAGCTGCAGTGAGTCCTGGAAATGACCTCAAAAAAGCCACATGGCACTGACCCGGCGGGAAGGACATAATTGGCTACCAGCACCACCTCTATCGTGAGAATGGACGGCGGCCGCAGGCACACACCGCTCCAGGTGCGCATGGGAAGCTGGGTAACAAATTCCATCCAACAGTCCTTTCCGGAAGATTCCAGAGTGTCTGAGACTTGTTTCCTCACTCCTCACTCACAAACGGCAGATATGGAGTTACCTTCCAGGCCACTCAGCGACCTCCCGTTGGCCAAGCGGTTTTATAAGAAATTGAGCAGCACGAGCTAGCCTCCACCAAAGGTTCGTTCCACTTATGGGGTAGGGCGGTTGATTCTAGCCGGATCGGCATCATGGGGGCGGGAGTACCCGAAGGGTCGTTAGGCATAGATAGAGCATCATCACAGCTCACCAGAATATCTGTGCCGTTCTTGCCCCTCCATTCCCTCATAATATTAGTCCAGGGCGAGCACAGGTATCACAGGCCAATTATTCTAGCTGGTATGGTTTGGGTGCCGGACTTTATATACCAGAACCTTTGTATCGGGGGTATTCCACCAAGTGGTCGCCGAAGGACATCTTCAACGACTAGCACTCCAGGAGGTGACTTTTAAAGAAATGTTGTGGGAAGCGTCGTTATATCCCCTCGAGGGGAGATGGAGCCCATTAATGTGGACGGCCGAGTGTATTCTCCCCCTCGCGCCCGATCATTCAAGTGGAAAATTAGCGGTATCAGCTATATGGACAGGATAGAGTAGCTGGCTTAAGAATTACCTCTATCTGCCATCTTGAGTGGTATAAAGATCCCTCTATTGTATAGAGTTCCGTATTGGGTCATGACTCTATTGTTTCCTTCAGGAGATAATGCTCCTGGGCAGAGGTGTTGGTGACTAGCTTGAACAAAAATATTAGAGGAGGATCACGGCTTCCAGAGGTCATCCCCGGGGAAGAGAGACACTAATCTTTGGTGCGTTTTCTCTGGTGCTCCACGTAAGGAGCCCACTGCGATTGCTCATGAGTAACTGCAGCCTTAGACACAAGGAGGCCAATACCAACCGGGGTCGGTACCGTATTGGAATATCAGGTGTGGTTTCTTGACGCCTAGGACTCAGCTCATCAGTGCTTGGGAATCTCTTTGCTCGTCGTGCGCACTCCACCTATTGAGTAGTAGTAGTAGTAGTAGTAGTAGTAGTAGTAGTAGTAGTAGTAGTAGTAGTAGTAGTAGTAGTAGTAGTAGTAGTAGTAGTAGTAGTAGTAGTAGTAGTAGT
>Ga0307509_10001460_pt1 | contig 40008 bp, 33 predicted proteins | sample 10_EM_MG_FD_202245 | JGI IMG/M metagenome (GOLD analysis project Ga0307509, IMG submission 202245) | Populus trichocarpa ectomycorrhiza microbial communities from riparian zone in the Pacific Northwest, United States - 10_EM | ecosystem: Host-associated > Plants > Roots > Unclassified | place...
GTCGCCGCGGCTGTGCGGCCGCCGTGTTCGCGGCGACCTCGGCGGGTCTTCGGCTCGGCATTCGCCATCGCCGCTACCCTCGCATCTGCCCGCCGCGTTTACGAGACGTCGACTATCGGGCGGTTACGTAGCTGCATCGAAGTACAAGCGGTGGTCACCGGCGGCTGAGCGCGGCCGTGGCTCAGTTTGCCAGCCACGGATATGCGGAGCTGACGCAGATACTGCCGCCGTTGCAGATCGTGACGCTACTATCGCAACCTCTACTTCTTTTTTCTTTTTCGATTATGTGGACGAGGCGTTCTCTGACCCCCTACAGTAGATGTCGTCCGGCGACCGGCTGAGGAGCGGTGCCATGCAGAGTCTACGAGATCTGAGAATAGTCATCTTCATCGTGCTCGCCGTCTGCGGATGCGCGGCCCAGGCTAGCGGCACGATGCGCGCCGTCGCGAAGCCAGCGCCAGCGGATGCCCGGGCCAATGCGGCTGCCACGCCCGCGTCGAACCAGAAAATGATCGACGAGATCACGAAGGCATTGCTGCGCGAGGATCACGAGGAAGCCGCCGCGATTGTCGAGCGCGCGCGGCGAACGTCGCCGCCGGCGCAGCCAGGTGCACGGCTCATCGCCTATTTCGATGCCACCGTGCACTCGTATCGAGGCGACTTCCAGGCCGCGGCCAATATCATGCACGACCACATCGCTAGGGTGGGACCGACGGCGGCGGACGCGTTCGCCTTCCATGACGCCATGATCGCACTGCGCACAGCCGACGGTGACCTCCTTGGCGCGCTCGTTGAATGTGAGGAGATGGTCAGGGTCGGCGCGCTGGGGACGTGGAAGCCCGCCGACGGCGATCGCATGACCTTGGTGCGACTCAAGGAGCACTGGCATCGGGCGTACCTGTTGCGAATGATCGCGCAGACGTTGACGGGCGCCGAGCGCCAGGCCTTCATTGGTTATGCTGAGAGTGCGCGACAAAACTATGTCGCGTTGGCGGCGCCGCTCGGGAGCATGGGCGACTCGATCGCCGTCCTGGACGCGTATTTCGCCTTCTGCGATGGGGTTCCGGCCAAGATGCGGGAGGCGGCGCAACGGGTGAATGTGGCGGAGGACGATGACGTCGAGGACCTGTACCTGACTCAGCTGGCGCTCGACGGGGCGGGTGACGGCGACGCGGCAGCGGCGGTGCGAGCGCACATCCGAGCGCTCTCGTCGGTGAACGTGCTGACTCCCGTCTTTCTGATGTGGATGCGTGGAGATGAAGCGGCGGCCGATGGACGGTTGCCCCGGTTCTCCCCGAAGCACCCGACCGGAGCGCGCCCCAGCTCACGGAGCTAAAGTAGGCTATGGCTCGCCATCGCTGGCGCGCGGCGCCGCGAACGCCTCGGCGAGCTGCGCGAAGCCACGGGACAGCGCGGCGATCAGCTCCGGCGCGGTGATCGCGCCATCGGCGTCGAGCTTGGCGCGCGAGAACACGTGGCCGCCGCCGTCGACCACGTGCATGCTCATCGTACGCAGCACCTCGAGCAGCTGCGCGTGGGCATGCGCCGCGCCGCCGGGTGATGCGCTGATCAGCAGCACCGGCTTGCCGATCGGCTCGAACGCCGAGACCAGCCAGTCGAGCGCGTTCTTCAACGAGCCCGGCATGCCGTGGGCGTACTCGGGGCTCGAGATCGCGAGCGCATCGGCCGCCCCGATCTGCGCCCGCAGCGCCGCCACCGGCGGCGGGATCGGCTCGACGTCGAGATCCGGACTGAAGTGCGGCAGCCCGCCGAGGCCGTCGTAGATCGTCAGCTCGGTGCCGGCCGGCGCCACCCGGGCCGCGGCGCGCAGCAGGGCCGCGTTGGAGGACGTTGCGCGGAGGCTCCCGGGGATCGCCAGCACTCTCATGGCGGAACTGTAGCCGAGGGCGCGCGGCCACGCCTCTGGGGCGCTGGCGGGCGCTGGCCTACTGCACGTGGTACGTCGCCGACAGGTAGCCGAAGACGCCGGGCACGTCGTAGGTCGCACCTTCGAAGCCGTTGAGCGAGCAGCTGAAGCAGCGCGGCGGATCGCGATTGAGGATGTTGTTCGCGCCCACCGTGACCGACAAAGCGTGGTCGAACTCGGGGGACCAGATGACCTGGAGATCGTTATAGACCGTCGGGTGGAGCCAGTTCATCGATAGGCTGTCATCGGCCTTGGGCCTCGAGCAAAAGCTCGAGTAGGCGGTGCCCAGGCGGCATTGCTCGAGCATCGAATGGATGTAACGCGTGGTCAGCGTGGCCTCGATCTGCGCGTACTGCCAGGTGAGCCCCAGGTTCGACTTGAACCGTGGAAACGCGCGCGACGGGGTTCCGGCGATCGTGCCGACCCGGCTGATCGTCTGGACGCCGGTCTCGCTCGGCACCTTCTCGTCGTACGCCAGCAGATAGCTGGACTGCGACGTCGCGCGGAACCGGCCGAACGGCTTGCGCGGCAGCCGATAGGCCAGTGTCAGATCGAGGCCGCGGACGTTGATGCCGCCGATGTTCTGCAGCGCGTTGCTGAACGTCGTGATCGTGCCGTTCGCGTTGCGCTCGATGCCGGCGCAGTAGCTGTCATCACCGCTGGAGATGCAGTGGTCGATCTGGTACTGCGCGTCGAGCGCCGAGATCGCCGAGTCGAGCCGGACGTCCCAGTAGGCGAGCTCGAGATCGACGCTGTCGCTCCATGGCCGACTCTGCAGCGCCGAGGGGCTGTAGGCGACGCTGACGTTGACGCTGTTTGACTTCTCCGGCGTGAGGTCGCGATTGCCACTCGTGATCACCGAGATCTGCTGATTCTCTTGCTTGTAGCTGCCGTTGCTGGGCACGCCGAGCGCGATGCATCGATCGCGGACGGCCTGGGACACGCCGGGCGAGTTGAACTCGCTGCACGGATCGATCAGCTGGGGGACGTCGAACCGTGCCTTGCTGCCGAACAGCTCGCCGATGCCCGGCGCGCGGAACCCGCGGGCGTAGCTGCCGCGCACGACCAGATCGTTGATCGGCTTCCAGCGCGCGCCGGCCTTGCCGGTCAGCTCGGACGGCAGGAACGAGTAGTCGGATACGCGAGCCGCCGCGTTGATGTCGAGCAGCTGGAGACCGGGCTTGCCGACGACCAGCGGGGCGCGCAGCTCGGCGTAGGCCTCGCTGACCGAGTAGCGGCCGGAGGTCGGCAGCGACGGCACGTCGGCGCCGTCACCGGCGGCGACCACCGCGTCGGGCTCGTAGTAGCCGGTCAGCCGGCGGTGCTCGACGCCCACGGCCCCCGCGAGCCAGCCCGCAGGCAGCTTGACGAGGTTGCCGGTGATGTTGGCGACCGCGTCGACCAGGGTCTGCTCCGAGACGTCGTGCTCGGTGAACGTGGTGTACGCGAGCATCTCGGGGGTGATCGTGCCGGTGCCGTTGGGGCCCTGGCCGCCGAAGATGTTGAACGGCACGCAGTTGGCCTCGCCGGGATGGTCCACGGTGCCGCAGTGATAGGCGCCGTCACTGCCGCGGAACGCCGGGCCGAGCGCCTCCTGGAGCTTGGCGGCGTTGAACGAGTTCTTGCGGCGCTGGTCGGCGCGGTTGAGGCCGTAGGCCACGGTGGCGTCCCAGTTGAAGCGCTGGCTGTCGACGTCGAAGTGACCGTCCGCGCCGCCGGCGATGTAGAACGTGTTGACGTTCTGTTCGAACGTCCGCGGGCCGGCCTCGAGCGGGCGGCGCGTGATGACCGACAGGTTGGTGGCGGGATCGAGCGTGAACCCGAACGGGTTGTACGGGTTGCTGGCGTCGACGCCGGTGCGGTCGAGCCGGTTGCCGTTCCCGGCGTCGGCGCCGATCGCCAGCGGCTCGGGCGCCGCCTGATTGACCGACTGGCGGTTGGTGAACGACGCCTTGCCGCGGAGGTTGATGAGCGGCGCCAGCTTGTAGGTCACCGAGCTGAACGCCCCCATGCGCTGCGACGGGGTCTCGACAAAGTTGAACGGCGCGAAGTTGAAGCGGTCGGCGTCGCCGTAGTCGTGATAGGTGCCGTACGCCGTTGGGGCCGCGACACCGTCGTTGAGCGTGATGTCGTGCTCGACGCCGGCGGGATCCTTGAACGACAGCCAGCCCTGCGGGGTCCGCGACGAGCAAGTTGCGAGGCACTGGCCGCTCGGGTTCGGAAACTTGGAGAGCTCGCGATCACCCGACCACACCCTGCGCTGATCGAGGAAGTTGGCGTTGAACACCATCGACAGCTTGGGTGTGGTGCTGCCCCACGACACGTCGTACTTCTGCACGAAGCCGTCGCCCTTGTTGAAGCCGCCGGTATAGGCGTTGGCGACCGCGCCGGTGAAGTCCTTGCGCGTGATGATGTTGATGACGCCGGCGATCGCGTCCGAGCCGTAGATCGGCGACGCGCCATCCTCGAGGACCTCGATGCGCTCGATGATGCCGAGCGGGATCGTGTTGAGATCGACCGACGCGGCGACGCCGCTGGCCGACGAGCCGTTGACCCAGCGCACGCCGTCGACGAGCACCAGCACGCGCTTGGAGCCGAGGTAGCGCAGGTCGGCCTCGGTGGCGCCGGCGCCGATCCCGCCGCCATCGGGTGGAAACCCGAAGTTGCCGCTCGAGTTGAACTTGCCGTTGATCGCGCCGCCGGAGACCGGCATCTGCTGCAGGATGTCGCCGACCGAGCTGAGCCCGGTGCGCTCGATGTCCTCGCGCGACAGGACCTGGACCGGCGCGAGCTTGCCGAGGGGATCGCCGATGCGCGACCCGGTCATGACGATCACCTCGCCTTCGGTCGGCGGGAACACCTCGGCCGCGGAATCGACGGCGGGAGGCGCAGCCGGGGCCGCCGGCTCTGCCGCCGGAGCCGCCGGCTCTGCCGCCGGGGCCGGGGCGGGTGCAGGCGGAGCAGCGGTCGGATCCGGCGCCGCCGGTGCCGCATCGGGAGCGGCGGGCGCCGGAGCCGGTGGCGTGGGCGCTGGCGCTGGGGGCGTCGGCTGTGCCTGTGCGAGCCGCGTCGGGGCGGGGCGCATTCGCATCGTGGGTTGCGCGGCTGCCGTGCCGCCCGTCGTCGCCAACACCGCCGTTAGTCCTGAGAATGCTCGACTACCGAACCAGTTGCGAAATTTCATGCTGGCACCTCGTGAGTCGCTTCTACTATGGTGTCGATAGCAATGAAACGCCTGCGCGTGTGATTGCGAGTCGAAACTGCCACGTCACCTCGTGGCAATCAGGTGCGGCAATCGAGCACCATCACTGATGGACCGAGGCTCGTCGCCGACGATATCGGCGCGAGGGCGTGCGTCTATGAGATTCGCAAATCTTAGGTGCGCTCGACGCACGCGTCGTCGCACGCGGTCGCGGTCGCACGCGGTCGCGGCGCGACTCGCACCGTCGCTACCCGTCGCGTCGTGGTCGTTTCACGGTCGATCACGCTCGGTCTCACGCAGGCCACGCTCGGTCTCATTCAGGCTCAGACCACGCTCGATCTCACGCAGCCACGCTCGGTGTCAGTCAGGCCACGCACGCTCTCGCTCAGGCCACGCTCGGTGTCACTCAGGCCACGCACGCTCTCGCTCAGGCCACGCTCGGTGTCACTCAGGCCACGCTCGGTGTCACTCAGGCCACGCACGCTCTCGCTCAGGCCACGCTCGGTGTCACTCAGGCCACGCACGCTCTCGCTCAGGCCACGCTCGGTGTCACTCAGGCCACGCACGCTCTCGCTCAGGCTACGCACGCTCTCGCTCAGGTTACGCACGCTCTCGCTCAGGTTACGCACGCTCGCTCAGGTCACGCTCACTCTCGCTCGGGCAACGCTCACTCTCGTTCAGGCCGCGCGAAACCGCACGGCCATGAGCTGTGCGCCCGCGCCGCTTGCAATGTACACGGCGCGCCGATTCGACGCGAGCTTGGCCAGCCAGTCGAACGCGCCGCCATCAATGAGCGGCAGCGGCATACCGTCCGGTGTAGTGACCCAAAGCTGGTAACGGAGCCCACCGGAATAATACGAATGATCGAGCGGCTTGCGGTGGACGGTGATCCCGGCGAGCGAGGCCGCGATGCGGTCGGCGAGCGCGGCCCGCGCGGGAGTCGCCAGGAGGTCGACGTGGCGCGCGCCGAACACATAACCGTGATCCTCGAGGCGGGTGAGCGCGCCGAGCATCGTCCGGATATGGCGCTCGAGCGTCTCGGTGGTGAACGCGTGGTCTTTGGCCTCGACGCCACCACTCGCGAGCACGAAGATCCGGAAGTGCGGCGCGAAGCCGGGGAGCTTGGGCACCGGCTGGGCGCGGAGGGTGCGGTGGCTGGTCGCGAGGTGGACGGGCTCGCTGCTGGCGCGCAGCCGCAGCGCGCACTCGAGCGCGAGCACGTTGGTCGGATCGGCGACGATCTCGGTCGAACGCAGCGCCGACAGCACGCGGTGCTGGGCGGTCAGCGCCACGCTGGAGCACGCGGCGAGCGGCGCGACCGGGGACAGCTCGATCGCGTCGAACCCGGCCGCGGCCGCGAGCAGGTGGCCGTCGAGCGCGACGCTGATGCGCTGGTCGACCGCCGCCGGCCGGCAGAACCCGTCGCGCTCGTAGTGCGCCAGCACGTCGGCGGGCGTGCGCGCGGCGGCGCGGCGCTGCATCACCTCGAGCAACACCGACTGTAGCTCGGCGCCGGACAGCTCGGTCGCGAGCCGTTCGAAGGCTGGTTCTCCAAGGCTATCGAGGATCCAGGACCGGGTCACCTCCGGGTGATATCACGGTGTACGATCGCCGCGATGGCCGACCCCGGAGACGATCAGGCCTACGGCACCGCGCTTCCGGATGCGCCGGTCGGCCGCGCGGACGTCGAGCGCGCGATCCGCAGCCTCAACGCGTCGGATCTCGAGCTGCGCGAGGCGATGCTGAACCTCGCGGCGCGCGTGGTGGCGCTGACCGACGAGGTGACGCGCCGGCTCGACGGGGTCGAGCCGCTGCCGGCGGCGCCGAACACCCCGGCACCGGCGCCGAGCTCGACGGTCGAGGCCGCGGTCGAGGCCGCGCTCGGCGACACCTTGATGGCGATGCAGGTCGGCGATGCCCGCGGCGGGAGCCGGGTCTCGCTCGATCTCGGCGGCGACAAGTACGCGACCGAATCGCCGGCGGTGCCGTGCGGCGAGCTGATCGCCTTGTGCGGCGGGCGGTGCTGCACGCTGTCGTTCGCGCTGTCGACCGCAGATCTCGACGAAGGCGTGATCCGCTGGGACTACGGCCAGCCGTATCTGATCCGGCAGCGCGCCAGCGACGGCTACTGCGTCCACAGCGATCCGGACAGCCGCGCATGCACGGTGCATGCGTTCCGGCCGCGGGTCTGCCGGTCGTATGATTGCCGCAAGGATCCGCGGGTCTGGATCGACTACGAGCAACGGCTCGCCGCGCCGATGCCCAGCCGTGTGGAGCGCGAAGCCGAGCGCGGCGGCGCCGCTGGATCGGCGGCGGCGCCCGCGTTCGACCTGTTCGAGCGAGCGCGCGCGCGGGCGGCGGCGGTGCGGCGCGAGACCCTCGCGATCAACGAGTCATTCGCCGAGCCAGCGCCGCGCAAGGGCCCCAAGCCGACGTGACCGGCGGGTCAACGGGCGTGGCGCAGGCGCTCGATATCCGCGGGCGCGGGATGCACGAGCACGGTGCCGGAGTCGCCGTCGACCGCGAGCAGATCATCGGGGCGCGCCCAGCCGAACAGGCCGGAGACGTCGCTCACGCAGGTCAGCTTCGCGGCGCGAGCGATGGCGATCGCCGCCGGTGACACCGCGTCGCTGGCGACCAGGGCCGAGGCGCCGCGGGCGACGGCTGCGATCGCGATGAACGCGCCGATCCGATCGGCGATCCAGATCGCGCCGGTGCGCAGCTGCCGCGGATCGCCGAGCAGGACGCACAGCTCTTCGATCTCGGTGGCGGCGTCGGCGGCCTCCGGCACGGTGCCGAGCCGGTACGGCGCCCGGGCGTAGTCCTTGGCCACCGAGCGCAAGCCGGAGGGATGATCGGCGGCGGCGACCAGGCGCTCGCGCAGCCGCTGATCGCACAGCGCGAGGGCGAACCGATCGAGCGCGGCACCGACGGCAGGGACGTCGGCGTCCTGGAGCCGGCGCATCGCGCGCCCGAGGTCGTCGCGCAGCCGGAGCGTCGATCGCTCGAGATCGATGGGCGCCTTGGCGAGCGCGGTCGTCGTGGCGACCACCGCGGCGTGGCCGAGCACGGTGCCGCCGACGTGCGCCAGGCCGGCCAGCCGCGCGGAGCGGATCGCCGCGGCGCGCCGCCGCTCGATCGCGAGGGTGATCGGCGCACCGAGCGCGGTGGCGAGCGTGACCTCGTTGGTCTCGAACGCGGTCTCGGTGCGCTGGAGCACCAGCACGCCGATCACCTCGCCGCCGGCGATCAGCGGGATCCCGGCGAACACGGGGAACCGCTCTTCGCCGAGGCCGGGGACGTGCTTGTATGACGCCTCGGTGGCGGCGTGCGCGGCCGAGACCGGCCGCATGCACTCGGCGACCAGGCCGGTGATGCCCTCCCCCACGGACAGCGCGGTCACGCCGATCGCGGTCGGGGCGAACCCGTAGTTGCCGCGCATGACCAGCAGGTCCGCTTCCCGGACATACACGCTGGCGATATCGACCTCGGCGATCGCGGCGAGCTCGTGGCACATCGCGTTCAGCGTGGTCTCGAGGGGACCGTCGTGGCTCGCGAGCTCGATCAGCCGCATGATGCCGTCGACCCCGCGGTGGCCGCGGTGGTGGACTTGGACGATGGAGGGTTGCACCGACACGAGGGTTACGCCCCAGCGTGACATATCGAAGGTTTCGATGAGGTTTCATCGTCGTAAGTTATCGATTGTGTGAGGAGTTGTTGACAGGAGGTTCCCTGTGGCTGAACATACGAACAGTGCACGCGGCGCTCTGGTGCAAATCGAATTTTTCGTTTCTCGAGGGCGCGAGCCATGCCGAGGAGCTGGTGGAAGAAGCGCACCGCCTGGGCATCGGCGCGCTCGCGCTGACCGATCGCGATGGCGTGTACGGCATGGTTCGCGCGCACAAGAAGGCGCGCGATCTCGGTGTGCAGCTGATCTGCGGCGCGCAGATCACGGTCGCGGCGCCGGGCGCGCAGCTCGTAGCCTCGCCGATCTCGGCGGTCTCGGTCGTCGGGCTGCACGATGACGAGCTGCGGGGGCGTGGGCCGGGCTGGGGCCACGACACCGATGATCTGCCGCCCGCGGTGGCGGTGACCGGCCGGCGCGGCCGCTCGAAGCGTGCGAAGCCGAGGCAGATCGCGCTCGGCCTGGGCGATGCGGCGCCCGCGTCGTCCGCGGCAGCGCCGTCGCGGCTGGTGCTGCTCGCGATCGATCGCACCGGCTGGACCAACCTGACGCGGCTGCTCACCGCGGGCCGCCGGCGCTGCGACAAGGGCGATTCGCTGGTGTCGTGGCCCGAGGTGGTGCTCCACGCGGCCGGGCTGTGTGCGCTGTGGGGCGGCGAGGGCAGCGTGATCGCCGACGAGTCCGAGCCGCCGGCGCACCTGGTCGGCGAGCTCCGCGAGGCGTTTGGCGATCGGCTGTACGCGGTGATCGCGCGCCATCGCCGCGCGGATGACGTCGCGCGCGAGCTGCGCGTGCGTGCGCGTGCCGCCGCCGCCGGCGTTCCGCTGGTCGCCGCGACCGAGGTGCTCTACCACTCGCGCGCGCGGCGCCCGCTGCAGGACGTGCTGACCTGCATCCGCCACGGCGTGACGCTGACCACCGCGGGCCGCCGGATCCGCGGCAACCCCGAGCACGACCTGCGCGCGCCGCATACGTTCGCCAAGCTGTTCGACGACGAGCCCGGTGCGGTCGCGCGCACGCTCGAGATCGCCGCGCGCTGCAAGTTCTCGCTCGGCGAGCTGCGCTATCGCTATCCGTCGGAGCGGCTGCCGGACGGCACGACGACGGCGGCCCACCTGCGCGAGCTCGCCTACGCGGGCGCCGAGCAGCGCTACGTCAAGGCAGGCAGCGTCCCGGCGGACGTGCGCCAGCAGCTCGACGCCGAGCTCGCGCTGATCGAGGAGCTCGACTACCCCGGCTATTTCCTCACGATGTACGAGATCGTGTCGTACTGCCGGCGGCGCGGCATCCTGTGCCAGGGCCGCGGCTCGGCGGCGAACTCCGCGGTGTGCTTCTGCCTCGGCGTCACGGCGATCGATCCGGTGCGCATGGGGTTTCTGTTCGAGCGCTTCCTGTCGCGCGAGCGCGCCGAGCCGCCCGACATCGATCTCGACATCGAGCACGAGCGGCGCGAGGAGGTGATCCAGCACGTCTACTCGGTCTATGGCCGCAACCACGCGGCGATGGTGTGCAACGTGATCCGTTATCGCCCGCGCTCCGCGGTGCGCGACGTCGGCAAGGTGCTCGGGATCTCGGAGACCACGCTCGATCGCGCCGCGAAGCAGCTCTCGCTGTACGGCACGGTCGGGCGAACCTCGCTCGCGGAGGCCGGCCTCAGCGAGCAGGGCGCGGCCGTGTTCGATCACCTCGTGCGGCTGTCCGAGGAGATCCTCGAGTTTCCGCGCCACCTGTCGGTCCATCCCGGCGGGTTCCTGCTCGGCCACGAGCCGGTGCACGACATCGTGCCGATCGAGAACGCCGCGATGCCGGGCCGCACCGTGATCCAGTGGGACAAGGACGACCTCGAGGATCTCGCGCTGTTCAAGGTCGACTTGCTGGCGCTCGGCGCGCTGCACCAGCTCCACCTCGCGTTCGATCTGATGCGCCGGCATCGCGACGTCGAATACACGATGGCGACGATCCCCCCCGAGGATGCGGCGACCTACGAGATGATATGCACCGCCGACACGGTCGGGACGTTCCAGATCGAGAGCCGCGCGCAGATGTCGATGCTGCCGCGCCTCAAGCCGCGCACGTTCTACGATCTCGTCGTCGAGGTCAGCCTGGTGCGGCCGGGGCCGATCTCCGGCGGCATGGTGCATCCGTACCTGCGCCGCCGAAACCAGCTCGAGCCGGTCGATTATCCGCATCCGTGCCTGGAGCCGGTGCTCGCCAAGACGCTCGGCATCCCGCTGTTCCAGGAGCAGGTCATGCGGCTCGCGATCGTCGCGGCCGATTACACGCCGGGCGAGGCCGACCAGCTGCGCCGCGACATGGCGGCGTGGCGGCGCTCGGGCCGGATCGACACGCACCGCGAGCGCCTGGTCGGCCGGATGGAAGCCAAAGGCATCGCCCGCGAGTTCGCCGAGCGCGTGTTCGAGCAGATCCGTGGCTTCGGCGAGTACGGGTTCCCCGAGTCGCACGCCGCGAGCTTCGCGCTGATCGCCTACGCGACGTCGTGGCTGCGCAAGCACTACCTGCCGGAGTTCACGTGCTCGCTGCTCAACGCGCAGCCGATGGGGTTCTACTCGCCGGCGACGATCGTGGGCGATGCGCAGCGCCACCAGCTGCAGGTCCTGCCGATCGACGTGACGCGGAGCGCGTGGGATTGCACGCTCGAGCCCGCCGCGGACGCATTCGGCTTCGCGGTGCGGATGGGCCTGCGCTGGGTCAAGGGGCTCCCGATCGCGGACGGCCAACGGATCGCCGCGGCGCGCGCCGAGCAAGCGTTTGCGTCGGTCGCCGACTTCGTGCGCAGGACGGGCGTCGCGGCCCGCATGCACGTGGCGCTCGCCGAAGCCGGCGCGCTCGCCGAGCTCGCGGGCTCCGACCGCCGCGATGCGCTGTGGCAGGTCACCGGCTGGGTCGCGCGGCACGCCGATACGCTGGCGGTCGGCGTGGGCGCCGACGATGCGGTGCCGGCGTTCGACGCGCTGAGCAGGCTCGACGAGATCCTCTGGGACTACTCGTCGAGCGATCACTCGACGCATGGGCATCCGCTGGCGCCGCTGCGCGACGAGCTGCGCGCCCGGCGCTGGCCGGACGCCCGCACGGTGGCACGCGGCCGCGACGGCCAGCGCATCGACTACGTGGGGATCGTGATCTGCCGCCAGCAACCGGGGACGGCGTCGGGGGTGGTGTTCATGACCCTCGAGGACGAGACCGGCTTCGTCAACCTGGTCGTGTGGCAACAGGTGTTCGCGCGGTTCGCGCAGGTGATCAAGACGACCTCGCTGCTCGGCGTCACCGGGCGGCTGCAGGTCCAGGAGGGCATCGTGCACCTGATCGCCGACGAGGTCTGGGTGCCGAAGCTGTCGCGGCCGGTGATCCACGTCGAGAGCCGCGACTTTCATTGACCGCGGCCGGCGCGGCGTCATCGCGTCGGTTCGGCGGCGTCGATGTGCGCGGGGAGTCGATGCCTGCTACATTTGCTGTCATGGCAAACGCTGCTGAAAGCGTCACGCTCGACGACGACGTGCACGAAGAGCTGCGCAAGCTGGCGACGCGCTCCGGTCGGCCACTCGACGCGCTGGCAAACGATGCCTTGCGTGACTTCGTTCGCTACGAGCGCCAGGTCGCGGCTGCCATCGATCTCGGTATCAATAATCTCGAGGCTGGTCGCACGCGGACGACCGAAGAGGTGTTCGCCGTTCTCGCACAGCAGCGGCTCGCACGAACCCGCGGATGAAGGTCGTCTGGTCGGATGCCGCGGTATGGGCGCTCGTTGCCCTCGAGGCGAGGCTTGCTCAGCGCTACTCCTCGGACAGGGCGACGCGCATCGTCGAGGCGCTGGTTCGCCGCGTCGATCGGCTGGAGGATCATCCGCAGCTCGGCCGAGTCGTTCCCGAACATGGGCAATGGCAGTTGCGCGAGCTGGTTGATCGGTGAAACCGCGTGCTCTACCGGCTACGCTCCGATGCCATCGAAGTCGTGACCATCGTGCCGACACGGATGCCATTGGATGAACACACAGACGAAGACGAATAGCTGCTTCGAGCAGGACTGTCGACGAGACTGCCCGAGCCGCGGATCTACAGATTCAGATAGCCGTCAGCTTCGCGAGATCGTCTAGACCGAACGCCTGCTCCAGCCGCGCGACGTCGGCCACCGCGTGCTCGAAGCCGTGGTCGCCAAGCATCTCCTTCTCCTTGTCCTCGAACTGATCGCCGAGCTCCTCGTACGCCGTCTTGCCCACGAGCTCGCGTAGCGCGGGAAGCAGCACCGTGTCCTCGCGCGCCGCGTGCGGTCGATACATGTGGTTGAAGCGGCGGAGTACGTCGGCGAGCTTTGCGCGATCCGCGTCGGCGAGCTTGGCGTTGGCAAGCGCGATGATCTGCTCGGTCAGCGTGCGCCCCACCACGTGTTGCCGGCGCAGGATCGCGGTGAGGTCGGCGAGCTTGCCGGCCTTCTCGTAACGCGGAAACAGGAAGTCCTCCTCGAGCTTCTCGTGATAGTTCTCGATGACGCGCTGGATGATGCCGGCGCCGCCGGCGAGCGCGTCCAGCGGCACGTCGTGGGTACCGTCGAGGCGCTGCGCCGCGTCATCGTAGAGGTACATCACGCGCCGGAGCACGCCGTGCTCGCGCATCAGATCCTCGGCGGGAGTGACCTCGTCGGCCTCGCCGGGCTTGCCCGTCTCGGCATGAGCCGGAGCGCGGTTCGTGCCCGAGCAAGCAAGCGTCAGCGTCCCCAGGGTCGTGGCGGTCAAGAACAAGCGTCGGTCCGTCGGCATTTGCTGGTCCTCGGTTACGAATGGCGTGTACGATTACCATATGCTGTCCACCGCGGACCGTGAAATTCAACTCGGATTAATGAAGATTCATATCCTCCACCACGCGGCCACGCGCGAGGTCTGGGGGCGGCGGTTGAGCCCACAACTACCGCGACGAACGAGATCGCGATGACCGCCCGGCTCTCGTTCGATCGCCTCGTTGACACGACGACCCCTCGCGCGGTTGCGGTTCTCCGCATCGCGATCGCGTTCGTGTTCGTCACCGAGGGAATCCAGAAATTTCTCGATCCCGGCGGGCTCGGAGCCGGTCGGTTTGCGAAGATTGGCATCCCCGATCCCGCCGTGATGGCGCCCTTCGTGGCCGGTGTCGAGATCGTGTGCGGTGTGCTCGTCGTGCTCGGCCTGCTCACGCGGCTCGCCGCCGCGGCGCTCGCGATCGACATGGTCGTGGCGATCGTTTCGACCAAGCTTCCGATCCTGTTCGGCCGTGGGTTCTTGGGCTTCGCCGCGCCGAGTGCCCGCGCGGGATTCTGGGCGTTTGCGCACGAAGCGCGGACCGATCTCGCGATGCTGTTTGGCTGTACGTTTCTCATCGTGACAGGGGCGGGACTCCTGTCGATCGATCACCGAATGTCGAAGCCGTGACAGCCTGGGTCGATGACCTGACGGTTCCGTGTGCGAGCTGACAACCTGACGCGCCCGACAACCAACGACAGGCACAGGCCGAACAGCCCTAGGCCTGCCCCCCAGAACCACCTGGAAGCCGCAGTACGCGTGTGAAGGTCCACGCGTAGCCCGTGCTGCCGTGGATCGCGTTGTTGTCGTAGTACTTCGATCTTGTCGCTGGCCGGAACCAGCATATTGGCCAGGTAGGCGCCGAGCTCGGGCAGGTGGTCGTTGCGAAACTCGACGCGATGGTCGCCTGCCATCCCCAGCGCCGCTTGCGCGGCGAGCTTCAAGCGGATCACGCCGACACCCTCGTTCATCTCGCGCCGCACTGGAAACGCAAGGTCCGCCAGCGCGAGGTTGGCGCGCCGTCCGTCCACGTCCAGCGTGACGTCTTGCAGCACGCGCCGCGCGTACGCCTGCTGTTCAGCCGGGGACAGCAGCCCATCATCATCGAGATCGATCAGCGCGAAGATGCGATCGGCCAGTTGCGCGCCGGGGATCAGCCGCAGCTCGACGCGCACACCGTCCGACTCGAGCGCGATCTGCGCGACCTGCAAATACTCGTCGACCACGTGGGCCGCCGCGGTCGCCGGCAACGCGCACACGCACAGCAGGCCCGCGGCCAACCGTTTCATCTGTGGACCAGCCGCGCGCCGTAGTCGTTGGTCGGATCGCGGTAGATCGTGTGGATGTGGTCGAGGTCGAGGCCGGTGCTGCCGCGAGCGCGCTGCGGTGCGTACTCGATCAGCAGCGTCGGCCCTTGAATACGAAAGTATGCACTGCTGCCGTTCGTCGTCGGCCCGCTCCACGCAAACCAGGTTTCGGGCAACCCAGCTTCGAGCTCGGCCATCTTGGCCGCCGCCGCTTCGTCGTTGAGGATGCCCACCCATTCGTGCGCCAGGTCGAGCAGCATCCGCTGCTGTGCGGCGGTCAGGTCGGAGGCCTTGATGCCTTCGGGTTGAATCGTCTTGCCGTCTTCGCCTGGGCCAAGCACGAGGTCGCTGACCTGATACGCCAGAATGGCCTTGGTCTGCTGCGTTGCATCGAGCGCATTGATCAGCGCGAACGACTTGTCATTCTCGCTGCCCAGCGGACGCACGGTTTGACCGTCGAGCTTGTAGATCGCTGGCTGCGCGGCGGGCAAGCTCGGCGTCAGGACACTGGTTCTGCCGACCATCGTCACGTTGATCGCCAGATGATGCCCGCCGAACTGGATCATCCACGGCTGCGTGAGCGACGGCGCGCCGAGGAAGGCCAGGTAGTATTCGTCGCGACCAAACTTCGGGCCGGCCATGTCGGTCGGCGGGCCGGCGCCCGCTCTCCGGCCGCCCATCGGCGCGCCACTCATCGGCCGGCCGCCCGCTCGGGTAGCGTTCATCGTGCCGCCTGCTGGAGTGCCACCCATCGGCGTTCCCGCTGAAGCGCTTCCCATCGGGCCGCTGCCGTGAAGCGCCTCGGCGGCTTTCAGCACTTCATCGCCTTCCATGATCTGTTGTACCTTTTGAAGGCCTCGCTTGCTCAGCGCGGTGGACAACACGCGCAGCGCTGCGTCGCGCTGCGTGGCATTCAGATCGCCCCAACGCACCCCGTTGCGGGGATAGACGCCCACCGGGAAATTCGACCACTTCGATTTCTGTTGGTTGTTGAAGTCGAAGCTGATCTTGGTGCGCCCGCCATCATCGAGCGTCGCCAGGAATGCCTCGGCGGCGGCCACGGTCCGGGCGGTCGCGTCCGCTGCCGTCGTGGTGCCGGCGGTCGCAGCGTTTTGCTGTTGTTGCGCTGTGGGCCGCGAACAGGCGGCAAGCAACACGCACAGGTGCAGCGCCGCAGTGGTGACTTTCATCGGAACCTCGCAGGAGCTCGGCCGACAGCCGTGGCGACCGGATGACGAATCGTTGATAGATCGTCCGGCACGATACAAGCGACCCGCAGAAGTGCACGTGCGGAAACAAGCTGTAAAGAACCGGCGAAGGGGCGCTACGGGGCTTCGAGCCTTCGGGAAGCTCATCGCGCATGCGCGGTTTCGCGCTGCGCCGTCCGCTCGTTGGATCCGGTCCCTGTCACCCTGCCAAACGCCGGGAGCAGGCGCGACGGTCTACCTAACACCATGTAATTGTTAGGCGAAATATGCGGTCGCCATCACTTCTTGTCGGGCTGCTTTGCGATCACCAGCTCCTTGAACTTGCTGTAGGTCGCGGCCGGGACGATCTTCTTGGACACCAGCTGGTCCTTCTTGGCGTACGGCCGGCCGTCGATGATCTTCTTCGCGTACGCGGTCCCGACGCCGGGAAGCGCCTCGAGGTCGGCCTGGCTGGCCGAGTTGAGATCGACCAGCGGCTTGGCGGGGGGCTTGGCGGTCTTCGGCGCAGGCGCGGTCGCGGCCGGCTTGTCCGCGGCTTTCTGGGCGAACCCGAGCGCCGGGGCAAACAACAACGAGGTCGCGAGGGTCAGCCCGCCGAGGATGTGCCTGATAGACCTGAAAGACATGAGCGCTCCTGTAGTCCGCCGGTGTGGCGGCTTGGGTGTCACGACGATCGCCTTCGCCAGGATCTTCAGCGAAGTCGCTGCCACAATCAAATCTTCATGATCACCAGGCACCGGGCGAACGCCGTTTTACCCGGATCGAGGACCGGCCTAGGCCAGCGCTTCGACGGCCTCGACGACCGCGGCGACGTGGCCCTTCACGGTGACCTTCGGCCAGTGCTGCTTGACCTTGCCGTCTTTGCCGATCAGCACGGTCGAGCGGATGATCCCTTTCATCTTCTTGCCGTACATCACCTTGTCGCCCCACGCCCCGTAGCTCTCCAGCACCGCGCCCTCGGGGTCGCTGAGCAGCGGAAACGCGAGTCCGAATTTGTCGCGGAACTTGCAGTGCGACCCGATCGAGTCCTTGCTGACGCCGAGCACGACCGCGCCGAGCTTCTTGAGCGCCGGCAACGCGGCGTTGAACTCGTTCGCCTCCACCGTGCAGCCCGGCGTGTTGTCGCGCGGGTAGAAGTACAGCACGACGACCTTGCCGGCGAGCTCGGAGAGCTTGACCTTGCCGCCATCGGACGACTCGAGGGTAAATGCAGGCGCCTTCTTCCCAACTTCGAGCATGCCGCGACGTACCACGTTTGCTATCCTCCAGGGGATGCGCTTGGCGTTCCTGGTGATCGCGCTGGCCGCGTGCTCGTCGCACGCCTCGGCTGGCCCTGCATGGCCGAAGTCGACCGCGCACGAGACCGACGGCGGCGAGAGCCTCGCACCCCGCGCGGCCGCTCGCACGATCGCGGCCAAGACCGACGACGATGACGATGACAAGCCGGTCACGCTGGCAGTGCCCGGCGATCGCCCTGCGGCCACGCCCGTGGCGCCCGGCGCTGGCAGCGCGGGGGATCGGCCGGCGGCGAGCACGCCAGGGGCGCCCGACGAACCGGTCACGGCCGAAGACATCGTGATCGAGATCGAGGACTGAGGCACCGAGCCGGGCGAGCCGCCGAGACCCCTCAGTTCAGCATCGCGCTGTTCAAGCACACGTGGCCGGCGGTGTCCGCCGGAAAGTAGAAGCCAACTGCCACGCACATCTCGTCGTTGGCGGTGTCGCCAGCTTGGACCCGGCTGCTGCTCGGATTGGCGTACTCGCACTGATACGTCAGCTTGCCAGAGGCGAATGAGAAGAACGGCACGGCGTCCCAGGTCGTCTGTTCCGGATTCTGCCAATCCACATTATCGAACACCTTGGTGCTACCGTCTTTGATGAACGTGTGGACGCCCCGCTTGTTGGTGTGCGCCGACACGGCAAAGAACTTCGCCCCGGCCTCGACGCTGCAGTTGCCATTGACCATGGTGGTCGTCGGCAGTGTGGCGCTCGGTGCCGGGGCCATGTCGATCCCGGTGTTGTAGGTGGCGAACGGCGCGACCGGCGTGACCTGGACCCCGTCGGCGTGGGCGTAGCCGTCGAGCTCGACCTGCGCCTGGATCGCCTGGTCCCCGGAATTGAGCACGTGGATCTGCAGGATCGCCGGCTGGCCGGCCCGGATCGTCTGGCCGAGCGGCAGCCCGTTGCCGTCGTCGGACGGCAGCACCATCTCGGCATCGGCGGTGTTCGCCGAGTAGGTCCACGCCACGTTGACGCTGTTGGTGAACAGACCGCACGGCTTGCTATCCAGCGTGCCGGCGAGCTTCTGATCGGAGGGTGTGAGGAACAAGGTCGTTTGCACCACGGCCGCTGTCATGTGCGAGGTCCACTTCTTGATCGACAGATCGGAGGTGTTCGTGGTGTGAAAGTAGTAGCAGTACGTGACCTCGGATTTGGCTGGGACGGCGATGCCCGCGCTCGGGCTCAGGATCGAGAGGCTGGGCGGTGCCGCGATGATCGGCGCGTCTGCGCTGCCGCCATCACCGGCATCACCGATGTCGGCGGCGTCGCTGGCAGCGTCGGAGCCCGCGGACGCATCGAGCGGCGCGGCGAATCCGGGAGAACCGCCACCGGTGCAGGCGGCGGCGAGCATGGTTGCGATGACGAAACCAAAGCCGTGGCGCATGGGACCCCCTCGATGCGATGACAAGCGTATCAAGCATGCTCGTCGAGCGGCTAACATTGTCTACGCGAAAGCTTGTTTTGCGGTGGCGTTCGCTAACAGGTGCTCGTGTGCGGCCCAACACGTACACTGCGCCGCATGACGCGGTTCGATGTAGATCTATTCGTCATCGGTGGAGGCTCGGGCGGCGTACGCGCCGCTCGCGTGGCGGCCGAGCATGGCGCACGCACGGCGATCGCCGAGGCAGATCGCTGGGGGGGCACATGTGTGATTCGCGGTTGTGTACCGAAGAAGCTGCTGGTGTACGCAAGCGAGATCAGCCGCACACTCGAGGACGCCCGTGGCCAGGGCTGGACGATTCCCGAGGCGCATCACGATTGGTCGGCGCTGATCGCTGCAAAGGACAAAGAGATCGGCCGGTTGTCGGGCGCGTATGCCGAGCGGCTGGGCAAGGCCGGCGCCGAGGTCATCCACGGGCGCGCCCGGCTCGTCGATGCGCACACGGTCGACATCGCCGGACGCACGATCACGGCTGCGCACATCCTGATCGCAACAGGGGGCCAGGCTCGGCGACCGAGCGGCGGCTGGATCACGTCGGATGAAGTCTTCCATCTGCCGGCGCTCCCTTCGCGCATCGCGATCATGGGCGGCGGTTACATCGCGGTCGAGTTCGCACATATCTTCGCCGGTCTCGGATCGCGCGTCACGCTGATCCATCGCGACCCACTCGTGTTGCGAGGCTTCGATCCGGACGTTCGAACCGCCGTCACCGAGAACCTGAGCGCACACGGCATCGACTACATCTGCTGTCACGAGCTCACGCGGCGCGGCAACCATGTCATCGTCAGCGGTCGCGAGATCGAGATCGACGTTGCCCTGGCCGCGATCGGCCGCGATCCGGCGACCGCCGAGCTGGGCCTGGCCGACGCCGGCGTCGAGCTCGATGGCCAGGGCGCCATCCCGGTCGACGAGTGGTCGCGGACCAACGTCGCGCACATCTATGCGGTCGGCGACGTCACCGGTCGGGTCGCGCTGACCCCGGTCGCGATCCGCGAGGGCCACGCGGTCGCCGATACGCTGTTTGGCCACCGGCCCACGCCGATCTACCACCACCTGATCCCGACCGCGGTGTTCGCGCAACCGGCCGCCGCGGCGGTAGGGCAGACCGAGCCCGCCGCGCGTGCGGCCGGTCACGACGTGGTGGTGTTCCGCGCCAAGTTCAAGCCGATGCGCTACGCGCTCAGCGGCCGCAACGAGCAGATCATGATCAAGGTCGTCGTCGATCGCGCGACCGATCGCGTGCTCGGGGTCCACATGGTGGGCGTCGACGCGCCGGAGATCATCCAGACGATCGCGATCGCGGTGACGATGGGCGCGACCAAGGCCGATCTCGATCGCACCTTCGCGTTGCACCCGACGACCGCCGAAGAGCTCGTGCTGCTGCGCTGAACCGGCGAGGCCTCGAGTCGGTGATCTGATCCGTACCAGGCGCAGGCAGCGCAGCGATCGGGCACGCATCGCGGGAGCTCGGCCGGCCAGTCGGTGGTCACGCGGGTCGCCGCGACGATCCGCAGATCGGTGGTCCGGGGCGCGGTCTCGCCGATCCGCATCACCTCGCCGCGCTCGAGCGCGCGCAACAGCTTTGCCTGGATCGCCGGCGACAGCTCGCCGATCTCATCGAGGAACAGCGTGCCACCCGACGCCGCCTCGAGGTAGCCCGCGCGCGCGGCCACCGCCCCCGATGGCAATCGCTCACATCCTCGATGACGGCGCGAACGATGCATCCGCCGCGCATCGGTAGCGGAAGTCGGCTTTGTTCGACTGGTCTTGAACCGAGATGGCTAGTAGGTGAGTGCCAGTCGCATCGAATGCAAGCTCGAAGCCGAACGACGAGAACAAGCTCTCGGCCACCTCGGGAGCTCCGGGGCGGCCGGGAGTCGAGCGGCGCCCCGGTGGACCCGATGGCCTCGTCGCGCGGATCGCACACGGGCGAATGCCGCGGATCGCTGCGCTCGATCGACCTGGCTTTCGGTGCGACCCGGGCTCGTGCATCATCGCCGTGGAGGTCCCGATGGATGGCTGGTCGCACATGCTCCCGGTGGCGCTGGTGGGTATCGTGGTTCGGCTGCTCTGGGATCAGCTCCGGCAGCCCGATGTCAGCCCGGGGCCGCAGCCCGTGCTGCCGGTCACGGTCCCACCGCTGCGCTCGACGGTGTTTCGGCCGTCGCGCCCGCGGGTGCACGCGGCGCTGCGCACGGCGCAGGACGGCGAGTTCATCACGATCACCGGTCGGATCCAGCGCAGCTCCGGCACGCTGACCGCGCCGCTGTCGGGCACCGCGTGCGCGGCGTACGCCGCATACGCCCGCTCGGTGCCAGACGATCAGGGTACGCCACCGCGCGTCGATCTGCGCGAGATGAAGCTCGCGTCGCTCGCAATCGAGGTAGCCGACGGCACGGTGTCGATCGAGGGCGACGGCTTGGTGTGGCTGCGTTGCGCGCCGGTGTCGCCGCGCAACATCGAACGCGAGACCGCGTTCCTCGCCGGCCAGCAGCTCCAGCACTTGCTGCCCTCGACCGCGCTCACCGAGGCGGTGCTCCAGGTCGGCGACCGCGTGTGGGTCAGCGGCGTCCTGGTCAGCGAGCCCGGCGGCGAGCACGGCTATCGCGATCGCCCCGTGCAGCTGCGCCTCGAAGCCCGGCCCGGCCAACCGCTCTCGCTCGGCCGATCGCGCGCCGGCTCGCCGAGGTCGCGGTCGCGCCATCACGCGGCGTGACGTTCCGTCTCGAACGAGACCGATACCGACCCATCGTGCACGCGGGTGCGGCTGTGACCGGGCCGTGTTTCAGTTTGCGCCGCGCAACGCGAGGACGGCAGCGAGCCCCTCGTCGCAGGTCGGCCGGATCTGCTCGGGCGGAAGCACGAAGCCGTGGGCTCCGCCAGGCCACGTGGGCCGCAGCTCGATCGTGTAGGACAGCGCGCCGAGCTCGCCGTACATCCAGTCGGACATGGTGCCCGCGGCGGGGTAGAGCTCGATGCTCGACATCAGGCGATACCGGGTCTGATGCGCGGCGAACATCGCCGATGCCAGCCGGTCACCGAGCGCGGCGAACAGATTGCGATCCTTGGCCGGGGTTCCCGTGTACGACCACGGATAGAGCAGGAGCTGGCCGTAGGCGTGGAAGTCGACGTGGAGCGTGGGGGCTTCGCGCCTGGCCAGATCGCGCAAGGCGGCCGACTCGGGCTCGGAGAAGGCGTATGCGCCGTGATAGTCCTCGGCGCGCTTGTTGCGGCTCGATCCCGTGCCGCCGAACGCGACCGAGAAGTTGCGGTTGAGATCGACGCCGTGGCCGTCGCGCCGGTTCTTGCGCCAGTAGCGATTGGTCCCCCACGAGTACTGGTAACCGTCGGGGTTGACGATCGGGACGACCCAGAGCCTGGTGTGATCGACGAACGCGCGGATCGCGGGATCGCTGGCGTAGCCGCGGACGAGCCGGTCCGCGACGCACGTGGTGACCATCGTGGCGATCCACTCGCGCGCGTGCTGCGTGCCATTGATCAGCATCGGGACCGCGTCGGGGGCACCGCCGCCGATCCGCAGGGCCCAGAGCGGCCGACCCTCGAGCGAGCCGCCGATCGCCTGCATCGAGACGCGGTCGGGGGCAAGCTCGGTCAGCGCCCGGAGGTGCGCGGTGATCGCGTCGTAGTCGCGGTACTCCGCGAACCAGTCGGCGGGCTGGGCGGCCGGGATGGCGTGCAGCCGTGCCGCCTCGGCGGCGGCGACCGCGTCGATATCCGGAACCAGGACCTGCCACGACACACCGGCAGCGCGGAGCTTCGCGAGCGCATCGCTCGTCACGACGACATCGAGCGGCAGGCGAGGGCCTCGCTCCTCGCTCCACACGTCGACGGCGAGCGCTTCGGCGAGCGCGCACGCGGCGGGATCGCACGCGACGCGGATGGCGATACGCACTGGTGGCGATGCCGGGCGCGAGGCCAGGACGGCCGCGATGCCGAGCACGACGCCGAGCGCGGCAAGCGAGATCCAGCGAGCGGCGGGTCGAATCGTGACGTCGCGAGGGAACACCCGGTAAGTGTAGCTCCATTGCGTGCCCGGCGCGCTCGCGGTGGGGCTACCCCGGCTCCGGCGCATATCAGAGGACGTGGGCGGCGCGCCAGCGGACGGCCGCGGTGCGAGGCTGAGGGGCAGGCTCCGCCCGGCCCTCGCGGGCCAGGCGCGAGGTAGCCCGTGATCAAGACAACAGAGACACCGTCCCCATCACGGGGCCCAGGGGGCGACGACGCTCCAGGTGGTGTCTGCGCTGAACGACGTGATGGCGTTGAAGTCACCCGTCGTCGCGGTTCCGGTGCTCAGCCATAGCTCGGCGTTGAAGTGGCGCATGTATCGCGTCGCGAAGTTCAGCGACTCGAGGGACACGCCGGTCCCGCCCAGGCCGGTACGCGCGCACCAGGTGGCGTCGTCGTGCATCAGGGCGGTGCCGTCATCGGCCGACTTGATGACCCGCGAATTCTGGTGGCGCAGATATTCGCCCGGGAAGTTGACCGATTCGAGTGAGTAGCAGCTCGTGTTCGAAAGGCCCTGGCGGATCGTGAAGGTGGCGTCCGCCTTGTCAGTCGCCGAGCTGCTCGCCGTGATCGGCGAGGTGTTGGCGAGGCCGTTGGCGTGGCGCAGATACCGGTCGGTGAAGCCTCGGGTCGTGACCTGGAACGAGCGGCGCTGGCCGAGCGGCAGGGTGGCGATCGGTGGCGGGGTGGTGTTCAGCGCCTTGGAGGCGTTGATCAGTGACAGGTTCGCCGCTCGCACGCGCGCACCGTCGTACTTGAGCACCTGCCGATCGTAGGTCCAGAACCCGTTCGCTTCGCCTTCGACGTCGTTGATCTCGGTGAACACGCTGGCCGACAGGCCGCGGTTGCGCATGAGGCTGATCTGGCTGTCGATGAGACCGACAAATCGGTCTGTCATCGCGGTCGAATTGGCCTGCCACTCGTATCCGAAGAAGCCGCCGCTCGGGCTGAACTCGTGTCCGTCCGTGCGGATGCTCAGCCCGCCGTATTCGCCCAGCACGGCCGCGCGCGCGCCGCTGGGCACCGGGGACTCGGGGCCGACATAGGCGTGATAGTCGATGATATCCCCGGTGTTGGGATCGCCCAGCGACTGACAGCAGTTGTAGCCGCTGTGCGGATTGACCAGCCGCGTTGGATCGTAGTTCTTGATCATGGTCGCCACGCGGGTGGTATCAGGCAGCGAGATCTCGGCCCAGCCCTCGTTGTAGACGACGTACGCGACGACCGAGACCGCACTGCGGTGCTCGTCGACGATCTCGCGCATCTCGGTCTCGAACTGCGCCTGCTGCGCGGCGTTGGCATTGATGTCCTGTGCGGTGAGCGACGGCATGTCTTGCCACACCAGCACGCCGAGCCGGTCGGCGTGATAGAACCACCGCTGGGGCTCGACCTTGATGTGCTTGCGGACCATGTTGAAGCCGAGGTCCTTGTGGTGCTGCAGGTCGGCGGCGAGCGCCGCATCGGTGGGCGCGGTGTAGCCTCCGTCGGGCCAGAACCCCTGGTCGAGCGTGCCGACGTTGAACAGCAGATCTCCGTTCAGCGTCATCATCAAGCGGCCATTCACGACCTTCTTGCCGATCTCGCGCATGCCGAAGTAGTGCGTCGTGGTATCGACCGCGGCGCCGGCGGCGTTGCGCAGCGTGATGCGTAGATTATACAGAAACGGATCGTCGGGCGTCCAGCGATGGGCATCGGGGACCGGGACGCGGAAATCGGCGAACCCGCCGGTCGCGGAGCCGATGACCTGGCCGCCGTTAAGGACCTCCGCGAGCACGGTGAAGCCGGAGACATCGCCGCGCGAGAACGGACGCACGCGCAACGTGTTATCGGCGAGGCTCGGATAGAAGTCGACGCTGTAGATCGACGACACCGGCACCGGCTCCATCCATACGGTCTGCCAGATCCCGGAGGTCGGCGTGTAGAAGATCCCGCTCGGCGCGACGGTCTGCTTGCCGAGCGCGGGCAGCGTCCCGTTGTCACGCGTGTCGGTCGGATCGTAGGCCTTCACGATCAGCTCGTTCGTGCCGCCGTTGAGCTGTGACGTGATGTCGAATTCGAAGCGATCGTAGCCACCGGTGTGACCTCCGACCTGCACGCCATTGACCCACACGGTGGTCTGCCAGTCGACCGCGCCAAAGTGCAGTATCGTCCGGCGCCCGGCCCAATCGGCGGGCACCGTGAAGGTGCGCCGATAGAACAGATAATGCCGCGCATCGTTGGCGGCGCGCTTGATTCCCGAAAGCGCCGTCTCGACGGCGAACGGCACGTTGATGCGGTCCGGCAGGATCTGGCCGAACGGCGCGGCGTCATTGGTCGCCGATTGCCGCAGCTGCCATTCGCCATTGAGGTTCAGCCAGTCGGGGCGCGTCATCTGCGGGCGGGGATACTCCGGCAGCGGAGTCCCGTTCAGCGCGAGGCTGGTCCACGGGGTGGTCAGCGGCGACGGCTGCGCGGGGGCCGCACGAGCAGTCGTTATTATAGATGAGCCAGATAGACATAAGGCCGCAGTCGTCAATAAACGCGGCACAAGGGTCCATGGGGTCCATGCCAATCGCATCGCGAGCCTCCAGGTGCGGGGGACGGACGTCATCCTGACTCCGGGCGACGAACCGTAGCGGCATCCTTGAGTAGTAGTAGTAGTTTGTCAACGGTATGCCGTGTTCGGTTTTTGGTGCATCCGCGTTATATCGATATCTCTGCGAAGTCGGCTCCGAGTGAGTGTACGCACATCGAGTAACCGAGCCGAGGCAGGGTGAGGTGCGCCCGGGTGATCCGTCGCAGATCGAGTGTGGGCGACGGCGTGCGAGGTCGTACACGTGTCCGGCGCGGCCCGATCGCCGAGGTACGACCGCGCGCGCCTCGGTATCCGCGCTCCGGTGGATCGCCGGATCGCCAGATCGTGATCGGCCTGGGTCGGGCTGGGCCGGCCTGAGTCGCCCCGGGTCGGCCTGGGTCGGGCTGGCCCGGGCTGGCCCGGGCTGGGCCACAGTCTGCGCAGCGGTCTGGCGCGAGCAGCGGAATCGGCTATCATGCTGCCATGGCGCTGCGTTTCACCGAACGAATTTGATCGCGGGTCCGTGCCGGAGGACGAGCGCTCCGCCGGCTGCGCACATCGCAGATCGTGGCGCGGGCCTGGGCGCGCGGGCCACTGGCGTGGTGTCGCCGGCTCACCTCCATCACCGTGCTGTTGTTTGGGGTTGCCTTGCTCGAGGAGCTGTCTTCGGGAGTGCCGTCGGCGGGTGCGCCTGATATCGAGCATGTGCTGCGGCTATCGCATACCGCGACGGCAGCGGTGCTGTTCGTGGTGCCCGGGCTGGTGCAGCTGGTGGTCGATCCGATCGTGTTCGTCCTGGCGGACCGGTTCGGGCGGCCGTGGCTGGTGCGCGGCGGGCTCGCCGCGATGGCGCTGACGTCGTTTGCGGCGGCGCTCGCACCGGGGCCGGTGACCCTGGCGGTGGCGCTGTCGATCTGGGGCGTGGCGACCGGCGCCGCGGTGTCACTGACCGAGGCGACGCTGATCGACGCGTGGCCGGATCGGCAGGCGCGCACGATGGCGCGCTGGACGTTGCTCTCGCTGGTCGGCGACTTCGCGGCGCCGATGCTGATCGGCGCGCTGGCCGTGGTCCGGGGCAGTGCCACAGGCTGGCGCACGGCGTTTGCGATCGTCGGTGGCGCGCTGGCGGTGTGGGCCGTGGCGGTGTCGCTGCGCCGGTTTCCGGCGCCACCGTCGGGACCCGAGGACGATGAGCCGTCGCTGTGGGAGGCGGTGCGCGACGCGCTCCGCGATCGCGTGCTGGTCGGCTGGCTGTTCGGCCTCGCGCTGTGCAACCTGCTCGACGAGATCCTCATCGTGTTCGCGTCGCTGCACGTGCGGGACGCGCTCGGCGGCAGCCCCGCGTGGCAGAGCGCGACGATCGGCGCGTTCGTGGCGGGTGGCGCGATCGGCCTGGTCGGTCTCGAGTGGCTGCTGCCACGGCACGCGGAGCGCCGGCTGATCATCGCGTTCGGCATCGCGAGCGCCGCGGCGTTCGTGGCGTGGCTCGCCGCGCCGGTGGCGTGGCTGTCGGCGCTACTGATGCTGTTCGTCGGTGCGACCTCGACACCCTTGTATCCGCTCGCGTCGGCGCAGGCCTATGCGCGTCGCCCGGGCCGCGCCGGGGTCATCGTGGTCGCGGGGCACTTGTTCGCGCCGTTCGCGCTGGCATTGCCGTGGCTGCTCGGCGCGGTCGCGGATCGTGCGGGCACCGGGGTCGCGCTCAGCTTGCTGGTCGCGCAGCCGATCGGGCTGGTGGTGCTCGCCGTCGCGACCGCGCCGGTCCGCCGGGGGCCGGCCACGCCCTGAGGGCGCTACGGCGCCGCACCCGGGATCGAGGTGCGTCCGTGGGCTCCACCGATCGCGAGATCCCGCGGATCAACGATTGCGGCAGTGGCCGGTTTAGGCGATGAGAGATCCGATGACGATCGCCGATGTGGTCCGGTTCGAGGAGCTCGCCACGGCCTCCGGGCACCGGTTCGGGGTGGCGACGCTGCAGGCGCCGGGAACGCTCAACGCCTTGTCGCTGGCGATGGTGCAAGCGCTGGCTCCCGTGGTGCGCCGCTGGCAGACCGATGACGCGATCGCCGGGGTGGTTCTGCAAGGCGCCGGTGACAAGGCGTTCTGCGCCGGCGCTAACTTGCACGAGCTCTATCATTCGCTGCGCCAGGGCGGCGCGGACCCCAGCGCCTACGCACGCGGGTTCTTCGGGCAGGAATACGAGCTCGACTACCGGATCCACACGTACGACAAGCCGATCGTCTGCTGGGGCCACGGCATCGTGATAGGCGGTGGGCTGGGCCTCATGGCCGGCGCTTCGCACCGGGTGGTGACGCAGGCAAGCCGGATCTCCATGCCGGAGATCAACATCGGACTGTATCCCGACGTCGGCGGCAGCTGGCTGCTCGGCCGCATGCCGGGTCGCGTCGGACTGTTCCTCGCGCTCACCGCGGCGTCGCTTGATGCCGCAGACGCGATGTTCTGTGGCGTGGCGGACTTCGCGCTGGATGCGGGCGGCCATGCCGCGTTGCTGGCGGCGATCCAGGCTGCGCGCTGGACCGGCTCGGCGCGCGAGGATCGCGCTGCGGTCTCGCAGTTGCTCGCCGGCCTGGCGCTGCGTGGCCTGGCGCTGTCGAATGTGCGGCGGCATTTCGATCTCATCAACGAATGGATGGCCGGTGACGACCTGCCCGAGATCGCGGCTCGCCTGCGGGCGGTTCGCAGCGACGATCCGTGGCTCACGAAAGCCGTGCGCGCATTCACCAACGGCTCGCCGACGTCCGCCGCGCTCGCGTTCGAGCTCCGGCGACGCGCGCGCCATCTGTCGCTCGCCGACGTGTTCCGCCTGGAGTACGACGTCTCGCTCGGGTGCTGCGCCCATCCGGACTTCGTGGAGGGGATCCGCGCGCTGCTGGTCGACAAGGATCGCGCGCCGCGGTGGACGCCTGCATCGATCGAGGAGGTCACGCCGCAGCTGATCGAGGATCACTTCCGACCGCGGTACGCCGGCGCACACCCACTCGCGGAGCTGGAGCACCGCCCCGCGTGACGTTCGCGTTGGCCACCGGGTGACGATCGTCGGTTCCCGACACTGCGAATGATTGGTGCGGTGCGCCGGAGCGGTAAGTGCCGGCCCACCAGGCATCGCAGGTCGGTCGCTGGCCTTCCGACTCGCCGGCTACGTCAGCCGCGCGACCATCCGCGACACGCCGCGCACGAAGGCCGCGTCGAGCGGCTCGTCGAGCAGCAGCTGGTAGAGCACGGCGCCGTAGACCGCGCCGATGATGAGCTCGCGATCGGCGGCGCGGTGCGGCGGCAGGCACTTGCGGAGCGCCGCGCGGCGGGGCTCGAGCAGCTGGCGCTTGAGCTGGGCGCGCAGCGCCGCATCGTGCTGGGCCTCGGCGACCAGAGAGCGCAGGACCGGCGCCGCGTCGGTGGCGCCTCGGCACAGTTCGACCAGGAACGCCGGGAACGTCGTCGACGGCTTCGCCGGCGCCATGCGCAGCAACCAGGCTTCGAGGGCCTCGAGGACGAGCGCGGACTTGCTCGGCCACCAGCGATAGATCGTCTGCTTGCCCGAGCCGGCGCGCGCCGCGATCTCGGCCATCGTGATCTGGGCGTAGCCGCGCTCGTGAACGAGGACATAGGCGGCCAAAAGGATCGCCTCGCGGGCGCGTTCGTCGCGGGGGCGACCACCGGCGTGGCGCGTACGGGGATGACCCATGTCCGGATCACGCATGACCTCGATCCCTAGTACAAGACTCGCGGTCTCGATTCTCGAGTCGAAGAATACCTCCGGTCTCGAAACTCGAAGTTGCGAGCCTTGCGGTCTCGAAACTGGGCGTGAACGCCGGTGCGCGGGTCGATCGTCGTCGAACAATGCCAGTGCGGGCGCGCAGCCGACCCGATCTGCGTAGCGATCTGCGCACGCCGGTGCGTCGCGGGTTGCCGATTGACGGCTCGGCGCGCGAGGCGCTAACCGAGTTGTATGGCAGAACGCACGTTGTCACAGGTCATCGGTCACGTCGGTGCCGCACTGGTCCAGGACGCTCGGCGGCGCTACGAGCAAGCGCGGCCCGGCCGCACCGAGCTCGCGCGCGGCGACACGCGGTTCGAACCGCCCGCGCCGGCGGCCCAGGCAGCAGGCGATGCCGAGTCGGACGATGGCTGGGGCTTCGCCGACACCCGGTTCGTGGTCAAGCCCGACGGCACGACGGTGCTCACCGGCCAGCGCTACAACATCAGCGGCGTCGACCTGCCGGATCTGATGCCGTGGTTCGCGAAGACGCTCGCGGCGCCGCTGGCGGCCGACAACCGCAACGAGCCGCACTACCCACCCGCGATCCCCGCCGCGCGATCGGCACCCGCGCTTGTCGCCGAGCTGCGTACGATCCTCGCTGAGGACCAGATCTCCGACGAGCCGCGCGTGCGGCTGCGCCGCGGTCACGGCCATACCGGCGCCGAGATCTGGGCGATCCGCTACCGCAAGCTCGACCGCGTTCCGGACCTCGTCGTGTTTCCCACCGCGCACGATCAGGTCGTCCACATCATCGAGACTGCTCGTCGGCATCGCGCGTGCGTCATCCCGTTCGGTGGGGGTACCAACGTCACCGAGGCGCTGCGGATCTCGGTCGACGAGCAGCGCGTCGTGATCGCGGTCGACATGCGGCGGATGAACCGCGTGTTGTGGATCGATCCGGTCAATCGGATGGCCTGCATCGAGGCCGGCGCGACCGGGCGCCACATCGTGAGCGAGCTCGCGAAGTATGGCATGACGATGGGGCACGAGCCGGACAGCCTCGAGTTCTCGACCCTCGGCGGCTGGATCGCGACCAACGCCAGCGGGATGAAGAAGAACCGCTACGGCAACATCGAGGATCTCGTGCTCGATATGCAGGTGGCGACGGCGCACGGCGTGGTCACGCGGTCCCAGCCGGTGCCGCGCGAGAGCGTGGGCGTGACGCCGAAACAGTACATGTTTGGCAGCGAGGGCAACTTCGGCATCGTCACGACGGCGACGGTGAAGCTGTTCCCGGTGCCGGACGTCCAGCGCTATGCCAGCGTGGTGTTTCCCGATCTCGCCGCCGGCCTCGCGTTTCTCTACGATCTGCAGCTCGCGGGTGCCGTGCCGGCGAGCGTCCGCGTGATGGACAATACCCAGTTCCAGTTCGGCCAGGCGCTCAAGCCGGCGAACAAGGGTGTGGCGGCCCAGCTCAAGAGCCGGATCGAGAAGCTCGTCGTGACCAAGCTCAAGGGCTTCGATCCGCACCAGCTCGCGGTCGCGACCGTGGTGTTCGAGGGCACCCGCGACGAGGTCGCGTTCCAGGAGCGCGCGCTGCACCGGATCGCGAAGGCGCACGGCGGCATCAAGGGTGGAGCGACCAACGGCGAGCGCGGCTATCAGCTGACGTTCGGTATCGCCTACATCCGCGACCTGACCTTCGAGCACTGGGCGATCGCCGAGAGCTTCGAGACCAGCGTGCCGTGGAGCCACGCGCTCGGGCTCTACGACCGGGTTCGCCGCCGCGTCGAGCGCGAGCACGCGGCACGCGGGCTGCCCGGCAAGGTGTTCTTCACCGGTCGCATCACGCAGGTCTACCCGACAGGCGTCGCGATGTACTTTTATCTGGGGTTCTACGCCAAGGGCGTGCCGGATCCGGTGGCGTCGTACGGCGCGCTCGAGCACGCGGCGCGCGAGGAGATTCTCGCCGCCGGCGGCTCGCTGTCGCATCACCACGGCGTCGGCAAGATCCGCCAGGACTTCCTCGGCGACATCCACTCCGAGGCCGCGCTCGCGTTGAGCCGGCACGTCAAGGCCGCGATCGATCCCGACAACTTGTTCGGCGCAGGTAACCACGGGGTCAACGGCCCGGTGACGCTCGACGCGGAGGACCGATGAGCGCGTCGCACGTCGTCGCCATTGGCGCGATCGAGTCCGATCTCGCCGCGAGGATCCACGACGATGGCGCACGACACGAGACGCCTGTGGGCGAGGCGCACGTCGTCGTCACCGGCGCGACAGGCTTCGTCGGCAAGGTGGTGCTCGAGGCGCTCGTGCGGCGGCGCGCCGAGCTCGGGATCGCGAGCATCGCGCTGATCGTGCGCTCGCCGCAGGGCAGCCCAGCGAGCGCGGACGGACGGCTCCGATCGATCGTCGCGTCACCGCTGTTCGCGGCACATCCAGCAGGCTGGGACGCGACGGTGACCGCGGTCGCCGGGGACCTGTCGCGGCCGGGATGCGGCCTCGCGGACGACGACCACCGCGCCTTGATCGCCCGCACGACGCACGTGATCCATTGCGCCGCCAGCGTGGAGTTCGATCTGCCGATCGCCGAGGCCGCGTCCGCGAACGTGACCACGGCGCTCGAGGCACTCGAGCTGGCGCGCGGCTGCACACAGCTCGTGCGGATGGTGGCGGTGTCGACCGCCTACGTCCACGCGTGGCAGCCGGGGCCCCTCGACGAATGCCTGGCCCGCTTACCGCGATCGGCCGACGAGTTGCTCGCGGCGATCCGAGGCGGCCGGGTCACCGAGCCGGAGCTACTCGCCGAGACCGGCCACCCGAACACGTACACGCTGACCAAGTGCATCGCGGAGCACCTGATCGCACAGCGCCGCGGCGCGGTACCTGTGGCGATCGTCCGGCCGAGCATCGTATCGGCCGCGTGGCGGTCGCCGATGCCGGGATGGATCGACAGCGCGGCGGCGCTCGCCGGCTGTCTGCTCTATACCGGCCTCGGGGCCGTGCGGGCGTGGAACGCCGACCCCGACGTGCGACTCGACGTCGTGCCGGTCGACGTGGTCGCCGAGACGATCATCGCGGCGGCGTTCGCGCCGGCCGCCTGCACCGAGCCGCTCGCGATCCATCACGCGACGATGGGGGTCGAGCACGCGCTCAGGATCGATCTGGCGGTCGACGCGACGACGCGATTCTTCCGCGAGCGACCCGGCGCGAAGCGGCGACCGGAGCTGTTCGTGGGCACGGCGGCCCAGGGCTTCGCGCGCGCTGATCTGCTCCGGCGCGAGCTTCCGGTCCAGGCCGCGCGCGCCGCCCTCACGCTCACGCGTCGCGCGCGCGATCGCCGCAGGCTCGGCAAGGCCGACGCCCAGGTCCGCTACCTGAACGCCGCGTTCGCGTATTTCACGCACCACACGTTCGACTTTCGCCGGTCGCGGCCGCACCTGCTCGCCGGCTTCGAGCCCGCGGCCTACCTCGACGTCGTGCTGCGCGGCATGTACCGCCACCTGGTTCGCAAGGACGAGACCCAGGAGCCGTTCGCCGGGGCGGCGCACGACGACGCGCGCGCTGATCTCGCGTGGGCGCGCGAGCCCGAGCGCGACGGCAACGCCGCGCTGCGGGGGCTGGCGCTCGGGCTGCGCACGGCGCTGCGGCGCTGCACGACCGCCGTCACGTTCGATCGCCCGTCGTTCGAGCGCGCGCTCGCCGCGGCGCCGGCGGGTGCGGTGCTCGTGCTCGCCCCGTCGCATCGCAGCTACTTCGACTTTCTGCTCGCGAGCTACCTGTGCTTTCAGCACCCCGAGCTGGGCATGCCGGTTCCGCACATCGCGGCAGCGGAAGAGTTCGGCCAGATCCCGATCGTCGGCCGGATCCTTGGCGCGGCGCGGGCGTTCTATCTCAAGCGCGGCGTCGGCCGGGAAGCGCCCGAGCTGTCGGGCGAGCTGCGCCGGTTGTCGGCGCGGGACGCCTCGCTGATGTTCTTCGTCGAAGGTCAGCGCAGCCGCGCGCGTCTCGAGCTGCCCCCCAAGCGCGGGCTGTTGCGCGGGCTGCAGGCGACCGGGCGCAGCTTCGCGCTGCTGCCGATCGCGATCGCCTACGACCGCTTGCCCGAGGAGCAGGCGCTCGCGCGCGAGCTGGCCGGTGGCGCGCGGCCGACGATGCGGCTCGGTCCGCTGCTCGCCTGGATCGCCGACCTCGTGCGCGGCGACGTCGCGCTGGGCCGGATCCACCTCGCGTGCGGCGAGCTGCAACTGCTCGAGCCCGCGACCGACGTCCACGAGGTGTCGCGCGCGGTCGTCGCGGAGCACCAGCGCCACATGGCGATCTCGCAGTTTCATGTTCGCGCGTTCCTGGCCGAGGCCGCGCTGGATCCGGCGCTCGCGATCGACGAGGCCTGGTTGACCGCCGCGATCCGCGCGCGGGGCGGCCGCGTGGTCGCGAGCACGCTCGACGTGCCCGCCATGACCGCGACGCTCGCCCAGTCGCTCCGCAACCAGTGGATGCACTGGTTCTACGGCGACGCAGTCGCGCGCCATCCGCGCAGCGTCGCGGTGACCGACCACGTCCGGCGCAACGCGTGGTTCGCCCCGCTGCCCGCGATCGACGTCGATCCCCGCACGGCGGCGGTGGTCGACGCTCTGATGGCGCCGATCATCGACGCGTACCGCGCCACGGCCACGCGGATCGGCGCCCCGGGTAGCGCGGCGACCCCGGTGGCGTACCCGCGGCCGGCGGATCTGGTTCGCGCGTACCCGGCGATGCACCTGCCGCACGTCGAGGACGCCTACCGCGCGCTGGCCGAACGGCACATCGTCCGCTCGGCGGACACCGGCTACTTGTGGGGCGTGAACGCGCGCGCCGCGAGCGAGTTGCTCGTACCGAGCGAGCCCACCTCCGGCGCCTGGCGGGCGCCATGACCCGCGCGGTCGTCGTGACCGGTGCCAGCGGATTTCTTGGGCGCCATCTGCTCGGGGCGTTGCGCGTTGCAGACGAGCCCCTCTCGGGCTCCCGGTGGTCGCCATGACCCGTGGCGTGCTCGTCACCGGCGCCACCGGGTTTCTCGGGCGCCATCTGCTCGGTGCGCTGCGCGTCGCCGGGGCATCGGCGACCGCGCTGGTGCGCGATCGCGCGGCCTGGCCGTATCGCCCCGACGAGGTCGGCGACGTCGCGATCGTCGAGGGCGATCCGGGCGAATCCGCGTGGCACGCTGCCACCGGGTCGATCGGCGCGATCGTGCACGCGGCCGGGATCGTGCGCCACACCCGCCGCGATCCCGACGAGATGATCCGCGTCAACGTCGAGACCACCCTGCAGATCGTTCGAGCCGCCCAGCTACTCGGCGCGCGCGTCGTGCTGATCTCGAGCTCGGGCACGGTCGGCTGCTTTCGCCATGCCGATCGATTTGCCGACGAGCACGCGCCCTACGCCGCGTCGATGGTCGCGCGCTGGCCCTACTACCACTCGAAGCTGCGCGCCGAGTGCGCCGCGCGCCGGCTCGCCGACCAGCTCGGCGTCGAGCTCGTGATCGCGCGGTTGCCGGTGTTGCTCGGCCCCGGCGATCACCGGCTGCGCTCGACCGGGCACGTCACGCGCGTGCTCGCCGGTCGGGTTCCGTTCGTGCCATCGGGCGGGATCAGCTTCGCCGATGTGCGCGACGTCGCGACGGCGATCGCGCGGCTCGCCACGGAGTCGCCGGCCCGTGCGATCTATCATCTGCCCGGCACCAGCGTGTCGCTCGCGGCGTTCTTCCAGATGGTGCGCGAGGTCTCGGGGGCCGCGATCACCCACCGGCGCGCAGGGCCGATGCTGCTCGATGCGATCGCGTGGGCGACCCGCGGGCTACCGATCCACGGGATCCCCGATCCGGTCGTGCTCGAGATGGCGAGTCATCACTGGGGATTGACCTCGCTGTGGAGCCAGGCAGAGCTCGGCTACGCATCGCGCGCGCCGCGCCAGACCCTGGTCGATACGGTGGCTTGGCTCCGCGCACATCACCCCGAGCTCGCCGATCGCCGAGCTGCGCAAAACTACCGCACCTGATCGACCGCCCGCGAACCGGGGACGCGCGATACTTGGTCCAGCGGAATGCCGGACCTCGAGCCCACCGTCACGCTGCCCTGGCTCGTTCGCCTGCGCTGGTTGTTCCTGGTGGGCCAGCTGGTGCTGTTTCCGGTCGCCCACTGGGGCTTCGACGTCCGGGTCGAGTGGTGGGTGCTCGGGCTGGCGCTCGGGATCGCAGCGCTCTCGAACCTGGTGATCGCGAGGCTGCACGCGCGGCGGACGTGGCCGGGGGCTCGTCTCATGGGCGGCGTCCTGATCCTCGACACCGCGCTACTCACGCTGCTGCTCGCGGCGTCGGGCGGATCGATGAACCCGTTCACCGTGTTCTACCTGGTGTACGTCACGCTCTCGGCGGTCGTGCTCGGTGCGCGGTGGACGCTGTCGATCGCGGTGCTGTCGCTCGCCGGGTTCGGCTTGCTGTTTGTGGTCTCGCACGCCAGCAGCAAGCACATGCACAGCGGCACGGTCAGCTTCAGCCGCCACCTGCAGAGCATGTGGGCCGCGTACGCGGTCGCCGCCCTGCTGGTCACGTTCTTCATCGGCAAGATCACGCGGGCGATCGCCGTCCAGCGCGAGCAGATCTCGACGCTGCGCGAGGCCAACGCGCGCAGCGCACGGCTCGTGGGGCTCACGACGCTCGCCGCGGGCGCCGCCCACGAGCTCGGCAGTCCGCTCGCCACCATCGCGGTGGCCGCACACGAGGCGGCGCTGCGCGCGGCCCGGCTGTCCGGCGCCGGCGCGATCGCCGAGGATCTCGATCTGATCCTGCTCGAGGTCGACCGCTGCCAGCGCATCCTGCATCAGATGGCGGCGCGTGCGACCCAGTCCGATGACGTGGCGCCGCTGACCGCCGAGCGCCTCGCCGCGCACATCCGCGAACTGCTGGGCGGCGACCGCGGCCGACGCGTCGAGTTCCGGATAACCACGCCTCGCATGCAGTTCTCGCGCGCCGAGCAGATGGCGCAATCGATCGCGGCGCTGGTGAACAACTCGCTCGAAGCCAGCCCTCCCTCCGCGGCGGTCGTCGTCACGATGGCCCACGAGCTCCGCGAGGCGGCGATCACGATCGCGGATCGCGGCGCCGGCATTCCCGAGGACGTGCTCGCCCGGATCGGCGAGCCGTTCTTCACGACCAAGCAGCCCGGTCACGGCATGGGCCTCGGCGTGTTCCTCGCGCGCACGTTCGTCGAGAGCTGCGGCGGCGCGCTGGTGATCGAATCGAGCCCGGGGCTGGGCACGCGCGCGATCGTTCGCCTACCCGCCGAGCCCGCCACGTGACATCGCCGCTCACGATCCTCGTCGTCGACGATGATGACCGGCTGCGCGAGCGGCTCGGCAAGGCGTTCGCGGAGCGCGGTCTGCACGTGCTGCTCGCCGATGGACACGGCGCTGCAACCGCGATCGCGAGCGCCCACACGATCCATCGCGCCGTCGTGGACCTCCGGATGCCAGGGCCGCACGGCCTGGTCGTCGTCCAGCAGCTCGTCGAGCGTCACCCCGAGATCGAGATCGTCGTGCTCACCGGCTACGGCAGCATCGCCACCGCCGTCGAGGCGATGCGGCTCGGCGCGCGCGACTACCTCACCAAGCCCGCCCACGCCGACCGCATCCTCGCCGCGTTCGACACCGATCCGGAGCCGATCCAGGATCTCGAGTTCGCGATCCCGAGCCTGGCCAAGCTCGAGCGCGAGCACATCGAGCGCGTGCTGCGCGAGTGCAACGGCAACGTGTCGCACGCGGCCCGCGCGCTCGGCGTGCATCGCCGGACCCTGCAGTACAAGCTCGCCAAGTTTCCGGTCAAGCGTTGAGGCTTCGTCCTCGAGCCGACGCAGTCGTCCAGCGCGGCGCGGCGCGGCCGGCATCGGCGAAGGCATCGATCGCTGGGGACCGACTGAACCTTGGTTGGCCACGTCTGGAGTCGCGATCTCACCAGCAAGCTCCTGCCGGTCATGCGCAATCTGCCGCACTCGCGGCGGCGCTGAGCTGATCCGCACTCGGCACCGGCAGTGCGCAAATCTACCGCGCTGATCTGATCTGTACTCCGGCGGTGCGCAAATCTACCGCACTCGTAGTTTCGCTGAACGTCATCAATCGACGGTAGCGTTGCGCCGTCTTCATCCGCGAAGGCAGGAGGAGTTGCGATGCAACAAAGAGTGCTTGTCATGCTCGGCGTCAGTTGTGCGTTGTTTACCGCGCGAATCGCATATGGCCATGTGACGGTCGCGTCCGGTCCGGCGATCGCGAACACGACGCAGGTCGTGACGTTTCAGATCGCCCACGGCTGTCCGGGCGCCACGGCCGCCGATCCAAACCTCGACACGGTGGCGCTGACCATCGACATCCCCGCGGGCGTCACCACGGTGCGCGCGATCCCGAGCGCGTTCGGCCGCCCGTCGGTTCGCAAGGACACCGCGGGTGCGGTGGTCGCGGTCACCTGGACCAAATCCGATGGTGACGCCCTCGCGGCGGACGACGACTTCTACACCGTGCAGCTGCGGCTCAAGACTCCCGACCTGCCGTTCGCGCAGATCTATCTTCCGGCGCATCAGAGCTGCAAGCGCGCGGACGGCTCGCTCACAACCGTCGACTGGATCGCGCTGCCGGGCGACACCACGCACGAGCCGGCCGCGGCGCTCACGATCGTTCCCGCCCGCCTGCCGGGATGGAACACGTACACCATCGGACCCACGACGCACGTCCTCGACATGACACCGTTCTTTCAGGACGCCCAGATCGTCTGGCGCGACCGCGCCGCCTATAGCTTCAATCCGGTGATCGCGGCGGCGATCGCCGTGACCTCCGGTGTCACCACGCTGAGCGGCGGGGTCCATCCTGATGACGTCATCTGGGTGAAGTACTGATGCGCTGGGCAGCGTGCGTGCTCGCGGTGGTCGCCGCCTGTGGCGATAGCCCGGCGAGCCCCCGCGACGCGGGCGCCGGCGACGCCCGCTCGATCGATGCCAGCACCGACGCCGCACCGATCGATGGTCCCGGCGGCGCTGCGACGACGTCGTGTCTGGACCGGCAGAACGAGCTGGTACCGCGGCCGCCGACAGCGGGCGTACCCTGCGAGCTGGTCCCGCCGGGCCGATGATCTCGGACGCACGCGCACGGTGGCCGCCGGCGGCGTGCTCGCTTCCGTACCCGACGGTGGTGCGCGCCACGGTTGCCGGCGGGGCAGAATCCAGACCTCCTGATCTACCTCGCTGGCAAGGGTCTGGTTTCAGGCAGCGGACGCGCAGCAGGGTGCCGGGGAAGCGACCCGGGTCGGCTTCGATCCAGCGGTGGTCCTGCCGCTCTCGACATCATCGCTCGCGCCGGTGATCGGCGAGGACCTCGCGGATCACGTGGCGCGCGCTGGCCGCGAGCGTGGGGTTCGTGTCGCGGTAGTACGGGAGCTGGATCAGCGCGATCGACAGGGCCCAACCGCGACCGCGTTCCCAGGTCGCATCGTCGACCTCGAGGGTGGCCCGGAACCGGTCTCGCACGCCCTCCGGCAGGAGGTTCCACGCGACCGGCAGGTCGCAGGCCGGGTCACCCATCTTTGCACGGACGCCGCGGGCGTGCACGTGACCGCAGCGCGGTCTCCGGTGGGAACAACTCGGGCTGGGCGGCTCGGCCATTCGTCGACCGTTCGCCTGAGGCGAATGATGATGGGTTGGCGGCGTTGTTACAGCCGTATTGGCGAGTCAGATTGAAAGGGGCGAAGGAAGGCTACCAAGCGCCATTGGCGGGCCACTGACCTCGGGAGATCCACTTGTGACCTATGGACGGTAGCGCTCAGCTGTGGCTGGAATCGGCTGATTCCGAGCTTCATCGCACCTGCTGTATCCCACCGTCCACAGCTCAGATGCACGCACCGGCTCCTGTTCCTGAATATCTTTGATATTGGTGTGCCAGATGAAGACGAACGAGGAGGACGCATGAAGAGAAGCTGAAACCTCGTGCGCTGCCCCAGCAGGGCACTGTTGCCGTCGAATTCGGCGACGGGCATCCGCCAACGCGGTGCGGAGCCGAGCTGCTCGATCGCGTTCTCCTGGTCGCAGCGCAGCGCTCGTACGTGCGGTCGACCACCTCCTGGGTCTAGACCGAGCCCGGCAAGCTCGTCACGATGTAGCAGTATCGGCACTCGTCGAAGCGCAGCGCTGGTCCTCGCGATGCTCGATGAGCTGCCGCCGAATGACCACCCGATATAGCTTGCCGGTCGAATCGGACTGCTCGACCTCGGTGGGTCATTGCTTGACCAGTTGCTTCGAGGACCCTGGAGGGAAGGGGATAAGGCCGTGGGACCGCGCGCGCTCGACAGCGGGAGCTTCGTCGCCCTGTAGCCGCGGTTGGCCGAGCTCGACACACCTCTCGGTGGAGCCGACGCGAGAACGGAAGTCGGCGCCGCCCATTGAGCGTTGCTTCGGAGCTGCTCCCTCAAGTCAGCTGATCAGCGACGACGAGGTGGTCGATCACGATCCCGTAGTCGACCGGTGTGCCATCCCAGCCACACGCAGCGGTGTCTGCGCTGATCGCGAGCGGCTCGTTGTCGCGCTCGATGCGCGGCCAGCCGAGCTCCTGGTACGCCCGCAGTTGCGGAGCAGCTCTTACAACCCGGCCGCTTGGATCGCGGTACTGCGGCCGCCGGTCTGCCCCCAGCTCGATGACAAAGCCATATTCGTGGACATAGCGATGGTGATGACTGCATTATGCCGCGTACCGGGTTATGCCGCGTACAAGAGAGAGCTCGACGAGGAAGATGCCGGCCTGCGCGGCATAATCAGAGGCCGTTCAGGAAGGCGAGCAAGGCGTCGTCGGGGCGGTACCG